>Ga0105046_10012161_pt1 | contig 13351 bp, 10 predicted proteins | sample MAT03_FD_78385 | JGI IMG/M metagenome (GOLD analysis project Ga0105046, IMG submission 78385) | Freshwater microbial communities from Lake Fryxell liftoff mats and glacier meltwater in Antarctica - MAT-03 (megahit assembly) | ecosystem: Environmental > Aquatic > Freshwater > Ice > Liftoff... | reverse complement strand
CGCACTATCCAGACCGCCGCCGCACTGGGCGTCACCGAGATCGGCCCGACCCCCGACACGACCCGCATCCAACTGGCGGATGGCAGCGCCATCACCGGACAGGCGAGGTTGGTTCAGGGCGGCGTGACGAAGGTGCCGGCCAACGCGACGCTGGCGACCCCGGCAGCGGGGCATCGGGTGGCGGCGGCGGTCAGCGTCACGGCCAGGCTGCGGACGGTGACGCAGACGGGGTATGATGCGGGCGGGTGTGTGGTGTTTGGCAGGCCGCTGAAAAAGGTTTTCTGGGGTGTTGCGGCAGGGACAGTCTTGCGCAAAGTGGTCGACAATGGTGCCAAAACCCGTGTTTCGGGGCGATCCTGGCAGGTTTTTTTCGACTCTGAGCGTGGCGCTACGGTCACGTCTGCGTGTTTCAGCGGCCTGTTGGCTATCACGTCCCGCATGATGCCGATGGCCCCCGGCGATCCGCATTCTTGATGCCCAGACGGTTTTGATCGCATGTCGAAACCGGGTGCGACCAGACTGATCCATCCTGACGATCAAGCCACGACCACGCCGAATGTGCAGACGAACGCCCGCCGGGCGCGCTAGACCACCCTGACCCGTCTTGAAAGGCCGCCCCGATGTCCGACGCCTCCATCCGCTTTACCCATGCCATCACCCGCCGCCCGGGGGCCAGTGTCGGGGCGGGGTTGCGGGCGGTGGATAGCGGCGCGCCGGATCTGGCGCTGATGCTGGACCATCATCGCGCCTATGTCGCGGCCTTGCGCGCCACGGGGGCCGTGGTGGTCGAACTTGATCCGCTCGAGGATTATCCCGACGCGGTGTTTGTCGAGGATACCGCCCTTTGCCTGCCACAAGGGGCGGTCATCATGCGCCCCGGTGCGCCGACCCGGCTGGGCGAGGCGGCGCTGATGCAGCCGCACCTTGCGGCGCTGTATCCAGCGATCCTGCGTGTCGCGCAGGGCCATATCGAAGGCGGCGATATCCTGGTCACCGGGCGCGAGGTGCTGGTCGGACGCTCGGCCCGCACCGACGCCGCTGGTATCGCCGCCTTTACGACGCTGGTGGCACCCTGGGGTCACCAGGTGCGCGAAGTGCTGACCCCGCCTGGCGTGCTGCATTTCAAGACCGATTGCGCCCTGCTGGCCCCCGATACCATCCTGTCCACGGCGCGGCTGGCTGCGTCCGGCTGTTTTGACGGCTACCGCGTGGTGCTAGTGCCAGAGGCCGAGGCGGCAGCGGCCAATGTGATCCGCTTCAACGATGTGGTGCTGATGCCGGCGGGTTTTGAGCGGACCCGCGACATCATCGCCGCTGCCGGGTTCAGCCCGGTTCAGATCGGCAATTCGGAATGCGCCAAGCTGGATGGCGGCATGTCCTGCCTGTCGCTGCGCTTTGCCCCGCTGCGCGGCGAGCCTTGATGATGTCCCCCCCCGGGCGCGCAGGGCACGCGGCATCGCGGGCCTCCAGGCTGACGGCGGGCAGATGTCTTCCCCCGGGCGCGCAGGCAACGCCCGCTGTGCGAGCTTTCAACTCTGGGCGTGGGGCGCTGTCCGCAGATCCGGCGACGCCGGTCCTTGTGCCGTCAGACCTTGTTCATCCGGTTGGCGATCAGGTCATCGACCACCGCCGGGTCGGCCAGGGTCGAGGTGTCGCCCAGTGCAGCAAAGTCGTTCTCGGCGATCTTGCGCAGGATGCGGCGCATGATCTTGCCGGAACGCGTCTTGGGCAGGCCCGGGGCCCACTGGATCAGGTCGGGCCGGGCAATCGGGCCGATCTCGGTGCGGACCCAGGCCCCCAACTCTTGTCGCAGCGCCTCGGTCGGGGTGACGCCCTGCATCAGGGTGACATAGGCATAGATGCCCTGGCCCTTGACCGCGTGCGGATAGCCGACGACGGCGGCCTCGGCCACATGTTCATGCGCGACAAGGGCGCTTTCAACCTCGGCGGTGCCCATCCGGTGGCCGCTGACATTGATCACATCATCGACCCGGCCGGTGATCCAGTAATAACCATCCGCGTCACGCCGACAGCCATCGCCGGTAAAGTACAGGCCGGGATACTGGCTGAAATACGCCTCTTCGAACCGCTTGTGATCGCCCCACAGGGTGCGCATCTGCCCAGGCCAGCTATCGGCGATGCACAGCACGCCGTCGGTGGCCAGGTCGGTCTGCACCTGGCCCGTCGCGGGGTTCAGCACCACCGGCTGCACGCCGAAAAAGGGCAGGGTGGCGCTGCCCGGTTTCTGCGCGATGGCGCCGGGCAGAGGGGTGATGATATGGCCCCCCGTCTCGGTCTGCCAATAGGTGTCCACGATCGGGCACCGGCCCTGGCCGACATGGATATCGTACCAGTTCCACGCTTCGGGATTGATCGGCTCGCCCACGCTGCCCAGCAGGCGCAGGCTGGACAGATCATGCTTGTGCACCCAGTCCGGCCCCTGGCCCATCAGGCTGCGGATCGCGGTCGGGGCGGTGTAGAATTGAGTGACCTTGTGGCGCGCGCAGACCTGCCAGAACCGGCCCGGATCGGGATGATTCGGCACCCCCTCGAACATCAGCGTGGTGGCCCCGTTCGCCAGCGGGCCATAGACGATATAGCTGTGCCCCGTCACCCAGCCCACATCCGCCGTGCACCAGAAGATATCGCCGTCGTGATAATCAAAGGTGATCTGATGGGTCATCGCCGCAAAGACCAGATAGCCGCCCGTGGTATGCACCACCCCCTTGGGCTTGCCCGTGGACCCCGAGGTATACAGGATGAACATCGCATCCTCGGCCCCGACCTCGGCATAGGGGCAATAGGGTTTGGCGGCGGCCATTTCGGCCAACAGGTCCACGTCGCGGTCCGCGACCCAGGTGGTCTGGTCACCGGTATGTTTCACCACCAGGCATCTGACCTGGTCCGAACAGCCCAGCAGCGCCTTGTCGGTGTTGGATTTCAGCGGCGTCTTCTTGCCGCCGCGCGGTGCGAAATCGGCGGTGATCACCACCGATGCGGCGCAATCGTTGATCCGGTTGGCCAGTGCATCGGGTGAAAACCCGCCAAACACCACCGAATGGATCGCCCCGATCCGGGTGCAGGCCAGCATCGCATAGGCGGCCTCGGGGATCATCGGCAGGTACAGGACCACCCGGTCGCCCTTGCCCACGCCATGGGCGCGCAGCACATTGGCCATCCGGCAGGTCTGCTCCAGCAGGTCGCGGTAGGTGATGTGGCGGGCCGGCGCGGTCGGGTCGTCGGGTTCCCAGATGATCGCGGTCTGGTCGGCGCGGGTCGCCATGTGGCGGTCGATGCAATTGGCGCTGACGTTCAGGGTGCCGTCCTGAAACCACCTGATCGCCACCGCCCCCGGCGCGAACGAGGTGTCCTTGACGGCGGTATAGTCGCGGATCCAGTCGATCCGCTGTCCTTCCTTGCGCCAGAACGCATCGGGGTCGGCGATGGATGCGGCATACATCCGGTCATAGGCGGCGCGGTCGACATGCGCTCCGGCCACGAAATCCGCATCGGCGGCATGCGCCCCGTTCGGCAAGACCTGCATCGCTTTCCTCCCTGTCGCCGATCCCGCCCCGGCCCCTGATCGTGCCGATTCGCCGGGCTGCGGGGCAATGGCGCTGTTTTGCCTATCCCGACGCCATAAGCGCGCGCGTGTAAAGGGACCGGGCCATCGGCCACCGGCCTGCCACCTATGCGTTTGACATCGCGCCGCCTTGCGGGTGTTCTGGCGCGGCGGCACAGCGGTGAAAGGCGACCCGATGCAGATTGATGGCCAGCAATATCGCACGATCTGGCGCGGTGACGATGGCTTGGTGCGGGTGATCGACCAGCGCTGGTTGCCGCATGATCTGCGCATCGCAACCTTGCCCGACCGCACCGCATTTGCCACCGCCATCGCCGACATGTGGGTGCGGGGCGCGCCCCTGATCGGGGCGACGGCGGCCTACGGAGTGGCCGTGCAGATGGACGCCGACCCCTCGGATAGCAGCCTGGCGCAGACCTGGGACATCCTGCACCGCACCCGCCCTACCGCGATCAACCTGCGCTGGGCGCTGGACCGGATGACCGCCGCCCTGCGGCCGCTGCCGTCCGCCGCCCGGACCGACGCGGCCTGGGCCCTTGCCACCGCCATCGCGGACGAGGATGTGGCGATGAACCGCGCCATCGGCGACCACGGCCTGGCGCTGATCGCGGCCATCGCGGCGCGCAAGGGGCGGGTCAACATCCTGACCCATTGCAACGCGGGCTGGCTGGCGACGGTGGACTGGGGCACCGCGACCGCGCCGATCTATCGCGCGGTCCAGTCCGGCATCGACCTGCACGTGTTCGTCGACGAAACCCGCCCCCGCAACCAGGGCGCACAACTGACCGCCTGGGAAATGGCCAGCCACGCCATCCCGCACGCCCTGATCGTCGACAATGCCGGCGGTCATCTGATGCAGCGCGGAGAGGTCGACATGGTCATCGTCGGCACCGACCGCACCACAGCCCAGGGCGATGTCTGCAACAAGATCGGCACCTACCTCAAGGCGCTTGCCGCCCATGACGCCGGCATCCCGTTCTACGTCGCCCTGCCTTCGCCCACCATCGACTGGACCGTGACCGATGGCCTGACCGACATCCCGATCGAGGAGCGCGCCCAGGACGAGGTCACCCATGTCCAGGGTCTGGACGCCACCGGCCAGATCGCCCGCGTCCGCATCTCGCCCGCCGCCACCCCGGCGCGCAACCCCGCCTTCGACGTGACGCCCGCGCGGCTGATCACCGGCCTGATCACCGAACGCGGCGTGGCACCCGCCAGCGCCGCCGGCCTGCGCGCGCTGTTTGCGGACCGCGCCCCCCCGCCCTGACCCTTGCGTTTCATTTTTGCTCAAGTATCCCGGGTCCGGGCAGAGCCCGGGGGCCGCCACCTGCCCCGAACCCCAGCCGCGAAGGACACCCGAGAGATGTATGACAACCGCTGGGACGATGCCGATGCCGCAGTCTGGGTGCAGGCGGCGGGCCCCGACGCTGCCGATCAGGCGCTGGCCTTGCGCGTCTACTCCTCGCGCCTGATCGGGTCTGACCCCGATCTGGTGATGCATGGCGGCGGCAACACCTCGCTGAAAACCACCAGGCGCGATGTGTTCGGCCAAACCGTCGGGGTGCTGCATATCAAGGGCTCGGGTTGGGATCTGGGCGATATCCAGGCGCAGGGGATGCCCGGCGTGCGAATGGACGTCCTGCACCGGCTGCGCGCACTGGACGCGCTGTCGGATGAAGACATGGTCAATGTCCAGCGCAGCGCGCTGCTGGACAGCGCCGCCCCCAACCCCTCGGTCGAGACGTTGCTGCATGCCTGGCTGCCCGCACCGGTGGTCGATCACACCCATGCGACCGCATTCCTGGCGCTGGCCAACCTGCCCGATGTCGCCGCTGCCACGGCCGAGATCTTTGGCGACCGCCTGGCCCTGGTGCCCTATCTCATGCCGGGTTTTGCGCTGGCCAAGGCCGCCTGCGCCATCCGCGACGCGCATCCCCGGGCCGAAGGGCTGGTGCTGATCAATCACGGCCATTTCACCTGGGGGGACGACGCGAAATCGTCCTACCTGCGGCTGCTGGACCATACCCGCGCGGTGGATGACTGGCTGGCCCGGCACCGCAGCGGCACTGTCCATGCCGTGCCCGCGATGCCGCAAACCGAACTGGACACCCTGCTGCCCACTCTGCTGCCCACCCTGCGCGGGGCCATCGGCGCGCATCTGCCGCCCGGTGCCGCGCTGCCGCTGTTCGATCTGCGCGCCACCGCTGCGGCCCGCGCGTTTCTGGCCCGCGACGACATCGCCCTGCTGGCCGAACGCGGTGTCGCCACCCCCGACCATGTCATCCGCACCAAGGCGCACCCGCTGATCCTGTCTCTGGATGCGGCCACGCCGGGGGTCGGGGGCGCAGCCCCCGCGGTTGCGGGATTCGTGGCCCGCTACACGGACTACTTCGCCCGCCAGAATGCCCGTGTCGGCGGGATCAAGACAGCGCTGGCCCCTGCCCCCGGCCTGGTCTGGGTGCCGGGGCTGGGCCTGATCGGGCTTGGTACCGACGCGGCCGCCGCCCGCATCGCCGCCGATATCGGCGAACAGACCATCCGCGTCATGGCCGATGGCCAGGCGGCCGGCGGGTTCCACCCGATTGCCGAGGATGACACCTTCGACTGCGAATACTGGTCGCTGGAGCAGGCCAAACTGGGCAAAGGCACACCGCCGCCGCTGCGGGGCCGGATCGTGCTGATCACCGGCGGGGCCGGGGCGATCGGCCTGGCCACCGCCAGGGCATTCCGCGCTGCGGGCGCGGCGCTGTTCCTGGTCGACCTTGACCCCGCTGCGCTGGACGCGGCCCTGGCCGCGCTGGGCCGCGACCATGGCGGCATTGCCTGCGACATCACCCGGCCGGGCGCGCCGGACGCCGCCGTGGCGGCCTGCGTGGCGCGATTTGGCGGGCTGGACATCCTGATCTCCAACGCCGGCGCGGCTTTGCAGGGCGAGGTTGCAACCTTGCCCGATGCGACCCTGCAGGCCGGGTTCGCGCTGAACTTTTTCGCCCCCCATGCGATGGCGCAGGCCGCCGTTGCCGTGTTCCGCACCCAGAATGCGGCCCGGAACGGGGCCGAGACTACGGCCCGGACCACGGCCCGGACCACCGCCCAGTCCACGGCCCGGAACACGGCCGAGACCACCGCCCGGAACACGGCCCAGACCACGGCCCAGACCACGGCCCGGGGCGGGGCAGGGGCGGCCAATGGCGGGCAGATCCTGTTCAACGTGTCCAAACAGGCGGTCAACCCCGGGCGGGGCATGGCCGCTTACGGCCTGCCCAAGGCCGCCACCATGTTCCTGTTGCGGCAACTGGCGCTTGAACTTGGGGCCGAGGGCATCCGCGTGAACGGCATCAACGCCGACCGCATCCGGTCCGGCCTGCTGACCGGCCCGATGATCGCCGCCCGGGCCGCCGCCCGCGCGGTGGACGCTGCGACCTATATGGCGGGCAACCTGCTGCAGGCCGAGGTCGAGGCCCGCCACGTTGCCGACGCCTTTGTCATGCTGGCCCGGTCCGAGCGCACCACCGCCCATGTGATGACGGTGGACGGCGGCAATATCGAGGCCGCGTTGCGCTGAAGTTGTCCGCGCTTGTTGCAAGTCACGACGGGTGGGGTCCGGGGCAGGTTGCCCGTGGGCAGAACGGGCAACACCGCGACTGCGGTCGCTGCCGTCAGCATTGCCTGGCCGATGCCAGTCAAGCCCGAACCACATCCTGCCAGGGTGCTGCCACGGCAGCATCCAGCCTGCCGGGGCAGCGCTGAACAAAGTGCGACGAGATACCGATCAGCCCTGGCGAGGCGCGGTATCGCGCATGCGGCTGGACTGCGCGATCCGAGCAAGTCGGAGCCGGTACGGCAGGCCGGACGCACGTCCCCCCCCGGTGCCGCCGATCCGGCGTCAATCCTGCGCCAGCGCCTCGAGCCGGGGGCGCAGGTTGGACAATTCATACCCCGCCCGGGCCGTGGCGCTGATGATGGCGTCGACCGGCATCTTGCCCGCCTGGCCCAGCGACCACACGATGGACGACCGCGTGCCCGATGCGCAATAGGCCAGCACCGGCCCGTCGGCCTGCGCGATGGTCTGCGCCTGCAGGGTGACCATGTCCATGTTCAGGCCCTGATGCGTCACCGGGTTGTCGATGAAGCCCAGTCCCGCCGCCTCGGCCGCGATCCGCATCACGGCGGCGGACAACTCGTGCGGCACCTCGGCGTCAGGCCGGTTGCACAGGATCGCCTTGAACCCGGCGGCAACGATGGCGGGCATGTCATCGGGCGCGATCTGCGGCGAGACGGCATAGTCGGGGGTGATGCGGCGAATATCCATGGCGGCGCTTCTACGCTGCCCGACCTTGCGCGTCCAGTGACGGCGTACCCCCGGGGCATGGCGCTGAGCGGGCCGGGGCGGGGGTCAAGACCGCGTGCCTCGCGATGACCGGCGAGCCCGGTCCAGCGACCCAGCCAGGGTATCAGACGCGCGATTGCCAGACTGCCGACCCTGTGCACTCCCGATCAGCAGGCCGCCGCCGAAACCGCGCGGCCAGGCTGCCATATCCACGATGATCGTCATGCCTGTCCCTCTTGCCAGTCAGCCCCGGGCCGACCATGGATAGGCATCGCCGCGCCACAAGGCAATCGGCCCTGCGCCCGGGCGACCGGGGGCAATCCTGGCCCATCGCCCGCGCCGGGGCATCGTCGGCGATGGATGTGACAACGGGGACGGGATGGCGCAGAACCTGGTCAGTTCGTGGGTGCGGGGCGGGGCGGCGCAGATCGGCCTTGCCGCACCGCCGCTGAACGCGCTGGACCTGCCCTTGCGCCGCGCGCTGGCGGTGGCGCTCAGCGGGGCCATGGCCGACCCGGCAGTGCGGGTGATCCTGATCCTGACCCAGGGGCCGGTGTTTTCCGTCGGTGCCGATCTGGCCCCGGCCACCTTGCCGCCCTGGCTGGCGCGGCCCGACCTGGCGGCCCTGTGCGACCAGATCGAGGCGAGCGCCAAGCCGGTGGTGATGCTGTTGTCGGGCGCCGCGCTGGGGGCCGGGGCGGAACTGGCCCTGGCCGGGCATTACCGTCTGGCACTGCCGCAGGCGAGCATCGGTCTGCCCGAGGTCAAGCTGGGCCTGCCGCCCGGCGGCGGCGGAAGCCAGCGGCTGGCCCGGCTTGCCGGTGCGCGGACGGCGCTGGACCTGATGCTGGGCGGCCGCGCGATCACCGCGACGACGGCGCAGGCGCTGGGCCTGATCGACGGCATCGTGCAGGGCGATCTGGCCCTGGCCGGGTTGGCCTTTGCCGACAGCCTGATCGCCACCGGGGCGGCGCCACGCCCGATCAGCCCCCGCCGCGACCGGATGCGGGATGGCAAGGCCTGGTTGCAGGTGATCGCCCATGCCCGCGCCACCCTGGGGCCAGCCATGACGCTGGTGGCCGACCGCATCATCGACTGTGTCGAGGCGGCGGCCCTGCTGCCCCTGGCCGCCGGCGTCGCGTTCGAGCAAGCGGCGCGGGCCGATTGCCAGGCCCGCCCGGTCGCGCAGGCGTTGCAGCATGTGGCCCGGGCGGAACGCCGCGCGACGCCCGCGCTGCTGGTCCGGGGGCCGGATGGGCAGCGCGTGCTGACGGCGCAGGGGCAGGCCGTGGCGGCCCGGCTGGCGCAGGCGCTGGGCCGCGCGGCAGGAGTGTTGTCGGCGGCAGGCCCGGGGCGTGCGGCGGTCGACGGCGCACTGGTCGCCTGGGGCTTTGCCGCCGGGCCATTCGGCGGGACAGATGCCACTGATGTGGCTACGGTTGCGGCCACGCATGCGGCCATGGCTGAGGCCACGGACGCGGCCTCGGACACGGCGACCCCTGCGGTCACCCCTGCGGTCACCCCTGCGGTCACCCCTGCGGTCAACTCTGCGGTCACCCCTGCGGTTACCCCTGCGGTCAACTCTGCGGCGACCCCTGCGGTCAACTCTGCGGCCACGGACGCGGCCACGCCTGCGGCGCTGCAGCGCCGTGTTCTGGCCGCGCTCGTCGCCGAGGGGGCGCGGTTGCTGACCGAGGCTTCCGCCTTGCGCCCCGGCGACATCGACGCGGTGGCGGTCCATGCCTTGGGCTTTCCGCGCGACCGGGGCGGGCCGCTGCATGCCGCGACGGCGGCGGGCCTGCCCGCGCTGGTCGCGGCGATGGGGCCGATGGCCAGGGATGATCCGGTCTGGACCGTGCCGCCGTTGCTGGCCGCGGCGGCGTTGGCGGGTGGCTTCAGCCCAGGATGACGCCGACCACCACCGCCATCAGCCCCAGCATCGACAGCAGCAGCGCGCCGATATTCACCGGCAGCACTTGCTGCAACCGGGCGCGGAGCGCGGCATCCTCCAGCCCGGCGCGACGGGCGCGGACCACCAGCAGGATGGAATAGACGATGCCGCCAAACCCGGCCAGCGTCACCGCCGCCCCGCCCCAGATCAGTCCGTCCATCGCGCCACCCCGCTTGCCGTTGCGGCGCGGTTATCGCCAACCAGCGCCGCCTGCAACCCAAGGCCATCTTGCGGGCTGGCGGACCTGCCGCTAAAGCGTCGGCCTTGTCGCCAGTTCAGGAGTGCCGCGCCATGCCCGATAACGTCGTCGATACTGCCAGCAGCGTGGCCGCAAGCGAACTGCGCGCCTTTGTGGAACGGTACGAGCGGCTGGAATCCGAGAAAAAGGACATCGCCGACCAGATGAAGGAAGTCATGGCCGAGGCCAAGGGTCGCGGTTACGACACCAAGGCGCTGCGCAAGATCATCGCGCTGCGCAAGCGCGACAAGGACGATCTGGCCGAGGAAGAGGCGATGATGGAACTGTACAAATCCGCACTGGGAATGTAGCACAAAGCCGAATTACATCATTAAATGAGATATTTGCGCGCCGTTTCTTATGTAGTGCGCGAAGCTTAGGCCCGCACGAATGTCAGCCCGGGCATTGCCGCGACGGCTTCGGCGTCGCGCTCATAGGCGCGGGTGAGGGCGTCGACACGGCGGGCATCCCAGCCGGGCAGGTCAAGTTCCTCCTCGATCTCGGACGCGATGGCGAACTTGTCCAGAAACGCGCCGGCGATGCGGCGGCCCTGCAATTCGGACTGCGGCGCATGGGTTTTCAGATAGGCCTGAAACCGCGCAAAGCCGTCCGTGGTCATGATCGCGGCCAGCACGTCATGTTCGCCCGTCAGCGGGGTGCCGTCAGCCAGGCCGGTGATCCGGCGCAGCAATTCGGCCCAGGTCAGCGGCGTATCCTCGTTCAGCCAGACGGTCAGCGCCATGTCTGGCGCCGCCGCCCTGATCCGCGCCACCAGCCCCGACCAGGCCACAGCCTCGGGTGCCATTCCGGCCATGAACGTGTCCAGCCCACGCTCTTTGGTCTGGGCCAAAACGGCGGGCAGCCAGGTGGCCGGGTTGCGCAAACCGATGTGCAATTCGATCGTGTCGCCGGGAAAGAACGCGCGCAAGGCGGTCAGCTTGGCCTCGGCCATCGGATAGAACTGGCCGCCTTCGAAGATTCGCCCCGCCTGGCACAGAAAGGTCGAGTTCGACAGGATCAGCCGGTCCGCCTCTTGCCCGTCCAGGATCGCGTCCAGCAGCACGTCGCGCGTTCCCGGGGCGGGGGGCTGGCCATTCAGGTTCATCACCGCCTCGCGCAGCAGCTTGCGGTACTTGCCGGGGCCGGGCACGGCGGTACGGCGCTGGGCCAGCACCTCGCCATTGCGCATCAGCGATTTCAGCAGCCGGTCGCCATCCGTACAATTGGCCCCGATATGATAGACGATCTGCATTCCGCTGGCCTGGCCCCCGTCAAAACCGTCACACCTGTCGTATCTGCCGCACCTGCCGCACCTGCCGCACCCGCCGCACCTGCCGCACCCGCCGCACCTGTCACATCTGCCGCATCTGTCGCAACTATAAGGGCTTTTATGGACAGGGAAACCGCTTTCAGCTAGCCCGGTGCCATGCCCCAGTCTTCCGGTCAACTTACACCCCGCATCCGCCGTCTGGCGTTGCCCGATCCATGGTCGGCGGGTGCCGTGGCAATTGCGGCACTGGTGTTGCTGCCGGTGGTGGCGGTGGTCTGGCTGGCCTTTCACCCCACCCAGAACATCTGGCCGCATCTGATCGCCACCACCCTGCCACGCTATCTGGAAAACACGCTGGTGCTGATGGCTTGTGTCGGGGTGCTGGCCGGTGCCGCCGGAACCGGGGCGGCGTGGCTGGTGGTGATGTACCGCTTTCCCGGTCGGGGCTGGCTGCAATGGGCATTGCTGATGCCGCTGGCGGTGCCGGCTTATGTCGGGGCCTATGCTTTGGTCGATTTTCTGGAATATGCCGGGCCGATCCAGACCGGTCTGCGCCAGGCGATGGGCTGGGCGAATGCGCAGGACTACTGGTTTCCGGCCATTCGCAGTCGCGGGGCGGCGATCATCGTGCTGGCCGCAGCGCTTTATCCTTATGTCTATCTGCTGGCCCGCGCCGCGCATCGCGAACAGCCCGCCAGCGGGTACGAGGTGGCGCGTGCTTTGGGCGTCGGTCCCTGGGGGCGATTCTGGCGGGTGGGTCTGCCGCTGGCGCGGCCCGCCATCGCCGCCGGGATGGCGGTGGTGATGATGGAGGTGGTGAACGATTTCGGTGCGGTCGATCACTTTGCCGTCCAGACCCTGACCACCGGCATCTTTTCGGTCTGGCTGCAGGCGGGCAATCTGGGCGGGGCGGCGCAGATTGCAACCTGCGTGCTGGCGCTGGTGGTGCTGCTGGTGACGCTGGAAAAGATCAGCCGCCGGAACAGCCGCTTTGCCGGGGCGGCGCGTGGCCTGCGTCCGGTGACGCCGCAGCGCCTGTCGGGCGCGGCCGGTCTGGCCGCCTGCCTGGCCTGCCTGATCCCGTTCGGATTTGGCTTTGTGCTGCCGGTCGGGGTGCTGATGTCGCATGCCCTGCAGGCCCGGTCCTGGGGCGCGCCCGGCCTGCCGCTGGCCCTGTGGCATTCGCTGGCGGTGGGCGGGACGGCCGCGGTGCTGACGGTGGTGGCGGGGGTGTTCATGGTTTACGGCGTGCGGCTGGCCGGGCGACGGTTGCCGATCCTGCTGCTGCCCGTCACCGCGATCGGCTATGCCGCGCCCGGGGCGGTGCTGGGTATCGGCATCCTGATCCCGCTGGCCGCGTTCGACAACTGGCTGGCCGACCGGATCGAGGCGACCCTGGGCCTTGACCCTGGCCTGATCCTGACCGGCAGTGCGGCGGCGCTGGTGCTGGCCTATATGGTGCGCTTTTTTGCCATTGCGCAGGGGGCCGCCGATGCCGGGCTGGGCCGGGTGTCGCCCAGCCTGCCGATGGCGGCGCGGTCGCTGGGGCGCAGCGCGGGCCAGACCCTGCTCGCGGTGCAGGTGCCCTTGATCCGCGCCTCGCTGGGGTCGGCGCTGCTGCTGGTATTCGTCGATTGCGTCAAGGAACTGCCCGCGACCCTGCTGTTGCGCCCGTTCAACTTTGAAACCCTGTCCACCCGGGTCTATGCCAAGGCGCATCTGGAGCAGCTGGGCGCCGCCGCCCCTGCCGCGCTGACCATCACGCTGGTCGGGCTGGTGGCGGTGGCGCTGCTGGCGCGGGCCAACCGCTGAACTTGCGCAAGCCGCGCGACAAAGCTACATGGCGGCGCAAGTGCCTCCATAGCTCAGCCGGTAGAGCAGCGGTTTTGTAAACCGAAGGTCGGCGGTTCGATCCCGTCTGGGGGCACCAAATATTTCCGTAACCGATTGATATATTTCTGAAAATTGAGTCTTGGGCT
>Ga0105046_10012159_pt1 | contig 13353 bp, 11 predicted proteins | sample MAT03_FD_78385 | JGI IMG/M metagenome (GOLD analysis project Ga0105046, IMG submission 78385) | Freshwater microbial communities from Lake Fryxell liftoff mats and glacier meltwater in Antarctica - MAT-03 (megahit assembly) | ecosystem: Environmental > Aquatic > Freshwater > Ice > Liftoff... | reverse complement strand
GCGCCCCTCGCTCTTGGACACGATCTTCTGTGCGATCACCAGCACATCACCCTGGGCGAGCACGATCCCGCCCGCATGCAGCGCGTCGGTGATGATCGTCGCGAGGTCGTCTCCCGGTCGTATCTCCGGGATGCCATCCAGTGCGGTCAGCGCGAGTGTGCGCATCAGGCAGCTCGGCCCGCAGTCAGCCGCCGGCGGGCGGCCCCGGCGGCGCCACGCCGGTCAACCGAATACCGGAGCTGGACACCTTGTAGCGCTTGTTGATCGCGATCAGCACCGAGGTCAGCGCTTCGGCGGCCGCCGAGTTGGCGAGCACACCGGCATGCCAGGCCACCATGCCCGCCGCGTTGGCGAGCGCGACCACCTGCTCGCGCGCATCGGCATCGTCGCCGCAGACCAGCACATCACAATCGATCGGATTGTCGATCTTCTTCAGGTGGACCGCCGAGACGTTCTGGAACGCCGAGACCACGCGTACCTGTGGGCCGAGTTCATCCTGAAGGCGCTGTACTGCAGAGCCGCCGGCAGGCAGCTGTACCCGGTCGACCTTGGGTGGCACCAGAGGCACGGTGACATCGATCAGGATCTTTCCCGCCAGCGCGTCGCGCACCGAGAGCGCGGTGGCCTGCTGGGCGCTGAACGGCACGGCCAGCACGACGACTGTAGCGGCGGCGGCGGCAGTCGCGTTGTCTGCGCCTTCGACCGTCGCGCGTCCGCCAAGCAACGCAGTGAGGTCGGCGGCGGCGGTCACTGCCCGATCGGCTTCGCGCGAACCGAGAATCACCCGATGGCCGGCATGGGCCCAGCGAAAGCCGAGCCCGGCACCTTCCTTGCCGGTGCCGCCGAGAATGGCGATGGTGATCGGGACGAGTGTTGCGGGTGTCTGGTCGGTCATGCGTCTGTGATCACGTTGGTTTCGATGGATAGGGGGGCCGTTCGGCCAGTGCCTGCGTGCACTGCACGCCGGCGCAGCGGGGTCTGCACCACCGGGGCCAGCGCTGCTGCCGAATGCGAGCAGACGATGCGCTCCGCGTGGACTGTGCCATACAAGGTCGTCCGCTGCGCGGGCTGCCGGCCCGCACAGCGGATCAGCTCGTCCATCTGTGCTGGCGCCAGCTCCTGTCCATGCTGATTGCCGGCGGCAAACGAGATGCTCTCGTTCATCAGGGTGCCGCCCAGATCGTTCGCGCCGGCGGCCAGCGCTGCGGCAGCACCCTGCGCACCGAGCTTGACCCAGGACACCTGGATGCTGTCGAGCACCGGGTTGAGTGCAAGCCGGGCAATCGCATGCATCAGCAGGGTCTCGCGCCAGGTCGGGCCCGGCCGGGCGCGGCCACGCAGCCAGATCGGTGCTTCCATGTGCACGAACGGCAACGGCACGAACTCGGTGAAGCCACCGGTGCGCGTCTGCAGGTCGCGGATATGCAGCAGATGGCGTGCCCAGTGCACACTCTGGTCGACATGGCCGAACATGAGGGTTGCGGTGGAGCGCAGGCCGATCCGGTGCGCTGTCTCCATTACCGCGAGCCATTGCCCGGTGGACAGCTTGTCCGGGCAGATCACCGCGCGCACCTCGTCGTCCAGGATCTCTGCCGCTGTTCCGGGCAGGGTCCCGAGCCCGGCGTCCTTCAGACGCAGCAGGAAAGCCTCGACCGTGATACCCAGCGTAGAGGCGCCATGGCTCACCTCCAGTGGGGAGAACGCATGCACATGGATCGACGGTGCGGCGCGCTTCACTACATCCAGGATGTGCAGGTAAGTGTCGCCGGTATAGTCCGGGTGGATGCCGCCCTGCATGCAGACCTCGGTCGCGCCGCGCGCCCACGCTTCGCTGACCCGGCGCGTGATCTCGGCGTCATCCAGGTCGTAGGCCGGACCGCGCAGTTGCGCGCTGCGCCGGCCCCTGGAGAAGGCGCAGAAGCGGCAGCCGTAGTGGCAGACATTGGTGTAGTTGATGTTGCGGTTGACCACATAGGTCACCTGCTCGCCGCGTTGCGTCGCGCGCAGCGCATCTGCCGCTGCGCACACCTGATCGACCTCGGCACCGCGTGCCGAGAACAGGCGTGCTATCGAGGGCTCGTCCAGGCGTTCGCCGCCGACCGCGCGCGCGATGATCGGCGCGAGATCGTCCCGGCCGATCACCGATGGTGCAGCCGGAACCTGCGGCAGGTCGATCGCCAGGCCGGGGTGCCAGTCATCGGTGCGCGCATACCCGTCGCTGTCGGCCCGGCGATAGAGGTGGGGCAGAACATTGACGTCATGCCAGCGCGGCGCGTCCAGGCACCAGCCGGGGTAGGTCGGCAGCCGCTCGACCAGACACTTGCCCGCTGTGGCCGTGTGGGCGCGCAGTGCGGCGATCGAGGGCCAGGGCGCTTCCGGGTTCACATGGTCCGGCGTCACCGGCGAGATGCCGCCCCAGTCGTTGATGCCGGCGCCGATCAGCAGCGCAGGGTATGCCGGGTTCAGCGCGTCGCCGAATGCAGCACTCAGATTCGGCGGGGCCTGGATGTTCATCTGTGCGCCGAACACCAGGCGGGCGAGGGCGATCGTCCAGAGGAGTTCATCCAGCCCGGCGTTGGGCGCAGTCGCCATCGCGGTGTCCGGCTTGGCGCGGAAGTTCTGGATGATCACTTCCTGCAGGTGCCCGTATTCCCGGTGCAGCTCGCGCAGGGCCAGCAGCGAATCGAGCCGCTCTTCACGGGTTTCGCCGATCCCGATCAGGATTCCGGTGGTGAACGGCACCGCGAGTTCGCCGGCCGCGCGCAGGGTGGCCAGGCGTGCGTGCGGATGTTTGTCCGGCGAGCCCTGGTGCGGACCGCCGCGCTCGGTCAAGCGTAACGACGACGACTCCAGCATCAGGCCCTGAGACGCGCACGATCTGCGCAGCAGCGCGATCTCGCCGGCATCGATCACGCCCGGATTGGCATGCGGCAGCAGGCCGGTCTCACGCAGCACGAGCTCGCACATCGCGGCCAGATAGTCGATCGTGCTGGCGTGGCCCATGCGGTCGAGTGCGGCGCGCGCCTGCGGCCAGCGCAGCTCGGGCTTGTCGCCCAGCGTGAACAGCGCCTCATCGCAGCCGGCGTCCCGTCCGGCGCGGGCGATCGCCAGCACTTCGGTGTCCGACAGGTAGGGGGCGGGCAGCGCGCGCGGCGTGGTCGCGAACGTGCAGTAATGGCAGACATCTCGGCAAAGCCGGGTGAGCGGAATGAACACCTTGCGCGAATAGCTGATGCGGGCGCCATGGCCTTCGTCGCGCAGTCTGGCGGCGTGCGCGATCATTCCGGCGACGGCCGCAGACTGCGCCGGTCGTGAATCAGTGGTCGAACCGGCGTTCGAACCGGCGGTCGAACCGGCGGTCGAACCGGCCACCGGCTCGGCGGTTGCGCGCACCAGCGCGCGCAGCGCCGATTCGTCCAGCCCATCGGCACTGGTAAGCCTGTACCCGGGCACGACAGAAGCACTCACCTCGCCGCGCCCCTCATCTGATCACTGCACCTGGATCTTCGCTGCGCGGATGATCTTGCCCCAGCGCTCGGTCTCGGCACGCAGATAGGTGCGGAACGCTGCCGGGCCGCGCAGATCGATCTCGCCCCCAAGATCGGCGATCTGAGCCTGCACCTCGGGCACCTTCGCCGCGGCGATGATCTCCTGCGCCAGCCAATCGACCACCGGCTGCGGCGTCTTGGCCGGGCCGAGGAAGCCGAACCAGCCACTCACGACCAGTTCCTTCATGCCAGCCTCGGGCGCGGACGGGACCTCGGGGGCGGCCTTGCTGCGGGTTTCGCTGGTCAGCGCGAGCGCACGCAGCTTGCCCGCGCGCACTTGCGGCAGGACCCCGGGCAGGTTGTCGATCAGCAGGTCGATGTGCCCGCCCACCAGATCGGCGACCGCCGCCGAAGTGCCCTTGTAAGGGACATGCACCATGTCGACTCCGGACAGCGAGCGGAACAGCTCGCCGGACAGATGCGCGGTCGTGCCCTGGCCGGCCGAGCCGAAGTTCACCTGCCCCGGGCGGGCGCGAACGACCTTGACCAGCTCGCCCAGCGTCTTCGCCGGCACACTCGGATGTACGACCACGATGTTGGGCACGGCAGTCACCAGGGCGATCGGTGCCAGATCGCGCTCGCTGTCGTACTGCAATTTGCTCATGTGCGGGCTCATCGTCAGTGGACCGGCCGAGCCGATCAGCAGCGTCTGACCATCGGGGGCGGCGGTGGTGACCAGGATGATGCCGATCGAGGCGCCCGCACCCGGCCGGTTCTCGACCAGGAAGCGCTGGCCGGTCGACGTACTCAGTCGCTGCGAGACGATGCGTCCGACGATGTCGCTGGTGCCCCCGGGGGGGAACGGAACCACCACCCGCACCGGTTGCGCCGGGAAACCCGCCGGGCGGTCGGCGGCAGACGCAGGCGCCACAGCGGTCCAGGCGGCTAGGCAGAGCAGGCCGGTGATCCAAGCCTGGAGAAGCGGCTTCCGGGGCGCGGACAGCCGCTGTGGGGATCGCGCGGCGCTCGCCGCCAGGGTGGACATGTGCATCGGATGGTCTCCTTAGATGGGGATCACCAGCAACGTATCGAGGTTGCGCGAGTCCAGCACTACAGTGCGTTCCTGCAGCAGCAGGCAACCGTCGATCTCTACGAACACATCGTCGTAGGTACCCGCAGCGAACAGCGTCATCTCGCCGGTCTTCATCACGCGGGTCACGTTGAAACTGGTGAGTACCCGCCGAGCGCAGGCAAGCTCCGTGCCACTGGCCGCCTGCGCGCCCGTGGCGGCGGCCGGACCGGGAGCCGCACCTGGAGCAAAACGGGGCAGCGACACCACATGCCGGTAGGTATGAGGATCGAACACGTTACCGTGGCGGATCGCGAGCACCCGGTCACGCAGCATCGCCAGGCCCTCACAGTGCATCAAGCCGATCGGCCAGCCGCTGGCACGTCCCTCCCGGGTTTCGATCCGGTAGAGGCACTCGGGTGCGAAGTAGTCCGGCCAGGCTTCCAGACGATCGTCGTCGATCGTGCCTGCATAGTCGGCGGTCAGTTGCGCGGTCGCCGCAAGGAATTCGCGCTCCTCGCGCGTGGGGCGCGCGCGCACCGCTGTCGCTGCCACTGTCGTTGCCACTGTCGTTGCCACTACGGCCGGTGCCTCGGTCTGTGCCATGGTCAGAACCCCATCAGGCCGCGCCACTGTTGCCAGAACCCGCGCACGGCCGCTTCCGACACCCGGCTCTGGCGCTCGGTGCCGACCCCATGGCCGCCCATCTCGACCACTGCGCCGTGGCCCTGGTCACCGCGCGTGGTGCGCTGGACCGCGTTGCCGATGAAGCCATCTTCCAGCGACACCAGACCCGCCGGGCCGACCAGATTGCTCTGCATCAGCCGCATCCGGGTCTGCTCGGGCGTGTCGTCTTCATAAGCGAAAACCCACCATTGCAGTTCGCTGCTGTCGATCGTCTTGGGCACCAGCAGGCGCACTGCCAGCGTATTCTGGATCTGCTGCAGGAACACGTTCGGAAACAACGTCTGGATCATGTGGGTGATGCCATCGTCGAACTCCGGCCAGGTCTTCAGGATGCGCCGATCCTCGATCGCCAGATCGCGCATCGAACGCAGACCGCCAGAGGCATAGTCGGTGCCCTCTGCATCGTCGGTGGCCATCTTCGACCAGCTCAGGTGCGAGCCGCCCGCCTCGTTGACCTCGACTGCACCGTCCATCGACAGCCGGTTCAGCCCGAAGGTCGCAAAGAAGGTGTGCAGCAGGCTCGCGTGATACGAGTCGCGCACGTTCTCGGAATAGAGCTTCCAGTTGTTGGGCAGTATCTGGGTGTATCCCCCGATCAGCCGGATCGGCTTGTGGAAGAAGCGCTCCAGGCTCCAGACCATGCGCGGGCCGAACCAGTCGCGCGCTGGTGGCAGCGTGTCGGAGAAGGTGGCGAACACCAGATTGCGAATCGTATCCACACGCAGTTCACGCAATCCGTGCTGCGTGATGTCGAACTCCGCGGGCATCCCGCCCTGGCCACGGACGCCGCGCTTGAACGCGATGCTCTGCAGCTTGCCGTCCAGGCCATAGACCCAGTTGTGATACATGCAGGTGAAGTTCTCCGCCCGGCCATGCTGCTCCAGGCAGAGCATCGAACCGCGGTGCGCACAGCGGTTGACGAATACGCGAATCGCGCAGGCCGGGTCGCGCACCACGATCACCGGTGTCTCGCCGATCCAGTTGGTGCGGTACTGACCCGGCTCGGCGACCTCGAGATCCAGGCAGACCAGATTCCAGGTCTCGCCCCGGAACAGCAGGCGCTGCTCGGCCTCGGCGATCTGCGGATCGTTGTAGACCCGGAACGGCACCCTTGCCAGCCCCTCGGCAGGCCAGCGGAACATGCCATCGGTCTCGACTCGCGCAGTGGTGTTCATGCCAGCTCCCGGGCTATGCAGATGTCATGGTCATGCTACAACGAAACACCGCAGGTGTGATCACACCAGGTCAGGTCCAGGGGCGGGCTCGTGTATTCTCGGCGCTGCCGAAAAACGAGGCGGATACCGATGAGCGGCTGGGTCGACGTGTGTGCCGAGGACGAGGTGCCGGAGGGCGGCACACTTCTGGTGCGCTTGGGCGCGGAACCAGTGTGCCTGTACAACCTCGGTGGGGCGATTTTTGCCACCCATGATCGTTGCACGCACGCCAAAGCGAGCCTCGCCGACGGCTTCATCACCGAGGACCGCATCGAGTGCCCGATTCACATGGGTCTGTTCGACATCCGCACCGGGCGCGCGGTGTCGGCGCCCTGCACGATCGACCTCAAGGTCTATCCGGTGCGCATGGTCGGCGGGCGGGTGCATCTGGCCGGGTGAAGCGCCGGCCGGCGGGTGCATCTGGTCGAGTGAAGCGCCTGCCGGGCTGCGCGCGGGCCGCCTTGTTCGCGTGCAACGTCCCGGGGCGGGTCGCGTCAGACCGACGGGCAGAACGCACCGAGCGGGTGCAGTACCCGGCTTGACATCGATTGTCTGCGTTGATCACACTGTGTGATCACAGAAAAGAGGTGGTGATGCGGGTAGCAATCCTTGGGGCAGGCGCGGGCGGTGCTGCTGCAGTCGCAGAACTGACACAGGCTGGACACCGGCTGACCCTGTGGAACCGGTCGGCCTCGACCCTGGCGCCGTTCATCGCGCGCGGGGGTGTCGAGTACGAAGGCGTGCTGGGCGAGGGCTTCGCGCCGGTCTCGCTGATCACGACCGACATGCGCCAGGCGATCGAGGCCGCCGACGTGGCGCTGGTCTGTCTGCCCACGCTGTCGCATGTGGCGGTGGCACGTGACCTGGCCCTTGCCGGCGCGTACGCGTTGCCGGTGGTGCTCAACCCTGGCCATACCGGGGGCGCGCTCGAGTTTGCGCATGCCTATGCTCAGGTGGCGAGCGGGCAGCGGCCCCCGGTGGCCGAGTTCCATACGCTGTCCTACATCGCGCGCAAGTACCAGCCAGCGCGGGTGACCGTGACCGGGCGCGCGAAGTACCTCCGCCTGGGCGCGCTGCCGGGGGCCGACGCGGCAGCGCGACTGGCGCGCGTGCTGTATCCGGTCGCGCAATCGGTGCCCGATGTGCTCAACTCGAGCCTGGCCAACCTGAACATGGTTCTGCATGTGCCGGGCGCGGTGCTGGGCGCGGCCTGGGTCGAGGCGACCGGGGGCGACTTCACCTTTTACGTACAGGGCATCACGCCGGGCGTGGCGCGAGTGATGCACGCCCTGGATGACGAGCGTATCGCGGTCGCTGCCGCGTTCGGGCACGCCATGCCCCGGGTGGCCGCCGAGATGCAGCGCTACGGCACGGTCGAGCCCTGGGTCACCGACACCGATGATCTGGTGGCCGCAATCGGCAGCGGCGAGGCAAACCGCCGGATCAAGGCGCCGGATTCGCTCGCCCATCGGTACTACCTCGAAGACTTCGGTCACGGCCTGTTGCCGTTTCTCGCGCTCGCCGCGGCGGCTGGGGTGGCAACACCGGTCGCCGCAGCGCTCTATCAGCTGGGAACAACCTTGACCGGCACGGATTTCGCTGCCTCCGGCCGTACCGCGAGTACGATGGGAATCGCAGGCATGGACCGGACGCAACTGCTCGCTCATGTGCATGGGAGCGGCGGGACGGCATGAACCAACGACCACCGCGGGACACTGACTGAATGAAGATTCGCATCGGCATCAGCTTCGACGGCTTTTCGACTTTCAAAGACTCGCTGGATACCGCCCGCGAGGCGGAGGCGGCCGGGGCATCCAGCTTCTGGATGGCCGAGCACCTGGGCTATCGGGACCCCCTCACCTCGTGCATGGCGTTCGCGCTGGCCACCGAGCGTGCGACCGTGGTGCCGACTGCGATCAGCCCGTTCCTGCGCAATCCGGTGCCGCTGGCGATGGCGATGTCGACGCTGGCCGAGGCGGCCCCGGGGCGGGTGGCGATCGCCATCGGCGTGGGTAACCCGCTGTTTCTCGCCGAGGCCGGGCTCAAGCTCGAGAAGCCGCTGGTCGCCAACCGCGAGTATCTGGCCGCCCTGCGCGGCCTCTGGTCCGGCGAGCCGGTGCACCAGCCTGAAGCGATGCTGCATCGTCTGGCGGGTGCCCGCATGATGTTCAAGCCGGCGCAGCCGATCCCGGTCTATGTCGCGCCGATGAAGGAGCAGATGCTGAAGTTTGCCGGCCGCGAGGCCGATGGCGCAGTCCTCTCGGCCGGACTGTCCGCCGAGTTCGTCAAGGCGTCGCTCGACCTGGTGATGGAGGGGGCGCGCGTGGCCGGTCGCGACCCGTCGGCGGTCGCGCGTGCCGCCTATATCTTCTTCGTGGCCTCGAACAACGAACGCGAAGCGATGCAGAAGAGCCGGGCCAAGCTCGCATTCGTGCTGCGCAACCGCTATATCGACGACGGCATCGCACACTCCGGTATCCCCATCGACCAGGAGGCGATCATCGCAGCGATTTCACGGCGCGACATGGACGAGGCCACGCGGCTGGTGCCGGAAGAGGCGGTCGAGGCGTTCGCCATCTGGGGCGATCGGCAGCGCTGCGCGCGGCGGCTGCAGCAGTATATCGATGCCGGGGTGACCGAACCGGTGCTCTACCTGACCGGGGACGAGACGGATCGCAGCGAATCGCTGGCGGTCATCCGTGAGTTCGGCGTGGCCTGAAATTGAAACCGGGACCTTCGATTGAGCGGTTCAACCTGGCGTTTCATATGAGCGGTGAGGCGGCGTGTCACTGAGCGAGCACCGCGCAGCGACGCAGGCGACCCCCGCAGCAGCTTTTCAACGAACTGATGGGAGTGTCATCGTGAATCGAGTCCAGCCTTGCAAACGCCGGATCGGCGGCATCCTGAATGTTTCGCGCGCGGCCACGCGGGCTGTGTGCACGATTCTGTGCCTCATCGGGGCGGCTGCTGTGCCAGGGCTCGCGATCGGCCAGCCGTTTCCCTCCCAGCCGATCAGTCTGATCGTGCCCTGGCCCCCCGGGGGCGGCAGCGATATCGCAATGCGCCTGGTGGCCGATGCCGCGACCAGGCGGCTGGGCGTGCCAGTGGTGGTGGTGAACAAGCCGGGCGCAGGCGGCACCATCGGGTTGAAGGAAATGGCCTCCGCGAAACCGGACGGCTACACCATCGCGATGGTGGCGACCGGCGCGATTTTCGCCCAGTACAACAATGCCAATGCCAACGCATTGTCGGATTTTGAACCGATCGTGTTCTTCGGTGATGATCCGATCGTGCTGTCGGTCAACCCGAAGACCGGCATCAAGACGCTGGCCGAGTTCATCGCCCAGGCAAAGGCCAATTCCGGCAAGCTGAGGAACGGCAACGACCAGCCGGGCGGTTCGTCGCATGTCGCCGCGTCCCTGATGGAACGCAGGCTGGGCGTGAAGCTGAACAAGGTGGCCTATGCCGGCTTCGCACCGACGGTTCAGGCGCTGCTGTCCGGGGAACTGGATTCGGTGACCGTGTCGGCGCCCGATATCGTCCAGCACCACAAGTCGGGGGCGGCGCGCAGCATCGCCACCGCGGGTACCGAGCGGCATTTCCTCGCGCCCGATGTGCCGACGTTCCGCGAACAGGGCGTCGATTTCATCGCCGGCACCTGGCGCTATATCGCTGCGCCCAAGGGCATCCCGGCCGACCGGCTGGCGCTGCTCGAGGCGCGTCTGCTGGAGACGATGCGCGACAAGGAGTTCCTGGAGAAGGCGCGCGCGGCCGGTTTCATCGTGCAGCCGGCCGGCCGGGTCGATACTGCGAAGCGTCTGGCCGCCGAAGACGACGCGATGTATCCGGTGTTCCTCGAAGCCGGTCTGGTGCGGGCCCGGCAGAAGTAGGCGCGCGCGGCCGGCAGGCCCACGCCAGACACGGTGCGCCAGATGCTACGCGGGTTAAATCGCGACAGCGTCGCCGGGGCGATGTTCATCGCCATCGGCGCGGGCGGACTCATCACCGGGCGCGCGCTCAACGTCGGCACCGCCGATGCGATGGGTGAAGGTTATGTGCCACTGGCCATGTGCTGGCTGATGATCGCGCTCGGTGCGCTCATCGTGTTCAACGCACTGCGTGCAGCGGTGCGGACAGACCCCACGGGGTCTGTCCCCGATGTCACGGCGCGGGATTCACCTCTGGTCGTGGCGGTGGGGACAGACCCTGAAGGGTCTGTCCCCGATGTCGAGCCGCCCGCGTTCAACCCGCGGCCGTTGCTGGCGGTCACTATCGCCACGCTTGCCTTCGCCCTGCTGCTCGAGCCGCTCGGCATCATTGTCGCCGTGTTCGCCTCTTCGCTATGCGCATCGAAAGCGATGCCGGCAGTGCCGCTGTCCTCGGTGCTGCTGCCGGCTGCACTGCTTTCACTGGCGGTGCTGGCGCTGTTCGTCTGGGGACTTGGACTGCCGCTGCATGCCCTGCCGCGCCTCGGTGGATGAGCGCGCCGCAGTGAACACGCCGCAGCGAGCGCACCAAAGTGATCAAGCCGCAGAGATCAAAGACGGCGCCCACTGATGGACATCGGGCTCGCCTCGCTGCTGGCCAATCTCGCCACCGGCTTCTCGGTGGCGATGACGCCGACCAACCTCGGCCTGTGCCTGGTCGGGTGCCTGCTCGGTACGCTGGTCGGCGTGCTGCCGGGCATTGGTCCGACCGCGACAGTAGCGATGCTGATGCCGATCACCTTCTATCTGGAACCGACCGGCGCGCTGATCATGCTGGCCGGGGTGTTCTACGGTTCGCAGTATGGCGGTTCGACCACGGCGATCCTGGTCAACCTGCCGGGGGAATCGTCCTCGGTGGTGACCTGCCTGGACGGCTATGCGATGGCGCAGCGCGGGCGTGCCGGCGCGGCACTGGCGATCGCAGCGCTGGCCTCGCTGTTTGCCGGCACGGTGACCACGCTGGCGATCGCGGTGGGCGGTCCGGCGATCGCCGGCATCGCGCTGCTGTTCCAGTCGCCCGACTATGTCGCGGTGATGGTGCTCGGGCTGGTCGCCGCCATCGTGCTTGCCCACGGATCGCTCGCCAAGGCGCTGGCGATGATCGTGCTCGGCGTCTTCCTCGGCTTGATCGGCACCGATGTCACTACCGGTGAGCAGCGTTACACCTTCGGTGTCGCCGATCTGTTCGACGGTGTGGGCTTCGTGCCTGTCGCAATGGGGCTGTTCGGGTTGGCCGAGATCATGCTCAACCTGGAGTCCAGAGCAAAGGAGGGCGGCATTACGCGGCTGCGAGACCGTTTGTGGCCGACGCGCGCTGACTTCCGGCAGGCGACACCGGCGACGATCCGCGGCACGCTGCTTGGCATCGTGCTCGGTATCCTGCCCGGCGGTGGCTCGACGATCCCGTCGTTCGCGGCCTACAGCCTGGAGAAGAAGCTCGCGCGTGATCCATCGCGTTTTGGCAAGGGCGCGGTCGAGGGGGTCGCTGCGCCGGAGGCGGCCAACAACGCCGGCGCCCAGGCCGGCTTCATTCCGATGCTTGCACTTGGCATCCCGCCCAACGCAATCATGGCGCTGATGGTCGGCGCGATGATGATCCACGGCATCCAGCCCGGTCCGCAGATCATCGCCAAGCAGCCCGAGCTGTTCTGGGGGCTGGTGGTAAGCATGTGGATCGGCAACTTCATGCTGGTGATCCTCAACCTGCCGCTGATCGGCATCTGGGTAAAGCTGATCGAGCTGCCCTATCGCTACCTCTTCCCCGGGATCATCGTGTTCTGCTGCATCGGGGTGTACAGCCTCAGGAACAGCGTGACCGAGGTGATGTTCATGGCGGCCTTCGGCGTCTTCGGCTATGTGCTGCGCAAGCTCGATTGCGAGCCGGCACCGCTGTTGCTCGGTCTCATCCTGGGCCCGCTGCTCGAGGAGAACTTCCGCCGGTCGATGTCGCTCTCGGGCGGTGACTTCAGCATCTTCTTCACCCGGCCGATCAGCGCGACGCTGCTCATCGGTGCGGCGCTGCTGCTCGGTTTCGTGTTGCTCCCTGCGGTGCGCCGGCAGCGCGAGATGCTGCGCGACTAGCCGAAGGCGGCGCTTCTCCGGCCGAAGGCGGCGCGTCTCCGGCCGAAGGCGGCGTTTCGCCGGCCGAAGGGTCGCGACCTTGAGGTATCCTTGCATCGATGACGGGTACCGCTTGCAGCCCGTTCGCCCGTAGCCGACCGCAGATCGTGATGCGGTAGGTGCGCGGCACTGTCCCGCCAGGAGGAGTCAATGCAGATGCAAGTCCCGACACTGGTGCTGGTCGCGGTAGCGGCCCTCGCATCCGCCACCGCGGCGTTCAGCGCCGACCCGGTCAAGGCGTTTCCAGTCAAGCCGATCCGGATGATGATGCCGAACGCGCCCGGCAGTGGCACCGACACGCTTGGCCGGATCGTCGCCAACGGTCTGGGTGACGTGCTCGGCCAGCAGGTGATCATCGACAACCGGCCGGGTGCGGGTGGCACCTTGGGCATGGAGATCGGAAAGTCTGCCAACCCGGACGGTTACACCGTGATCTTTGCATCGCCCCCGGCGCTGACCATCGCGCCGTTCGTTCAGAAACGACAGCCGTTCGACCCGATGACCGACTTCGAATACATCACCACGGTGGGTGTGACGCCCAATGTGCTGATCGTGAGTCCGTCGCTCGCGGTGAACTCGGTGGCCGAGCTGATCGACCTCGCGCGCTCAAAGAAAGGCGCACTCAACATGGCCTCCGCCGGCCCGGGGTCGCAGAGTCACCTCGCGGGTGCGCTGCTGCTCTCGCTGGGCAAGTTCGATTCCCTGCATGTGCCATTCAAGGGCGGGGCAGCCGTGCCGTCGGTGATGACTGGCGAATCCCACTGGTCGATCAATCCGGCGCCCTCGGT
>Ga0105046_10012155_pt1 | contig 13354 bp, 14 predicted proteins | sample MAT03_FD_78385 | JGI IMG/M metagenome (GOLD analysis project Ga0105046, IMG submission 78385) | Freshwater microbial communities from Lake Fryxell liftoff mats and glacier meltwater in Antarctica - MAT-03 (megahit assembly) | ecosystem: Environmental > Aquatic > Freshwater > Ice > Liftoff... | reverse complement strand
TGCGGGCGGCTGGTGAGGGTTGAGCACTGGGCAAGAGGTGCCGCGGTCAGACACACCTTCCGGGCGAAGACCGCGATCTTCAGACTCCGCAAACACCACTCACGACGTACGCCGCGAGCAATTGCGCATCGGTCAGGTCCGCGTTCTCATCCGCGTTGAGATCGCCATCGAGCCAGCCCGCCTCGGGTGTGGTCAGGCCGACGAAGACCTGCGCCATCTGCTGCGCATCCGCCAGGTCCACGTTCTCATCCTGGTTAAAGTCGTAGTCGCACGCCGACTGCGTCGCCGCGGGAACGATCGTCGCGCCGTCGGCATCAAACGTGAAACTGCCCGGCAGTGCCGCAAGCTCGACCGGAACCGTCACACCAATCTGCACGCGGCCAACATCCGAGAAGACCGTCGCGAAGTCGCCACCCTCAAAGCTCAGGAAGCTCGGATTGTCCGGCGTGATCGCGATCGTCAGGAGCGTCCACTCGTTGGGCTCGATGTTCGCGGCAGACTCGGCGATGGCGCCGGGGAAGCCAAAGCTTGTCGCGAAGCGAACGATGAACCGAACCGAGACCGGCGCTGCGTGCCGCACCCACACGCGATACTCGCCCACGCTACTCGCGATCCAGTCGCCGAAGAACGCGTTGCCGCTGCTACTGAAGTTGTCCTGACAGCGGATGATGATCGGCGTCGCGCCAACAGCCTGGTTCGCGAAGGAGTATGTCGTCGTCACGTGCGACGAACCGTCCGGCCCGCCCGAGGTGCTCCAGCCCATCGGCTGCTGCGCGTTGTTCCTCCAGTTCGCGGCGGAGGCTTCAAACTCCTCCGTGAACGGAACCGTGACAGCAAAGGCCGATGGTGCGAAGAAGGCCGCGGCTGCTCCGCAAGCCATGAGATTGAGACTCAGTTGCATTTGTGCTTGCTCCTTGGTTACTAATTACCGTAGTACGGGAATGGTTCCCGTTCCATAGGAATTCAGGAGCGAACTCAAGATTTTGCACACGCACACCTCTCGACCCCAGTGCCAGCCCCGGTGCGGAACGACAGCGACGCGTGAGCCATCTGGCCACGCGTCGCCGCGAAATGCGTTGAGTTGTCGTTTAGCGTCCGATGGACTCAGTCACGGTGGCGATCGCCACTCACGAGACCAGATTCGTCGCGTTCTCGATCGCCTCGACCATCGCTCGCACGGCGAAGGGCTTCTTGAGGAACGAGTCGTACCCCTGGCTACGGAGGCCCATCGCCTGCCCATCGGTCAGCTTGCCCGACATCGCGATGATCTTCGTGAACTGAAGGTGCTCGTTCTTACGAACGCTCTCCGCCAGAGCCTTCGCGTCGCCGTCGGAACCAAGATGGATGTCCATCAGCAGGACATGCGGCTTAAATCGCTCGCACTCCATTCCTGCGGCGAACGCCGTCGTCCCCGTCCGAACTTCGTATGAAGTCTGTTCGGTCAGAATCTTGTGGAGCGTATCAACCACCTCGCGCTCGGTGTCAACCACCAGCACGCGTGTCCGGCCCGACGTCATGCCATCAAGCGGGATGCCGTGCGCCTTCATGAAGCGCATGAGCTCACCCGATGGGATCCGGCGGTCGCGGGAGCCAGGGATTCGATATCCCTTGAGCGATCCCGAGTCGAACCACTTGGAAACCGTGCGTGGCGCGACGTTGCAAATCTTTGCAACCTCGCCGGTAGTAAGGACTTCCTTGTCAAATGCCATGGGCTCACCTCTGAACAACTGGGGGCGTGCCTGGCCTTCCCACGAGCGGGATCCGTCGCTGCATGACGGGCAGGCCATCTCTGGCGATGAAATCGGTTGCATCGCCCAGCCGGTTCAGCCGGAAGGGTTCTGGAACGCGAAATCGGGTTACTGGACCCGACATCCAGCGCAGCCTCCGCCCAATCCAAAGCACGGGCGGAGTTGACGCCCCGCCCCGGTCCTCGGTACAGTCTCTTTCTCAGTCCCGGGCTGGTTCTGCGCGAGCGGACCCTCCGGGCCAGATTTGGATCGATCGACGCAGGCGAGGCCTGGATCACTTCGCGTTCCAGTTGCGGCCCTTCCATAAGAAGGCGCGGCAGAAACGAGGCGTGGTTCATGTTTCCCGGCTGTCGGCTTTGGTCCGCATCGCAGGAGTTTCGTGTGATCGATCGCCTCAACGCGGGTGTGAATGTTCTGGTTCGGCAGGGTGCCCTCAGCGCCGCTGTTCTCCTCTCTATGGCGGGCTTGGCCGCCGCGCAGGGTGGCACAGCGCCAGTCGCGCCACCAGCGTCGGGCGCAACCGCCCCTCGCCCAACGCCGCAGCAACTCGTCGAGGACTTCATCCACTACACGCGCATCGCCCGCTTCGACCTGGCCAAGGCCAGCCTCGAAGAGGCGCTGAGCGCCAGCCCCTCCAACGCCGACGTCGTCAAGATGGTCGAGGCTGGCGATGTGGGGCGCTTCGAAGAGACCATCCAACGTGCCATCCGCGTCGCCTCGCTAGAGGCCACTGCCGGTCGCTTCTACCGCGCGTACGAGTCCGGTCGCCTCGAGCGCGCTCGCAGCCCCGAGCAGATCGCCCAGGCCATCAAGGACCTCACCAGCACCAGCCGCGGCCGCATGCTCGGTCGCGAGCGCCTCCTCCGCGCCGGTGAATACGCGATGCCGCAGCTTCTCGAGGGACTTCTTGACCCTGCCGATCCCGCACGCCGCGCCGAAGTCCGTCGCGTGATCATCGACCTTGGCCGCCAGGCCGTCATGCCGCTGGTCGCGGCCCTTGCCAAGCTCCCACCCGCGCAGCAGGAGACCCTCGCGGACGTTCTCGCTCAGATCGAGTGGCCCCAGAGCACGCCCTTCATCGCCGACCTCGCCGCGTCGACCAAGGTCGACGCCGTGCGCCAGGCCGCCAACCGCGCCCTCGAGCGCCGCGGCGCCACGGGCACCGCGCCCGCCGCCGCGTACCGCGCCCTTGCCGAGGACTACTACGCCGAGAAGCCCGAGATCACGAGCTTCCCCAACGAGTCGCACCAGCTCCTCTGGAGCTTTGAGCCCGGCATCGGCCTGGTCATGACCGCGATCCGCACGCCCGTCTTCCACGAAGCTCTCGCGATGCAGCTCGCCGAGCGCGCCATGACGCTCGAATCTGCCGATGGCGGCACAGTCTCGCCCGAGACCATCGCCCTCTGGGTCGCCTCCAACTTCTCGCGCGAAATCGACACGCCCGTTGGCTACGTCAACCCCGCGTACCCCGTCGCTGGTGCCGCGGCACCCGGCACCGCCACGCGTCGCAGCGCCGAGTACTTCGGCGTCGCCTCCGGCCCCGGCGTCTCGCAGCTCGTTCTCTCGCGCGGCCTTGATACCAAGGACACGCCGCTGGTCAGGAAGTCTCTCGCCGCTGTCGAGCGCACCGCGGGCACCTCGGCCCTCTCCGCCACCGGCACCTCGCGCCTCCCCCTCGCGGAAGCGCTCTCGTTCCCGAACCGGCGCGTTCAGGTCGAGGCCGCCCTCGCCATCGCCGCCTCCTCCCCCACCGTCACGTTCCCCGGCGCCGAGCGCGTCGTGCCGACGCTCGCGGGCGCGGTTTCCGGACTCTCCGAGCAGACCGCCGCGATCGTCGCCTCCGAGGCCGAGCAGTACCAGATCGTCCGTCGCATGCTCGAAGGTGCGGGCTTTAAGGTCCTGCCGCAGGGCCGCACCATGGCCGATATCGCAACGCCCATCGCCGAAGCCGCCTCGGTCGATCTCGTCGTCGGCGTTGGCGTTGATCAGGCCCAGGGCGTGCAGCTCGTCGAAGAAGTCCGCAGCAACGTCCGCACGCTCGCCACTCCCGTCTTCCTGCTGGCGCGTCCCGAGTCTGCTATCGAGCTTTCTCGCCGCTTCAACACCGGCTCGACCGTTGCGGTTCGCCAGTCGGCCGTCGGCGAGGCCGCGATCATGGCGTCGATCTCCGACCTCACACTCGCCGCGTCCGGCGGGCCAGTCTCCAGCGCCGAGGCCGCCGACTACGCCTCGCGATCTCTCTCTGCCCTTCGCGACCTTGCCGTCTCGGGCAATTCCGTTCTCAACGTCGGCGACGCTTCCGCAGCGCTCATCACCGCCCTCTCCACCGCCCAGGGTGGCAGCAAGATCCGAATCGCCGAGATCCTCTCGCGCGTGGGTCAGGACCGCGCCCAGCGCGCGCTGGCCGAGGAAGTCCTCGGCGGCACGGGCTCTGATCGCGTGCTGCTGATGTCGCTCCTCGCGGACTCTGGCAAGCGATTCGGCAACATGCTCGAGGAGCGTCAGGTCAAGCGCCTCGTCGAGATCGCCAGCGCACCCGACGATGCCGAGGCCACCGCCGCCGCGGCCCTCATCGGCGCCCTGGGAGTTCCCAACAGCGAGATCATCTCGCTCATTCTTCCCTCGAAGAAGTAAGCCGCCACCCTCGCGGCCGTTGCTCACTCAATCCGGCTCACCCGCCAAGCCCCGCGCGTCGCGGGGCTTTTCGTTGCGCGCTCGCCGCAGCGGCTTTGGCGTCAATCACCGTCCGAGAGCATCATCGCAATCGCGACCGCGGAAGCGCACGCCCGATCACCGCGCTTGCATGCGCGTCACACCCGGCAGCACCGGCATTCGCGAGCCGCGATCACGCTCCAACATCGCCCGAAGATGTGACTTCCCGCCTCGGGTATCCGATCTCTCTCTTGCCGGCACGAAGCCCATGCCCGTGTCGCGCGGTGTTCAAAGCGGGCTGGGCGAGACGAATCAAGTGTCCAGTAACGAAGGAGTCCTACGCATGCGCAAGTTGTCCAAGAAGGCCTTTACTCTCGTCGAAATTCTGATCGTGGTCGTGATCCTCGGCATCCTTGCCGCCATCGTGGTGCCCCAGTTCACCAACGCGACCCAGGACGCCCAGACGGGCAACATCCGCGCCCAGGTCAAGAGCCTGAACAACCAGGTCGAGCTCTTCCGCGCTCGCACCAACGCCTACCCCGACTTCGCCACCAACGGCTGGCAGCAGATGATCGACCAGAACTACATCAAGACCGCCCCCAAGAACCCATACAACAACTCCACGTCGATCGGCGCCGATGCGGCGGCCGACGGCTGGCACTGGTACGACAGCAACGCCAACGGCACCGATGACTCGATCGGCGCGAGCAACTACGACGAGGTCGGCGATGTCCTGACCCCCGGCGTGCTCTAAAGCCGCACCGGGTCCACTGACCACACCCGTGGCCGCTCCCTTTGATGGGGGCGGCCGCGTTTCAGGAACGAGCTCGCAGGGAGACACCCGAATGCAACTTCGTAGCAACAAGCGCTCCTCGCGCGCATTCACGCTGGTTGAGATACTCATCGTCGTCGTCATCCTCGGGATCCTCGCTGCCATCGTGGTGCCTCAGTTCGCCAGCGCCACCGCCGAGGCCCAGCGCACCGCGACGTACGACCAGCTCACCAAACTCCGGCGCGCCATCTCCGTCTATCAGTTCCGAAACCCCGGCGTCAACCCCGACGTCCTCGCGGGCGACGGAACCTGGGGCTCGATGTTCACCGCCGAACTCATCCGCACCGCGCCGGTCAACTTCTATATCGGCGGCCCGAACGCCAAGACGATCGTCATCGGCACCGGCGCCGACACCGCGTCGCACCAGAACTACGGCTGGATCTACAACCCCGCCACCGGCGACGTCTGGGCCGGGAGCTTCGACGCCAACGACGAAGCCATCCCGCTCTAATCCAGATCCACACTCGGCACTCGCCGATAACCGCCCGTCCGGACGTTCCGATGGCCCGATCCGCCTCACCTCTCCCACTCTCCCGGCCGATGATGTACACAACCCAGCAGCTTCTCGCGGGCCTTCGAAGGAGTTCGGCGATGCAGGACCATACCACCAGCGGCGTTCGTCACACGGGCGGTCGGACCTATACCAATGTTGGGCTCACGGCCATCGCCGCGATGCTCGGCATCCAGGTCTTCGCGCCCGGCGCGGCCCAGATGCTCGTGCCGCAGCAGGCCAGCGCCCTCGCGCAGGTCACCGACGTCAAGGCTGGCGATGACTCCCAACGCCCCGCCGCGCTCGACAACACGCTCATCTCCGCGGGCGAACAGCGCAAGGTGATGATCGCAGAACTTCGCACGATCTCGCAGCGCCTCGAGCGCGTCGAGATGGCGGTCAAGGGAACGATCACGGCGAAGGTCATCGAGATGCCCGCCTCCGCCAAGTCCGACGACAAGCGATAGCCCTCCGCTCGGGACGGGCGCGTGGGGATGGGAGAGCCTGATGTGTGTGCGCTCAGCATTGATCCGTGCCGACCATGAGAGTCTCATCGCCAGCCGCCCGCACACACGTGCGTACACGCTCGTTGAGGTGCTCGTCCTCGTCGTGATCCTCGGCATCGCCGGCGCGCTCGTCATCCCGTCCTTCGGCAGCACCGACGCGCTGCGAATCCAGGGCGCGGTCCGAACCGTCGTCTCCGACATCACCATCGCCCAGAGCGACGCGGTCGCCATGCAGGCCTCGCGCGGCATCCTCTTCACGCCCGACGCGACCAACAGCCTCTATGTCATCGCGGATGTCGTCGCTGGAGCCCTCGATACCGAAGCACCGTTTGCAGAGACTCGCACGCTCGGCGGCGATCGCTACGGCTTTGCACGCATCGAAAGCACCACACTCAACGACAACATGCTTATCTTCGATGCCATGGGAGGCCCGATCGAGGCCCCCGGCAGCGATGTGCCCGCCGCGGCGGGAGGAATCATCCTCTCCGGCGCTGGCCAGCGCTTCCAGATCAACATCGACGCCTACACCGGCAGAGTGACAGTGCAGTCCCTTCTCGCGCCCTTGCCACCAACCGGCCCATAGCCAGCGCAACCACAAGAGCGTGTGAGTCGCCGCCGAACGACCACAGCCGCCGATCACCCACGCTACGCCCGCACGCAGAATTGTACGAATCCACCACGAACCAATGGCGCGGGCCACAATTGACCCAGATCAGGAGCGACGCATGGGGCTTTTCTACACTTCGAGCACTTGCAAGCATGATCGTCGATCGGTTGTCTATGCCTTGGGCTCGACGCTCTGCCTCACGCTCGCCATGTTCATCTGGATGAAGCTGCGCGTTGTGACCGGGGTTCCGCGCACCGCATACGCCGAGCCCGAGTTGTCGCGTTCCACGCCGCCCAAGGTCCCAGCGCCCGCGACCGTCACCGCCGCATCGTCCGATGCCGCGCCAGACACGACGATCGCTAAGCCGTAGGTCGATGCCGCGTCGCCCGCCGAGACGTACGCTCGTGCCATGCAGACCACCAGCGCCACGCCCGCAGGGCACCAGCCCTCAACCATCGCCGCGTTCCAGCAACTGATCCGCGACCGCTACTTTCCCACAGACTCAGCCCGCGGCGTGCCGGGCACGTTCATGTGGTTCATCGAGGAAGTTGGCGAGCTTTCCACCGCGCTCCAAAACAACGCGCCCGGCAAGCTACCCACGCCCGAAGAGAAGGCCAACCTCGAAGAAGAGTTCGCCGATGTCCTCGCGTGGCTCACCACGCTTGCAAACATCAGCGGCGTATCCCTGGAGCAAGCCATCCAGAAGTACACGCAGCCTGGCCGAGTAGAGGGCGTAAAAGCTTGACGCCGCTTAGCAAGCGAACAAGTCTGGCCCTCCGCGTTAGCGGAGGCGGCCAGCTAGTCAAAGCGGGCCAGACGATCAATCCGCTTAGAATCCGCGCGGGATGATGTTCAGCACGACCAGAACAAGAAGCACGAGTAGAACCAGCCCCAGCCCGCCGGAGGGCCCATATCCCCAGCTCCTGCTGTGGTTCCAGGTCGGAAGGCTGCCAACAAGAATCAGAACCAGAACGATCAGAAGAATAAGTCCCATCACAAACTCCTGTGTATTACAAGCACTGCGACTCTTGTCGCAATCTATTTGGAATCAACCAACGAGCAAGGCAAATCTTGTCGCCGGGGGTGAGCCCGGCGACAAGACACACATCGGACCGTCTCTCTCCCACTCCAACGGTCCGCGATGAAACAGGTATGAGCTGGTCGTGATTCGATCCTCATGCCCAAAGGCCGACGCCAACGGCATCCCAGGTCTGTGCCAGTCACCCGCGGAGGCGCGCGTGCCCCCGCCGACAAACGCGCGATCAGCGCTTGGTGCCAGCAACTGCGGGCGTGGGCTTCACGTCAACGTCCGGAGTTGCGTTCGAAGAACCCGTACGCTGCTGGCCGCTGCCAGCGTGGCCCGTGTTCTGACCCGTGTTCTGACCCATGTTCTGGGATGAATTCTGGCCACCGTTCTGGCTGCGCTGCGCATCCGAGCCGGGCGTGCCGGGCTTGCCCGGCATGTCGGCCATGGGCTTGGTCGCACCAGTCCCGTTGTGCTTCTCGGACTGCTTGGCCATCGTGCGGTCGGGCTTGTAGCCCGCGCCAGCGATGGCGTCGCAGGCCGCGTCGCAGCCAGCTTCCGTCGCGGTGATCTTCGCCTCGCCGACGCGAACGGAGTTGGTCGTCACACCCTCAATGCCGCTGAGTGCCGACTTGACCTTCTGCACACAGGCATCGCCCGACATGCCGTCGATGGCGACTGTCGCGGGCATCGTGGCGTTGCCGCCGCCCTGGTTCTTACCGGCCGACATCGAGTTCGATGCGTCCGCGGGCTTCATGTTGTTCTGCATCTGGTTCCTTTGGTTAGGTGCACTATCAGGGGTGGACACATACCACCGCCCGACACGCCACTATAAACCAACAACCACTCCGAGCAACACGCTACAAAGACAATCGTCCGAACATAGCACATTGCATCTACATCATCCCTGCTGTGTAGCACATTGTATGTAGAGGAAAGCTGCCACATATACCATCGCACGCGAATCAGTGCCGCCAGCAACACCCACCAACCCTCCCACCATCCCCGCAAGAGCCCTCCGTTAAAGCGGAGGGGGCACGCTTCTGCCCGCCCACCCAGATTTCCGCCCCGGTCCCCCCCCCCACCACCCCGTCAAGATCTCGAGGCTCTGCCAGCCACCAATATCAGCGCGCTGCTGCGCCCCCTCCCGGCTCGTGCGCGTACGACTTCAATCAAGATGGCAACGTGGATCTGCTCGATGCGCAGACCATCGCGCAGATCGCCCTCGCGCTGGGCGAGCCCGACGCCGCGTGGCTTGATGACGATGTTGATACAGATGGCGAGACGACGCTTGTTGATGCGCAGGTGCTGGCGCAGTACGTTGTGTCCGCAATGTGCGGGCTGTGATGGAGACACACGCCACGGAGTGGCATGGTACCCAAGGCATCAATCCAGCCGCACCGTCCGCTTGGGCGCGAATGCGAAGCCGAGCGAGAGGATGAGCGCCATGCCGCTGACGGCACCGACGGGCAGTGTCCAGCCCATGCGGCTCATGGCGTCGTCGGTGAACTTGTAGCTTGGCCCGTCGCGGCCGGCGCCGGGCATTACCTGCAGCGCGGTCTGGTACTGCCACGTGTTCTCGACGAGCTCGCCCTTCTTGGGTTGCTGGCCGGTCTTGTAGGTTGGCCAGCCGAGTCGCTCGTGCGCGATGGTGCCGTCCGGGAGCAGCTCGTAGAAATCAAACTCCCAGTCGCGCTTCCAGACCGCGCCCCATGTGTCGGGGTTCGCGCCTGGGCGGGGCGTACGAGTGACGAGGACGAGACGATCGGTGATCTCGCCGCGCTCGACCTTGGTCTGGAACTCGTTGATGTCGAGGCCCGACAAGGGTGCGAAGCGCAGTACGCGGAGCCAATCGGTGTGCGCGAGGAGGCCGGGCAGGTCGTAGTTGCCGGGGATCGTGACGCGAAGTCGCACCTGCTGCTCGCCATAGTTGACGATCAGGTGAGGCGTTGAGGGGATCTCGAGATCGTCGACGAGCGTGACGGGGCGGCCGGCGTATTTGAATTCGCGCAGGTCGAGGGGCTGGAAGGCGAAGACGTGTCGCGGGCGCTCGGCGTGGAAGGCGAGGATGCGGGTGCTAAGCCCCCACGCCGCGGCGATCATCGCGAGCAGCGAGACAAGGGCCACGAGGAGCAAGAGAAATCGCAGGCTCATCAGTGGTACCTTCGCAACGAGTAGTGAAAACGATTCGGACGAGATGATCTGACGCGAAACGGCGCGAGACGATCGCGGCGGGTGCTTAGTGGCCGGTGCCGTGGCCGTACTCGTCTGCGTGTGGTGCGGCTGCGGTGTCGAGCGCTCCTGTAGCACCCACGACCGGGCGGCTGCGATTCGCGCTCGAGGCTTCCTGGCCATGATCTTTGCCGTAACCATGACCGTGGCCCTTGCGATCTTTCTTGATGCGCTCGAACTTTTCGGGGCCCCACGCCTCCATCCAGCGATCGTGCGCGGCGATGACGACGGGCTTGCCGCCCGTGCTCGTGACGCCCGAGCCGGTGCCGCCCGGAACCACCTGAGCGACCTTGAAATCGTAGATGCGGCCGCGCGAGAAGAGGTCCAGGCCGGAGAAGAAGAGGAAGAGGAAGAGGGCGAAGAAGCAGAAGGCCATGAGGATGGAGTTGATGGGGTTGTCGTACCTGAGCTGCATGAAGATGGCCATGACAAGCACACTCTTGACGACGGCGATGGACATCGCAACGGCGACGTTCACCCACCAGGGAAGCGTGATCTCCAGGAAGCCCGAGATGAAGACCTCAGCCTGAGCCAGGCCCACGGTCAGGGCCGTGAAGAAGAGGAGGATGATGAGCACAGTGCGGAGCTGGAACGGAACCACGATGACGTGGCTCTCGTGCTGGCCATGCGATCCTGCGCCGTGCGGATCAAGCTCGTTGAACGCCGCGGCGTGAGTTCCGTGATCGGAGCCGCCGTGGGCGGGTGTTGCAGCGTGTGACATAAGTACCTTCTCTGCTTCTGCTTCGTCTTGCCTAGTGCCAAGTGCCTAGTGCCTTCTTCTTACCTAGAGCCTGCTGGCTTAGTGGATCAGATACAGCAGCGGGAAGAGGAAGATCCAGATGAGATCGACCAAGTGCCAATAGAGGCCGGCGATCTCGACGCCGGTGTAGTACGTTGGTCCGTAGTGGCCCTTGAGTCCCTTGATGGCGACGCGGGCGATCAGCACCATGCCGATCAGGACGTGGGCGGCGTGGATGACGGTGCCGGAGTAGTAGACGCTCCACCAGAGGGGCATGTTGGGATCGGTGGCGAAGGGGTAGTCAAAGAGCTGGCCGGGGCGCTTGCCGCCGTAGCCCTCGACGTAGACGAGGAGGCCGCCGTAGGCGGACTTGGTGGTCTCGTAGTGGAGGAAGGGGTCGAACGCGAGGAACCAGCCGGACCACTTGGGCATGTACTCGAGGAAGAACTTGAGGAGGACGAAGACTGCACCGAAGGCGATGGTGGCCCAGAGGTTGATCTGGGCGCGCTTCTGCTGGTTGGTCTGCATGCAGTAGATGCTGCACGCCATGGTGTAGGAGGAGAGGAGGAGCACGGCGGTGTTGATGGCGCCGATGCGCCAGTCGAGCGCGGCGGATCCTTCCGCGAAGGCCGCGGGGTAGAAGGTTCGGAAGATGAAGTAGGCACAGAAGATGCCGCCGAAGAGGAGGACTTCTGTGGTGAGGAAGAGCCAGAAGCCGAGCTTCGCACCGTCGAACTCCTCGGCTTGGGTGCGCCAGTGGTGCCCGTGGGCGTGGCGCTTCCATGCCGGGGCCGCGAGATCGGCGGGCTGCCTCGTGCGGATCGTGGGATCCAAGCCTGGATCGATCGTGCTCATGCGTTGGCTCGGGAGAGTTGAGTGTGAGGGGGAGAACAAAACGAGGGAAACCGAGGACTAAGAGGCAGGTCGGCGCGAAGCGCCGACCTGTCTAGCTGGTTGCAAGGTTAGTGGGGAGAGGCGAGGCGCTTGTTCTCTTCGGGGATTGGGTAGTCCTTGGGATCCCAGTGTGGCGGGACTGTGGTCTCGTAGTCGTAGGGCCCGTGCGTGCAGAGGGGCTCGTGCTCGAAGTTGTGCTCGACGGGCGGGCTTGCGGCGACCCACTCCATCGTGAGGCCACCCCAGGGGTTGGCGGGCGCCTTCGCGCCGGCGGCGAGGGAGTAGACGAAGACCGCGAGGTGGATGACGAAGCCAAGAAGCAGGAGCCAGGAGCCGACGGTGGAAATCTGGTGGAGCGTCTGGAACTCATCGATGTAGCTGGCGTAGCGGCGGGGCATGCCCTGCGTGCCGAGGAAGAACTGGGTGAAGAAGGTGATATTGAAGCCAGCGAAAACGATGACGGCCGCGGTGATCGCGAGGGGCTCGTTGTACATGCGGCCGAACATCTTGGGCCACCAGTGGTGGATGCCAGCCATCAGGGCCATGATCGTGCCGCCCATCATGACGTAGTGGAAGTGCGCGACAACGAAGTACGTGTCGTGCAGGTGCATGTCGGTTGAGAGTGTGCCCAGAGGAAGGCCTGTCAGGCCGCCGATTGAGAATAGGAAGAGGAAGATAAGCGCGTAGACCATCGGGGTGTTGATGGCGATCGAGCCCTTGTAGAGGGTCATGATCCAGTTGAAGATCTTGACGGCGGTGGGGATCGCGACCAGGAACGTGAGGGCCGAGAAGACAGTGCTGGCGAGTTCGCTCATGCTCGTAAACATGTGGTGGCCCCACACGATGAACGAGACGGCGGCGATGCCCAGGCTGGCGAAGGCGACGGCCTTGTAGCCGAAGAGTCGCTTGTGGCTCTGGACGGCGATGACATCGGAGATGATGCCCATGCCGGGCAGGATCATCACGTACACCACCGGGTGGCTGTAGAACCAGAAGAAGTGTTGATAGAGGACGGGATCGCCGCCGAGGGCGGGATCAAAGATGCCGACGCGGAAGATGCGCTCGAAGATGAGGAGGAGAAGGGTGATGCCGATGACGGGCGTCGCGAGGACCTGGATGATGGCCGAGGAGTACACCGCCCAGACAAAGAGAGGCATGTCGAACCAGCCCATGCCGGGAGCGCGGAGCTTGTGGACCGTCACGATGAAGTTCAGGCCCGTGAGGATCGAGCTGAATCCGAGGATGAACGCGCCCATGACCATGAAGACGACTCGCCAATAGTCGGCATCGGTCGTGGTTGAGTAGGGTGTGTAGAAGGTCCAGCCGGTGTCGACGCCGCCGAGGATGATCGAGATGACGGCGAAGATCGAGCCGAAGCAGTAGATGTACCAGCTCAGAAGGTTGAGCTTGGGGAAGGCCACGTCCTTGGCACCCAGCATCAGCGGCAGGAAGAAGTTGCCCAGGCTGGCTGGGATGCTGGGGACGATGACCATGAAGACCATGATCGCGCCGTGCAGCGTGAAGAGGCGGTTGTAGATGTTGTTGCCGGGGCTGATGCTGGTGGCGTCGGAGTACGCGAAGAGCTGGCCGGTGATCATGGTCTTCATGGTCATCGTCCCCAGCATCCCAG
>Ga0105046_10012151_pt1 | contig 13354 bp, 10 predicted proteins | sample MAT03_FD_78385 | JGI IMG/M metagenome (GOLD analysis project Ga0105046, IMG submission 78385) | Freshwater microbial communities from Lake Fryxell liftoff mats and glacier meltwater in Antarctica - MAT-03 (megahit assembly) | ecosystem: Environmental > Aquatic > Freshwater > Ice > Liftoff... | reverse complement strand
ACCGCTTCTAAAAATCTACACAAATCTATAAAAGACTCTTTGTAGATACGCTAGCCAAGCAGTATTGCTAACGATTCACGTATTGAATCTCATCAATAATCAGCGGGAGTTTCCTGTCTCACGAGTCGACTTTAGTGAACTCGAGGATCGATTATATTTCGCCCGATAATGTGCTGCAAGCACCGTTGAGATTTTCTTCTTTATCCGTCCCCAGAAATGCCATACGTGTCTTGCTCGATTCCTTTCAGGTAGAGCAAAAGCGACATGGCCTCCCTTGCCATCAGGTATTATACCTGTAGCAGAGTTTGGTCTTTCAGAAAATTTTTGATAACGCCTTGCAATGCATAACGCAGCTGCAAGATGAACACTTAAACCATAACGTTTTGCATAATTTACACATCCCATGGTCGATGTGTAAGCGGGATTGACTTTATGAACTTGAATGCCATGCTTAAAAGCTCGAGCTTGTAGCATCTTAAAAAATAAACCGTAAGCAAAGCTGGATAAAAGACGAGAAAACTTATTATAACCGCCTCTTAACGTTCCTTTTTTTTCTTGAAAAGCAAGATTTTCTATGACTAAAGGTTTTTTAGCACTCAAGGCTTTATCTATGATTTCTTTGCAAATCTCTCCTGTTATCGCCTTAAGTTGTTCATTTGTTTTTCCATAAGAAACCCAAGAGAATATTTTTTTAGAAATAGGATTACCAAAGCGATTTGTCTCGGTATAAGCCACATGGTCTGCATTGAGATCTATTCCAATCACGCCAATTTCTTCGCAAGAAATAGTCTTTGACTCTTCTATCCCAAAAGAGGCGAAAACTCTCCATCCTTTTGCATCTCTTTTAAAACGATAGGAAATGGCTTTCCCTTGTGGATTATTTAAAGCCGTTATCATCTCGCTTTGTCCATATGAAAAAGAAATATCTTGTATTTCTACATATTTGCCATATTGACTTTGCATAGCTATTGGAAGTCTTAAACGTAGGATGAATTTTCCATTTTCTTGCAGTCTTGCTGTGCAGGTTTGATTGCCCGCTTTCTCATCTTTAGATCCTAAAACAAAAAATTCATTTGTTCTTTTTTCTTTGAAATCTTGTTTCCATTCAGCATGAGAAGTATAGCCATTTTCTTCGAGATGAAATTGAGCACGAAACAGTTTTTTTCCACCAAAGCACATTCTGATTCTTTTTTGCTTAAGATCTTTTTTGCGTGCTGCTAATCGGTCGCTTAACATGCTCTTTCGGCGTTTTTTGAGGTGTAACGTTTTTTCTTGAGAAGGCTTACGACTAAGTATTTGGATTTTTCGATCTACAGTTTGAATTTGCTGTTTGATGTTGGCTATGGCTAATTCGTTAGCTGCTTGACACGCTGCTATTTTTCCATCAAGGCTTATTCTGCAAGCGTTGAACTGCCTTGCTGTGATGCCATGTTTTTTTAAAAAGTCATTTTTGCATTGGATAGTACGTTTTCCTTTTGCCACTTCTGCAAATAAAGAACGTTCGACAAAACCCATAAAAGTGGCATATTGCGTAAGAATCCCTGCAACATCAGCTTCAACATGTAAACGGGTTTGAAATGTTAGCGTCATTTCATTTTTCATGGACTTATTAACACCTTTGCTGCGTCAATCAATTTTTTATTTTTACGACTTCGACTTCCATACAAACGTGCTGAAAAGACGGTGATGATCTCTAAAACATCTTGAGCCAATTCTTCTTCAAAAGAGATCTCACCCCCTTTATTGATCAAAACAACTTCAATTTCTTTAGTTTCACATAAAGCAAAAATAAGCTCTGCTCCAAAACGAAGAAGGCGATCTTTATGAGTCAATACAAGTCGTGTCATTTGACTTTTTAAAATCATGTTTAACAACTGCTTTAAGCCCTTTTTTTGATAATTCATTCCAGAACCTAAATCTTGAATGACTTCAAAATTCCATCCATTTTTCATGCAATAAGTAGCTAAAACTTCCGCTTGCCTTTTTAAATCCTCTTTTTGATCGTGGCTCGAAACTCGTGCATAAGCCACTGTCAAATCAGTTTCAATTTTTTTCTTGCCAGTTAACTGATCGAGATTGTAATATCTTGTTTTTCCTTCCGATTTGCGCGCAGGCACAATATCGCCGTTCTTTTCCCATCGACGAAGAGTTTGTATACTTACACCTAAAATTTTAGCGGCTTCGCCAATTTTAACATATCTAGTCATATAACTAGATAGTATCAGATTTGTATATATTTATACAAGCAGTTTCTAACCCTTTAATGGAATAAACCGGGGTTCTCCATTTTTAGAACTACGAAGAATGATTAGCTGCTGATCGCGTTGAATATCACCTATTTTCAACCCCATGATTTCGCCGTCTCTCATGCCTGTCGATAAGGCAAGCACTGTGGTCGTCAGCAATATAGGGCACTTGCTATTTTTGGTTTCTTTGAGAAGTCGACTCAGCTCAGCTTGAGATAAGTAACGTTGACGAGCATTTGAGACTGAGGGTTTGGAAATTTTTTTAACTGGATTTTCAGAGATCCATTCCCATTCTTTCCATGAAATCGTAAAAAGGTGAGATAATGAAGCCAGATATCTTACTATAGTTGCAGGAGCTAACTTAATGCCTTCTTTGGCCTTCTTTTTTTCTAAAGCTAATAAGGCTTCTTTAATGTCAGAAGATCGAATAGACGAAAATTTCATTTTCCCTAGCTGTCCTTCAAACTAATCAAGATGATATTCGCGATTTCTGGCATCAGCGCCTTTTTTGGGTAGCTCTTCTTCTTTGTATCTTTTGATTGCATCTGAAAAAGTTTTCTTATTGCTTTTGATTATATGGGGATGCAATTCGTCCAAGAACGCACTTCGATCTTGTTCCACTAACCATTGTTTAGCTGATTTAAGATCTGAGGTTGTTTTGAAAACGTTATGTCCATTCTTCCTGAATCTGGCTCGAAATTTCACCACATTCTTACTTGTAATTCGAATATCAATGCCGGGAGGCAAACGCTTTTTGAGAGCTTCGAGATCTTTCATTGTAACGACCCTATTTTTAATGGTAAAAATTGGGTCAGCTACTGAACTGTTATTGAGATTTGCTGTAGGTTGCTGCCGCTTGCTGTCCTCATTTGGTCCACCATTGTTCCACGGCAGTGGCTTAGCCGATTGGTCCAAAAATGGAGGGCCAAATGAATCGCTTTCTGGCATACCTCTCAACAATTAAAAGTGAATTGCCCAAAGCCGGAGTCGAACTGACGACCTTCGCATGACGAATACGTGGATCATACCATCCATATCCAAGGTCAGCAATAAACGTTAATGTGAGTAAAAGGCTCCCGTAAAAAACAGTAATGCCTAAAATTAAAGGATAATCCCGGTTGGTCACACTATTCACAAACCACTGACCTAAACCTGGAATACTAAAAATTTTCTCAATCACAAAACTCCCCACAAGAATATTTGTTAATAAAGGAGCTAAATAGCCAAATAAGGGGAGCAAAGCATTGCGCAAGGCATGACGTCTAATCCAATAGGAAAAAGGAAGTCCTTTCGCTCGCACAAGCTTAATGTAATCTTTCTGTAAGACCTCTAAGAGTTCAGAACGGATCAAACGGGTGATAAAGGCCAGAGGCAAAAAAGAAAGAGCAAGTGTCGGTAAAATGGTTTGGGCAAATGTACCCCAACGCGCCAATGGGAGCCATTGGAGCCAAATGGCAAAAACATATTGCAATAAGGTCGCTAAAATGAAATTTGGCATTGAAATGCCAAATGTCGTGAATAACAAAACCAACCGATCAGGCCAACGTCCCACTTTTAAAGCAGCCCAAGTACCTAAAATAAATCCTCCCACTAAAGCAACAATGAAAGCTTGTATGCCTAAACGTGCGGAAATAGACAAACCTTCTCCAATGATTTGATTAATAGAACGTCCAGGATATTTGAATGAATAACCTAAATGCCCATGAGCAAGTTGAAAAAGATAATTTTTATATTGAATCAATAAGGGCTGATCCAATCCATAATAAGCACGCAATTCTTGATGGACATCCCGACGCAAAAGCTGTTCATCACCAAAAGGATCGCCTGGAATGGCTTGTAAAATAAAAAAAGCCAGGGTAACAATTGCAAATAATGCGGTAAACCATGCAAAAGCCTTATACACAAAATAATAGAACAAATGACCTAAACGCATTCATTTTCCTTCATTAATCAATCGTCGTTTGAAGGTATTGACCTTCAAAATAAGCATGCTTGAAATCTAAATACCCAAGCTCAGAAAAATGAACGTTTTTAATTGTTGGGCTTTTAAGGTAGTTATAAGAGGCATAAAATAAAGGAATAATCGGCATTTCTTGCACGAGTATTTGTTCAGCAGATTTAATGAGTTGAATCCGTTCAGCCGGTTGGGAAGAGTCTAATGAACGCTCAATTAAAGAAGTATATTCTTGATTTTCCCATTCTGTATTATTTGTTCCGTTATCTTTTGATTTAAACACATCTAAAAAGGAAATAGGATCATAAATATCTGCAAACCATCCTCCGATCCCCATTTGATAATTTTTTTCATTAAGACGATCAAAATAAACTTTACTTTCACACGATTCTAAATCAACTTGCACACCTAAAACCTCTTTCCATTGTTGCTGGGCCACTTGTGCAATTTTATGACCTCTTTCAGAACTGGCATAACATAAAGAAATTTTTGGCAAATCAGCAACTGTTAAATGATTCTCTGCTAAGCTCTCTTGGAATAATTTCTTTGCTTGTTCTGTTTGGGCATCACGAAAATGTGGAGCAGATTTAAGGAGTGATGGAGGAATAAGTCCTAAAGCCACTTGCTGATTCCCTTGTAAAACATGCTCAATCAAATCAGCACGTTGTAAGGCATAAGCAAATGCTTGGCGGATTTTTACCTGATTAAACGGGGGATTGGCAGTATTCAAACGAATAAAATAAAGACCAGTAGCAGGATTCACTTCTAATTTACCTTGTTTGTTTAGAGGAGTCAACGCATCGATAGGGAGAGTCGATAAAGGAGAACCTGTCCACTGCAATTCACCTTGGTGAAACAATTGCAAGGCGGTGGCATTATCTAATACAACCAAAGTAACGCGATCTAAATGCACGCTTTTACGATCCCAGTAATAGGGTTGTGGAACGGCTGTCAACTCATTATGTCGTGACCATTTTTCTAATTTAAAAGGGCCATTTGTGACAAGTTGAACATTATGTGAGGCTTGACTGTCGATGGAGTTGAGCCGCATTGAAGGATGCACAGGATAGAAAAAATGAGCGGCTGTTAAACGTAAAAAATAAGGGATCGGTCTTTCGAGCTCTACAACTAATGTGGAGGCATCTAATGCTTGAACACCAATATGTTCTACACAACTGCGACACTCCTTAGCAGATTGTGCCCCTTTGATCACATAGAGCTGATAAGCGTTGGCACTTGGAAAATCAGGATGCAACACACTTTTCCATGTCGATTCAAAATCATAAGCCGTCACCAATTGTCCATCAGACCATCCGCTACGGCGTAATTTAAAGGTGTAAGTTTTTTGATCAGGAGAAATAGTGACACTTTCAGCTAAAGCAGGGACAACTTGTCCCCCTTCTTGTAAACGCATGAGTCCTTCATACAGCATATGAATCACAGTAGTCGTTCCTAAATCACGCACTTGACGAGGATCAAGGGATTGTGGGTCGTTCTCTGTTGAAACAGTTAAAGTCGATTCAACACGTGGAGGAGGCTTTTTAGGATAACAGCTCACCAAAAACAACATAAAAAAAGAAAACAAAAGATAAGGAAAAATTTTGCGAATCATCATTTTTTTCTTCCTTTTTTTAACGCTAGTCTAACAGGCAAATTAGAAAATTTTCAAGATGATTTATTAAAAAAATTTGACAAAAAACAACATAAACACTAATTTAGTTGGTTTTTAAATTAAAATTTTAATTCAACTGAAAATCGAGATCTTCCATGCGCTACTTACTTCTTCTTTCTCTAAGCTTACTGCCTCTCTATCTAACGGCTAAAGCAACGTCTGAACCTTTTGATGTATCTGCAACTGAAGGACTTCCGTCCAATTTAGTGAATGGAGTGTGTATCATTTCAGGTGCTTATACGGTCAATCATACAGATTTAGTCATCGCAGGACCTGAAAATTTTGTTGTTCATCGTCACTATTCAAGTGCTGCACCTGGCGATGAGACAAAAGGAAATGGTTGGTATTTTAATTTAAATGAAATGATTGAGATCGATCATTTTAAAGATACCAAAGATGATAAGCCTTATTGGTTTGCAAATGTTTTACAGCACTCGGGCACGCACCTTTGTTATCGACATTCGATGAGAGAAAAGGATGATGAAGAGCCAATTTCAATTAACAAACACCTTTCTTTTGATTTTGACGAACCTCGTGGATTGACAAATGGGGCACATTTGATTAGTGGGAGAACGAATCTTAAAAATCAAAAGTTGACCTACAACGGCAAAAAAAATCAGTTTAAAATTGTCAATGGCAGTGGAGAAGTCCGTTTATACAAAGGGGAAAAGGATTATCTTAATTATGATCTTGAATCCATTACGAAGCCTAATGGCATTTTTTATGACGTTCATGGCAGTTATATCCTCACGATCAAATGTAAAAGTCAAAATACCAAAAAAACATTTAGTGAAATTTATTTCGATGGGTTAGAGATCTCCGAAAATTATTCTAGACGTTTGGTGGCATCTGATCAGCGATTTATTGATTACATTTATCATATGAAAACATTTAAGGGGGATAGACATCGAGAACTTGTAGATGATCATTATATCAAAGGAGCGGTTTCTCCGTTTTTTGTGGAAGAGCATTATCACTATGGAAAGAGCCAAAATGAACGGTTAGACCATATGGTCAAAAGAGATAAACCTGAAGGAAGATTTCAAAAAATTCATTATTATCGACCGAACACTAATTTAGGAGAAGGTCCGCTACCACATGTCCATTTAACAGATGAAGAAGATTTTCGTCTCGATCGTGTCAGAAGTTTAGAATCCCCTGTCGGAACAGGTCCTGAAGCCATTACAACACATTACTTTTTGTATAAAGGAAATGTGAAAGAAAATAAGCGGAAAACCAAAAAAGTTTTTGATGGACGGACCTATGTGTATAATGCTTTGCACCATCAAACTCTTTACGAATACGATGAAGAAAATCGCCTCACCCAAATTACTCATTACAAAGGCACCTCCCCTTACACACCGCAGTCTAAAGAAACTTTTATTTGGGATGAACGAGAAGGACACCGGGAAGGCAATTTAAAGGGGAGAACGTTAGAGGATGCCGAAGGAAATATCCATCAAGCAAATTTTTATGTGTATGACCGCCATGGCAATGTGACAAAAAGTATTTTATGTGGCGCTTTAACAGGAAAGCCTTGCCATCCCGTGGTTTTAAATAGTCATCAAAGACCGCACGACAATGCCTATGAAAGAGAAATTAAAGATTATACTTATACAGAAGATGGTCTGAATTTAATTGAAACTGAAACAGACAGTCAGAGGATTCAGACACGCTATCGTTATGTGCCAGGGATGGATTTAGTCAATGCCAAATGGCTAATTGATGACACCGGTATTTTTGCAAGAGAGTTTTTTCATTATACTCCAGAAGGCATATTGATTCGACATGTGGTGGACGATGGAAAAGGGTTAGAAGAAAGTGATTGGACGTGGATGACAGAGCGTCATGTGACTCAAATGTCTCATACAATCAACATTCCTTATGGATTGCCAGAATGTGTGCAAGAACTTTATTTGGACATGAATACGGGACAAGAAGTGTTATTACATGCTTCTCATTGTCATTACTCTAAACATGGACAACTGATTCGCAAAGACATTGCGAATGCGCATGGTGCCATTGTTTATTCTTTATTTTGGGATTACGATAACCATGGCAATTTAATTCGTGAAGTCAATGCTTTAGGGGAAGAAACGTGCCGGAGTTATGATGCCAATGATAACTTAATCACTGAAAGATTTTCAAACGGGGATCAAGTCACCCATACTTATGATTTTTCTAATCGTTTAATTCGTCAAGAAGAACAGCATGTCGATGGCAAACAATTTGTCATGACTCATCGTTACAATCATTTAAGCCAATGTATTCAAACAATTGATCCTTATGGCAATGAGAAAAATTTTACCTATGATGAACAAGGAAAAATTATTGCAACAACTCATCCAGTGGTGCCAGATGAACATGGACAAGTCGTTTCCCCCACTGTTTTAACGGCCTATAATCATGCGGGACAGCCTATTTATGTGACAGATCCCAAAGGGAGACAAACCTTTTCAGAATTTAATATTCGAAATCAACCAACAAAAATCACTTATCCAGACAAAACAAGCGAACAGTATATTTACCGTATAGACGGACAATTGTTAGAGAAAATCGAGAAAAATGGCGCACATGTGTATTACCTCCGCGACAAAAGAGGGCATTTACTCGGGGAACATATTTACAGTGCAGATGGACAATTATTAAAAGGAGAAAATCACACTTATAATAGCCTGCATTTGACCTCGACAACAGATGCAGAAGGATTAGTCACCCACTATAAATATGATGGGGCAGGCCGTTTAGAATGGACTTATAAAGGGGAGCAAAAGCAACAAACTCTTTATGATTTACTCGGACGCGTGTCAGAAATTAGAGAATGGTTTGGCCCAGGTGATGATGACTATACAAGTGCAATTAAAAATTATGATTTACTCAACCGTTTGATAGAAGAGCGCATTCAAACTGCTGCAGGTGAAGTCCTTTACCTTGAAAAAACACTCTATGATCGCAAAGGAAATAAAATTTTTAAACAGGTGGGAGACCAAGTCACCTGGACAGAGTATGATGGACACGGCAATCCTATCAAAATGACCAATGCTTTGGGACAAGTTACCCATGCAATTTATGATACAAACTTTATCAATCATCTAGGCCAGCGTGCACTACAAACACGTACAACTGATCCATTAGGTTATCAAACTATTCAAACTTTTGATGCGGCCAATCGGTTAATTCAAACAGAGCGAAAAAATCCTTATCAATTAACTGTTGCTCTCCAAGAAATAAGCTATGACGTCTGTGGAAATAAAGTTCGGGTCAAAGACCATGTCTTGGAAGAGGGAAAAACACAGCGTGTGATTGAGACCTATTATCATTATGATCAAGGGGATCGCTTAATGGCTTTAGTAGAAGCCTCAGGCACACCTGAACAAAAAATCACTCATTATGCCTATAATCATTATGGTCAAAAAACGACACTAGCCAAACCAGACGGACAATTTCTTATTTATACTTATGATGCGTTAGGACGCTTACAAACTTTAAAATCGTCCGATGAATCCATTGATTATTTTTATGTTTACGATCGTCGAGATGAAGTCATTCTTGTTGAAGATCGTAAAAATCATCAAATGACTGCTCGTCATTATAATGCAGAAGGAAAATTGGAGGCTGAGGAACTAGGCAATGGCTTAGTCATGCATTACAATTACACCCGTTCGGGTCATTTAAAACAGGTCCATTTTCCTGATCAGTCAAGAATAGATTATGTGTATAACGGCGTTGATTTAAAAGAAATGCACCGCGTGAAAAATGAACAGGTGGCCTACAGTCATTATAATGTGTCCTATAATTTAGCCGGTCAAGTAACAAAGGCTAAACTTGCCGGGGAGGCAGGTGAAATCATTTATCATTATGATGCGTTAGGAAGGTGTTTGACGATTGCCTCAAATGCATTGACACAAGAAGTGCCTCAAGAGGGCTATGATGCAGCTGGCAATTTACGGACATGCATTACACAAGGGGAATCCTACCAGTTTGATTATGATGACAATTATCAGTTGAACAATGAGCAAGGACATATCAGTCATCACTATCGATTGGATTCGCTCGGGAACCGCAAAGCCAAGAACGGAGAGAACTATTCCCATAATGCCTTAAATCAAATTCAACAAGCAGGCGAAGAAAGCTTTAGTTATGATGCCAATGGCAATATTCGTGAACGGGTGCGTGGTGAGGAAAAAATTGTTTATACATTTGATACGTTGGATCGTTTAACAAGTGTGACAAAAGGGAATCAAACAACCCATTATTCTTATGATCCCTTTAATCGAAGATTAATTGCACAAGGACAAACGACAAAATGTTTTGTGTATCAGTTTCAAGAAGAAGTGGGTGTGTGGGCAAATGATTGTTTAGAAGAAGTGCGTTTTCTGGGAAATGACAATAGACATCCAATGGTTGCAATGGAGCTAAAAGGGGAGCTGTATTTACCTATCCATGACTTATTTGGAAATGTGGCGTCTTTAATGGATGGTCAGGGAAAGGTTGTAGAGCGTTATCGGTATACAGCCTATGGAGAAGCTGAAATTTTAAATCCACAAAATGAAAAAATGGAGAGTTCATTAGTTGGAAATTATTGGCAATATGCGAGCAAAAGATGGGAGGACGAAACAGGCTTAGTGGCGTTTGGTTTAAGGTATTACGATCCAAAAATTGGACGTTGGATTTCGCCGGATCCTGCGGGTTTTGAAGATGGTCCTAATTTGTATGCATATAGTCACAACAATCCATTTAAATATTACGATCAGTTTGGATTATTTAGTTTATTGATGGGTTTTACACCATTAGACACTTTTCCATCTCCGACTGAATGTTCTTATATGCCGCCTGTAGATACTTATCAAACAGTGACACCTATACAAGTTGAAAGATTTATGGTGACAGATCGGTCATATGAAGAACATGCCAATACAATGACTGATATGAATGGAGCATTTACTTTTCCTTGGTGCAATAAAGGGTCAAGTTTTAATAATTTAAATGATATGAATTTAATGAATCCTATTACTAATGCTTCTTTTAATTTACCAACTGTAAAAGGATTCTACCATTGTATGAGTAATGGAGTTCAAAATGACTCTATTACTTTTGCAAATAGTATGATGAATGCAGGTATGTTATCTGGCAAGAATGTTGATGGAATACATGCAATGTCATTTAGTCCTTCCTATGATTTTGCAATGTATTTGCTAGGACGTGCATATTTTGCCCATGATCCAGTTCAAATGATTTTAGATTACTGGCATAAATGTTTCAAAGAATGTCCAACAGCACAAATTCTTCATGAATGTCATAGTCGTGGTGCTGTAGATGTGAGAAATGCTTTAATGTTATTGGAACCAGAACTACGCCAACAAATTCATGTTTTAGCAGTAGCTCCTGGTGTATTTATTGATAAACATTTATGTGGAAGTGTAGTACACTTAGTTAGTCTTGGAGATGCCATTCCTCATTTAGATCAAGGAGGTATGGCAAGAAATATAGAAACAGTGAAGTTTTTAAGGCCAATTGGTAAAATATTTCCTGGCGATCATTCATTTACTAATGCAACTTATATTGAAGAACGGCGTATTGTCTATAAGCAATTTTACAAGAGTTTATTAAAATGAAAATTTTAAAATATTTTTGTCTTATATTATTTTTAATATTTTTTAGTAGGTGTGATCAATTTCATTCAACTTCCTCCCCAGGAGATAAGTTAACTAATCAATTAATTAATAGAGTTAGTAAAAAGCTTGCTAAAAATTATAATTTAACAGTTTCTGCTGTTGGAGGCAGTGTAGATGAACTAGGAATTAAATCAATTATATTGATATATCGACATTATGGTGCAGCACTGAATGTGGAAAAAGCTCGTATCATTATGGTCAATATGATTGAAGAATATTTAAATGAAATAAATAATGACGAGAAACTACGAACTTACTTAAAAAATTATCCTTTTACAACTTCAAACTTAATTTTATCATTAATTTCTTTCAATGATGATGGAGAAACTCATGTAGATCCAGATTTGGTTACAATATCTATAGAAAAGGATTATCTTTCTTATCAAACAAAAGATCCTAATAACCCTTATAATTATAAAGATTCATTCACAGAAAAGTATGCAGATGCATTGAAAATTGTTCGCAATAGTGGTGAGTTACTTTTAGATAAAAGTAATTTTTAAAGATTACGATAAAAACCAACCATTACCAAATACGGGCCCTTCAGGCCTAGCACAGAGCAATTCTTATCTTAGTTCTTAATTTCAAATATAAGGCGTATATTATTCCTAAAAAAAATACAGCCATTCCCGCTCGAGATAACACTCAGGATGCATTTTAAACGGATTTAAGCAGAGGCGGGGAGTACATGCAAAGTCCTTTGGCTTTACTTATGATGCTCTCATGTATATTGCTGGACGCGCGAATTATGCGCATGATCCTGTTGAGTTGATTGTTAGTTATTTTAATACACGAATAGATGAAAATCCAAATGTTATCATTCTTTGTGAAGCGCATAGTCGAGGGCTGGTAGATGTGATTAATTCTGTCAAACAATTGACACCAGAACGACGTTCGAATATTTATTTATTGGCTGTTTCGCCTGGTCAATTTGCCGATAAAGAATTATTTGGCAATGTGGTACACTTGGTGAGTCGAGGAGATATTATTCCTTATTTAGATCCAGTAGGTATGATTAAAAATTATGATACGATAGAGTTTTTAAGACCTATTGATTCGTGCTTTCCACTTGATCATTCTTTTACTAGTAAAACTTTTGACAAAAGAAAACATGCGCATCATAAAAGGTTGTATAAAAATGAATAGAAAAAGGATTTTTAAATACCTATGTTTAATTTTAATTTTAATAATGTTCAATACTTGTAGTCAATTTAGCTCGAATTCTTCACCAGCAGATAAATTGACTAATCAATTAATTCGAAGAGTGAGTCAAAAACTATCTAAAATTTATAATTTAAAACTCTCTGCAATTGGAGGAGGTCAAGATAAAGAAGGTGTTTGGTTAATTACAGCAATGTATGATCTTTACGGTAAACCACTTAATGTAAAACAAGCACGTATTATTATAGTTAATATGGTCGAAGAATATTTAAATGAAGTAAATAATGATGAGAAATTGCGGCCTTACTTAAAGAATTATCCATTTACAATAATGAACTTGAATTTAGATATTATAACTTATAAAAATGACCAAACTGATTATTTCGATCCCGATCTAGATACAATATCAACAATAAAAATGAATATTGATTATACGACCAGAGATCCTAATAACCCTTATAATTATAAAGATTCATTCACAGAAAAGTATGCAGATGCATTGGAAATTGTTCGCAATAGTGGTCAGTTAATTTCAGATAAACAAAAGTAATCTTTAAAGATAAAGGTGAAATACCAACCATTACATGGACAAAAGGGACATAAGAAACTTTAGGGACAATAGAGAATATAGTGACCATCAACAGTT
>Ga0105046_10012150_pt1 | contig 13355 bp, 10 predicted proteins | sample MAT03_FD_78385 | JGI IMG/M metagenome (GOLD analysis project Ga0105046, IMG submission 78385) | Freshwater microbial communities from Lake Fryxell liftoff mats and glacier meltwater in Antarctica - MAT-03 (megahit assembly) | ecosystem: Environmental > Aquatic > Freshwater > Ice > Liftoff... | reverse complement strand
ACCTCTGCGCTGGGAACACACGAATCTCAGGAGTGCAAAACCCGGACTACGAAGAGGTCTTTGTTTTCGACAACGATCATCCCTGTGTAGGAAGCAACGCCCCACTCACGCCGCCCGTTCCGCCAGGCATCTATAAAAATGCACCCGCCGTTGGCATCGCTCGGGTGGTTTGTTACAGCCCGCGGCACAACAATTCGTTGTGCGAATTGCCCCGCAGCAACGTCGTTGCTTTGCTCAAAACGCTGGCTTCCCAATGCCGTTCACTGGGAGCCCGACCAGAGGTAAACCACGTTTTGGTGTTCGAGAACAAAGGGGTTGAGGTTGGCGTTTCGAACCCGCACCCACATTGCCAAATCTACGGCACGAACTTCGTCTTCAAGACACTTGAGATCGAAGCGCAATCCGCACGGTCACACTTCGAGGCCACCGGTCGCGTGCTGTTCCAAGACGTGATCGCCGCGGAAATGCAGAACAACGCTCCACGTGTTGTGGTGAACAATGACAGTGCGTTAGCCTTCGTTCCTTACTTCGCTCGTTATCCGTACGAGGTTTATGTGGCGCCCAAGCGCAGTTGTGAAAGCCTTGCGGATCTAGATGAAACCGAGCTGGTTGATCTTGCGGGAACGCTGCAAGAACTGTTAACCCGCTACGACAATCTTTGGCAGCGACCTTTTCCCTACGTGATGGTGCTTCACCAGGCGCCAACTGACGGGAACGCGCACCCGGGGTTTCATTTCCATATCCAGCTGCATCCTCCGCTGCGTGCGCCCACGTTGCTTAAGTACCTTGCGGGCCCTGAAATCGGCGGTGGGTGTTTTCTGAACGACACCACCCCAGAAGACAAAGCCGCGGAGCTCAAAGCCGTTTCTTCCCTTCACTACGGCCACAAATGAACAGCACCACAATCGATATCGCAGAAGTCTGCACAGTGTTGTTGCCCTTGCTACGTCAGTTGCATGCGGACATTCGCAACGCTGTGTGTGCCGCGTGCGCTTCGTCGCAAGATCTTGCGGCCGTGGCGCACGATGGACCAGGCGATACGATTTACGCCGTCGATAAGGTCAGCGAGAACCTGCTCATCGCGGCGCTGACTCCCATCGCCACGCGTTGGCCGCTACGCCTTGTGGCCGAAGGGCTAACCGACGACACAGGTGAAGCCTCGTTGGTTCTTCCCCGTGGCACAACGAAGGCGCCCGTGTTGCGCATCATCGTTGATCCCATCGACGGTACACGCGGCCTCATGTACCAAAAGCGCCCTGCATGGATACTTACGGGTGTAGCGCTTGAAGGCAATGTGGCCCCTCGCCTTTGCGACATCTTCCTCGCGGTTCAAACAGAATTGCCCCTGCTAAAGCAGTACCTCACCGATCAACTGTGGGCCACGCGTATCAACGGAACCAAACAGTTGTTCGCGGAGCGTCTTAACTTGATCACCAACGCAACGGGGCCGTTGGCGGTTTCGCCTTCGCGCGCCGAAACATTGCAGCATGGTTTCGCCACCGTTTGCCGCTTCTTTCCCGGTGCCCGCGATATCTTGGGCGACCTCGATGAACAGCTGATGGCGGAAGTGATGGGACAACCACAGGCAGGCAAGGCCCTGGGTTTCGAAGATCAGTATGCGTCTACGGGCGGGCAAGTTTATGAACTCATCATGGGCCACGACAGGTTCATTGCCGATCTTCGCCCCTTGGTTATCAACGCCATGGAAGCACGTGGGCAGCCAGCGCCGCTGTGTTGCCATCCCTACGACATATGTACTGCCTTAATCGCCGAAGCCGCAGGAGTGGTGATCACGGACCCGCAAGGAAACACATTGAATCCGATCTTGGATCTGCACAGCGATGTCGCGTGGGTCGGATACGCGAACAAACATCTTCAAGCGTTGGTGGCCCCGGCCTTGAAGGCGGTACTCACCCGAATGAACTTCAGCGAAAAGTCAGACGAGTGAACAAGCAAAACCTGCTCCAACCGCTGTTACCCACACTAAACCTTGCGTTACAGCGGTCGCCCAATCTATTCGATGCGCGCAAGGCCTGCTCTCTGGCGCGCGCTCCAGGGCGCCTCGATGTCATGGGTGGCATCGCAGATTACGCCGGTGCCACTGTGCTTGAACGAACCCTGGCAGAAGGCACTGTTTGCGTGGCCCAAGTTCGCGGCGCAAATTTTCACGCGGTTAGCGCACCGTTGGATAAATCGAACCCCTTCCGCGAACTGATTCTAAGCCGCACCGAACTTGAAACGTTGCTCTCGGATCACGCCGCGTGCGCCGCGTTTTTTCAGGCCCCCGAAAATCATTGGACCGCCTATGTCTTGGGCGCGATCTTCGTCTTGCACAGCGAACGTTCGCTACCTCTGCCAGCTGGTCTTGGTTTGTTGGTTGCCTCCAACGTTCCGGAAGGCCGCGGCGTGAGTTCTTCCGCGGCCGCAGAGGTGGCATGCCTCTATGCAGTGGCTCATGCAATGGGTATTTCGCTTGCGCCCAACGAGGTGGCACACTTGGCACAGAAGATGGAACACACGTTGGCCAAAGCACCATGTGGCCTTATGGACCAAATGGCGGTCGTTCACGGCGTTGAAGATCATTTGATGCGCATCAAATGCCAGCCGGGCTCGCTTGAGGGTGCCGTTGCTGTTCCGCAAGAGCTGTGTTTCTGGGGAATCGATTCAGGCGTATCTCATGCAGTCTCGGGAGCAGATTACGGCACAGTTCGTTGCGCCACGTTTATGGGCTACAGGATCCTTGCATCCGTACTCGGCATGCCTGTCATCAACACAGAACAGGTCGCCAAAATTGACGACAAAGAGTTTGGTGGATTTCTAGCCAATGTATCACCATCAAAACTGGCTTCCCTTGCCCACCTTGTTCCCGAACAGCTCAAGGGTTGTGACTTTCTTCAAACGTACCAAGGCACCACCGATACGGCCACAAGGGTCAATCCGGATTTGCACTACCGAGTGCGGGCCTCGCTAACACACGCCATTGCTGATTCACATCGTTCGCGGTTGTTCGCTGCTGTCCTCTCGTCAAGCGACCAGGCAAACGTACCATCGCTGCTTGGCGAACTGATGCTTGCATCACACGAAAGCTATACGGCGGTGGGCCTCGGAAGTGCGGCCACAGATGCCGTCGTGGACGACGTTCGCAAGCTTAGCGAACGAGGTGTTTACGGAGGTCGCATCACGGGTGGCGGCAGTGGTGGCACGGTTGCCATTGTCGCTCATCAAGAAGCAGCAGCGGAAGTCGAAGAGCTTGCTTCGCGCCACAGCCAGCGCATGAAGAAACAATGTTTGCTGTTCCGTGGCAGCTCACCTGGCGCCGAAGCTTTCGGGGCGCACAGTGTTCAGCTAAACAACGGCGCCCTCGTGTTCACCCAAGCCTAATCAAGAATAGGAACGTTGCCGCTCTTCTCGCTGCCAACGCCCTTTTTCCCTGGGGTCGAAGCGGCAGCAGGATCAGCACTTGGTTTGCCCGTAGGCAATGTCGCCGTTTTTTCACTGTGGCTGTGCTTTGCACTGTCTCGTTCACGGCGTGACGATCCTGATTCGGCTGCACGCTCAGCAGCAGCCACAGGCGTGGGTTCAACCGTGGCCTTCGGCACTTCAGCACGGACAGGCTCTGCAGAAGGTTCAGATGGCGCAGCAGGCTTCGTGGCCACAGGATCGGGTATCGCCGCCACCGGGGCAGCGTGCTCGTCATTTGCAGCAGGTGCAGCAGCCTGCACGGGCAGTTCAACCGCCTGCTTCGATCCCGAAAATGCGTAGATCAAGATCCCAATAAGCACCACCGCTGCGGCAACCGCGCCAATGATCATGCCCTTAGGGCGGCCACGCAGGGCCGAGATAGCTTCGTCATCGTTGTCAGCAAAAGAAACACGTCCGGTTTGCTCCGACGCAGAAACTTGTTTGCGCACGCCCGAGCCCGATTGCATCGCATCCGGCAACATGCGGGTTGCGTTGTGAGGCATCGACCCCGAACCGTCGTTGCGCAGCAGTTCTGTTGATCCTGATTTTCCTGCTGAGGGCGTTACAACGGGGGGCACGAATTCCGTAGAATCGCCCATCGTTGCGCCCGAATAGTAATCGGACCAGATCATGCGTTGCTTGTCTGAAGCGAACGCCATCAACGCCGCCCCAAGGGCGTGTACCGTGGGAAAGCGACGGTTGGCATCCTGAGCCAGCGTACGCAGGATAGTAGCTTCAAAGGCTTCAGCCATTTCAGGGCGCAGCGCGCGTGGCCTTGGGTAAGATCCTTGGGTGATGCTGTTCAAGATCCCGTAAAGTGTTTCGGCTTCGTGCGGCCTGCGGCCTGTGGCGCATTCGTAAAGGATCACGCCAAGGGCGTATTGATCGCTGCGATGATCGGCCAGATTTTGAATGATCTGCTCGGGCGAAAGATAGTAAGGCGTACCCATCATCATGCCCGAATGGGTCAGCGCTGCGGCCTCGGCATCAACAACTTTTGAAATGCCGAAGTCCAAAACCTTGGGCACTGTGCCGCCCATATGGGTTCTGCAAATGAAAATGTTTTGGGGCTTCAGATCGCGGTGCACGATCTTCATGTCGTGCGCGGCTTGCACGCCCGCGCAGATGGGCAGCATGACGTCGGCGAGAGCTTCAGCCGAAAGGACGCCTTTTCGTTGAATGTGTTGTGCAAGATCTTCACCTCGCATCAACTCCATAACCAAGTACGAACGGCCAGCGTCGGTACCGAAATCAGCAACGTCAACGACGTGCGGGTGCTGCAACCGCGAAGCCGCAGCGGCCTCACGCAGGAAGCGAACCTGAGCCTCTTCCTGCTGCGCTAAAGCGTTCGAAAGCACTTTGATCGCCACGGGCTTATGAATGTCTATGTGCACAGCTTCAAAAACCGTGCTCATTCCACCTTCGCCCAAGCGGCGGATGATCTTGTATCGCCCCAGCTGAGTGCCGGGAACAACTTCCGCAAGCGCAACTACAGGAGGCGTATGCCCGCCACCACCACCTCCAGCAGATGGACCAGAATCGGCGCTCACAGCATTTGATTGTGGAGCTGACCCCCCTTCGCCCGTGGGTGGCCCTTGCCCCGAAGAAGTTGGTGGCACCAAGTTTTCTAACGATTCAGTCTTAAGCTCGCTCACGTCTGTACCTTAGGATTTGAGCCTGACCTTACTCCTAACAGTGCGTCGAGGCGACACCTTATTTAACAACGACGCAACGAGCCATTTAGACCAAGCGCCCCGCCACCTTCCCAACCAACCCGTCGCAAACTTCAAAAAGGACCTCAGGGGTGAATCCCAAAAGCTCCTGCCCTTGGGCAATGAGTGCATCAACTTGGTTCTCATCGAATGGCCCAACGTAGATCGACGCCCGCTTGGTCAAACCGTTGGCCAACCGCACGAAGTTTCCAACTGCATATGGTTCCCTTCGGTCGAACTCCGTGATGTTGCTGATGCCCAGCCGCACCATCAAAGGCATATCCCACAGCACAGCCACCAATAGACCCACACTTCTGTGAGCGCTGCCCAACAGATTCAGCCACGATTCGGCGGATAACCAAGTGGCCGATTTCACCCCCAGAAGGCGTTTTTCAGCGTCCAACAAGACAGCCGCCAAAATGGGTTTGCCGATATCGTGAAGCAACCCGGCCATATATGCAGATTCGGCGATGTCGCCATGTCCCAAGCGAAAAACCTTGCCAGCGAGTTCTCTCGCCACCATTGCCGTGGCAACTGAATGTTGCCAAAGACCTCGGCAGGCTTTGTTAATTTCACTGTTTTTAGAAGCAAACACTTGCTCAGCGGCAAGCTCCGTCAGAAACGGCCGCAAGGCCAAACCACCAACACGCCCCACGGCGCCAGCTATCGTGACGGTCGGCTGGCGGGCGGCATAGGCAGCGCTGTTGGCCAAACGTAAAACACGCGCGGTAACGAGGGGATCGGCCTCCAAGAACTCAGTCACTTTGGCTAGATCGAACTCTTCTTTGCGCAACTCTTTGAGGCTGTTCATCAGAACTTGGGGCAACGAAGGCAACGGAACGTCATCATCGGCCACCCGCTGAATCACAATCTTCTTGAGCTGTTCAACAAAAGCGTCTTGAGGGTCACTCACGGTCAGATCATCTTACGCCTATACGTTAGGGCAACGCCAACTGCGGTGCAGGAAAGGCGCTTTCCTCAGGATCTACAAGACGGGGACGAACATCAAGTTGTTCTAGCTCAGCCAGCTCCCTTGAGCTACCGGCCCCTAGCTCTTGCAGCTTTCGGGCGGCAGGCATCACCCGCTGATCCAATGAACCCACGGCACGGTTGAAGTGTTCGTTCACGCTGCCAATCGCTCGCCCTAACTTTGACCAATGTTCAAACAATGAACTCAACGCGCGATGAAGCTGGCGCCCCTGCTCGCTGATTTTCTGCGCATTTTCGGCCAACCGCTCTTCCCTCCAGGACACCTGCACGGTTTGCAGCAACGCTATCAACGTGGTGGGTGTGGCGATCAAAACTTTGCTGCCAACGCCTTCTTCCAATAACGACGGAGAAGCTTCAAGTGCCGCACTAAAAAACGCTTCGCCAGGCAAGAATAAGATCACAAACTCAGGCGAGCCTGCAAGTTGTTCCCAATAACTCTTGGCACCCAACTTTTGCACGTGGTTACGCACTTGTTGGGCATGATCACGCAAGCGCTTTGCACGCTCTTCGTCGGTGTTAGCACTTACCGCATCAAGGTAGGCTTCCAACGGAACCTTGGCGTCAACCACGATGTTCCTACCTGCGGGCAAACGCACAACCATATCGGGGCGAAATCGGCCCTCTTCGGTGGTTAAAGTGACTTGTTGACCAAAGTCGCAGTGTTCAAGCATGCCAGCCATTTCAACAGCCCGTTTTAGCTGCATTTCACCCCATCGACCCCGCACGGCAGGTGCGCGCAACGCTTTAACCAAGTTGCCTGTTTCGGTACGCAATATGTTCTGGGATTCAGCCAGCGAAGAAACCTGTGCGGTTAACCTTCCGTAAGCCTCGCCACGGGCCGTTTCAAGCGCAGCAATCTGGGCGTCAACCTTGGTGAGCGATTCGTGCACAGGCTTCACCATCAAGGCAATCGCTTCTTGCCTGTGGTTTAGATCCTGCGCTGAACTTTGCTGAGCGGCTCCTAACTTTTCTACCGCCAAGGTGAGAAAACTTTCGTTGTTTTTGCGTAGCGCATCTGCCGCCACTGCGGAAAATGCATCTGATAGCCGGAGTTCTGCTTGCACCAACAAATCACGCTGTGATTGTAGATTGCGCTCGCTTTCTTCAAGCCTTGCCGCCAAGGCGGCTCCCTGCTGGCCGACAGTGCGCAAGTGCTCCTCCGTTTCCATCGAATCGTCCCGCTGCTGGCTAAGCTGGCGCCGCAGTTCGTCGACAGTGGCTGTAGCGGCCCGGCAAGCGCCTTCAAGGTCAACCACGCGCCGCTGGCCTATGGCCCTTCCCCGGGCGCCTCCCAGAACAAAGCCCAAACCGGCCGCCAAAAGGGCTACCCCCAGAAGCAAAAGCAGCCAAACCGCAACAGAGGTGAACATGCGTATAGGTTATCCACATGTTCAGTGCGGGGTCAAGGCTTGCCGTGGGCGAAGCGAAGCACCGTCTGGTACTGTGGCGCGTCCGCAAAGCGAGACTCATCCAATCCACCATGTCCGACATCAACACCCGCAAAGCCGACCACCTTGCCATCACAGCCTCCGGCGCTGGTGCGTTTCGTCGCGGCAGCTTGCTTGATGAAGTGCATCTCATCCACCAAGCGCTTCCCGAACTGAACGCCGACGACATCGATCTGCGAACCCCATTCCTCGGGCGCACAATCAATGCACCGTTGATGCTCACGGGAATGACCGGTGGCACCGAGGAAGCCGCGGCCATCAACAAACAACTGGCCGTCGTTGCCCAAACGCTTGGCATTCCCTTTGGCCTTGGCAGCATGCGCGCCATGGTCGTAAAACCAGAACTTGCGTGGACCTACCAAGTGCGTGATGTGGCGCCCGATGTTTTTTTGCTCGGAAATTTCGGCGTGGTTCAAGCCGCACAAATGAGCACAGCGGAACTGCGATCCGCACTAAACATCGTTGGTGCAAACGCCTTGTGCATTCACCTCAACCCTGCACAAGAAATGGCGCAACCAGGCGGCGATCGCGATTTTCGCGGCGGAATCGCAGCGATCACTCGCTTACAAGCTGAACTTGGATTGCCCATCATCGTAAAAGAAACCGGATGCGGACTCTCGCCAGCAACCGTTGCCGCCCTCGACGCCATCGGTATACCTGCCATCGACGTTTCAGGAGCCGGAGGAACTTCATGGGTTGCCGTAGAAGCGCAACGTTCCTCGCCTACTTCCGTTGAACAAGCCGTTGGCCAAGACTTCTGGGATTGGGGAATTCCCACAGCCGCCGCAGTAGCCTGGGCATCAAGCCAATCACCCAAAGGATCTTTGATCGCTTCCGGCGGAATTCGCACAGGCCTCGATGCCGCCCGCGCTCTTGCCCTTGGCGCCGATCTGGTAGGCCTTGCCCAACCGGCCCTTCGCGCGCTGAAAGAAGGTGGTCCAAATGCCGCCACACAGTACCTCAACGGCATCATTGCCGGCATCCGTAGCGCTTGTTTGCTTACGGGCAGTGAAAATCCGAAACAACTTCGCAACGCACAACGCGTTCTTGGTCCAGAACTATCACATTGGCTTGCGCACGCGCCGAAAGCGTCTATGAAGCCGCCCCGCCCATGAATGCCAAGCCCCCGACTCCCCCTGACGACATCACCGATCGCCTCGAATCCGGATTTGGGTTCGGCAAAGTGATCTTGCTCGGAGAGCACGCTGTGGTTTACGGGCAACCCGCCATCGCTGCGGGCATCACCACGGGCATTCAAGCCGTTACCACGAAGGGCACCGGAAGAATCAGTGTGCCTGCTTGGAATCTTGAAACCAACATCACCGCCGACACCCCCGTCGCCCGCGCCGTAGCAGCCATCTTCACAACTCTTGGTGCACAAAAGCTTGATGTCACTTGCGACGCGCAAATTCCCGCTGGATCGGGGTTGGGCAGTTCGGCCGCTCTTTCCGTAGCCATCACCCGCGCCATAAGCAACTACAGCAACGCGCCCGTGGCCCTGCAAGCCAAAGCGATCATCGCCGCAGAATCGATCTTTCATGACACGCCCTCAGGCATCGACGCAGCTGCCGCTTCGCAAGGTGGGCTCGGTGTTTTTTCGCGCGCCACTGGGTGGAAGCCACTTGCCTCAAGCCGCGGCTTTGAACTTTGTGTAGGGTTAACGGGCGTAAGCCGTCAAACGGCAACGATCGTTCAAGCCGTAAAGCAGCTGTGCGATCGCACCCCCGTAGCTCGGCGGGTGATTGACAGTTTAGGTGATGTCACCCGCACAGGTTTCGATGCCGTGGCAATGGGCGATATCGACACTCTCGGCCGCTTATTCGACGTCGCACACGGTTTGCTGTGTGCCCTGCGCGTATCCAGCCCCGAACTTGATGCCATGGTTCACATGGCCCGTGGGGCCGGAGCTTTGGGAGCAAAGTTAACCGGGGCGGGCGGCGGCGGGGCCGTCATCGCACTGGCTCCAGGGCATTCTGCACGCGTCCTGGCCACGTGGAAACAAGCTGGTTTTCAAGGATTCGTCACCACTGTTGGCGGCCCAGCCAAAGCCTAAACGCCGGGTTTCGTGAATACCGCGCTCCAGCGCGCTACAACATCACCCAAATGGGTTCGCATCTGCCGCTTTTTGCTGCCACCGCATGGGCAGGCACCAACATCGCTTTGGTCAAGTACTGGGGAAAACGCCCCGGCAATTTGAACATTCCAGCCGCAGGTAGCCTCTCACTCACCCTGGCTGAGTTGGGAACAACAACAAAGGTGCAGTTTATTGATGCTCCCGCTGCGCAGGGTGATCAGTTCGTATTGAACGGTCAACCCATGGACGCCAAGGCCGCTGGACGTGCCTCCCGTTTCATTGATCTGGTTCGCACAGAAGCCAAACTAGATCGAGCCGCGCTCGTTGAATCGACAAACACCGTTCCCACCGCGGCCGGTCTCGCATCGTCCGCAAGCGGGTTTGCGGCACTTGCTTTGGCAACCACTCATGCGGCAGGCCTTGCACTTTCGCCCACAGATTTATCCGTGCTTGCTCGACAAGGATCTGGGTCGGCCGCTCGATCTATTTTCGGCGGATTCGCGTTGATGTCTGCTGGGACCAACGCAGATGGTTCTGATGCCTACGCGCGTCCGGTGCTTGCGCCAAATGCGTGGAACATTGCCTTGGTTGTTGCGTTGACCACAAAAGGCGCAAAATCTATTGGTTCCACCGAAGCCATGCAGCAAACAGCGGCAACTTCGCCCTATTACCAAGCCTGGATCGATTCGGTACCACAAGATCTCATCGAAGCCCAAGTCGCATTAGAAACGCGAGATCTCTCTGCCCTAGGCACAATTGCTGAACGCAGTTGTTTGCGCATGCACGCGTGTGCCATGGCAGCAGCGCCAGGCATTCTATACTGGAACCCTGTAACGCTAGGTGCGATACAAGCGGTTATGAATTTACGAAGCCAAGGCGTTGCCGCCTACTTCACCATCGATGCTGGGCCACACGTCAAAGTGCTGTGTTCTACCGAAAACGCACCCGTCGTGAAACAAGCCATGGCCGCAGTTCCGGGCGTGACAGAAACCATGGTGGCCCGGCCAGGTGCAGGCGCGCGTTTGGTGGGCGAAGGCACCGAGGCATCCTTATGAACGATCGAACAACACTCCGTGGCGCCCCAGTTGTTGTGGCACCGGGGAAGATTTTTCTGGTGGGCGAGTATGGAGTGCTTGAAGGCGGTTCGGCCGTTCTTACCGCCGTTTCTTGCAATGCGGTTGCTCAATACATACCCGGGCTAGAGGCGGCTTCACCCATTGTGGAGAAAGCCGTTTTGGGTTCACGCGAAGCCTTGGGGGAACTGGCGTCTGCCCTTCCCCTAGGTTCAGTGCTGGTTGATACAGGCCAGTTTCGACGCGGAGAAAACAAAATTGGTGTTGGGTCTAGCGCAGCCACAGCCGTGGCCACCGTCGGCGCTGTTTTTGAGTATTGCGGCCGCCCTGTAACCCAACACCGCGACGAGATTTTCGCGATAGCTGATGCCGCCCATCGCGCAGCACAGGGTGGGGTTGGATCAGGCGCAGACGTCGCCGTAGCAACGTACGGTGGTTATCTGCATTTCCAGCGTTCCGACGGCGCGGCGGTCTTGCGAGAACCCTTGCCCGCGCCTCAGGGCCTTTCATTGGTCGTGTTCTTTTCCGGCCACCCCGCCAGCACCGTGCAAATGGTACGTTCAGTGATGGCGCTCAAAACCGATACGCCACCGCTTTATAAGTGGCTCATGGACGAATTGAAGACCCTTGGCGGCCGTTTTGTCTCGGCGTTGGGCTCAAACAACATCCCCGGCGTCATCGCCGCCACGAACCAATACCACGAGACGTTGGTGGAACTTGGCAGCTCGGCCCGCTTGCCCATCGTCACCCCCGTTTTTGAAGCCGCCGCGACGCTTGCGCGAAGCCTGGGCGGTGCGGCAAAGCCTTCGGGAGCCGGCGGCGGCGACCTTGGCATAGCCCTTTTCGCCGATCCTGAAGCCGCAACAGCCTTTAGTTCAAGATGCCCCGAGGGGCTTTCGGTGCTAGACGTTCGCCCAGAGCCCCTGGGCGTGAGACGTCGCGTGGCGACAGTGTCCGAGGTGGCGCATCAAAGGTAGATGATGGCACTTCGTGACTCCCGCATTCCTGGGTTCTACAAACTTCCGCTTGGCGACAGGCGGCAAGCAATCATCGCTCGCAGCGATATGGGTGCGGATGCCTTATCGGTGTTTGATGGGGGCGGAATCGATCGAGTGGTGGCGGATCGCATGGTGGAAAACGCCATTGGCGTCTACGGCCTCCCCCTAGGGTTGGGGCTCAATTTCTGCGTCAACGGCAAAGATTTTGTCGTTCCCATGGCGGTTGAAGAACCATCGGTGATAGCGGCAGCATCCAACGCCGCCCGCATGATTCGCGCTGGCGGCGGTTTTATTGGCGAGGCTGACGAACCGGTCATGACCGCACAGGTGGAACTTCTGGATGTTCCCAACGTTCAGGCTGCAACGGCCCTGTTGCAGGCCAATAAAGCGGCTTTGATCGCCAAAGCGAACTCTTTCATTCCGCGCATGGTGGAACGGGGTGGCGGCACGCAAGACATCGACGTCCGCGTGCCTTCATTACAGTTTGGAGGAACGCCTGATCGCATCGTTGTGCACCTGCACATCGATTGTCGCGACGCCATGGGCGCGAATCTTGTCAACACAGTGGCGGAATCCATCGCGCCGGAGCTCGCGCGCTTAACGGGTGGCCGCATTGGTCTTCGGATTCTAACCAACCTATGCGATCGCAGATTGATCCGCGTTGCCGCGAAAATTCCAGTGGCGATGCTCGCATCCGAGAATGTCACAGGCGAACATGCCGCAGAGGGAATAGCATCGGCATCGCGCTTTGCGGAAGAAGATCCTTACCGCGCAGCCACGCACAACAAAGGCATCATGAACGGCGTTGATGCTGTTGTGATTGCCACGGGCAACGATTGGCGCGGCGTTGAAGCAGGTGCACATGCATTTGCCGCAATCACAGGCCGCTACCTTCCGCTTTCCCGTTGGTGGATCGAAGACGGCGCCTTCTTGGTCGGTCAGCTGGTTATGCCTATGGCGGTGGGCACGGTGGGGGGCACGCTGGGTGTTCACGCTGGAGCACGTGCAGCACAACAAATGTTAGACGTCGATTCGGCAAACACCTTAGCCTTGGTTATTGGCGCCGTGGGAATGGCGTCGAATCTGGCGGCGTTGCGTGCGCTTGCCACAGAAGGCATTCAACGAGGGCATATGGCCTGTCATCGGCGCGCAACTTCAGTGGTTCCTGAAGCTCCTCAGGCAGTGCCAACGCCAATCGTGGCCGTGGCTTCGCGTACAACTGCCGAGGCCTTACTGTGATTCGTCAACTGCTGCGAGGCGCCGCCCGCGCGGCAGTGCACGCAGGGGCGGGCGTTGCCACAACCGCTACGGTAGCTGCACGAGTAAGGTCAGCGTCTGCATCGCAGTGGCTTGATGTTCCTTCTACAAGCTTCACCGTAGAAAGCGCTTACGCATATTGCGAGAAATTCGCACGCGAGCACCACGAAAGTTATCCGGTGGCTTCGCGCTTTGTTCCGCTTGAACTGCGGCCACATCTTCTGGCGTTGTATGCGTTTGCACGCGCCGCGGACGATTTCGCAGACGAACCCGTGTACGCAGGCCGACGTTCAGAAGCACTTGATACATGGCAAACAGAACTTGATCGCTGCTTTCATGGT
>Ga0105046_10012149_pt1 | contig 13355 bp, 10 predicted proteins | sample MAT03_FD_78385 | JGI IMG/M metagenome (GOLD analysis project Ga0105046, IMG submission 78385) | Freshwater microbial communities from Lake Fryxell liftoff mats and glacier meltwater in Antarctica - MAT-03 (megahit assembly) | ecosystem: Environmental > Aquatic > Freshwater > Ice > Liftoff... | reverse complement strand
CGCCGAAGGCGAACACCGGTCGACTCCTGCTGATCGCCGTGCTGCTCATCGCGATCGCCGGCGGCGTCTACGGCTATTTCTATAACGTCAACATGACGCCACCGGTGGATGAAACCGCCGCGCTGAAGGGCTTCCTGAAGGATCAAGAGAAGTACGCCAAAATCGGCGAAGGTTCTGCCGACTGCGATGGCGACTTGATCGCCGACGCGCCGAACGACGGCAAGTACCAAGATGCGAAGGAGTTGATCTTCACCGAAGTCGCGGGGGACGATCTCGAAAAGACGGCCCAGAATTGGGAGCCGTTCCGCAAGCATCTCGAAGCGAAGACGGGCCTGCCGGTGAAGTTCTTGAAAATCGATTCTCCCCCCCGGGAACCGAACGAAGACGGCTCGCCGGCCACACCGCCCACGGGCATCGACGTGCTGACGCAAATCGACCACATGAAAACGGGCAAGATCCACATCGCGGCTTTCAGCACGGGGCAAGTCCAAATGGCCGTGAACACCGGCGGCTTTGTGCCCCTGTATTCCCCGGCCACCGCGGCGGGCCAGTATTCTTACGAGATGGAAGTCGTCGTCCCCGCCGATAGCCCGGCCAAGGACGTCAAGGATTTGAAAGGCAAGCAAGTCGCGCTCGTGTCGCTGTCATCCAACTCGGGTTGGAAGGCGTCGATCGTCGAGTTCCGCGATAAATTCGGCCTCGTGGTGAACAAAGACTTCACCTACACGAATACCGGCAACCACGTGATCTCGATGTACGGCGTCGCCGTCGGCCGGGACGCGGCCCCGATCTTGGCGAACTCCAAAAGCACGCCCGAACAGAAAGCGACGGCGCTGAAGTCGCCGGGCGCCAAGTACGATGCGGCCTGCGTCGCCGGAGACCTGCTCGCCCGGACCGTCGGCGGCGGGGGTATCAAGGCGGACCAGTTCCGGACGATCCACAAAGCCGGGCCGTTCCCGCCGCTGGCGTTCGGCATCGCCCACAATTTGAAGCCCGAACTCGCCGCGAAGATCATGGACGCCTTCGAGACCTTCTCGTTCGAGGGCAACAGCGTCGGCGAACGATTCCAGTCGCAGCAGCGCGTGAAGTTCGCCAAGATCGACTACAAGAAAGATTGGCAAGTCGTCCGCGATGTCGATGCCAAGCTATCGGACGCGATCTTGAAGTGACTTCGTGCATGAACGGGACTCAGGTTGAGTAAACCCACCTTCCAAGGGCGATGGCGGGGAACAATAACAAAACGATCAGCAGTCCGGGCCAGCCGACGAAGGCACAAGCGAGGATCGCATCCAAGAGCACGAGGCCGAAGATGCTGCGTTTCACCGCCGATTGCACCGTCTTCGGCGTCGGGTTGCGGATTGCCGCGACGAGCGGAATGCCGACGCCGAACGCGAACAGCACGAGCAGATACGGATAGTAAACGGGGGATCGCCCCGGCGCGAGATGCAATGGCACGACCGCGGCCAACCCGACTGACAATGCCATGACAGCCGCCGCGCCGGCGAGGTGCCACTTCCGGCTGTCGCCTTCTTCGGTCCGGGCGAACCACGTCACGCCGACGATGTACAACCCGACGACGCACGCGAGATGCCACGGGATCGGCGAGTCGGGCATGAACGCGAAGCTGCCGAGCAACACATTCAAAAACCGACACGCGCCCATCGCGATGGGTCCGATCCAATAGTGCTTCAAGACCGCATCGTACAGCACGATGGCGAGGAACAATGCGCCGGCGACGACGGTGAGTTCCCGCGCGTGGTGCGGCAAAATGGCCACCGACACCAAGCCGAACCCGGCCAGCCCCGCCGCGATGATGATCGCGCTCCGGCGGCTCACCCGCTTCGACGGCAACGGCCGGAACGATTGCGTTGTTTCATCGCTCCGGAAGTCGCAAAGGTCGTTGAGCACCATGCCGAAGAGATAGAGGCAACCCGACGCGATGAGCAAATGGAAGACGAGGGGGAAGTGATGCCCCAAGATGCCGACGGCGGCGGTCGCCATGAAAATGTCGGCGAAGGCGGTGAAGACGTTCGGCAAGCGCAGCAATTGGGCGAACGCGAGCAGGCGGGAATTCTTCATCGGGGCGTCGGTGCTCAGGCCAGGTTCACGGCGACATTGTAGGTCGAAGGGCCGCCCGACGCCCGTTCCCCGAGGTTCAACAAGTCCTCTTCGTTTTGCACGAAACGGATATCGCGAATTCCCTCGGCCGCGAGGCGCCCGAGGAACACCGGTTTGTCATCGTCGGTAATGCCGATGAGGATCGCCGAAATCGCGTAGCCTTGCCGGCGGAGTTGGCCGAGCGCCACGGAAGCTTCCACCGACACCTGCGGGAGGATCGCCATGATGGTGGCGTCCTTCGGCAGCCTCGGCCCGGCATCGAGGATCAAGCCGGTGAAGGTCATGCCGTCGGTGAGTTCGAGCCGGGCGAGGGCATCGCGGATTTTCGAGAATTGATCGATGCCCCGGCGGGTGTCGACGACGACCGGGCGCAGGCGTTTATCCGGCCCGAGGGCTTCGTATTTCCCGCGGGCTTCTTGCCGGGTTTCCATCCCCTGCTCCGCCGTTTCGGAGGTCGTGTCGATTTTGTCGGAAGCTTCATCGCGGATGCGCGCCGCCGTATCGCGGCCGTTGCTCGCCAATCCGACCTGCTGATTCAACATCGACACGGCGTAAGCGATGGCGCAGGCCGTGGTGATGGCGAGTTCCGAGCGGTATGGTTCGCCGCGCTTGGCATACCCGCCCGAGTGGAAATCGACGAGCACCGTCGCCCCGGCGAGCGAAGTTGGTTCGTAGATCCGGCTGTGCAGCGCCCCGGTCCGGGCCGTGGCACGCCAGTGGATGCGCTGCAGCGGGTCGCCCATGACGTACGGTCGAACCCCGGCGGTGCGGGTCGGGTCTTCGAACAACCGATTCGCCAATCGCACTTCGCCGATGGGTCGCTTGGATGCGAATTCGTACTTCGCCAGTTGGAGAATCTTCGGATAGACGAGCACGAAGGCCGGGCTTGACAAGATTCGGTGCCGGCGGTGCAAGCCGAACACATCCCCCGTCTCGGCGAAGGTCGGGCCGAGCTGGTAGTAGCCGCGCTGATTGAAGATGATTTTGTACTTCACCGTCTTCGTCTTCCCGGCGCCGATCATCACGATGGCGATCCGCCGGCCCTTGATCGACAGCCGCGGCGGCTTCTGGCGCAGGGCGAACTCGGGGAGCATGTCTTCGACGAGCAGCCAGCCGATGGGGAGCTTTCCGGTATTCTTCAACTTCACGACGACTTCGACCGTCTCGCCGACTTCGCGCGGAGTTTGATCCACCTTCCGGGTCGCTTCGAGTTGCACGATCCAACTCTTCGCCAAGTACCGGCTGAGCACATACACGCCGATGACAACGTACCCGGCAAACGCGACCAACCCCGCCTGCAGCACGAGGGCGAGCACGGTGACCGCGATGAGGATCCAAAGCCAACGGTAGTTTTTCATGGGCGGAGCGATTCCGATTCGACATGCCCCGGTGAAGAAATTGTAGAGCGCGCCGCGAGCCACGGGGAGCGACCGGGGTTTGCCGGTGCCGACATCGAGAATGCGACGCGGCGAAAATTGCCTAAAGCCGATCGATGCAGGGAATTTGCTGGCGTGTGCGGCCAATTCCAAGATAGTAAATGTTGAACCCATCCCGAGACACGCGAAGTGCCGATCATGGAACGATTCCCCCGTCGAATCTCGGCTTCGATCCTTCTGCTGGCGTTGGCCGGTGGAATGCTCGCTGCCGAGCCAGTGAAAGAAAAGCCGAAGCCGAACCGCCTGGCTGGGGAGAGCAGCGCCTACTTGCTGCAGCACAAGCACAACCCCGTCGATTGGTACCCGTGGGGCCCGGAGGCCTTCGCCAAAGCCAAGAAGGACGGCAAGCTGATATTTTTGAGCATCGGCTATTCGTCGTGCCATTGGTGTCACGTCATGGAGCGCGAGACCTTCGAGAACGCCGGAATCGCCAAGGTGCTCAACGAAAACTTCGTCTGCATCAAAGTCGATCGCGAAGAGCGGCCCGACATCGACGACGTTTACATGACCGCGCTGCAAGTCACCCGCACCGGTGGCGGCTGGCCGATGAGTATGTTCCTCACGCCCGAAGGCAAACCGATCTTCGGCGGCACCTACTTCCCGCCTGACGACAAGAAAGTCGGCGAAGACACGATCCCCGGCTTCAACTCGATTTTGAAGACCGTGATGGGCCTGCACAAGGACAAGAAGAAAGAGATCTACGAGCAAGCCGACCACGTCGCGGAGTTGACGAACGAAGCCCTCGACCGGAATTTGCGGATCGTCAGCCTGATCGCGCTCGATACCGAAATGGTGAAGGACGCGACCGACGCTTATGAATTCGACCCGGAGCACGGCGGCATCGGCAGCAAAGCCCGCGGCTTCAAGGGGACGAAGTTCCCGCGCGTTGCGGCACTGCAATTCTTCCAACAGCAAGCGGGGAAAAAGGGGAACGAGGAACTCGCCAAGAATTTGGCACTGACGCTCGACAAGATGGCGGCCGGGGGAATCTACGATCACTTGGGCGGCGGCTTCCACCGCTACAGCACCGAGCGCACGTGGACGGTGCCGCACTTCGAAAAAATGCTCTACGACAACGCCCAACTCGTGGAGTTGTATGCCGAGGCGTACCGACGGAAACCGAACGAGAACTACCGGCGTGTCATCGACGATACGCTGGCCTTCGTGGCCCGAGAGATGACCGCGCCCGAGGGTTGGTTCTACGCGGCCCTCGACGCCGACAGCGAAGGCAAGGAAGGCGAGTTCTACGTTTGGACCGCCAAGGAACTCGACGTGATCTTAGGCACGAGTGCGGACGCCAAGCTTTTCCGCGAGGTCTACAGTTTGGAGAAACCGAACTTCGAAGAGAAGCAGTACATCCTGCGGCTCGCCAAGCCCCTCAATGCCGAGATGGTGAAGAAATTTGAACCCCTGAAGAAGAAGCTTTTCGATGTCCGCGTCAAACGCGAACGGCCGTTCCTCGATACGAAGCTGATCGCGTCGTGGAATGGCCAGATGATCGCGGCGTACGCCAAAGCCGGGGAAGTGCTGAAGGAGCCGAGGTACACGCAAACGGCAGCGAAGGCGGCCGAGTTCCTGCTGAAAAATCTGCGCGACAAGGATGGCCGGCTGCTGCGCATCTACGCGGCCAAGCCGGGGGAAAAGCCGAGCGCCCGCGTGCCCGGTTTCTTGGACGATTATGCCTTCTTGATTCAAGGGCTGCTGAATCTGAACGCCGCGACCGGCGATAAGAAATGGCTCGACGAAGCCAAGGCCCTCGCCGCGCTGCAAACGAAATGGTTCGGCGACGACAAACGCGGCGGCTACTTCAGCACGGCCCACGATTCCGAGAAACTCTTCGCCCGCGGCAAAGACAGCTACGACGGCGCCCAGCCCTCCGGCAACGGGATCGCGGCGCGGAATCTGCTTCGGCTCGCGACATACACCGGCGACAAAGCCTACCGCACCCAGGCCGAGAATGTGGTGAAAATCTACGCGGCGACCCTGAAAACGAACCCGACCTCCGTGCCGTTGATGGCCGAATCACTCGACGCCATCTTGGCTAATGGCGGGTTCGCCCCGGATGTCGCGGAACCGAAAGTCGAAGCGCCGACGCCACCGGCCAATCCGAAAACCGCCGCAGACGTCACGGCCATCGTCGTCCAAGCCGACGCGGTCAAAGACGGCGTGCAGAGTTTCACCGTGACGCTGGCCATAGCGAAACCATGGCACCTCTACGCGAATCCGCCGCTCGGGAAGGACTTGGCCGAGAGCGCGACCACCGTCGAAGTCCTGATCGATGGTCAAGTCGTCGAAGCGAAGATTGACTACCCGCCCGGCGAAGTGCAGAAGGACGCGCTCGCCGACTACCGCATCTATAAAGGGTCTGTCACCATCCGGGGCAGCGTGAAGCGCAGCGACGCCGGTAAGGCCAAGCTGGCGGTGCGGGCGAAGGTCGTGGCCTGCAACGACAAGAACTGCCTGCTGCCGTCGACCCTGAAGACCGAGGCGAAGTAGCCGGGCATGATCGACCCCCACGCGAAGCGGACCCCCGAGGAACTCATCCGGCTCGCCATTACGGCGAAGGATCGGGCCGCGCTCCTGAAGATTCTCGATGCACTCGTGCAGCGGACTTACCCCGGCCCGCAGAGCATGACGTCGTTTCAAACTCTTTCCGCATCGGGCGTGACGGGGCCGCACTTGGCCTTCGATTTCGTGGCGCGGATGCCCGACCCCGTCCCGAAGGGCGTGCTGTTGTTGGCGGCGCAGCGGTTGCCGGATCGGACGAATCCGCTGCCGTTGCGCTTGGCGGTCGCCGGTAAGTTGCTCGGCTCGCTGCCCGACTCGATCCAAGCCGTCGGGCCGATTGTCCGTTCGATGACGGCGGGATTGTCGCGGTCGCGGACCCTCGAGCGCATGATTCAACTGCAGAGCAAAGTCGATCGCTGCACGACGCTCGACGGCATGGTGCAAACGGCCGAAAACCGGGTGCAATTGAAGTGCCCCAAGTGCCGGGTCAAGCTGACGCGGCCGGAATTGATCGTGCACCTCTGGCACAAGCACCGGTTGATTTTCGACCGCGGGCACGCCGTCGATCCGCGCTCCGAAGTGGAAAAAGTCATCGTGCAGGTGTCGGCACAGCCGGGGGAAAAGCTGCCGGAAGACGCTTTCCGCAGCAGTGCCAATTACTTTCCGCAATCGGAGCCACTGCAAGTTCTGCAAGCCGTGGCCGCCCGTCAGCGCGCGGCGACCGCGATTCCGCTGCCGATGATCGATGCGGCCACCGAAGCGCTGCAGTCCCTCTGCCCGACTTGCTTGGCCCCGCTCTCGGATCGCATCCTGTCGTTGCCGCCGCCTTTGGCGGTGATGGGTCATCGCATCGCAGGCGATGGCTACAGCGTCCGGGTTCACGACACGGCCAGCCGGCAGACGGTGGATGTAGGAACGCCCGACGCGGCGCGGAGCATACTCCCGGTCACGCGCCGACGCTGGGGGCCGCGCGGACTGGCGGTGCTGGTGGCCGGGGCGTTTCTGAGCCTCTCACTGCCTCTGGTGCTGATCGTGAATCGACCGCCGCCCTTCGGGACGGCGATCTTGCTGGCCCTGATCGGCTGGGGCATCTACGGGGCGCTGCGGTTCCTGCAACCCGCGGCGATCAAACCGGGCGTCCGCGCCGCCGATGCCGCGTGGCAAGAAATCGCCGCGTTCCTGAGCCCGACACACGCGAACGTCCGCTTCCTCACAAGGCTCTGCCTGACCTCCATCGCCCGCGGCAACCCCGCCGAACGGGCCTCCATCTTGAAGAGCTTGGTCGAAGCGACGGCGGCGAAAGTCGAACCCGGCCCGGCCTTCGCGCAACTCCTCGCGGCGTCGCAAGCGCTGCAAATTTCGGACGGCACGGACTTCGGCAAAGACAAAGTCAACGGGCTCGCCAAATTGTTCGACGCCGTCTGGCGCGGGGAAATGCCGGTCGATTACGCCGAGTACCTCGCCGAGATCGCCACGAATCGATTCCTGCTCAGCTCGGGCGAGGCCTCGCGACTGCAACTGCTCATGCTCGGATCCGCATTCGAGAACGGCTTGCTCCCACAGGATATTCTCGCGGTGGGGAACTACCTCCCGTGGGTGAGCATGGTCCTTGGGTTACCGACGCCGAAGCGGTTGCAAGTGGCCTGCGCCGTCTGGCGCGGCAAGAACTCCGAACCCTGGGCGAGCATCGGTCCGGCGGTCACGCTGTTCGACTTGGCGAAGAAATCACCGGGGGCGAGCCGGAAGATTCTCGTCGCCTGCCCGGATGCCCTGTTGAAGCTCGAGCTGCCCGACGCGGCCCAACGCACCCTCGGCGATGTTGTGCTGACTCCGCGCGGGCTGGTGATCGGTTCTGCGCTGTTGACCGATCCGGAGATCGCCATGGATCTCGGTCGTTCTCCACGCGGCAGCGGCTGGATTCTCAAACTCGGCCGCGAGTTCATCAATTTGGACCGCAAGATCCCGTCCGAGTTGATCCCCGTCTTCACGGGGTGGTTGAATTACCGCACGAAGAAATTGCTACCGCAGGCGGAAGCGTTGACCCGCTCGAACCCCATCAAGGTGCGGATGCTGTTGAATCCGCTGGCGCAAGCCTGTTCCCTGTGCGGAACGGATTCGATCGGCCGCACCGGTAAGGTCGGGGATGCATGGCCGTTGGGGTGAAGGCTTTCGTTGGTTGGACTCGCCGGCAACGGCTGCGAATTGGGTGACGATTTATCTCGTGTGTATACGGTTTTTGCAACGTCGCCATCGTGCGCGGCTATTGACAATCGGGTTGCGAATGCCAGCGGGAAAGTGTCACCGTTAGCTCCGCGAACGGTACAGGCGCTGACGAAGTACCGAGCTTTATTGTCTGCGGAAGTAGACCGTTCGCGGAGTTAACGGCGACACAGGCCCGCTGGCATGCACAATCTGACAATTAGTAACACAGTCGAGGTCGAACTTTATGGCACTGCCCGAACGAGTCTGGCTCTTGCGGCACGCGGAAACGACGGCCCCGCACGTTTTCAACGGATCGGAATCCGACGTGCACCTCAGTGAACTCGGCTTCCGCCAAGCGGACGCCCTCGGCCGGTGGTTCGTGGAACACCGACCGACGGCGGTCGTGTCGTCGACGATGATCCGGGCCGTCCAGACGGCACTGCCGATAGCCCGCGATTGCGCCGTGCCGCACTCGCAGGAAGCTCTTTTGCGCGAGCGTACCATCGGGCTATTGAGCGGGCAGGCGTTCCACCCGACGGTCGGACCGTGGGCGGAAACGGTGCGGGAATGGTCGAAGGGGAACACGTCGTATACTACGCCCGGTGCGGAATCGTTCGACGATTTGAAATCGCGATTGCACCAAGGCTGGGATCGCGTGATGGCCGTGCACCCCGGCGGACGCGTCGTCGTCGTGGCCCACGGCATCGTCTGCAAGGTCCTTCTGCTGACATTACTGAAAGGCTGGGATGTCGGCGGTTGGGAGAAAATCGGCCCGGCGATGAATGCGGCGGTGTCGGAACTCGTGCCGGGCGACGACGGCCTCTGGCACGCCGAGAAACTCTTGTTGATACCCGAACGTGTTTCGGCGCTCGCCGAAGTCCCCCAAATCCCCGGTTCGGTGCGTTCCCAAGCCTGATCGAATTGGTGTTGACTCTTCAATCAATCTCTATTTTTTGTGGCCTTCATAATTCCCGGCTTCGGATGAAGTGATATATCCGGCGCGGCCGATACATCCGGCAGACGGATGCTTTTCGCTCGCGGTTCCGGGGATGGGTTCCATGACCAGCCAAGATGTGTTCGCGCCGCCGATCCATTCGGTCCCCACGAGCGAGGTCGAGGCCCTCCGCAAGCAGCTCCTCCAGGCCCAGCGGCTCAGCAGCGTCGGCGAACTCGCTTCGAGCGTGGCCCACGAATTCAACAACATCCTCGCCACCATCATCAACTACGCGAAGCTCGGCAGCCGGGGGCAGAACGCCGCCTCGCAAACCCAAGCCTTCGAGAAAATCCTCCGGGGGAGCCAGCGGGCCGCGGGCATCGTCAACAGCATGCTCGGTTTCGCCCGCAACAACTCCACGCAGCGCGAAAGCACCGACATCGTCGCGCTGGTCGAGGAAGTGTTCCTGCTCACCGAAAAAGACCTCGGCAAGCACCGCGTCCAACTCGAGAAACGCTTCCACGGCCGGCCGGTGGCGACGGTGGTGCCGGGGCAGATCGAACAAATCCTCGTGAACCTCGTGATCAACTCGAGGCAGGCGATGCCCCAAGGCGGGCGGATGCGGGTCGAAGTCGGCGAGAACCCGGCCGGCGACACGGTCGAAATCAAGATCGCCGATAACGGCGTCGGCATCTCGCCCGAGAACCTCCGGCAAATCTTCGAGCCTTTCTTCAGCACCAAAGCCCCGGACGAATACGGCCGCGGCGGCACCGGTTTGGGCCTCAGCGTCTGCCGGCAAATCATAGAACAGCACCACGGCCGCATCCGCGTCGAGAGCGTCGTCGGCAAGGGGGCCACGTTCACGGTCAAGCTGCCGAAGAACTTGCCCGAAGACGGCATGGATTGAACGAACTACACTGGGGACGGACATGGGCCAGCTCGCGGGCAAAGTGGTGGTGATCACGGGCGGCGGTTCCGGCGTCGGCAAAGCGACTGCGAAACGCTGCCTCGATGCGGGGGCGAAGGTCGTCATCGCCGGGCGGGATCCGGCGAAACTCATCGACGTGGCGGCCGAATTCGCGGCGGGGAAAACCTCTACGCGATCCCCACCGATGTGACCAAGAACGAACAGTGCGAACATTTGCTCGCCACGGCGACGGCCCACTTCGGCCAAGTCGATGTGCTCGTGAACAACGCCGGCACGAACATCAAAGATCGCACCTTCCGCGAACTGACGCCCGAAGCGTGGGACAATATGATCCGGGCGAATTTGGACGGGGCCTTTTACTGCACCAAGGCCGCCTTCCCGCAGATGCTCGCCCGCAAAGACGGCGTCATCATCAACGTGGTTTCGATCGCGGGCAAACGGGCCAACCCCCTCGGCGGTGCGGCGTACGTCGCTGCCAAATTCGGTATGGGCGCCCTCGGGATGGTGCTGTCGAACGAAGAGAAAGACAGCGGCGTCCGCGTCAGCAACATCTACCCCGGCGAGATCGACACACCGATTCTGGCGGCCCGGCCGACGCCGATCAGCGAGAGCCATCGGGCCACGATCCTGCAGCCGGACGACGTGGCCAACGCCGTGCTGTTCGTGATGACGCTGCCGGCGAATGTGTCGATCCCGGAATTGGTCATCAAGCCGACGACGGCGATGTATTGGTGACAGCGGAATCCATGGAAACGGGCAACGTGCGCCCGGTCTCCGAATAGAGTTCGACGACGGCCGCGAGTGAATCCTGCACATTCGCATAGGCTTCGTCGAGCATGTCGCCCTCCGTGACCAACTCCGGAACCGCCGGGGAGGTTACGGCGTAGCCCCCTCCGATTGGGGTTCGAAAATCAGCGGAATGCGATAGAGCATCTCGAATCTCCTACAGGTTCTACTTCTTCGGAGGCTCCGTCACCGTGATCGTCAGCGGGGCGGAATTGATCACCACGTCTTTGCCGTTGACCTTCGCAGTGCCCTTGAACTGCACGGCCGTCGCCCCGGCGGGGACCGTCGCGGGGACACTGAGTTCGATGAGCGCCTCCGATTCGCCTTTCTTAATCGGAACCAACTTCGGCACCGACATCGCCGGGACAGTCACCGCCGCGATGACGATCTCCTCGGTGAATTTGTCGCCGCGCTTCGCGACGATCTTCCCCTTCAGAACGCCGCCCTTCACGATGGCCACGGCGTCGAGCTTCAACTCGAGTGTGTAAAGCGGCTCGGGCGTGATCGCCACCGCGACTTGCGTCGTCACTTCTTGCGGCGGGTTCGGCATGCCACCGAGCGCGATCTTGGCCCCGTCGATCGACGCCACGATGCGCGTCACCGGTTTGCCGTCGATGGTCGCCGTCGCCAAGATCTTGCCGACGTAAGCGCCGAGTTTCATCCCCGGTTTCGCGTTGATCGGCATGAACAGCGGCGTCGGCGGTTGCGGGTTCGCGGCGGCGGGAATCGTCAGCGTCCCGGTGATGCCGTCGATGCCGACGATACTCAGTTCGACCGGCGCGGCGAAGCCGTTGACCCGGACGATAGTGTTGATGGGAAGCCGGCCGACGGTGCCCATGGGGATGTCGATGCGATCCAAACCGAGCGTGATGGTGAAATCGGGCGCGAAGGGCTGCACCGAGAGATGGTAAACCTCGTTGGGGCCACTCGTGTAGTTCGTCTGCTCGCAAGCGACGAAGAAATCCCCGTCGGCGGCGGGTGTGTACTCCAGCCGCACCCCGGCTTGTTGCGGGTTCGACTTCGCCAACTCAGCCCCCTTCGCATCGAGCACGCGCAGGAACACTTCCGTCGGGGCGTTGAGTTCGTAAGTCAGCACGCTCAGCAGCAGCTTCTGGCCCTTCTTCCCGGTCACCTTGTAGAAATCGATATCGCTTTTCTCTGCGAATTTGGCCGAGACGCCGCCCGGCAGAGGGAGCGCATTCGCCTTGGCGATTTCGTTATTCGGTTCGATTTCCGTCGATTCGGGGTAGTCGTGCGCCAGCACCGGCACCGGCCAACCGGACTGTCCTCCGGCGCGCAGCGGGGTGATATTCACGACCTCGACCCCGGCGGCCGCGGTCACTGACACCGGCTTGACACCGTCGAGGCCCGGCCCGGCGAAGCCGACATCCGTCTTCTTGCCGCGCTCCACAGCGAGCGGGAACGCCGTCGTGGCACCGGCGAAGTTGCCGATGCGCAAGCGGTAGGTGTAGTCGGCACCGCCGCGGTAGGTCGTGTCGCGGATTTCGACGATGATCTCGCCGTCGCTCGGCGACGTGTACGTGACGCGGGCATCGGTCTGCAAACCGGGCGTATCGTCGGCGTAGAGGCCGGGGATCTCTTGGCCTTTGGCATCCGACAGAATAATCACGGGATCGATCGTCGAACCGAGGCGCCGGCCGACGGCTTCGATGGTGATCGGCTGCCCCGTTTTCACGGGCACGCGGAAGTAGTCGGCGCTCTCGGCGGCGGCGCTGCCGAGGATCACGCACGGCGCGACGACGACTTGAGCCATCTCTTTCTTGGTGTTCCCCGGCTTCTCTTCAACCTCGGGGAGATCGTCGATGACGAAGGGTCGGACGTTCGTCATGCCGGCTTTCGTGGCGACGCGGAACGTGTGGAATCCGACGGCGGCATCGGCGGGAATGACGAACTTCACCTTCAGCTTCGTGGCGTCTTTTTGATCGGGGAGGATCGTTGTTTGGCTCGGGAGCGACGTCCACACACTCGTGGCGTCGAGGAGGTTCGTCCCCGTCAACGTCACTTCGACCGTATTTCCCGGCTTGGTTCCCAAGGTCGCCGGTGTTGTCAGCGTCGGGTAGGAGGGCGGGATCGCGGCCGGCTTCGGCTGGGCTTGCAGCGGCCGGGTGCCGGTCGAATTACAGGCGACCACGATGGCCCAAAACGAAAAGATCCCGAGGCAGCGGAGGGAGCGCGTCATGGAAGATGTCTCGGAGGAGAACCCGGCAGGGGAGCTAATTTACTTGGATTTCAGGTTCACGTCCTGCATATTTTTCCCGGCGACGACATCGACCGTCAACCCGGAGGTCTCGGCCGATTGAAACTTCGCCGGCGCGTCGGCCCCCGTCACGATGACGGTGTATTTGCCGATCGGCAGGGCATCGGTGATGGCGTATTTGCCCCCGGCATCGGTCGTCGCCGTGAAGGCCCGTTTGCCCGCGAT
>Ga0105046_10012148_pt1 | contig 13355 bp, 10 predicted proteins | sample MAT03_FD_78385 | JGI IMG/M metagenome (GOLD analysis project Ga0105046, IMG submission 78385) | Freshwater microbial communities from Lake Fryxell liftoff mats and glacier meltwater in Antarctica - MAT-03 (megahit assembly) | ecosystem: Environmental > Aquatic > Freshwater > Ice > Liftoff... | reverse complement strand
GAAACGCAGCCACGCCGGCGGAGGAAACCATGAATCCTCGGCGGATCAATTCGTCCTCGTCACATTCTAACCGCTGGCACAGCAGACTGCGAAACAGTCCCTCGGCCAGCGGGCTGCGGCAGGTGTTTCCGGTGCAGACAAACAACACCAACTTGGCCAGCAGCTGGGCAATCTGAGCTTCGGAGTAGACGCCGGGCTGAGAAATGCCCCACTCACTGGAAGGGGAGAAGTGGACAGCTGTGGCCCCCTGCGGGCAGGACACGAACCCGGCATTTACAATCAGCCCGATCTGCTCGCCCCATTTCTGGGCCAGTTCTAGGCCATCGGCTGTGGCCCAGCTGCCGCCACTGGGGGCGGGCATTTCCAGAGCGACGAGCGGTTCGCGCTGGGCTCTCGACAAACCGATATGCAGCGGATGGCCAAAGCTGGCGAACCGCAGAGCGTGGCTGGCGAAGTGAGCGACTAAAGGTGCGGCGAGTGGAGGACCCGCCCACTGCGTCTGTGCTTCAAACTCCAAGATCACCGGCCCGGGCCAGCTTCTGTGAGCCAACCGCAACGCAGCGGGAGAGACTCGCTCCCGATAGTCTTCGATCTGCCCGGCCTCGGAGACACAGAGGGTCAAGGGCCGACCCACCGAGTGAGCCAGTTCGATCAGCCGAACAACAGCGGGGGCATTCACCGACGACGTGGCCAGCAAATACCCACTCTCGCACGGCAAGCCGACCAGCTGCGGCTCTCGACTGGCGTCGAGAGCCGCCTGGACGACCGCGCGATGATCGCCGGGAGCGGAATAGTCGATCACTCGGGTCATATTGCCGTCAGTCCGATGGGCTCGCATTCGAACCCTCACAAATCGATCCCTCGTCCACTGAGGCCCACGGGTTGCAACCCGTGGGCTTGACCACATGGCTTCAGTGAGCTGCTTCAGCCGCCTTTTCCTCTTCGACGTTCAGGGCTCTGTAGCCGCCCCGGGCCTTGAAGTAGAGGATGAGCAGCAGGTAACACAAAGCCATTGTGGCCGGAACGTATGCGGTGAGCTTCAGAGCCATCTTGCCGCCGTAGACCCCGGCGTCTCCCACCGGCTTCTTGTCGACTTCAGCTGTGGCTTTGGCAGTGCTCCACCAGTCAGCTAGACCCTTCACGATCCCCTTCTCGTCGGCCAGTTTGCCATCGGCCAACAGCTTCATGTCACGGTCGAGTTCTTGTCCGCCGTTTTCGAGGACACCCACTTTGGCACCATCGAGCCCAGCTGCTTCGAATCCCATAAAGTGACTCGGAGTCGCCGCCTTGTAGCGGTCGAAGGTGTCCTTGGTTTCTGCCAGTTTGGCCGAAGCATAGTAGTCCTGCTTGAAGCCGATCGCCGGTCCGCCCAAAAGGCCTGCGGAGAGCATCCCGACTCCCCCAAGCATTCCGATCGCAATCGCTCCCCCCTTAGGGAATTGCTCGGAGACCACTCCCAGCATGGTCGGCCACAGGAAGGTCTTACCGAGAGCGTAAACTGTGGCGGCAATAATGCAGCCCACAGTCGTCTCCGCATTTCCGAGTAGCGTCAGCCCCGCGGCTCCCAAGACGCCGCTCAATAGAAGTAGTCCCAACGGGGAAATCTTGTGAACGATCGGACCCGCGACGAATCGCAGGGCAAACATCAGCAGTGAGGTATAGACAAAGAGTGCCAGACCATACGCCGGGTTGTTCATGATTGACCCGGTGATCTTGCTGATCCAAGAGTCAGTTCCCAATTCCACGTAACCGACCATCGCGTGAATCACCAGCAGGAACAGCATCAACGGGGCCAGCAAGGTTCCAATCATCTGGATTGTGGAAACTCCGGCACTGGCAGCTTCGGACTTGGGGAATTTTTGGCCGAACACCATCGCGCCATAGGCGATCACGGGAACCATGAACAGCGACATCTGAATCTTCCAGTCGACTGCGGCCCGGACAATGTTTTCCCCATCGCGGACTTCCGACATTAAGAAGGACGCTAGACCTCCCAGCACCAGTCCAGCCGGCCATCCTGCGTGGAGGATATTCAGGTAGTGCGTCTTATTCTTGGGGAAGAGCGTCGCAGTCAGCGGGTTCACTACAGCTTCACAAAAGCCGTTACCGACCGCAAAGAGGAACATTCCCCATGACAGGCAGCTAAACGCCGAGGCTTTCCCACCAGACAAAAATGCGGCTGGGGCCATGTAGGTCAAAACGGCGGAGGCCACATGGCAAAGAAAGGCCCCCATCATCAGCTTGCCGTACCCAACCTTGTCGGCGATCAGCGAACTCAAAATAATCACGATGCCGAAGCCGGTCAGGCCTCCGCCAGTGATGAGTCCGAGTTCCGTCATCGAGAACCCAAACTGGTTGGCCCACTGGCCGAGAATCCCTCCTCGGACGGAAAATCCCACTCCAGCCGCCAAAATGGCCATGAAGCCTGCCCAAAGCAGACGGTAGGCGTTGGGCGCAATGGCTTCGCCTGAACTGTTTTCGATCGATACGGTGCTCATGCCCTGTGGACTCTTTATGAAGTGGGGTCGTGGAGCGCGACAACGGGTAGCCGGCACCGGCTCAGCGATGACCCACGCCCTGTGGACTCGCCCCGCACGTCACATTTGAAGCCTCCGATCGTAACCGCCAGCTGAACACAATTCTACGCAGCACCGCCCCCAGAGCTTAGAACGGGCACATTTGCCCGTTCCGCCACTGTGTTTCACCGGATCGTAAGGTTTCACCGGATCGTAAGATTCCCCGTGGGGGCAGTGGGGGGGGCGGGGGCCATGTTTCGGTTTCTGAAGGGGCTGATGCACAGCGGGGACGGGCAAATGTGCCCGTCCTACGGACGAAAAAAGAACGGCCGGCGGGCGTCGTGCCGCTCTCTCCTGTATTTTCCCTGACCACGAACGAATCCCTCTTCTCTCATCGCGTTTCTTGAGGTATGAAACCCGACAGCCGCACGAGGTGGAAACCCTCGAAAATTCGACCACAACCCCGGCGGCATCGTCCAGGACGAACACAGCTCACCTCGCAGAGTTCCTCATGCAGACCATTCTTGTCACCGGCGGCTGCGGCTTTATCGGTTCGAATTTCATTCGAATGGAGCTGGCCGCTCACCCGGAGTTGTCGATCATCAATGTCGACAAGCTGACCTACGCGGGGAATCTCGAAAACCTGGCCGACCTGAAAGACAACCCGCGCTATCGTTTTGAAAAGGTCGACATCTGCGACCGGGCCGAGGTCGAGCGGGTCCTGGGCAGCGCCCAGATCGACGCCGTTCTCAACTTCGCAGCTGAGAGCCATGTCGACCGCAGCATCCTCGACAGCGGTCCATTCATCACGACCAATATCATTGGAACGCAGACGCTGCTCGATGCCTGTCGGAAGCTCAACATCCCGCGTTATTTACAGGTCTCGACCGACGAGGTTTACGGCTCCTTGGGCGAGACCGGGTTCTTCACCGAGGAGACCCCGCTCGCTCCCAACAGCCCGTACTCGGCGTCGAAGACTTCAGCGGACTTGCTGGTGCGGGCGTATTACCACACGTACCACTTCCCGGCGATTACGACCCGCTGCTCGAACAATTATGGGCCGTATCAGTTCCCGGAGAAGCTGATCCCGCTGTTCATCTCGAACCTCAGCAGCGACCAGCAAGTGCCTGTTTATGGAGCGGGGACGAACGTTCGCGATTGGATTCACGTCCTCGATCACTGCCGAGGGATTGACGCCGCTCTTCGGAACGGGCGCGTGGGCGAGGTCTACAACTTCGGCGGTCGCTGCGAGATGACGAACATCGCACTGACCAAGTTGCTCCTCAAACTGCTCGACAAGCCGGAAAGCCTGATCCGTTACGTCGCCGACCGTCCGGGCCACGATCAACGGTATGCGATCGACTGCGCCAAGGCTGAGGCCGAACTCGGCTGGACTCCGCTGTACACCTTTGACAAGGGGATCCAGGAGACGATCGACTGGTATCTGTCGCACCAGGACTGGGTGGCCCGCATCCGCTCGGGCGACTATTTGAAGTTCTACGCGGAGCAGTACGGGAAGCGGCTGGGATAGTGCAAGTCCCGCCGAGCCAGAAGCGTGAGCGCCCGGAGTTCGCCCGCGTGAGAATGTGTTCCGCGAAGCGGCGTACTCCGGGCGCTCACGCTTCCGGCTCGTTCTGTCGGCACTTCGTGATCAGCGTGGTTTCGCATTTCCGAGTCGCGCCCTAGAATTAAGCGGTCGTCAGCAAGCCCGCTGTCGACAGACTTGAAAGGGGCCCATCGTGGCAGATGCGCTGGAACGCCGGACAGTCCTGATCGTCGAAGACGAACCGATCATCCGCAACACACTCGCGGAGTTCCTTTCCGGAGAAGGGTTCGAGGTAACCAAGGCCGGCAGCGTGGCCGAGGGGCTGCAAGCTGCGAAGAAGCAAGACTTTCACGTCGCGATCTGCGACGTGCAGCTTCCCGATGGCGACGGGGTCGCACTGCTGCGGAAGCTGCAACGGATCAACTCATCGGTCTTCGGTCTAATCATTACGGCCTATGCCACGGTCGAGAATGCGGTCGACGCATTCAAGGCCGGGGCGTTTGATTACCTCGTCAAGCCGGTGATCCTCGATGATGTCTTGAACAAGCTGAAGCGTGTTTTTGAATTCCGCCAGCTCTTCATCGAGAACCAGGCTCTCCGTCGCGAGCTCTCCCAGCCGCAAAACTTCGAACAGATTGTCGGCTCGTCCCAGCCGTTGAAGGAGTTGCTCGCCACGATCGCCAAGATCGCCGCGACCAGTTCCAACGTGCTGTTGATGGGCGAGACCGGAACGGGGAAGGAACTCTTCGCCCGGCAGATCCACTCTGCGGGGCCACGGAAGCAGGAAAAGTTTCTCGCTCTCAGCTGCGCGACGCGGCCGGCGGATTTGCTGGAGACAGAACTGTTCGGGACCGAGAATGGATCCCCGCAGCCCGGACTACTGCGGACTGCGGGGGAGGGCACCGTCTATCTCGATGAGATCGCCGAGTTACCGATGGGGACGCAGACCCGGCTGCTGCGGGCGATTGAGTACCAAGAGGGGATGCCGACCGGCGGGACCGAGACCTACCCCGTGCATTGCCGGATCATTGCCTCGACCAGCCAGGACTTGATGCGGATGGTTGGCGAGCAGAAGTTCCAGGAAGACCTGTTCTACCGCCTCGACGGGATGAAGATCCGCATCCCTCCGCTGCGAGAGCGACTCGATGACATCCCCGAACTGGTGGATCACTTCATCACTCGCCACTCGCGGGCGATGCGGAAGCGTGTGACAGCTGCTTCCAGCGAGACGATCCGGTTGCTGATGGCGGCCCAGTGGAAGGGGAACGTTCGCCAGCTCGACAACGCGATCGAACGAGCGGTCATCATGTGCGAGGGGGCCAGCGTTGAGCCGTCCGACCTGCCTCCCGATTTAATCGGCATGGGCCAGCCGCTCCCCGATACCGATGACCTGCGCTCGGCTCTGCGCCATTACGAGAAGCTACATATTACTCGCGTGCTCAGGCAATGGCCCGATAAGCGCGAGGCGGCCAAGCGACTGAGGCTGGGGCTGTCGAGCTTGTATCGGAAGATTGAGGAGCTGGAGATCGAGCTGTAGTAGAAATTCGGAAGAATTCTGACGCACTGGGACCAATTTCCCCTTTTGTCTTCAGTCGTCCCGTGATCATCCGTAGTCACAGGCGATGAAAAAGTTTAGGCAGTGTTTGGCGGCAGCTGCATTGAGCAGGCGACCGACGGCGCTCGTGAGACCCTCGAAAGCATTCTCGATCGGGTAGGAGCAGATCGGGAGAACGCGGTCGTCGTGGTGGCTCGATACATTACCGAGGACCACGATCTCGCTGGACTTCAGGGTCGGGACGAGGCTCGTTTCGACATCAGCCACGAAGGCGTCGGCATCGACGGGGCCTTTCAAGACCACGGCTGCGGACCACCTGCTCGGACGAATCGCAGCCAACAGCGTGCGCGTTTTCCACCACCCGAACGTCTCATGAGCGACCCCACGCTTGCCATTCGGACCGCGTCCATAAAGATGAGGCCGGCGGCCTGGACGTTAGGGACGAGTGGTCCGTTGGGCCGGAAGAGGGAGGCGATTCGGACTCGCGGCGGGGCATGGATCAGCCGGAGTCTGTGTCGCCTGAACTCGCCCGAGTGCGAATCGGACCGGCATTGATCGACCGGTATTTACCCATTCAACGCGGTCGAGATCGCCGCGAGAACTTCCCCGTGGAGCAGGCCGTTCGTGACGACGACGCCGCGATTCTTGGTGAGTTCCGAACCTTGCGTGAAATCGAGCGGAGCTCCATGCATGTCGGTGACTCGGCCTCCCGCTTCTTCGACAATCAGTACGCCGCCCGCATGGTCCCAGATCTTTTCGCTGTAGGTCGATTTCGTCGGCATCCGCAGATAGAGGTCTGCGTCACCTCGAGCGACGACCCCGTATTTCGCTTGGCTATCGAGGCGGCTCGGCGGGGCAACGCTGCCAAGCAGTCGGCGGATCTTCCCCGTCGTGTCCTGGGCGTTGTGGCCCGACTCGACCGACTCGCAGAACCGGGCCGTGGCCCCCCGCGCCGTCCCACTCACGCGCACGACTTGCGGCGGCGCTTGGACATCATCAAGCGACCACAGCTGGGCCCCAAATCCTCGAATAGCGGAGAACAGGGCCCCGACGTTTCTGTCTTCGGCATCCGTCGCAGGCAAGTTCGGGCAACCCAGGACGCTGACCTCAATCTGTCCATCCACGATGAGGGCCAATGAGATCGCATATTGTTCGCCACGCAGAAACCCCTTTGTCCCATCGATCGGGTCGAGTGTCCAAAACCGAGAGACTCCGCCGGGGCTGTTCCCGCGATCGATCCAGCTGCAGATATCTGCGGGTTTGCCTTTCAGGCCCGCTTGCTCGACTTCGTGCTGGACTCGTTGTAACTGGCTCGCATGGTCCGGGGTTCGCAGTTCTTGGGAGTCCTCTTCGCCGACAATCGCGTCCTTCGGAAACGCATCACCGATCAGCTTACAGACGATCGCCTGGCTGGCGAAGTCAGCGACGGTGACTGGGGACTTGTCGTGCTTGGCGATGGCTTCCGGCGAGATGCTTTTCTGCACCGAGCGGCAAGCCCGGCTGGCAACGCGGACCGCATGCAGTGCCGTTTCCAATTCGTGACGAAAGAGATGGGACATATCGGCGATCCTGAAGATCCAACCCAACGAAAACAGCCCGAGACGAAAACGCTCGGGCTGAGGTGTTCAGCAATCGTCTCGATGAGTGGCTTACTCTTAAACGAGAGGAGCCTTCTTTTCTTTGATGCCGGGGCACTGCGGAGACATTTCGGCGTTCAGGGCCTTGTAGTCGGCCCACTGCTCGGGCAGGTTGTCTTCGTGGAAAATTGCAGCGACCGGACACTCCGGAACGCAGGCTTCGCAGTCGATGCACTCATCGGGGTGGATGAAGAGGATCTGCTCGGCCTCGTAGAAGCATTCGACGGGACAAACGACGACGCAATCGGTGTACTTACAGCCGAAGCAAGGTTCCGCAACGATGTGAGTCATGACGAGTTCCTTCAAGAGGTCCAGCAATGCGCCAAACGACAATGCCACCTAGATCGACCGTGTGAGTGAAAAGCCTGAGCCGATTTTCCCGAACCCACCTCTCGGCCGCTTCAGTCAAATGCTCGATGCAACCCGACAACGCAACTGGCGGCTATCGCAAAGCTCGCAACCGTCAATCTCTTCGATTTCTAGGTCTGGTGAATCCGACTGTCAAGCGACGATTCGCAGACGCCCGAACTTCTCTTGGAAACAGGAAGCATCACTGGAAAGAGGGGGGCCTTGTTGAGACTGAGTGTCATCAATTCACCGCCGATGTCAAGGCTTGGCCCCGGCGGGAGGGCGAAGTTCCCGCTGAGACGCTACCGGGGTCGATGTCCACTGGCAGAAGCGGCTCAGCAGAAGCTTCGCCCTCCCTCAAAAGCCAACCCTAAGCCGACAAACAGCACTCGTATCAGATCCAAGCTCTCTACGGCTTCTTCGCAGCGGGCTGGGCTTCGACTTCCGGTGTCTTCTCGCTCTCGGCGACCGGTTCCTTCACAGTCTTGGCTTTTTGAGCGGCACGCTTGGCGGCCGCCTCTCCTCGGAGAGTCTTCAACTGGGTGCGCTGAGCCTCCGTCAGCTTCTCCTGCATCTTCGTGTCACGTTCGATTTGCAGCTCCTTGATCTCCGCCGCCAGAACCTCGATCTTGGCGTCATATTCATCGTCAATCAAATACAATTCATCCTTGGCTTCGTCAGACAGTCCCAGCTTGCCATACTGTGCCGGGAGCGGTCCGCGAGTTTCCTTCTTAGCGACGGCTTTCGCTGGTGTCTCTTGTGCCACAGCCTGCCAAGCCAACATCCCGCCCGCTGCCAAAACCGCGACACATGCCCAGACTTTCAAAGCCTTCATAGCGAGTTCCTCGAATGAGTTGAGTGAATCAGAGAATCAGATCGCCCGGAACAGGCGTTCAGGCCCCAACATAATCCACCGTAAGCCAGAATTGCAACTGTGGTATCCACCGAAATGTGAATCGGGTGCCTTCGCTCATCAGTGGTCTCCACTCTCGCGAAGCCACCAATCAAGCTCCGCAACCCTCCTCGCCTTGAAAGAGTCGCCCAAAAACATTTCCTGGGGCACAGCGCAGCGACGCCCCAGGAAACCGGCGCTCCCGTTGCCCCCAAACCTATTTGAGCCGACCGTCCGGGCTCAACGGTGCGAGTGGCAACACCGAGACCTTGACCTCGGTTTTCTTCTCGGTTTTCTTCTCGGGGTCGAGCGATACGTTCTCGAAGGTCACCAGATGCTGGTAGGGACGGACGCGATACTCGAAGCGTTTGACTTCGCTCAAGGGGACGTTGAAGTATTCGGTGATCTCGTACGTCGGATTCTTCCCCAGTCCGATCAACGAGAAATTCGACCGAATCGTGCGGCCATCATCCGTGATCGCTCGCTGCTCGATCTGGACGAGTTCGCTTGGTTGACGAGCGAAGTTCCAACGGATGAAAGAGCGATCAAGATTCAACTCGTCCATCCCGGCGTCGACCAACTCCACGAAGCGATACTGTGGCGTTTGCAACTGTTCGCGAATCGCCTCCGCATGGGCAATCTCGCCGCTCGGGTCGACCTGGACCCACTCGCCCCACGGCCCGGTCCCGATGCGTAGACTCAGATAGGTCAGTTCTTTCGGGTCATTCGGAAGCAGCGTTATCAACCGGGGGCCGATGACCGGGACGCTTTGCGATGAACTGGCCCACCCGTCAACGGGGGTCACACTCACATACGGTTCGACTCCCGCAGATCGTACGTCGTACAAGAAGTCCCAGACTCGATCGCTGCCGGGGGGATCACTGCTGTAGGAATACCCACCACCAGGATTGACCTGAAAACCTCGTCGTTCGGGCCATTCGACTCCGCCTGGAGCAGGACCCCCATCCGGGAGCCAGCTCTTCTCCGCAGGCAGATCGTTGCGGACGATACGGAGCAGTTCGATCTCAATCCCGCTCGAGATTTTGGCAGTGTACCAAGGATCGGAAGGCGGCCCGACGGGTTCGGGGAGCGAGCGCTGTTTGACGACCACGCGACGACCGGGCTGTCGATTAAGGGGCACGTTCTCGAAGGTGATGAAGTGTCGATAGGGTCGCAGGCGGAACTCGGCGTGATCAATCTTGTCCGGTGAAACACTCAACGCGGTCTGCCAACGCAACACGCGGCGACCAGGCTTGGAAGATTCGCGCATGGCATCGGTGGGCCAGGTCTTCCCATCGGTCCCGACAAACCGGACTGACATGTCGCAGACTCCACTGAAATAGTCCTCATGCGTGGCCGGTTCATCCAGAACCAGCTCCATTGCCGGAGCTTCGGGGCTCACGCCAGCCACGAGGCCGACTCTGACGACCTGCATGTCGTCGTAGAATGCGCGATCAGCCTCGTCGATCGCGACCGTGCCGACTCGCTGCCCCGTCTTGTTGATCGACTGCCACGGCCCCCAAGGGCTGTCGGTAAGAGTCATCTCGAACTTCAGAATCTGATCCGACTCTTCGGGCAGGTCGCTAAGACGCTTGCGATACGCCTCTGCGGTGGCCAGCGTTTGAAACTTATTCCACCCCGGCCTCCCCAGAACGACCCCTGACGGCGGGGATCGCAGACCTCGACATTCGAAGAGCAGGTCGCGGGCCAGAGGACTCGGGGGCTGGCCAGCGGCAGGCTCTCCAGTTGAAATGGAGAGCCGCCCCTCATTGATCGAGACCGTTGCCGCACGGGGCCAGTCGCCCACATCGCCCAGTGGTGAGCCGTCGATGCTCCACCCTTCCGCAGGAGACGCAGCGTTCTGCGTGATGCCGACCAGTTCGATTTCGAGTCCAGCGGGAAGTTTGACAACAACCGGCTTTTGTTCTGCTTCACGTTGAGGGGGATCGTAACTCGAACGGACGACTTTGGCTTTCGTCATTTTTCCGGGCTCCATCGCAAGGCCAGAAAACGTCACCCAATCCCGGTACGGCCGCACACGGTATTCGTAGTGCGACAGCGTCTTGCCCTCGGGAAGTTCATTGAACCCTCCGTGGGAACTGACCCAAACGTCATATTTTCCGTTGGGAAACTCCTGTCGCCAATCCGTCGTATGACGACCTCCCTCGGTGTCGATGGCATAAAACTCAAAGTCATACGCGTGCAGGCGGTTAACGGGGTCAACATTAGCGGGTGGTTGGCGGATCGTGATCCAGGAACCATTGGTCGTGACAGCTTGGAGAACTTCGACCAGTTTGTCCGTTTCCGCATAGAGGTCTCCCGGTTGAGTCGGATTCAAAATCACCCCATCCGGGCGAATCTTGACGGGTGTCCCCCACGGTGCGACTGTGATCCCGATGGTCAGTAGCGGGTCTTCGGGCTGAGGCTGCCGAGTCCTCAGCAGGACTTCTTTTTTTAATGGACCACCCCGTGATGACGAGACCTGGAAACGTTCTTGACGCCCCACCGGCAATCGAATTTGAAACGGGTCGTCGTTCGGGAGCCAGTGGCCACCGCTGAGCCTGCCGGATGGAGTTGAAATGAAGATCGAAGGACGCTGGCCCTGGAGACCCCTCAAGTGCAGGAGCAGGTCTCTCGCATCGCGGTCAGCTCGAGGATCATTCTCGGTGGTTGCTTCGGTCGTTTCCCCCTTTTGCGTCACAAGATGGACTTTCCAACCACTCACATCACTCATCGGCGAACCATTTGGCCGCCAACCCTCTTTGGCGGGAGCAGTGTTGCGGGTCATGCCCGCGAGTTCAATTTCGATCCCGCCGGGGAGTTTGGCCACGAGTGACGCTGGTGCAGCGTTCACGGAATCTTTTTCCTTCTTCGCGGCGTCACTGCTGCGGCCGATCTCTGCGATCAACAGGAGCGCCAGCATGCCGACGATCAGCACAACCGCAATGGCGATGCTCCCGTTGGAGACACCAGTCGGGGCGGGTTCTCCTCCGAAGAGGCGGCGGACTCGGCTCACCAGCGAACCGCCGTTGGCTCCGAGGGCCAGCGGCGTCGGCGTACCGCGCAGCTCCTCCAGAGCGAGCAGCGCGCGGCTGTAGTCGAGGCGGTTGCCGATGACGCTGACGGCGATGTCGTCGCAGCAGTTCTCGCGCTCGCAGCGGATCTGGTGCGACAGCCACCAGACGGCGGGGTGGTAGAAAAAGATGGTCTCAATCAGTGTCTGGCCGAGGTTCACCAGATAGTCATGCCGCCGAATATGAGCCAACTCGTGAGCCAGGACGGCTTCGAGTTGCTCCGTCAGAACTGTGAAGTGTGTTGGAGTGTTTGTGAGCGGACTGGCGCTAGCCACCGGCTCTGCAACGTGGGATAGGCTTCCCGCCGGTCTGTCTGGACTGAGATGACAGGCGGGAAGCCTATCCCACGCCCCGGAAGAGCCGGTGGCTAGCGCCTTGCCGCTCACAAACAGTTGATCTACGGACGATCCATTTGATCGATGATGCGGCGGACCTCGTCGAGTTCCTCGCGAGTCGCCTTCGTCGAGGACAACGCCTGCAACACGAGGCTCATCGTCGAACCCGCGTAGACCTTCTCGACCAAGTCCGAGAGCATCCGCTTCCCGGTCTTCTCGCGGCTGGTGGTCGCCCGGTAGATGTGCGGGCTGGCCGCTTCGTCTCGCTTGACGAGTCCCTTCTCCAGCATCACCGACAACATCTTGACGGTGGTGGAGTAGTTCGTCCCCTTGTCGGCTTCGAGCCGCTTGTGAACCACGCGGACCGGGCTGGGGCCGAGTTCCCACAAGATTCGCAGGATCTGCAGCTCGACTTCCGTCGGCGGCGAAGGATTGGCTTTGGCCGTCTTGATTACTCCTCAACCAGGCGGGACAAGGCCGACGAATGAACATCCGGCCGAGGTCGCATTTAGCGAATGTCTTCGCTACGCACTGTAGCGAAGACGTTCGCCACAATGCCAGAGCTGTAGCGAAAGATTTCGCTACATTGGGAGGGGAGACCAGATGCCCGCCCAGAGATTCCGGGTCGACAGGAGAGCATTCGTCACTTCGCTGCGATGCAATGCACCTCGGTGGCCCGGTGCAACGTGTGCCGCAATCTGGCCATGAAAAAGTGAACTTTCCCAGAAGGCCGCAATTCGAGATCTTCAGAATTCCACACGCTGCGATCATGGAAGTCGCCTTTCCCCATTGCCCGTCGGAAGCATCTCCGACTCAGTCACGACCCCGAGTCGTTCCCGACATGGCCAGAGTTTTAAGACATGATCCAAGGGATGAAGTTCCGGCATCTCGTCAATCCGGCTCATCCTGTGAAATTCTCCGAGCACCTGACCTAAATGCGATACAGCTCGCAATGCCATTCACACGCGTCATGATTCTCGCCCTCCAAGTTGGGGTTCTCGGAACCCTTGTCGCCTCCTGGTCCAGCTGCCGAAATCGGCGACGAAATCTTCGCCACCTCCCACTCCGGAAGGAGTGAATTGACCCTGCCGAAGGATGCGGCTACCATCCCCATTCGCTGTGCGTTACCCCGGTGAGGCTCAGCGAATTGACGTTCGGGCTGTAGCGCAGCCTGGCTAGCGCACTTGCTTGGGGTGCAAGAGGTCGCAGGTTCAAATCCTGTCAGCCCGACTACACGTAACACGAGGCCGTTTGACGAGTTCGTCAAACGGCTTTCTCTTTTCTACGACGAGAGTTACGTCGCCGAGCAGACGGTTCAAAGAGACCGCGTCGAGGATTTCGCGTTTTTGGACCATGTTTGAACAGCACCAAATCTGGGCGGCGTTCGACCTTTGGTCGACAGATGACGCTGGGGCGAACTGGAAGACCCCAAGGGCTGTTTTCACGTCCTCG
>Ga0105046_10012145_pt1 | contig 13359 bp, 10 predicted proteins | sample MAT03_FD_78385 | JGI IMG/M metagenome (GOLD analysis project Ga0105046, IMG submission 78385) | Freshwater microbial communities from Lake Fryxell liftoff mats and glacier meltwater in Antarctica - MAT-03 (megahit assembly) | ecosystem: Environmental > Aquatic > Freshwater > Ice > Liftoff... | reverse complement strand
GCGCCGCCTGCGCCGCCTGCGCCGCCTGCGCCGCCTTGGCCACCGCTGCCGCCGGCACCGTCGCCTCCGGCACCGTCGCCTCCGGCACCGCCGCCGCCGGCACCGCCGCCGCCGGCATTCGCAGTTGAGCCGCCGTCGCCGGTGGTCCCGCCGCCGGCGCCGCCATCGCCGCCTCCGGAAGATGTCGGCCCGGCGCCCTCGCCAGTGCTGGCTGTCGACGCGCTGTCGCTCGTGCCGCTCGCGGCGGTCGAAGCGTCGCTGCTCGAGGTGCTCGCCGCGCTGCCCGGCGGGTCTCCTCCCGCCGAGTCGAGAGAGCACGCGCCGAGGGCCAGCGCGCCGAGCACCCACCCGACGCTCCTTCGCGCGTGCAGCCCTGATCGAAGGGAGGGAGCGAGACGGGTGGGCATGGGCAAGCGCATGCCCACAGACTATCGATCGCAGGGCTTTGCTGTGTGGTGGTGTTGCAGGTCGCCCCGGCTCCAGATGGCCAGTGTGGTGAGGTGGGCCAGCGGGAGGCCAGCGGGAGCTATCGGACGGGCAGCTGGGTCTCCAGGGTCGTGGCCAGACGATGAAAGTCGCTGGCGCGCTCGATGAAGCGAACCTCGGTGGTCAGCGTCTCGGGGTGGACCAGATCGGCGAACGGGACGAAGCGCAGCTCGAGCTGCCCCGCGACGCTGACCATGTGCCCGTCGAGGCCGCGCTCGACGATCGCGCGGTGCGCGCCAAGCCCGAGCTGGCAGCCGAGCATGACGTCGAAGGCGTGGGGCGCCGCGCAGCGTGATTCGTAGCCCAGCTGCACGCCGACCAGTTTCTTGGCGCGGCCCATGCGCGCCTCGAAGCGGTCGCTCGAAAGCTTCGCCAGGAGCTTGCCGGCATCGATCTTCCCGAGCGAGACGTGACCGTGCTCGTCGCGCGCCACCCCGCGCAGATGCGATTCGGGAAGCAGCTCGGCGAGCCCTTCCGCGAGCACGATCGTGCCGTAGTGCTTGTCCGCCGCCTCGCGCGCGAGCACCAGGTCGACGATACGGTCGGCGAGCGCGTCGACGTCGAGCCGCATCTCGCGCCGCGTCGAACCGGTGGTCTCGTCCCGCGTCTCTTCCTCCTTGGCGAGATCGCCGACGACATCCTCCACCCCGACGACCATGTGCGCCTCGCCCGCGATGGCGACGCCGTAGGAGAGCCAGCCTGCCTTGCGCCCCATCGTCTCCACGACGAAGTAGCTGCGCGTCGCCTTGGCGTCGGCTCGCAGGTTGAGCAGCTCCTTGGCCATCACGTCGACGGCGGTGAAGAAGCCGAACGTGAAGTCGATCCCCCGGTAGTCGTTGTCGATCGTCTTGGGCACATGCACCACGCGCACGCGCTGGCCCTCCGGCTGGACGTTCTGGAGCTCGTAGAGGAAGTTGGCGGTCTTGAGCGTGTCGTCGCCGCCGATCGACACCAGGGCGTCGATGCCGAGATCCTGGAGGCCCCGTACAACGCGCCGCAGCGGCGCGGTCTTGTCGGCGTCAGCCAGGTCGGCGCGCCCTTTGACCTTCTTGCCGGGGTTGGCGCGCGAGGTGCCGATGACGATGCCGCGCTCGTTTCGCAGACCCTGCAGATCGCGCGCGTGAAAGACGATGTAGTCCTTGCCCTCGACGAGCGGGCGCGTCGCGCGGTCGTACTCGACGAGGCCGGAGTAGCCGTGCATGAAGCCGATGACCTCGGTGCCCCCGCGGCGGAACGCGGTCGCGGCCGCCGAGATCACCGCGTTGGCGCCGGGCGCGGGGCCGCCCGAAAAGACGATGCCGACGCGCTTCGGGGGGGCCTGGTCCGTCATGGCGCCGACCCTAGTCCCGTCCTTCGGAGCCGGCACGAAAGCACCTACGGATACAGCTCGAACTTCGACCAGCCGTCGCCTCGTCGTTCGAAGACGGTGCGTTCGTGCAGACGGCTCGGTTGCCCTTGCCATAGCTCGTAGCGATGAGGCTCGACGATGATGAGGCCCCAGCCGTCGGGTCGGGTCACATCGCGACCTTCGAACCGTGCTTCGAACTCGGCGACGCGCTCGCGGAGGACGTCGCGGCTCGGAAGCATCTGACTCTGCAGGGACGCCCACGCTCCGATCTGACTGCCCCGCGGGCGGGTCGCGAAGTACGCGTCGCTCTCCGCGGCGCTGCCTCGCGTGGCGTGTCCTTCCACGCGAACCTGTCGCTCGAGCTTCGGCCAGTGGATACAGAGCGCCGCGCGCTCGGTCGCGGCGAGCGCCTGGCCCTTTCGGCTGTCGTAGTTGGTCACGAAGTGGAAGCCGCGCATGTCGGCTCCCTTGAGGAGCACCATGCGCACCGTCGGCAGCCCCTCGGCGTCGACCGTCGCCAGCGACATCGCCGTCGGGTCGAAGGGCTCCTCGCGTTTCGCGTCCTCGAACCACGTGCGAAACCACTCGAGCGGATCGTCCTGCGCCACCTCGTCACCTCGAGCAGAGGTGTTCCTCGGCCCGGGGCGAAGTTCAAGGCGCCGCGGCATGTTCTGGTGTCGCGCGCGTCCGTCTGGCACAGAGTGACTCGGGGCCGAACTTGGCCCACGCCGAATTCCCCTCGATTTTCGCCCGCTTCGCCTTGGAATGACAACTGCAATGTCCTCGGCATGAATCGCGAATCGATCCTCCGCCGCGTCGCCCCGCTCCTCACCGCCCTTGCAGCCGTCTTCGCCGCTGCTTGCGACTCGTCGGTGAAAAGCAACGACGACAGCGGCCCGGACGATATCGACAACTGTGCGGGGCCGGACGACTCATGCTGTGAAGGCGAGTTCGTCGGTGATTGCGCGAATGGTGTCGAATGCAGCGCTGGCGAATGGCGATGCATCGACGAACCGCTGACGACCTCGGGCACCGGGGGCAGCGGCAGCTCGACTTCCACGGGCGAGCCCGAGACCTGTCCCGAGATGCAGCCGGCGCCTGGGACCTCGTGCAGCACGGAGGGGCTGGAGTGCGAGGTCACGAGCGGGATGGACTGCGGCCCGCCGACCGTCACGATCACATGCGTGGACGGCGCGTGGGTGAGCCTGATAGCGCGCTGCGGCACGCCGCTCTGCCGCGGCTACGCCGACGCCGGCAGCTGCGAAGCCTCGGGCTGCCGCTGGCAGGAGCCGGGATGCGGCGACACCCCCCTCCTCGAGGCGGGCTGCTTCGACCAGGTCGATTGCACGTCCAGCGACCAGTGCTTCGCCAGCGACGAGCGGTGCACCACCGTCAGCGTCCTGCCCGCCTGCGCGACCGAGGAGCCGCTCTGCGACAGCTGCGGTATGGATGTGCAGCTCTGCGTGCCGATGCTCGTCGGCGAACCCGACAACGGCTGAGCGTCAGGCCGGTGCGGGGATGTTCGCTCCGCAAAGGTGATGAAGGATCTGGGACAGCCCGGCCTTCATCTCCAGACGCGGCATGATGAGGTCGAGCATGCCGTGATCGAGGAGGAACTCGCTCCGCTGGAAGCCGCGAGGCAACGTCTGGCGGAGCGTATTTTCGATCACGCGCGCGCCGGCAAAGCCGATCTGCGCGCCCGGCTCGCCGATGTTCACGTCGCCGAGGAACGCGAAGCTCGCCGCCACGCCGCCGGTCGTCGGGTCGAGCAGCACCGACAGGAATGGCAGCCGAACGGCGCGAAACCGCTCCAACGCCGCGACCGATTTGGCCATCTGCATCAGCGAGAGGATTCCCTCCTGCATGCGCGCGCCGCCCGACGCCTGGAGCAACACCACCGGCAGCTTGCGCGACGTCGCCTCCTCGAAGAGGCGCGTGATCTTCTCGCCGGCGACCGAGCCCATGCTCCCGCCCATGAACGAAAAGACGAACGAGCCCCACGCGATCGCGCGCCCGCCCAGCTTGGCGCCGCCGATCTCCACCGAGTCCTTGAAGCTCGTCTTCTTCTTCGCAGCGGCGAGCCGGTCCACGTAGGATATGCCGTCGGTGAAGCCGAGGGCATCGACCGACTCGAGACCCGGGCTCCACTCCTCGAAGGTGCCGGCGTCGACCAGCAGATCTCGCCAGCTCCTCGCGCTGAGCCGGTGGTGGTGGTGGCAGCTCGGGCAGACCTCGAAGCGCGCCGCCAGATCCGCCGCATCCATCGTCGTGCTGCATCCGTCGCACTTGCGAAAGATGCCCTTGCCGATGGTGACCTTCTCGCTCGCGTCAGTCGTCGGCGCGGTCTTCTCCGGCCAGCTCACGAGATGCGCGTTTCGGCCACGTCGCTCGGGACCAGCAACGTCGGCTCGGTGCGCTCCTGGACCTCGCGCGCGCTGACGCCGGGAGCGACCTCGCGAAGGACCAAACCTTCCGGCTCGACGTCGATCACCGCAAGCTCGGTGATGATGCGATGCACGACCCGTCGCCCGGTGAGCGGCAGCGCGCACTGCTTGAGGATCTTCGGTGCGCCGCTCTTCGCTGCGTGATCCATGATCACGACGACGCGCTTGGCGCGCGCCACCAGATCCATCGCTCCGCCCATTCCCTTGACCATCTTGCCAGGGATCATCCAGTTGGCGAGGTCGCCCTTCTCCGACACCTCCATCGCGCCGAGGATGGCGAGGTCGATGTGCCCGCCGCGGATCTGACCGAATGAGTCGGCCGAGGAGAACACGGCTGAGCCGCGCATCATCGTCACCGTCTCTTTGCCGGCGTTGATGAGATCGGCGTCCTCCGACCCGGCGATCGGGTAGGGGCCGATGCCGAGCAAGCCGTTCTCGCTCTGCAGGACGACCTCGACGCCGTCGGGGATGAAGCTTGCGACCAGGGTCGGCATGCCGATCCCGAGGTTGACGTAGTAGCCGTCGCGCAGCTCCTGGGCGGCGCGCTTGGCGATCTGCTCACGGTTGAGGCCCATGGCTACGCGGCTCCTTTGTCTGCTGTGCGAACGGTGCGGCGCTCGATGCGCTTTTCGTAGCCTTCACCCTTGAAGACCCGCTGCACGAAGATGCCCGGCGTGTGCACGTGATCGGGGTCGAGCTCGCCGACCTCGACCAGCTCCTCTACCTCCGCGATCGTGATCTTGCCGGCGGTCGCCATCATCGGGTTGAAGTTCATCGCGGTGTGGCGGTAGACGAGGTTGCCGAAGCGGTCGCCCTTCCACGCCTTGACCAGCGCGAAGTTGCCCACGATGCCCGTCTCCAGGACGTAGTCGCGGCCGTCGAACGAGCGCACTTCCTTCTTTTCGCTCGCCTTGGCGACCTTGCCGTCTTTTGCGTAGAGCACCGGCATCCCGCCGTCGCTCACCGCGGTGTGTACGCCGGTCGGCGTGTAGAACGCGGGGATCCCAGCCCCGCCGGCGCGAATGCGCTCAGCCAGCGTGCCCTGCGGCGTCAGCTCCACCTCGAGCTCGCCACAGAGGTACTGCCGCTCGAACTCTTTGTTTTCGCCGACATACGACGAGATCATCTTCGCGATCTGCTTGTTCGCCAGGAGGATGCCGAGACCGAAGTCGTCGACGCCGCAGTTGTTCGACACGAAGACGAGGCCTTTGGGGCCGAGCTCGCGCAGTGCGCGAATGCCGTTTTCGGGGATGCCGCAGAGGCCGAAGCCGCCCGCGAGAATCGTCGCGCCGTCTTTGATGTCACGGACGGCGTCGATCGCGTTCTTCACGACCTTGTCCATGGGGCGGTGACTACACCCGCGCGGGGCGCGTGGCCACGACGGCCGCACGTCGCGCGCCGCGCCGCGCCGCGCCGCTCGGCCGGGCGGGTTCGATCAGGGCGCGATCAGGTAGACGACGCCGTCCTCGAGCCACGCGGCGACCGCAGGTCCCCTGCGCCGGTCCCTCACCGACGGCGTCCCAGACGGGGCTGCCCGACTCCTCGCCGAAGTTGTTCCAGATGAAGTTCGCCTTCGGCGCTCCGTGGGCCTCCGTGGACTCCGTCCAGCAGGGCTGGACTCCGTCCACTCCGGTTCGTCGTGGAGCTCAGCCGCTGGTACAAGCGCCGATGAAGTGGGAGAAACACTACGTCTGGTAAGGGGCCGTCGTCGACTTCAACGCGGCAGCGCGAAGGCGTCAGCCGGCAGCGCCCTTGTTGAGAAAGCCGGGGCTGCCGGTGACGCCGGCCATACCCCGCTCGATGAGGACCGATGGCGCGCCCATCACGATGAAGCACTTGCCGCCGGTGTTGAGGCTCACCACCTCCTTCAGGGTGCCTGGCTCGTTGCCGTGACACGCCTTGAAGCACGCGCCGACGTTGCAGACCTTGGCGCCATTGATCTTCGTCCGCATCGCCGGCGAGTCGAGGCCCTCGGCCGCGGTGCCGAGGACTGGATACGGGATGGGCAGCGGGCTCGGCGCGGCCGGCGTCGTGCAGACGCTCACCGCGAGCGGCGTGAACTGATGCCCCGACTTGTCGGTGATGCATTTCAACATCACCGCGGTGACCGGTCCTGCCATGATTCGCTCCTATCCTCCCGCCGCGCCGCTCGAGCCCGCGATCGCTCGCATCCACACCGCCGAACGGCGACCGGCGTCGGTGCCGCCGAGCGCGAGGATCGAAGGCGACGGTACGTGACCCACGTCGAACGAGGCCGCGACGACGGCGGCGGCCAGAGGCAGCTGCGCCGCACCAGTCCGACCGATTCGCTGGGGAAGCGCGTCCCAGCGGTAGGGGACGCCGAGATGGGCGCGCAGTCGCACCTGGACAAGCTCCCATTCGCGCACGTGAAGCGCCTCGTAGGCCGTGTCGGAGATGACCCACCCGGCGGGCTCGTCGCTCGAGGTCGCCATCGCCGCCTGGATCGCAAAGGCCAGCGCGTCGCCCGAGACCGGCAGCTCGTTTGCCGGCGTCGCCTCGGTGTCCGCCCCGCCCGCGCCCTCGATCGTCGCGCGCGGACCCATGCTGGCCGCACGCGCTGGAGAGACCAGCGCGACGACCGCGGCGCACTCGCCGGGCACCACCGAGTCGACGTGCTGCGCGTCGAAGAGCCGGCCCGCGTCAGCCAGCGCGCGGATCGACGCGGTCGAGATGTCGGAATGGGCGCCGCCCCACAGGACGACGTCGGCCTCCTTGGCGTCGAGCATCGCCGCAGCCCGTAGCAACGCGTCGGCCGGAGTCGCCTTGCCCCCTGGGGTCATACTGGCGGTGATACTCACCTCGCCGAGCTGCTCGGTGCGTCCGAGCTCGACGCGCAACATCGCCTCCACCAGGCCCGCGGCCTCGCGCCGGACGATCTCGGTGTCAGCCTCGGCCGAGAGCTGGAGCAGCACCGCCACCCGCTTGCCGGCAAGCGGCGGCGGCAACGCAGCGAGCACCTCGCGGATCGCATCGCGAGCCAGCCGCGCGGCACGCTCACTCGAAGGCGCCCAGGGCAGCGTCGGAATCAGACCCGCCACGACCATTTCACGCTGGCGTCCCGCGAAGGGCGCACCGCTCAGGCCACTCTTGCCGGCGCGCAAGCCGAGCGCGGTCGACAGGGCGCCCAGGCCGATCGGCGTGCGCGCGCCCGCCGCGACGATGGAGAGCGCGAGGCTCACGAAGGCGCCTCGCCCGCCGACTGCTCCGCCAACAGCTCGCGGACGCGGATGACCAGGTCACGCTTGCGTCGCGGAGCCAGGACGTGCGCCCGATGCACAAGCTCGACCACCACGATCTGCGCGTCGGCTTCGTCCTTCGGATCGGGACCGGGATCGGCGAGCAGGTCGATGAGCACGGTGTCGATCGGCGCCTCCACCGCCGAAACCAGCTGCCCCCCCACCTCGAAGCTGATGGCGACCCGGATCTGGGGGAGCGCGAAGGCCAGCACCGGCTCGCGCGAGAGGTTCACCAGCATCACCTGCTCGCCCCCCAAAAGCGGCGTCCGAGAATGGAGACCGGGCGCCGCGAAGAGGGCATAGCGAGAATCCTCGTCCTTCGGTGGAAGTGGTGCGCGCGCATCGAGCCAGGCCGCATCATAGGTCCCCATGTGCGACCGTCGGGGCTCCCAATGGCGACCGAGCGCGCCCACGCCGATCGGGACGATGTCGTCCTCCAGGGAGCGAATGGGCGCCTCGACCGCCTCGATCTGCGGGGCCGGCGCAGCGTCGAGCTTCTGGCGATCGCCGACGATGCCTCGCCCCACCGGGTTGCGCGACTCTTCGATCCATTGGCCCAGCTCGATCTCGTCGCGCCCCCCGAAGGCCAGCTCCCAGCGCAGCGGAACGCGCAATGCCGGCTTGGCCGAGGATATCGCCGCGCCACTCGCGCCCCAGGCCCGCTGACCGTGCGCGCGAAGCATGATCTGCAGCGCGCCGATGCTCGCCTTGACGTCGATGTGCGCTGCCGGCACCGCGTCGGGCGCCCAGGCATCGGCGATGAGGACCACATCGGTGCCCGCCTTGGTGATAGCGACGTCTGCCGGGTAGCGAATGCTCGTCATCGCCGGGTCGCCCCAGTGCTCGTCGGTGTGCCGCACGCCGCGGGCCATGTCGCCGTCGGCCAGCACCAGCACCGCCGGCTTCTTGCCGCGCGCCGCGCCACCGGGGACGCGGAGCACCCAGGTCGACTTCACGATGATAACGACGGCCTCGCCGTCCGGTCCATAGAGCGAGACAGGCAGGACGATGAAGTCCGTCGCATTGGTGACGCGCGGCGAATCCATTTTCGATCAGATGCCGCCGGCGGTCGTCGCCGTGTCGATGATCGTCGCCGCGGCGATGTGGATAATCGGCGATTTCATCTCGATGCCGCCGCCGGCGATCACGACCTCGGAGCCGCCGCACTTCAACGTAATTGTCCCCGATGCCTTGAGCCGGAAGAGGGCGCCGGCCATCTTCAACGTTCCACCGGCAGAAAGGGTCGAGCTGCCGCTGACCTTGTCGATGATGGCGCCGCCGACCTTTGTCGACCGCGCACCCTCGATCGCCTCGGTCTCGCTGCCACCGGCGATGACGACGAGGCCCACCGCTTTTTCGTCCTTCGTCGCGTCGCAGGCCTCGGTGCGGTTGCCAGCGATGAGCTCGACCTTGGCGGCGCCGGCGTCGCTCTTGCGGGCGCCGGTCACCGTCGTCGTGTTCTTGCCGGCGCTGATCACGACACGCAGGCCGCCGACCTTCTCGTCGTGGGGCGACGTCACCGAGAGGATGGAATGGCCGGGACCACATGCGTCATCCGCCCCCTCGGTCGAGCCGACCCCAGCCGTCGGCCCGGCCTCGTTCGCCGCCGACGAGCCGCCGCCGGCGCCGCCGCCGCTTCCCTCGGCGGCCGGAGCTTCCGGAGGCGCGCCACCCCACCCCGCAGGCAGGATGCCGCCGAGCGCGCTCTGGATGGCGCCTGATGGCTTGGGCACCGAGTCCTGCAATGCCTTCGCGGCATCGGTGGCCGAACCGAGCGCGGCCATGTCGCCTGCGCCCACGTCGCCCATCGCCGCGCCCAGCGCGTCGAGCCGGCCCGCGAGATCGTTCACTGGCGCCATCACCTGGTCGACGACACCCGCGGCAGCGGCGTCCAACGCGGCAAACGCCTCGGCGACCTTCGCGGAGGCGGCCTCTTTCACCATCGCCGCCGCAAGATCCAGCGCGCCTTGCAATGGGTTGCCGACCATCGCAGTCTCGCTGGCACCGATCGCGATCGCAATGGCGCCCGACTTGGTCGTCCGCGCCGCGTTGACGTTGACCGTGCGGCTGCCCCCGATGAGGACGGTCTGCGTGGTCTTGATCCCGTCGAGGAGGCCGGCAGTGATTTTGAGGCTCTGCGTGCCTCCCACGTTCAACGTGCGGGTGCCGCCGACTTCCTGCAACGCATTGGCGCCGACCTTGGTGCCCTTGTTGCCCGCGGTGGCGAGGGTATGGCTCTTCTGCGCCTCGATCCGGATTTCTTCCGAGCCGGCGGCGTCCTCGAAGCGGATTTCGTTGCGACCGCCGCCGCCGGGGGAGCTGCTTGTTTGCAAGCTCATACGCGACTTGCCCTCGGGCAGCGCGTAAGGCGGTTTGGTCGCGCCGTTGTAGACGCGCCCGGTGACCATCGGCCGGTCCGGATCGCCGTGCGTGCTTTCGACCAGGACCTCCCAGCCGATGCGGGGCAGCATCAGCGAGCCCGAGGTCTGCAGCTGCGCCACGCGCATCCAGCAGGAGGCATCGTCGGCCGTCTTGCCCGACCGATCCCACGGAAAGCGAACCTTCACCCGACCGTGCTCGTCGGTATGCACCGTCTCCGTCTCCGAGCCGGCGGGCGCCACCACGAAGCCGACCCCCGGACCTTGCACCTCGGGCACAGGTGTCGTCTGGGGCAACCGATAGCCCGCGTCCTTCGGCAAAAGCTCGCAGGAGCTGGTCAACAGGTACCCGCTCGTGGTCTTTGCCAGGACGTGGGCGGCCCGCGTGATGAAGTAGGAGCCGTCGAGCTCGAGCTGGGTGCCCTCGAGCGTGGCCAGCGCGCCCGCCGAGAGGCGTGAGCATCGCCCCCGGCCAGTCACCGTGCGCCGATCGGCCCGCAGCGATTCGAGGCGAACCTTGGCGCGCTGCGTAGCTGTGTCAGGCGTGGAGAAGCCTCGCCCAAAAGCGTATTGCTCGAGGGCATTCTCCGCATCGCGCGCGTCGCTGGCCGTCTCCTTGGCCTCGACGTCGATCTTCGGCGTCTCAAAGGCGAAGTCACGCAGATGCACCTTGCCGGTGCGGATCCGCTCACGCGCAAAGACCTCGGTGAGGACATCGCCCTCGTGGCGCAGGCCGGTGCCCACCTTCACCTCGATCGGACCGCCGGGGATCTCGGCCACCGAGGCAGCGTCGTCGGACAGGACGACAATCTCGCCCGCGTCGCCGGCCTGGCTGAAGAAGAAGATCCCTTCGGCCTCGCAGAGACGGCGCACGAAATCGAACGCCGACTCGTTCCATTGAACGCAATAGACGCGCGGCTCGTAACTCCCGCCGAGCTGCCAGGCCTGGTGCGGCGCATCGATGCCGTGCTCCTCGAGAACCTGGGTGACGATGGCCCGCACGTCCATCTCCTGGAAGATGCGACAATCAGTCGATTCGCGGAGGAGCGCGAGCTGCGATTCGACGATCACCTCTACGTCGCGAAACCCCGGCTCCGAAGCGCCGATGCGCACCTCGATCTCGGTGACGATGCCAACCACCGATTGTTCGATCTCCCGACGCCCGAAGGCGAAGAGCGCGGGGGCGCCGAGCAGCGTTTCGGGGGCGACGTCGCTCGGGATGCGCGCGTCGATGCGCGCGCGGAACGGCTGGCCGACCGCGAGATCGAGCTCGAAGCCGCCGACCTTTGCCTCGACTTCACCGATCGCAAGAAGAGTGTAATGGTGCTCCATCGTCTTCGCTCCGCATGGTTCGACCTCAAAGGTCGGCCACGAGGATGCCCTCCTTGATCGTGCCGTCGAAGGTGATCTTCACGCCGGCGATCGCGATGGCCGACGAGGTGAGCGTGAGCGTGGATGCGCCCATGACGATGGAGAGGAGATCGGTCGCCTCGATCGTGATGTTCGCCGCCTGGATGATGTGAGCGCCACCAGCGACCTCGGTAAAATCGCCGCTCGCCTCCTCCGACCGGTCGCCGCTGACGATGTTGCCGATCGCGCCCGCCACCATCTGGCTGAGCGAAGCGGCCGAAGCTGCGCGGTCGCCAGCCACGAGGATCACCTTGGCGGCGCCCGCCTTTTCGCTGCGCGCCCCTACCACGTGGAGATTCTTTTTCGACGAAAGGATGATGTCGGCTGCGCCAATCGTCTCGGTCAAGGTCGAATTCGCCTTGGTGTCGAACGTGCCGATCACCAGATCGATCGCATTGCCGCCGACCGATAGCGTCGAGGCGCCGCTGGCGACCCGCTTGTAGTCGCCACCGACCGTGAGCGAGCGACTACCACCCATGACGAGCGTATGGGAGCCCGACTCGTCCACCCCCTTGGTGGCGGCCTTGGCGGTCTGGCTGCCACCGACCGTGATCATCTGGCTGGCCTTGAAAACCCCCGTCCACCCGCCGCCGATCTCGGTCGACTGATCGCCACCAATGGTGCGTAGCTCGTCGACCGTGACCTTGTCGGTGGTGTTGTTGCCGACACCGACGCTGGCGTCCTTGGAGGCATTGATGAACATCTCCTCGCTGCCCTTGGCATCGTCGAAGCGGATCTCGTTGACGCTGCCGCCGCCCGGCGTGGTCGCCGTCTGGATGGCGAACTTCGTCTTGCCCGCCGGCAGCGGGTACGGCGGAGGCGCGGCCGCGTTCATCATTCGCCCAAGGACCAGCGGAGCGTCGAGATCGCCCTCGAAACCGGTGAGGCTCACCTCCCAGCCGACACGCGGGGTGAGCTGGCTTCCGCCGAGCGGAAGCTGCAGCGTGCGAATGGGCAAGCTGGACTTGTCGTCCTTGGGCTCGATCCGGTCCCAGGGGAACCACACCGTGACCCGACCGTGGTTGTCGGCGGAGATCTCCTTGCCGCTGGCGCCGGTCACGAATGCGCTCTGCAGCCCGGCCATGCGAGCCGCCGCGGGGCGCCGCTCGGGGCGGACCTTGCCGTCCTCGAGCCGCACCGCTTCCAGCTCGATCCGCGCACGCGCCTGCGCTTGCCCGTATTCGATCCGCAGCTCGCGGATCCACAGCTCGCCGTTGAGCGCCGCGTACGCGTGCCCCTGCACCGCGACCGTCGTGCCGAGGCCGAGACCGAGCGCGGAGGCGACCGCCGTCACTCGATTGCGCCCGGTGCGCAGCGATTGCAGCAAAAGCTCCGCTTTCTTCTTGCCCTCGGCCTCGTCGGGGTAGCGCCCCGGGTAGTCGAAGACCTCGAAGTCGCCGTCCTCGTCGGCCTCGCTGTCGACCTCGAGACCGAGGCGCGGCGACTCGAAGTCATACTCGCGCATCGTCACCTTGCCCGGGCGCGGCTCCGATTCGAGCGTCAGGTCGGCGATGAAGTCCTCGGCAGCGTCGAGCCCCACCGTCTGCTCGGCGCGCAGCGTGCTCGGCGTCGCCTGGCCGCGATCGCCATCGAACAGCGCGACGTGATCGACATCGTCTTTCGCGAAGACCGCCAGCGAGATGCCCTCTTCGGCGAGGAGGCGCAGCAGAAAGTCGAGATCGGTCTCGTTGTATTGCACCGTCCAGTCGCGCTCCGTGGGCGGCGCGCCGAGCTTCACGTCCACCTCGCCAGCAGCGTAGCCCGCCCCCTCCAGGACCTTCTTGGCCACCGCATCGGGGGTCATCTTCTGGAAGGTGCGACAGTCGCTGCGAAGGCCGAGCAAGGCAAGTCGAGGCACGACGACCAGCTCGAGCCGATGGTTCAGCCGACCGTTCGCCGTGCCGAGCTCGTGCAGCTCCGCCTCCGCGACGATCCCGGCGATGGTTCGGGCGCTGCCGAATTGCCGATCCTCGATGAGGATGCTGGCCGCCTTGCCGATGAGATCGGTCAGCTTCGGCGGGTCGTCGCTCACGATT
>Ga0105046_10012141_pt1 | contig 13360 bp, 12 predicted proteins | sample MAT03_FD_78385 | JGI IMG/M metagenome (GOLD analysis project Ga0105046, IMG submission 78385) | Freshwater microbial communities from Lake Fryxell liftoff mats and glacier meltwater in Antarctica - MAT-03 (megahit assembly) | ecosystem: Environmental > Aquatic > Freshwater > Ice > Liftoff... | reverse complement strand
CGAGCAGGGTGCCGCCGACGACCGCGACGAGCAGTCCAAGGGCGAGCGCCACGAGGATGCGACCGGTCACCGGCACAATGCCACGGTCCACCGTCGCCAGGGGCAGGGCGAGGACGACGGCCGTGCCGCCGCGCCCTGGTCTTGCCTCGATGATCACAAGGCCGCCGCCGCCCTGTCTGGTCGTTGAGACGTCGGCGCCCGCGGCCAGACCGCTCAGGATGGCCGCATCGACGTATTGCGCAGCGACACCGCTCGCCGTCCCGTCCGTCACAAGGCCAACCTCCGTTCCTCCAAGTGCGAGGCTCGCCTTGTCGGCAAGCTCCGCCGCGCTCGCGAGCGGGGGAAGTTTCGCGAGCATGTCCGCTTGCGCCGAGAGCAGCTCCCGCGCCTGATCTCTCGTCGAGGATCGCACGAACTGCAACGAGAGCAGCCCGGTAATGACGACCGCAATGACCGCGACAGCGACCGTGACGAGCGTCACACGCGTGCGCAAAGAGCTCACGAGAGCGAATACCCGATGCCGCGAATGGTGCGGATGGGGTTCGGGTCGCCGAGCTTGGCTCGAAGCTGAGCGATGTGTACGTCAACGGTGCGACCGAGACCGTAATCGGCCTGACCCCAGACGGTCGACAGCAACTGCTCGCGCGAGAATACCTGGCCTTTCGCTGACAAGAGTTTTGCGAGCAGGTCGAACTCGGTGGTCGTGAGGTTGACCTCAGCGCCGCCGATGCTCACTCGTCGCCGACCGGCGTCGAGAGTGATGCCGGCAACGGTGAGCGGGGCGGATGCACCGGGCCCAGCCTGTCGACGAAGCATCCCCTTGATTCGCGCCACGAGTTCACGCGGCGAGAACGGTTTGGTCAGGTAGTCGTCGGCGCCGAGTTCGAGCCCAAGTACGCGGTCGACTTCGTCGTCGCGCGCGGTCACGAAGATGATCGGCGTCCAGTCACCGGCCTCGCGCAGCGCCCGACAGATCTCAATCCCGTCCATGCCCGGCAGCCCCACGTCGAGAATCACGGCAACCGGTCGAAGAGAGCGGATGCTCGCAAGCCCGGCATGCCCGTCTCGCTCAACATGCACGCCGTAGCCCGCTTGCGTGAGGTACAGCCGCTCGACGTCGGCGATCGCGGGCTCGTCTTCGACGATCACCACGAGGCCGCGTCCGTCGCTCATGCACTAAGTCAAGTGCATCGCGCTGCTCCGCGGCTTGTCGCTTACATTCCCCGAACATTGGCATGACAGTGCCCGAATCGGCGCACTTCAGTATTGGGGCACCAACCGAAAGGACACATCATGAAACTGCACCTCATCGCGGCAACGGTCGTGACAGCCGCCATGCTCGCGACCGGCACGATTGCCGCATCCGCCGCATCCGCCGCATCCACCACTCCGAGCGACTCGCCGGTCTCGGGCGATTGCCGATTCGCACAGCGTCTTGAGGCAGCGTGGAAGCATCTGCCGGCAGAACTGCGCGGCGACCTGCGCGCGCTGAAGAATCTCCCGGCTGGCGCCGATCGTGCCGAGGAGGCCCGCGCGATTCGCGATCGTGCACTCGGCGGTGATTACGGGCCACGCGCGCAAAGCCGCGCTGGGCAGGCGCAGGATCGGCGCATTAGCGTTGTTGCCGGCTTCCCGGCGGAGTTGCGTGCCGACCTCGATGAGCTGAAAGCCGCGGCACCCGAGTCGCGCCCAGAACTCGTCAAGGAAATCGCGGATACCGCACTCGACGGCGGCTACGGCGCCAAGGTGCAGTCTTTGGTCGAACGAGTCCAGTCGAGCGAAGCCTGGCAGAACTGCGTTGCGGATCGCCAGGCCGGCAACTGAACAGTAGTCAGCGCGAGCGGGCGTCGATTGCTCGCCGGATCCAGTGCTGGCCGGACCGGCATCCCCGCCGGATTCGGATTACCGGTCAGATCTGCATGTCCGGATACGGCGAGAAGATCTCTTCGACGTCCCCACCGACGGGTCCCGCCAGTCCCACCGCGAAGCTCACCGGCCCGTATCGTCCCTCGACAGGATCCATCGGGTAGAGGCGCACGACGATCTCCTCGTTGAACTCGCCGCTTTGGCGGCGCGAGTCGGCCGGGAACATCGCTTCGAGCCCAGCCATACTGTCGCCGATTGAAACGCCGTCGATCGACTCGACACGCACTCCGCGCACGTCAGAGGCGGTCACGTAGACCGAAAACTCCGGCCGAGCCGGCACCCTGCTCGCCGGGTAGCCGAAGTCCAGAATCTCGAACCCGTCCCACACGTAGCTCGTGTAATCGGAGCCGTCGCCGGACGGATCGGCCGGACGGAACTCAACGATGGGCTCGAACCCGAAATAGCCGCTGATCTCGTCGACGACCGGGTCGATCGACGCTACTGGCTCAAACATGTCAAGTCCCCCCCCAATTAGGCTGTCGGATGCATAGGCGCCGAGAAGGCCGCTAAAGATGATGACTTTTGTTGCGAGCGGACCTCCCGCTTCCGCGCTCTCCGGCGACGCGGTCGCGGTCGCGACGCTGGTCGGCGTCGGACGTGATCCATCCGCGGCACCCGTCGCGCTCGGGCTCGGTGCCGGAGCGCCCGGAGTGCCCGGGGCGCAACCAGCGATCGCGGTCGTCACGAGCATCCCGAGCGTGACCACGGCGAGTACGGCACGTCGAGGGAGATCCGTTTTCATGTCCATACCATAGCGACGGATATGACCCCCGACTAGGTTGACGTCGCGCCGGACACAACCCGCTTCCACGCACCTTCGTATCCAACGGGAACGAACCCGACCGCCTCGTTGACCGAGAGCATCGGCCGATTCTCTTCCGCGTTGGAGGTGCTGATCGATGGATGCCCAAGCGCCACCCGCTCAAGGTGCTCGATGTTCGCAAGCTTCATCAACATCTCGAGCCGGTGGCCACGCTGCCCCTTGCGAGACTGGCATCCACACGCTCGAAGGAACAGGAACTCAGTTTGTGCGTCGACCCCAGCTTCAGCCCTCCTGCCAGCGTGGCAAGTTCAGGCTGGCGTCAGCCGAGACCATTGATGAGGTGCAGCAGTTCGGCGGGGCTCGACTCGGCGGTGGAGCGCACGCCTTCCACGCGCCCTTGACGAAAGACGATGACGCGATCCGCGACGGCGAAGGTGTGGTCAAGGTTGTGGCTGACGATGATCTGCGTAATCCCGCGCGAGGACAGGTCTTTGATCAAGTCCTGAACCTTCTGCGCCTCACGGAGCCCGAGTGCGGCCATCGGCTCGTCCATGATCAGGACCGAGCAACCGAAGTGAACGGCGCGGGCGATCGCGATGGCCTGACGCTGCCCCCCTGAGAGCTGACGAACGTCGGCGCTGATGGAGGGGATGTCCACGCCCAAGGAGGTCAGGGACTCGAGGGCCTCAGTGCGCATCCGTCGTGCGGCGAGTTGTCTGAACGGACCCCACCCAGTCGTGAGCTCTCGCCCGAGAAACAAATTGGCGGCGATATCCCGGTGGTCGGCAAGGGCGAGGTCTTGATGCACGGTCTCGATCCCGGCATCCCTCGCATCGGCGGGGCTTCGGAACATGCGTGTTAGGCCGTTGACCTCCAGCACACCGCTGTCCGCGGGATGCACCCCGCTGAGAATCTTCATGAGTGTGGACTTGCCCGCCCCGTTATCGCCCATTATCGCCGTCACCGATCCGGCTTCGAACTCGACGTCGACTCCGGCGAGGGCGGAGACTCCGCCGAAAGTCTTCGTGAGTCCTGTACCGCGAAGTGCGGTTCTCTGCGTTGTAACGGACTGTTCCATTGCGGCCTCCTCGACGCTTGGCATGACGCCGACGCGGTCCTCCTAGCGCAGACCCTTGCCACGGTAGTCGCGCACGTGGTTCAATTCAAGACATGACGCACGAACGTGCATACACAGATGACCAAGGTCAGAGCCATGAGATGCTCGCCGAGGTCGCCCGTATGTACTACGAGCAATACCTCACACAGGCTGACATCTCGCGAAAGATCGGTGTCTCGCGCTCTCAGGTTTCCCGGTACCTCAAGGCCGCGCACGCGGAGGGTGTCGTGCAAATCTCAATCTCCGTGCCGTTGAAGTCGGACCCCGACGTGGAATTAGAGGTGATGTCGCGCTTCAAGTCGTTGCAGGGGATCACTGTTGTGCCGTCATCGGCTGGCTCCACGAGCGCAACCATTCGCGCGCGCGTGGCGGCGGCCGGAGCCGACTTGGTCGCGACGCTCGTGCGCCCCGGCGACACGGTGTCGGTCGGAGCTGGTCGCACGCTGGCCCAGCTGGTTGCCTCTCTTCCTCAGCGCAGGCAGGAGGGAGTGGTCGTCGTGCAGGCGATGGGGAACGTGGGCCACGAGGGTCATGAAATCGACTACAACGCGATTGCTCTCGGAGTCGCTACAGCCCTCGGGGGCCGCGTGTTCCAGATTAACGCTCCCGCGATTCTCTCTGAGCCCTATCTGGCGGAGGACATGGAGCGTCGGCACCCGTCCATCGGCCGCGCCGTAGATCGCGCGCGCAACGCCGACGTTATGATCATCGGGCTGGGGACGGTCGCCACGGATACCCTGTTCCTCTCCACCGGGCTACTGTCGTCCGCCGAGCTCGCGGAGGTTGCCGAGCTCGACCCGGCGGGCGACATCTGCGGCCGCTTCTACGACCTTCAGGGCGACGCAATCGCCACTCCGTTCGACGACCGGATCGTTGGCGTCCGTCTTGAGGACCTTAAGCGGGCCCGCTCAGTACTTGCCGTCGCCGCGGGGCAGGAGAAGGCCCGGGCTCTTGCCGGGGCGCTGCGGGGAGGTCTCGTCACCCATGCAGCGACCGACGACCGATTGGCTCACGAACTGCTCTCACTCGCTCCGGAGCGGGGCGAGCGCTGACACGACTCTCCACCCACACCCAACACCGACCTCAAAAAGGAGACAGAAATGAAAAAATATCTAGCCGCGCTCGGCGTCCTCGCCGCAGCAATCGTTCTAGCGGGATGCTCAACGACACCGCCAGGAACCTCCGAGCCCACCACGGCGCTCGGCACTATCGACTCGTCCGCGAGCATTGTCGGTGACGAGCTCTCGCTCACCGCCGGGCAGGAGACGTCCGTCGCCGAGTCGGCCAACGGCCAGCTCATCGGGATCGTTTGTGCGACCATGGCGACGGACTACCACCGTGTGCTGTGTGAATCGGCCAAGGCTCGCGCCGAAGCCCTGGGCTTCACGGCGGAGATTTTCGACGCACAGGAGGATCCAAGTCGGGAGCTTCAAGGAGTCGAGAGTTTCATCAGCAAGGGCGCGATCGCGATACTCGACGACTCCCTCGGCGGCGATGCAATCACGGCGCAGATCGAGCAGGCCATCGATCGCGGCATCACCGTCGTGCAACTCGCCAATCGCACGTTTGCTGACTCGGGTGCGATCACTGTCGCCGTCGACAACATCACGATCGCCGAGGCCGCGGGAACGGCGGCAGGCGACTACGCCGCACAGAACTATCCGGGAGCGGAGGTACTCACGGCCCTGCTCGACTATCCAGACATTCCCGTTCTGGTGGAGCGCGCGGACGCGATCGAGTCTTCGATGCTTGCTTCGCACCCCGAAACCCAGATCGTCGGACGGTTCCTCGGTGGCACCGCGGATAACGGGCAGGCGTCCATGGAGACCGCGCTACAGGCGTTTGCGGGCATCCAGGCCGTGGTCGGCATCAATGATGCAGGTAACCTGGGCGCCTATCAGGCCCTCATCTCGAGTGGCCGCGATCTGACCAACGTGTTCATGTTCGGGATCGACTGCGACCCGCAGGCGGTCGACCTGATCGACGAGGGGACCATCTACAAGGGCTGCGTGAACACGAACCCGGTCGCCACGGGCGAGCTCGGCGTCGACGCATTCGCCTTGCTGTTCCTCGGCGAGACGGTTCCCGCGACGATTGAGGTGCCCGTGTTCATCTACAACGGCCAGTAGGGAAGGGCACGACGGCATGGCGACGTCCGGCACTCCCGCAGATCGGTGGATCGAGGTCGACCTCGACTGGTTCGGAGAGTTTCCCCGCGAGGGCGCTCTCGAGCTGTTCGCGGAGCGATGCGCTCCCCTGTTGCGCGGAGTATCCGGACGTCGCGGTGTCATCCTGAACGCAGGTTGGCTCGCCGATGTCGTCACGGAGTGGGACGGGCGCGCCGAGCAACAGCTCCCCTTCCGCTCGAGGCGGTACGCGAACTGGCACGGCCAGTCGTACCGGCACCTCGCCGACTTCGTGTGCGCGCTGAGGGAGGCATTCGATCGGCACGGGGTCAACGACATCGCAGTGGGCATCTTTATCGCTGCGCTCGGCCACGTCTTGTGGCCGCCAGAGTCAGCGACGCTCTACGACCTGCGATCCTCTTGGTCTGAGCGTCATCCAGAGCTCTACCCGCTGGATGTCTCGTTGCTGCCCGGCCCCGATCTCGATCCCCGCGTGCCTCTGCGCGCCGACGACTACGCCTATGCCAGCAGACCGTCAGGGGTGGCGGAGGGGCTCTCCTTCGCCGAACTACTCGCGGGACAGTGGGCTTCCCTCGCAAAGTTCTGTGGACTCGACGCTATCCACCTGCGCGACGGGTTTTGGGGTCCTCTCCTCTACAGCAGGCGTGGGCCGTACGGCACGACGGCGAGTCCAGACCCCGCTGAGAACGCGAGCTGGACGGCCGCGGTCATCGACCTAGTGCGCCAGCTGAAGCTCGCTAGGCCGGAAGCCGTCGTGATGGCCTACTCAAGCGGTGTCAGTGCGACCGCGGAGTGGAGGGTTGGTTGCGTCGATCTCCACGCCGTGGTGGCCGACGGCCACCTAGATGTTTGGATTGACCAGACCTGGGGTGGCGCATGGCAGGACTGGTGGGATCAGCACTGGAAGGGCTGGAGTTTTCAGCTCGCCAACCTACTCGGCCATGCGGCGCTGCTGCGCGGGGCGAACGAGCGCCGATCATCCGGAGACTGCCGTCACTATGCCCTCATCGAGACTTGGGACGGCTGGGAACCGTGGGATACGATCCACCGCACCCCGGCCAAGCTTGAGTGGGGTATCTGGGCATTCCTGCACGCTGCGGTCGTTGATGACGAGAAGATCTATGTGCCCGACGGTACTTACATCTCTTGGATGAGCAATGCTGCAGGTGACCTGCTGTCCGGGGAAGATATCGATTTTCTTGCGACCACAATTGCTGACGCCGAGACGAGCGCGCGGGAGCTTGAGAGGGTTATGGGCCCGCGCATGATCGTGGATCGTCACGGAGTCGGCGAGTTGCACATCAGGAGCCCAGAGGAAAACGGCAGCGAGTGGATCGAGGATCAGGTCGGGATGCTGCTCAAGTGGGGCACCCCGATCCTGTCCTCGTCGCTCGCGGGTAATGCGGGGGAGGTCGATCTGGGTCTTTCTGCTGACGGCGCCGTGCATCAGCTCGCCTCGTTCTTGCCGGCCACGGGCGGCGGCACCTTTGTGGCGGCAGGGAGGTTGGACCTCATGCCGGTCGTAGTCGACGCTCTTGGGATCGTGCTGGATCCGGCGTTGCTGCCCGACGGCTACGTGCTCGACGAGAGCACGCCGCGCGAGTCGGTGCATCTTCCGGTTCACGCACGCGTCGTTGACGAGGGGAATTCGGAGGTGCGGTACCGCGCCGGGGGCGACGCTGTCCTCCTTGGCAGAGACGATGTGTGGCTCTGGCAGCCTCCGGACCTTCACGCGCCGGGCAACGCGTTATTTCCCCGCAACCAATATGGTTCTGTTGAGCCCTATCGCGCCGTCGCGCGCCTCCTGTCAGAGAGCTCGCACGGCGTGAGGGTCGCCTTGCCGCCGGCGCATGCTCCGGTTACCGTGAGCGTCTGGCGCAGCGCCGGGGGCACCCATCTGCTGCTCGGCAACCTTGACACCGGTTGGATCGGTGACTCGCGCTGGCCACGAGAGGTCGAAGTGCTCATTCCCGTGCATCTGGTCGGATCGTCGGCCCCCGAGGTGGCATCGCTGGGCTACCACGTGCCCGCCGAGCATCCGCGCATCAGAGTCGACCACCAGCAGCAGACGATCTCCATCATCGCTATCATCCCCGCCTCCGGGCTTGCCCACTTCATCCTCAGTCCGAAGGAGTCCCCCTCATGATCGCAACCCCGACCCGCCTCGCAGCGCCGGGCCGTGTGGATCGCCGTCACGCTCGTCGCTCCCAGGTCATCTCGTTGCTCGCGACGCACGGCTCCATCGTGGCGTTCGTGCTCTGGGTGCTGTTCCTTTGCCTCGCCACCACGACCTTCGCGAGCGTTGACAACATTATGATCGTGCTGCGCCAGGCGGCAATTTTCTCGATCGTCGCCATTGGGACCACCATCGTCATGCTGCTGGGCGAGCTCGACATATCCTTCGGCTCAGCGCTCGCCATGGGCGGTATATCGGGAGCGACGGTCCTGGTCGCCGGCGGCGGCCTTCCGCTCGCGGTCCTCGCTGCGGTGGGAGCGGGGCTCGTTTTCGGCGCAGTAAACGCGTTTCTAGTTACGGTACTCCGCATCCCATCGGTCGTCGCGACGCTTGCGACGCTCGGGGCGGGGACTGGGGTCGGTCTCCTTTTCACCAAGGGCACGACGATCTACGGGGACGGACTGACGGAGGTCTCTTTCGTCACGCAGGGCTATATCGCAGGCGTTCCAGTCCCCGTGCTCATCGCCATCGGGCTTTACGTCGTGGCCTGGTTCGCACTGACGCGCACTCGTTGGGGCGCGCACCTCTACGCTACCGGGGACAACCCTCAGTCAGCGTTTCGCGCAGGGATCAATGTGACGAGGATGCGTGTAGCGGCGTTCCTCGTCGCCGGCGCGTTGGCCGGTTTCGCCGGCCTGCTGCTCGCCTCGAGATTGGGAAGGGCGAGCGCCGACATGGGGGCGGACGCGCTATTCCCAGTGCTGACGGCGGTAATCCTTGGGGGCGTGAGTATCGAGGGTGGCCGAGGCCGCGTCATCAACACGCTCATCGCCTGTATCTTCCTCGCCAGCATTACGAACGGACTCATCTTGCTCGGTGTCGATTCGACGGTTCAGCAGATCGTCCAAGGCGGGGTGCTCGTGCTGGCTGTCTCGCTCGATCGGTTGCGGCGTTGATGCCGGGCACGCTCGGCGCTTCGGTTCTGTGCCTCGGGCCGGTCGGCATCGATATCGTCATGGAGGGCTACGCGCCCACCGATCCGGAGCGGCTGAGCACCTGGGCAGGACCGGTCGAGATGCGAATGCTAGCTGCCGGTTCGGTTGGCTACGTGGCGCTCGCCCTGAGCGGGCTTGATCGCCCGGTCACTCTGGTGTCGACCGTGGGCGACGACCATCTCGGTCACGAGATCTTGACGCAGCTCAACGACGCGGGAGTCGCGACCGAGAATGTTGAGCGCGCCTCCGGCCCCACCTCAGTCGCCGCCTATCTCCGGATGTTCGGCGATGCTAAACGACCGATGGTCTTCCGCGCGGCGGGATACGCACCGTGGCCGACTGCATCGACGGTGACGGAGCTCCTTCGGAGACTAGAGCCAGCCGCGCTCATCGTGAGCGGCGCACTACACTTCCCGGACTACTGCGCCACTGAGATGGGACCGGTGATGGGGGCCGCCCGTGCACTCGGTATCCCGACCATGCTCGACCCCCAGTTTCCTCCAGAGAAGCGTGATCTACCGTGGGCGCACGACCTCGAACGGGTCCTGCGTAGCACAGACGTGCTGTGCTGCGATGAGATCGAGGGCGACCATCTTTTCGGATCATCGGACGTCGATGAGATCATTCGTTGTGCGCGCTCCCGCGGCATCGATACTGTCATCGTCAAGCGCGAGCATCTGGGCTCGGTCATCGACGTCGCTGACGTGCGGCTTTACCAGCCCGCGGTGCCGCTCGGCGGCGGCGTCGGGTCTACGATCGGGTCGGGCGACGCCTTCTTAGCGGGGTACGTGGATGCCTTTCTGCGCGGAGAGTCCCAGCACGACGCTGTCGGATGGGCTACGGCCGTCGCCGCCGCCGCGATCTCCAACCCCGACGGAGTGCGCGGGGTGACCGCGAGCGATGCCGCTCGACTGCGCATGTCGGTGCCAAACGCCCACAACCTCCCGACGGCCCTCCCTCCTGCGCGACTCAACGCGCCTCTAGAAAGCGAGAAGAACTAGATGTCGAGCATCGCAGTCATCGGCGCCGGTCCGGCCGGCATCACCGCCGCGACCCTCTTGGCCCGGGCGGGACATGCCGTCGAGATATTCGAATCCCACGACCACGCAGGCGGGCGCACGCGCACCGTCCACTTTGGCGACGGTCACTGGTTGGACACCGGGGCGGGGTGGCTGACCGACTTCTATCCCACGACGATGTCGATATTGCGCGACGCGGGTATCGACCAGCACCTCACGCCTCTCACGTTGCGTGGCGGGGGTGACTTGCTCATAGACGGAGAGCGTTACCCTTCCCCGAACTCGATGGGCCGGATCCTCCGATCCCGGCTCATCAGCGTGCCAGAGAAGGTGCGATTCTTCGCTTGGATGGCGATGCTGTTGATACGGCAGGGGCCGAATCTGCGGATCGACCGGCAGTTCGATGCAACTCCGGCGATGGACGGGTTGCGCTCGATGGGACGAGGGCCGCTCGAGCGGGTTGTTCGCCCGTCCTTCGAAGGTCCGTTTTTCGCGCGCTTGGAGCAGATGAGCGCGACGCTGGTGCGCAGCTGGTTGCGAAGCCTGTCGATCGGCGCGTTCTTCCAAGTCGACCAAGGTATGGATCGACCGTGGCGCGATCTCGCGGCTGCGCTCAACGTGCACTACGGATCGACCGTGGATGCGGTGGGGGGCGTCGGTGCGGCCAGGGCCTGGATCGAATGGGGTGGAGAGCGCCGTTCATTCGATCACGTGGTCCTGGCCGCTCCCGCGCCCGTCGCGCGGCTGCTGCTCGGGAATGCGGCCCCTCCGCAACTCGAACGCGTGCCCTATGTGCCGCACGTTCGGGTGTACGTGGCACGACCCTCCCGCGCACCCGTGCTGCGCAGCGCGATCCACGCCTTTCCCAACGACATCGTTGCTACTGTCGAGCGCGGACAGGGCGGCGATCCTGCCTGGGGCAGCGTCCCGAAGGGATGGGAGTGGACTCTTCTGTGCGCGCCGTCGGCGTCGAGCGATTCGCTCGTCGGACTGCCCGACGAGGAGCTTCTCGACACGATGTTCTCCGAAGCCTCGAAGATCGCGGGCGAGGAGCTCACGTGGCGAGATCACGAGATTGTGCATGTGGTGCGATGGGACCCCGCAGTGCCCGTCGTGGACACGGGGTACTACGAGCGACTCGCCGCGATGGAGAGCGTCGCTCCCGTGTTCTTCGCGGGAGACTGGACGGATCAGCCGTGCGTAGAGGGAGCTGTGCGCTCCGGCGTGCGTGCCGCTCGGCAGATCGATCCGAGTATCGCGTCTCGCGCCGAGGTCGAAGACCGCTGAGTCTCCTGCGCTACCGGACGAGGCGCTGCCGACGCGTCATCCCGCTAGCCGGACACAACCCGCTTCCACGCACCTTCGTATCCAACGGGAACGAACCCGACCGCCTCGTTGACCGAGAGCATCGGCCGATTTTCTTCAGCGTTCGAGGTGCTGATCGATGGATGCCCAGGCGCCACCCGCTCAAGGTGCTCGATGTTCGCAAGCTTCATCAACATCCCGAGTCGGTGGCCCCGGTGCTCATTCAGCACAATTGTGTCCTCTTGGGTGACCGTCCGGTGTAACTCGGGCGGCACCGACAGGCTCGTGAATCCGGCCAGGCGCGCACTGGGAATGTGCTCGACCATGGTGATGAGCGCGCTCCGCGGGCCAGCGGCGTGGCGCTCCTCGTAGTCGAGCATTCGTTGCACCGTCCAGACATCCTCGACCTCATCCATGCCAGCAGACGGCGCGTCAGTACTCATACGTGTCTGCAGCATCGCCATGTCTTGTAGCCACTCGGGAGGTGTCCGATCGACGAAGGTGTGTACCCGGTAATCGGGTCCGGATGCCGCGACCGCAGCCTTCAGCAACGCCGCCATCGTTGACTGCGCAACCGGAAGCGCTAGCTTGCTCGATCGCTCAACCTGCTCCAGTTGGAATCCGTGCTTCAGCAGAAAGCGCACGCCATCGTCGGCGAGCGCGACCGAACCGAACCCGGTCGGTGAGGCCAGCCGGTCCCCAGGGAGTTCTTGGCTGATCGCATACACGTGATGGCTTGACCGTGAATCGGCCGCGGCAAACGACTCCAGGTGGGCCAGGACTGCTGTGCCGATTCCTCGACGTCTGAACTCGGGGAGAACCTCGATCGCAAAGTACGCGGCATCCGTCGAGCCCTCGGTGTTGTACTCGTAGATTGCCCGCCCAACCGCTCGACCGCCGACCCGCGCGAGGAGCCCTCGCTTCGGTTCGTAGGGGTCGTTCCAGTACGGAAGGAGCTCTTCAGCTGTGTGGTCGAGATCGACGCTGCCGTAAACGGCGGCCTCGACCGCATTCCGTACCGCGGCCATCTCAATGAACTCATCGCCTCCGGCATCCGTCAGCGCCGTGGGGATGGTTTGCTCTTCGATCGTAAAGTCCGACATCGGGATGCTCCTTTCCCAAAGCCCACCAGACTAGCCCTCGCGACCCTCACAGCGCGAGCGAATCTGTCTAGTACCTTGGAGCAAGCGCGAGCGAGGTATCCGCCCCGAGAGAAAGGCAGCGACTTGTATCTCAAGAGCCTGACTCTTAAAGGCTTCAAGTCGTTTGCCCAGCCGACCACCTTCGCGTTCGAGCAGGGTGTGACGTGCGTTGTTGGCCCGAACGGGTCCGGCAAGTCCAATGTCGTGGATGCCCTCGCCTGGGTAATGGGGGAGCAAGGCGCCAAAACCTTGCGCGGCGGCAAGATGGAGGACGTCATCTTTGCCGGCACGGCCACCAAGGGTCCCCTCGGACGCGCCGAGGTGCTCTTGACGATCGACAACTCAGACGGCGCCCTGCCGATCGAGTACAGCGAGGTGACCATCAGTCGCACCCTGTTCCGCAACGGTGGGAGCGAGTACGCCATCAACGGTGAGCAGTGTCGACTCCTTGACGTGCAGGAGTTGCTGAGCGATTCCGGTCTCGGCCGAGAGATGCACGTCATCGTCGGGCAGGGTCAGCTCGACGCCGTGCTGCACGCGAGTGCCGACGACCGCAGGGGCTTCATCGAGGAGGCGGCAGGCATCCTCAAGCACCGCCGTCGCAAGGAGAAAACCCTCCGCAAGCTCGACGCCATGCAAGCCAACTTGACGAGACTCTCCGACCTTGCCGGCGAGATCCGGCGCCAGCTCAAGCCGCTGGGTGCGCAGGCCGAGATCGCGAAAGAGGCCGTGTCGATTGCTGCGATCGTTCGGGATGCTCGCGCTCGACT
>Ga0105046_10012140_pt1 | contig 13361 bp, 11 predicted proteins | sample MAT03_FD_78385 | JGI IMG/M metagenome (GOLD analysis project Ga0105046, IMG submission 78385) | Freshwater microbial communities from Lake Fryxell liftoff mats and glacier meltwater in Antarctica - MAT-03 (megahit assembly) | ecosystem: Environmental > Aquatic > Freshwater > Ice > Liftoff... | reverse complement strand
TCTCAGTGTGGCGACTTGCGCGAAGGCGCGTAGTTGATACGGAGGTGTCCCAAAATGTCCCTGAATGTCCCAGGTTTCAAAAAGATCGTTTTTAGCTCCCGAGGTCCCGCTTGGCTCGCGGGACCTACTGGTGTCGTGGTCAGATGGAAGAAAATGTCAGGTTTTGTCATGCTGGGAAAAAGATTGTTATTGGGTCTTGGGCGACAGGTTCGCCTATTCGCCCACAACTCCATTAGCAAAGGAAGTTGCCAGCGGGGTGATGGCCACTGAGTTTTGGATTGCCGACGGGATGTCCGCAAATGTCCGCAAATGTCCGCAAATGTCCGCAAATGTCCGCCTCCACAAAAAATTATTTTTGGGGCCTGCCAAATTGACATTCGCCGTGCGGAATTTGGCGTTCCCGACCCATACAACAGCCAACGGCGACGATTTATTTTCATTGAGGCCATTATGCCGAGTATCGACGATCTTTGTATCAACACCATCCGCACCCTCTCGATGGATGCGGTGCAGCAGGCGAACTCCGGCCATCCTGGCACGCCGATGGCCCTGGCACCGGTCGCGTACTCGCTCTATCAGGACGTGTTGAACTACGATCCGAATGCCCCACTCTGGCCGAATCGGGATCGATTTGTCTTGAGTGTCGGCCATGCCTCGATGTTGCTCTACTCGGTGCTTCACCTGATCGGGGTAAAACAGTACGACTCAAAAGGCAAGCCAACCGGCGAGTTGGCCGTGCCTCTCGACCATATCAAACGCTTCCGGCAACTCCATAGCCGGACGCCTGGCCACCCGGAATCGTTCGAAACAACCGGGGTCGAAACCACAACCGGGCCACTCGGACAGGGTTTAGGCAACAGTGTCGGCATGGCCATGGCCCAGAAATGGCTGGCATCCTACTTCAACAAGCCGAACTTCAAGCTGTTCGATTATCACGTGTATGCACTGTGCGGCGACGGCGACCTGATGGAAGGAATTTCGAATGAAGCCGCGTCGATGGCCGGTCATTTGAAACTCGACAATCTCGTTTGGATTTACGACAGCAATCGGATCACGATCGATGGCAAGACCGACCTGAGCTTCAGCGAGGACGTCTCCAATCGCTTCCTCGGCTATCGTTGGAATGTATTGCGGATCGCGGATTGCAACGATCGAGCCGCGATTAGTGCGGCACTGAAAGTCGCCAAGGGCACGACGAATCGGCCCACGCTGGTGATCGTTGAAACGAAAATTGGCTACGGGGCACCGAAGAAGCAGGACACCTCTGATGCGCATGGCGAACCGCTCGGCGAAGAAGAGATCAAGGGAGCCAAACGCTTTTACGGTTGGCCGGAGAACGAGAAGTTCCTGGTGCCTGAAGGAGTCCGCGAACATTTTGCGGCCGGGATCGGTGTACGCGGCGCGAAGGCTCACGAACTCTGGCAGAGCATGTTCGAGCGCTATCGTGCTGCCCACCCGGAGTTGGCCAACCAACTCGACTTGATGGAACAACGCGGCCTGCCTGAAGGTTGGGATAAGGATTTGCCCACGTTCCCCGCCGATGCCAAGGGCATGGCGAGCCGCGATTCGGGTGGCAAAGTCTTGAATGCACTCGCCAAGAACGTGCCTTGGATTCTCGGCGGCTCGGCCGACCTGTCCAAGTCCACGAAAACCCGGCTCACTTTCGAGGGAGCGGGGGACTTCTCGCCGGAACAGGCGGGGCGCAATCTGCATTTCGGCATCCGCGAACATGTGATGGCCAGCATTCTAAATGGACTGGCCCAGACGAAGATCCGCCCCTACGGCTCGGGCTTCTTGATCTTCAGCGATTACGCCCGCCCGGCCATCCGCCTCTCAGCTTTGATGGGAATGCCGACCATCCACGTCTTCACGCACGATTCGATCGGCGTCGGCGAGGATGGCCCGACGCACCAGCCGATCGAGCAATTGATGTCGCTGCGAGCGATTCCGAATATGTGCGTCCTTCGCCCGGCCGACGCGAACGAAGTGACCGAAGCCTGGAAGGTCATCGCCCAACTTGAGCACACGCCAACTTGCCTGGCCCTCACCCGCCAGGCGTTGCCGACAATGGATCGAGCCAAATATGCCCCGGCCATTGGGGTCGCGAAAGGTGGCTATATTCTCGCCGATGCGGCCGGCGGAAAGCCCGAGGTCATCTTAATCGGCACGGGAAGCGAAGTGCCCCTATGTGTCGAAGCCTACGAAAAATTGACTGCCGAGGGCGTGAACGCTCGGGTCGTGAGTTTGCCGTCGTGGGATTTGTTCGAGAAACAAACGAAGGAGTACCGCGATACGGTACTCCCTCCGAAGATTACGAAGCGTGTCACCGTTGAGATGGGGACCACGCTGGGTTGGGAACGCTATGCCGGAACAACGGGAACGATGATCGGCATGACCAGTTTCGGAGCATCGGCACCACTCAAGGATCTGCTCATCGAGTTCGGCTTCACGGCGGAGGCGGTCTACCAGGCCGCGAAGAAGCAAATGAGAAATGCAAAATGAGAAATGTAAAATGGAAGAGGACCATTTATCATTTATCATTCCACATTTATCATTTGCCTTCTAATCCCCGTCGCCTTCATCGAACCAGCTATCCACAAACGGTTCGGGGCCAACGATGTACTCGTAGAGGAGACGCGGTTCATCGTCCGTGAAAAGTCCGTCCCAGTCCCTGCTTGCCATAGTGAATTCGCTCATACTGGCCCTCCCGTGAGAAAGTAAAAAGGGGGGAGAATCGCTCGGCGATCAATCCTCCGATGGATTCGCGCCCATTCCAGGGCACATTTGGGCGACGCCCCAGCCTTGGGGAGATGTGAATCAAGAGGAGTATGCCCAGAGCCGCGTTTGAACGCAAGCGAATTCTTGAGAAAGTTTTCCGTGTGTGCCGTGCGTGCGATAAAGCCGGGCGAGGATCGAGGGTGCGAACATTGGGCAGTCTCTGAATCTGCGGAAGGTCGAACGGTTGTTCCGTTCGTATGGTTCCTCTCCCCTGTCCCCGAAGTGAGTTGTCCGATACTCACAACTAGCGAGCGTGGGATAACATTCCGATGTCGTCCTCGGAAATGAGCGGACAACATCGGAATGTTATCCCACGATTCCGCAGCAATTCCGTGTTGTGGGTAATACCCAGCCGAAGCGACGAGGGGGCTAACAGCCGTGTGAGTTGTGCATCCGGCACTCGTCCCATTATGATGAGAGAACATCACACCGAGAGATCATCCTCATGAACCGATTCACCCATGCCGGCCTCGCGTTACTTGTCCTGGCCGGATTCTCCGCCGCTCAAGATAAGAAGGCCGCCCAGATCAAGTGGCATGGCCACTCGTACTTCTTGCTCACGACCTCCGCAGGAACCAAGGTCGCGTTTGACCCACATGCCATTTCCGATTACGGAGCACCAGTTTACGCTCCGGACATTGCCGTGATCTCGCACAACCACAACGATCACAATCGCTTGGAGATCTTCTCCAACGCAGAGTCCAAGGATTTGAAGGTATTCAACGGTCTCGTCGTCAAGGGAAAGAACATCGACTGGGCAAAGATTGACGAGAAGGCCAAGGACATTCGGGTTCGTAGCGTCGCCACGTTCCACGACGACGAAGGCGGGGCCAAACGTGGCAAGAATAGCGTGATGATCATCGAGGCAGATGGCCTGATCTACTGCCATCTCGGCGATTTGGGCCACGAATTGACGGACGAACAAGTGAAGGCCATTGGCCCCGTTGACGTGTTGATGATCCCCGTTGGCGGCATCTACACCATCAACGGCGAAGTGGCCAAGAAAGTCGTAACTCAGTTGAAGCCAAAGATGTTCATCCTGCCCATGCACTACGGAACCAAGGTGTATCCTGACCTTTCTGCTCCTGATGAGTTTCTCGATGGCGAGAAGAACGTCATTCGGCTCGAAGAAAAGACAAATATCCTGGATATTCCGTTGGGGGCCAAGGCGGATAAGCCCAAGATTGTCGTGCTCGGTTGGAAGTAGCCAAGGACACCTTACTGGAACGGCAGATCGCCATGTCTGAACGCTCGTTTCAACTCGGCATGGCCCAAATCCTCGTTGAAGGAGGACGGCCAAAAGCGAATCTCGACCGAGCCGTTCAAGCGATTCGGAAGGCGGCCGATCAGGGATGCCGGGTCGTCGTACTGCCCGAATGCCTCGATCTGGGTTGGACCGACCCCTCGGCCCGCGAACTGGCTCAACCTGTATCCGGGCCTCATGTCGATCTCCTAGGTAACGCGGCCCGCGAGTCCAAGGTCTTTGTTGCCGCAGGGTTGGTTGAACGGGCCGGCTCTCGATTGTTCAACTCGGCCGTGTTACTCGGTCCGTCTGGCGATATTTTGCTGCATCACCGCAAGATCAACGAGTTGGACATCGCTCACGATCTCTATGCCATTGGCGATAGACTCGGCGTCGTGGAGACGGAGTTGGGCACCTTGGGCCTCGCGATCTGTGCCGACAACTTTCCGACCTCGTTGTCGATTGGCCACGTCCTCGCCCGCATGGGGGCTCAGGTCATTCTTTCGCCAAGTGCTTGGGCGGTAGATGCCGATCGCGATCATGTTCGCGAACCTTACGGCAAATTGTGGCTCGATTCCTATTCGGAACTCGCGAGACTGTTCGATGTGACGGTGATCGGCGTGAGCAGTGTCGGCTGGCTAACGAGCGGCCCGTGGAAGGGCCGCAAGTGCATCGGCTGCTCGCTGGCCGTTGGTCCGGACGGCGTGCTGGCGAAAGGGCCTTTCGGAGAAGTGGCCGAGGCATTGATTTGTGTGGACGTGACACCAAGACTACCGATTGGCAGGGGCACGAAGATCGCGGAGGCGTTGCAAGCACGAGGGCGCTCGGGCTGTTGAAAGAACGGCTCGACTTTATTCATTGCCTGGCTGATTCTCAATTCGCGCCTGTGCGATCTGAATGGCATCGCGAAGTTTGCGTTCCAGTAGTTCGCGTGGCGGCAGGCCTGTCATGTATTCGGCCACGCGAATGCCGCTTGCTTCCAGTTCCAGTAGTTCGACGTGCTCGGTTGATTTCTCGGCACAAAGCACGAGGCCGATTGGTTCTTCCTCGCCTTCACGCCATTCGTACTTCTTGAGCCACTTCAGGTAGAGTTCCATCTGGCCTTTGTCGGCCGCCTCAAACGCGCCCATCTTGAGTTCCACGCCGACCAGTCTGTGCAGCCGGCGATGGTAGAAGAGTAGATCGAGATAGTAGTCCTTGCGGTCAACCGGCATGCGTTTCTGCCGTGCAACAAACGCAAAGTCGCTGCCAAGTTCGAGGATCACGGATTCTAACTCACGGAGAATTCCCAATTCGACATCCGATTCTTGGTAATCGGGTGGCAGATGTAGGAAGTCCAGCACGTACGGATCGCGGAACACGAGATCGGGGGTCATGCGATCCTCATCGCGAAGGGCGTCCAGTTCTGCTCGGATTAGCTTCTCCGGCTTCCTGGAAATCGCCGTCCGCTCATACATCATGCCACGAATCTTGTCGCGCAGGGTGCGAACACTCCAGCGTTCCAACCGACACATTTCTGCGTAGAAGTCTCGTTTGAGATCGTCTTTCATCGGAATCAGGTGTAGGAAGTGTGACCAGCCCAATTTTGCAGACAGTGTTTGCAAAATCCTCAGTTCGGGAAATGCCTCGGCCAATTCGATCATGTTGAAGAGGTTCCGTTGACTGAACCCCTTGCCATACTCCTGGGTCAATTGTCGCGACACTGTCACGACAATCTCCTCCCCATACTTCGCTCGCTTCTCGCCCAGAATTTCCCTGCGGATACGGTCGCCGACGGACCAGTAGAGCAGCACCAGGCCAGCATTGACCGCCTGGGCAACGGCACCGCGGCCTGTCTCGATGATTGTGCGAAGGTCGCCAAACAGCTTGGCGGGATCGGGCGTTGCATCGGCGACTTTCGCGGGTTTTTTTACAAGCGACTTCTTGCGTGGCGGCACGGGCATGCTCCAAAATCGAATTCATCGAGCATATCACACTCACGTCGTGTAATCCGCGTTCAGTCGAACGTATTCTGGCGTCAGGTCGCAGGTATAGAAGCGGCACTTGCCTTCACCAAGCGTCAATAACAGACGAAGGTGAACTTCGCGGTTGTCCTTCAGGTAGGCGCTCGCCGCCTTCGCATCAAACGGCAACGGCACGCCGGCTCGATACAGCTCGAAGGGGCCCATCCAGCAACTCAGATCGGCTTCTTCAAACTCGACACCAGAGTACCCAGCGGCGGAAACGAAACGGCCCCAATTTGGGTCGGCTCCGTAGATGGCTGACTTCACCAGCGCACTTTCGGCAATCGTCTTGGCGATCTTCTTGGCGTCGGCATCGGATCGGCAACCCTCAACGTCAATTGTCACCAAGTGGTTGGCTCCTTCCGCATCGGCGGCGATTCCGCGTGCGAGTTCGGCACACACTTCCTGCACGGCCAGATCGAAGGAAGCGAGTTCCGCAAGTGGCGATCCCGATCCATTCGCGAGAATAAGGACCGTGTCGTTCGTGCTCGTATGTCCTTCGACACTGATACAGTTGAAGCTCGTTTCCACTGCTCGACGCAAAATGGTTTGAAGATCGTCAGCTCGGATCGGTGCATCGGTTAGCACGAAGCCGAGCATGGTCGCCATGTTCGGCCCGATCATTGCCGCACCTTTGGCAAAACCTGCTACGACATGTGGCCCCACCTGCCGCGAGGCTGTTTTGATTCGCGTGTCCGTGGTGAGCGTTGCCGTGGCTGCGGCTTCGAACGCGGCGAGATCGGGGCCGAGTTTTTTTGCTGCGGCAGGAATGCCCGACTCAAAGACCATCATGGGAAGAAGTCGACCAATCACACCCGTTGATGCAACGAGCATCTGAGCTGGAGAGCAGCCAATCTCCTTCGCGGCCAACTCGGTCATGCGACGAGCGTCGTTCATCCCCTGCTCGCCCGTGCAGGCGTTGGCGTTGCCCGAGCAGATGACGATGCCGCGAGCATCGTTCCGTGGCAAGCGTTCCTTGCACACATGCACCGGGGCAGCAGCGACGCGGTTCTGGGTGAAGACGCCGGCGGCTGCGGCAGGCATGTCGCTAACGATCAGTGCCAGGTCGAGGCGGCCCGGCTCAGAGGCTCGCAGGCCACAATGGACGCCGGCGAAACGAAAACCCTTGGGTAGCTGCATGGAAACGTTTAGAACGGAGGACAGGGTGCGAGAATCGGACCACCCGACTCCGCGCGATGTAGAAATAGCAATCGACGAGTCGGATTCAATCCGTCGTTGGCTCGGAACACGGGGTTGGGGAAAGAGATTTTCCCGGTTTGAGCTTCCGAAAAAAGGCCGCGATCGGATGAGTTCGCCGAGCCGAAATCTCTTCCTCAAACCGGTAAGATCGCGCCACCCGATTCCCTTGACACTCAGTTTAGCCTCACGCATCGCAGAGTCGGTACAACCCCAACTCACAATCGCGCCACACGGCGTGTCCGCCACGATTGTCAGCTGTGGCGCGATGATCAGAGGTGTGCGCCACCAGCCTGTTTTCCCTGACTAAATCAGCTTGCCTCGCTTTCACTCTTTGCCCAAGTAGGGAATACTCCCATGTAAGTCGAACGTCGGCGTCAAGGGCCTGGGATCGATCAGTGATACCAGGCGACGACCGCGGGCGACCACTTAGGAAATGGAGATTCTCCCATGTTGAGCGTGCGTAAAATGGTTTTCGCGTGTGCGCTCCTGGCAGTGGTGCCGTTCGCGGCTGTTGCCGAGGAGCCGAAGGCGGCAACTAAGATGCCACCCGCGATGCTGACGGCCCCGGCTGCTCCCGTAGCTGCCCCGGCCACGACTCGGGTCTGTCAACTCGTTCCGACGATGGTTGAAGAGACTCGCACGGTGATGAAGCCGGTCCAAAAGACCGAGACTTACACCGCCTACAAGACCGAGAACGTCCAGGAAAAGAAGGTGGTCGCGGTCACCACCTACAAGACCGAGACCTACACGGAAATGGTCACCAAGACCCATTGCGTGAAGGTTCCCGTGGTCACCCAAACAGTCGTGATGGAAAAGCGGAAGAAGATCGAATGGGTTACGGAATACAAGAACAAGCACAAACTCACCTTCGAAAAGGATTGCAAGACGATCGGTTGCGGTGACAAGTGCGGTAATGGCTGCGGCGACAAGTGTGGTGGCGATAAGTGCGGCGGCGACAAGTGTGGCAAGGGTTTCAGCTTCTCGATCCCGGTTTACAAGCCGCGGCTCGAATCCCACCAGGTCGCCTGCACCGTGCCGAAATGCACCTACGAGTGCGTGCCAGTGACCAAGTGCTGCACGACCTACAAGACCGAGACGAAGACGACCTGCGTTCCAGTTTGCAAGACGCGCTGCGTTCCTTGCACGACCAACCAGGAAGTTGTTTGCTGCAAGCAGGTCTGTGTTCCTTACCAGGCCACCCGCTGTGTGACGGTTTGCGAACCATGCACCGAGAAGGTTCAAGTTTGCAAGATGGTGCCGACGTGGGTTGATGTTCCTTGTGCTCCGGCTTGTGCACCAGCACCAGCTTGTGAGCAGGCTCCGGCTTGTGCCCCAGCCATGGGTGCTCCAGTCGCTCAGGGCCCAGCTTGCCACGACAACGCCGCCAACAATGGCTGCGACAACGGTTGCAACAAGGGTTATGACAATGGGTGCAACAAAGGTGGCTGCAAGGACAAGTTCAAGGATTGCTTTAGCTCCAAGTGCGAGAAGCTGAAGAGCTGCTGCACGAAGATCAAGAGCTGCTTCTGCTGCAAGTAAGACTTGCCAGTAGCATCCAATACGAACGCCGGAGCCCAGGGCCGCAACCCTGGGCTTCCGGCATTTCTGCTTTGTACCCATGCCACTTTATTTGGGCGTTATCGATACCTTCCGTGTGATGGGTTTCACCAACGCGTAAATCTCTTTTTGCTTCGCGTCGATCTGCTCCTTTTTCTTTGCCATTTCGACTGGCTTGCGTTCCTTGGCCACATCAGCCAGCCAATCCGGGGCGTTGAACATCAGCACATTGCGAAAGCGATTGTGGACAATCTGATTCTTGGCCTGAATCGCCTGGAATGCCTTTGCACCCTGATCGTAGACCGGCCCCGATGTCACATTGCCAAGATTGATGCCATCTGCGAGCTGTCCGTGAGACGCGTTTGCAACGGCCACACCGTCGACCGCGATCGTGTACTCGCCCCGGCCCAATCCCTTAACGGTCAGGCTGTAAACATTGAGATCCTTCAAATCATTCACATAGGGCAGCAGCGAAACCCAGTCCTTTTGGATTGGCATCGGGATCGATGAATCGGTTTGATCGAAAGCAATCCCTTTGTTCTTGGAAGCCACATTCTCAATTTTGCATCCTTGGGCCTGAATCTGATTTTCCCCCGGAACCAAATTGATAGTGACCGACGAACCATGCGATGGTGCTCCGAGCCCCGTGAGAATCGCATGAGCCATCAGCAGTCCACCGGGCGAAGAAGTGTGAAACCCGTCTCCAAAGGGAACGACCTTATCCGCCTTTGCCACTTCCATCTTCTCCAGCGCTGCCCGCGTGACTGCATATTGATCCACAAATGACGATCCGGACTTGGAAGCGAGGTCTTTGAGGGGGGCATAGAACTCTTTCTGCGTTTCGACGTAAACGGCAAAGTTCGGGCGGCCGCGTCGATCGACGGCGTTGGGGGATACCAAACCCACGCGTACACCGGCCTTCTTGGCCATCTCAAGCATGGCAGTGGTTTTCTCCACATATTGCTTGTTGCGAGTCGGATCAAATTTCCCGTAGCCCGCGTCGTTCATGCCGAAGTTGATGGTGATTGCGGTCGGCTTCTCGTCCAAGACATGCGACTGGAAGCGGTTTGCCCCACCATTGGCCGTGTCGCCGCCGATGCCGGCGTTGAGAAAGGTTAAATCCCATTCTGGAAATCGCGTCGTCAAATACAGTTCGATATATGTCGAGTACTGGTATTGCTCCGTAATGCTGTCGCCGAGGAAAACGATCTTGTCGCTCTTCTGAAAGAAGAAGGGTTTTTCGTCCGCGAGAAGTGGGGAACAGAGCGCAAGAAAAGTCAGGGGAAGCAAAAATCGCATCGGGTGCTCCTGGGGTAAGGCGATAGGCCCCCAGACTACGCCCGAAGTGAACTTGTGGCCAGCAAAAATATATTTCGGATTCCGTGTCCGAAAAGTGCTCTGCCTGCCGCTTAGATGGGTAGAGACCCAATTGCCCACGGGGATCGAAGGGTGCGGAGTCGTCGGTTCGCTGGCCTCCGCACCCACTATTGAACCACAACCGTCGCCTCGCCCAGATCCCTGCCGTCCCAGCGGCAGGGTTTTCTTTGAAGTGCGGCCCTACTCTGCAATTGCAGGGAAGAGCGTGGCCATCGCCACGCGAAAGTCGGGAAGGATCGCTCCGCCATCCAAGTCATCGTTCTCGAAAAACTGTCGTTGGTTGGGTCGAGATTCGAACGCGTATACGACTCGAAGGAGAGGATAAACAAGCCATACCAGCCTGGCACCAGCCTCCAGATACTCGAAGGCTTTCGCCAACAAATCCTCGGCTTCGTCGTTCGGGCTGGCGACTTCGACCATTAAATCTGGCACCACATCGACTGGATTCCCCCGATACGGCATCGGTCGGTTTTCCGGCCAGCGGTCGAAAGAAATGAATGCGACATCCGGGCTGCGGTTTCGGGTTTTGTCCGCCGAGAGAGGAATCTCAAACAGCATGTCCATCCGGGCTCGTCCTTGTTTTGAAGTTCGAGCGTACGCACCTAATTCATCGTGAATCCGGTTTGCAACTTCAGCGGACAAGGCACTCATGGGCGGTTTCTCCACGATTTCGCCGTCGATGACCTCGTAACGGTCCGGCAAGCGCACAATTTCGATCTCTTCTTCGAGCACCGTTGACATTGGCCCACCTCCTCTTCACATCAGTTTAGTCGAATCCCGGCTCCAACAGCTAGTCAGGCTCCTGAATTCTTCCACAGTTCCCTTGCGTCACCTTGCTCACCTGCCAACAATAGTTCGTAAGGGGTGTTGTACTCTTGCCCGGCCCTTCAAAGGGCGAGGCGTGGAGATTGATCATGCGCTGGATACTGGTCCTTTTGCTGGCATGTTTCTTCTTCGCTCCCGTCAACACGGTTTATGCGGAAGAGCCACTCGTCCAAAAAGTTCGAACGTCGCTCGACAGTGGGATTGACTATCTCAAACGGGCACAACGGGCTCCAGTTGCCGGCAAGTGGAACTGGGAAAATGACACGCTCACCTTGCTTCAACCGGGTGGTTCGTCCTGTCTGGCGATGCTTGCTCTCGTGACGGCCGGCGTGTCCCCCACCGACCCGGTCATCACGAAGGGACTGCCGTATATTCGCGGGCTTAAGCCTGCACACACATACGTTGTTGGCCTGCAAACTATGCTGTTCGCCGAGATTGGCGATCGCCAGGATCTGCTCCAAATCCAGACGAATGTTGACTGGCTGCTGGATGCGGCCGCCACCAATGGCAAAAAGCTCAGCGAAGGCGGCAAGCTGTCCGGCTGGAGCTACTCCGGAGGTTCCGGCAATCGTGCCGACAATTCAAACACGCAATACGCCCTGCTCGGCTTGTGGGCCGGGCGACAGGCGGGTGCGACGATCAATAAGGCCGCGTGGGAATCCATTCACGAATTTTACAAAGCTTCCCAATGCGATCCGCTGAAGAACACTCGAGGCCAGGAGATCGCGGGCTGGAACTATATCAACGGCGACAAATCTGCCAGTAGCCCCACGTTGACGATGACGGCAGCCGGGGTCAGCGGTCTCTTGATTGCCGCTTTGGAAGTCAACGATAACAAGCAGGGCCTGAACGAGCAGACCGGCATCGCGGCCAAGTGTGGCATCTATCCGGACGACGATGCGATCGCCAAGGGCATGCGTTGGCTGGCACAGGAATTCAAATTCAGCCACCCAATGCACACGTTTTACAACGTGTACGGTATCGAACGTGTCGGCCGGCTTTCCGGTCAACGGTTCATTGGCGATCACGACTGGTATCGCGAAGGCTGCGAGTTACTCACCGGAGTCAAAGACAGTCCCGGCTTGGCCCAGAAGCAAGGCGGGGAATGGAAGATAGACAAATCGATCGACGCCTTTCCCGTCATTTCCACAAGCTTCTCCCTGCTGTTTCTTGCAAAAGGCCGCACGCCGATCTTGCTGAGCAAGCTGGCCTGGGATTCCCCCGCCGACCGGCCAGGCACCGCGACCGGCTGGAACCGCAAGCATAACGACGCCCGGCATCTGGTGGAATATTCTTCACGCGAGTTGTTCAAGAAGATGCCGCTCGCCTGGCAGATCTTCGATCCCCGTCTCGCAGACCTAAGCACGGACGCGAAGTTCAACGAGGAGCTTTCGAATTTGTTGCAATCGCCAATCTTGTACATGAACGGCCACGAAGCCCCAAATCTTACACCCGCGCAGAAACGGTTGCTGCGACGCTATGTTGATGAAGGGGGCTTTATCCTGGCCGAGGCCTGTTGCGGCAGCGAAGAATTTACTCGGGGCTTCAAGAAATTGATGGAGGACAAAGATGTTTTCGGTCAGGACTCACCGCTGCTACCGTTGCTGCCGTCGCATCCGATTTGGTCATCGCACGCACTGGTGCCCGCAAGTGTGTTCCAGGGCGAACAGGTGCCCGAAGACAAGAAGATCCTTGCCATCGAACGCGGTTGCAAGACCGTGGTCGTCTTCAGCCCTCAGCCGTTAGCCGGATATTGGGAAGAGAGCCGTTTCAGCCCAAAGGTTGGCGAGGCCGTGGGTGATGCGGCTCGGGGCAAGCTCGCCTATCGCCTTGCCGGTAACATCATCGCGTATGCCACGGGGCTGGAACCGCCGAAACCACGACTCGATAAGCCCAAAGTTCTCGATCCGAAAGACGACAAAGCCGCAACGGTTGCCCGCTATCAGATTGAGCTGGCCCAAGTTCGCCACGATGGCGGCGATTGGCAGCCCGCGAAGAACGCCATGCGAGCACTGGCACTGAATGCTCGCGACAAGTATCTCGTGGACGTGTCGCTGGTGAAGCAAGAAGTGTCGATGGCGAAACCACAACTCTGGCAGTACAAGTTCCTTTACATGCACGGCAAAGGGACGTTCGGCACGGAAGCGAAGGAGTTGACAAATTTGAAGGCTCATCTGGATCTGGGTGGTAGCCTGCTCGCGGATGCGTGTTGCGGTGCCGAGGCATTTGACAACGCCTTTCGCGAGTTTGTCAAGAAGCTCTACCCGGACAAGAAGCTGGAAGTGATTCCCGCGGACGATTTCCTTTACAGCGAAAAGCTCAACGGCACCGCCATCACGAAGCTCCGTTGCCGGACCGCGAAGAAGGATGGATCACCC
>Ga0105046_10012139_pt1 | contig 13362 bp, 9 predicted proteins | sample MAT03_FD_78385 | JGI IMG/M metagenome (GOLD analysis project Ga0105046, IMG submission 78385) | Freshwater microbial communities from Lake Fryxell liftoff mats and glacier meltwater in Antarctica - MAT-03 (megahit assembly) | ecosystem: Environmental > Aquatic > Freshwater > Ice > Liftoff... | reverse complement strand
CCTGCGAAGATACGGGGCCCCCTTCGAGAAGCCGGTGGTAGACCTTGAGGCGAACGGACTGCGACTGCTGGGTGTGCGGAACGGCAAAAGCTTGCGCCCACTGGGACCAGGGAATATGGGCGGCCAGGGTGAGCTCGGCGCTCTTGGACTTAGAGAGGTTCGTCCAGGAGTTGGGTAGGGCGACGGAGGCGGCACAGCCATCGACGTGGGAGAGGGTATGAGAATCCTCGGACCACTCACAGCCAACGATATTGCCGCCGTGGGCGGGGTGGTTCCAACTCAGGGTGAGGTTGCACGAGCGAGTAGCACCGAGGCCAACGGGCCAGGCGGAGCAGAGTTGGGCGAGCTTCAGCACGGAGGCGGCACCGTCGATATAGATAGGGAGGTCGCCGGGCTCGGCGAGGGAGCCGCGCTTGATTACGAAGGGGGCGGAGCCGACGGCCGAGTAGTCATTGGTGTCGTTGGTGGAGAGGTCGGCCCCCCAGCAGCGCATCGCGTCGGGTTGAGCGAGGGGGAGGACGTAAAAGCGGCGGAGATCCTGCGGACCCAGGCCATGCCCAGTTGTGGCGATGCGGAAGGTGGAGGTGCGCTGGCAGTCGAAGTTGACGGGGCACGCTTTGGCGAAGCGTTCCGGCGGTTCGAGGCAAGAAGCGGGGCCGAAGTTTTTGAAGGTGTGGGCGTTAAGGCCGAAGCGGGCGTCTTTGATTTGGAGTTCGAAGGTGGGTTGGGCCGCAAGGGCGCATGTGAATCCGAGGAGGAGAAAGGCCATCCGCATGGTGGTATCCTGACGCGGATCGAGGCCGAGGTCAATCGCTTGTTTGGGGCACGCTTGCTGGGGCGGGACGCGGCGGAGGAGACCCAAAAACACTCGGATAGAATCCAATGGCGGGCCGGCAAAGATAGCTAGGCAGACTCTCCACCAATACCGCCCCGACGCCGGCGCACGCCTGGCTTGTCGTCTGGCAGAGCCTTAGGATCCTGGAATGCCCGGGACGGCTCAACGAGTAGCAAGTCCGCCTAGCACCCGATCAGATCGGAAACAACGACTTCGTTGGCTCTAAATCGCCGCATGCGGGCGTAACGCGGGAAGGTTGGCCGTACTTCGTGATGGAGTTCGTCGACGGTCCCGCGATTCACCGATCGCGCGAGGAACCGAAGCTCGACACCAACCAGCGGGTGGCTTTGTTCGGCAGCGTGATTGATGCTTTCCGCTACGACTGCCAGCATCTGGTAGTTCACCGCGAATTGAAGCCGAGTCATACCTTCGGAACCACGGGGGTCTCCGAATCCAAATGATCAGCGGTTGTCGTTTGAAGAGTTCATGGCACAGCGACGAAAAACGCGCGCTGGGGTCCCGATTCGTTGCATACTGTCTTCCATGGGTTCCGTGAAAATTCCGGTTGCCCACCGCGTGGGTGGGCTGCGGCCGACGGCGGTGAATACGATTCTGACGGAGGTGCGGACGACGCCCAACCCGGTGGTTTCGTTGATGCGCGGCGAGCCGGATTTGCCGACACCGGCGCACATTGTCAAAGCGGCTGCGGATTCCCTGGCGGCGGGCCGGACTACGTATCCGGACCAGCGCGGCGAGGCGCGGTTGCGGGAGGCGGTGGCTGGGAAGTTGGAACGGGACAATAGTGTCCGCTACGATCCGGCGACGGAGATTCTAGTCACCACCGGAGCCACTTTTGGCATTTATGTGGCGATTACGGCGATGTTGAACGAGGGCGATGCCGTGATGCTGCCGGATCCGGTCTATGACGCTTATCTGTCGCCGCTGCGGCTTGCCGGGGCAGTGCCGGTGCCGGTTGCGGCGGAGATCGTCGACGGGCGATTTGTATTGACTGAAGAGACGTTGGAAGCGGCCTGGCGGCCGGAATGCAAAGCGCTGCTGTTGAATACGCCCTGGAATCCAGTGGGGACCGTATTCACTGGTGTGGAGTTGGCACGGATTGGCGCGTTTTGTGAACGGCGGAACCTGGCGCTGATTAGCGACGAGATTTATGAGGCGATCGTCTACGAGGGGCACAAGCATACCTCGCCGGCCGCGCTGTCGCCGGAACTGCGGGAGCGGACGGTGCTGGTGAACGCGCTATCGAAAACGTACGCAATGACGGGGTGGCGGGTTGGCTATTGCGCCGCGCCGGCGGCGTTTGTGCGCGCGATGACACTGGTTTTGCAGCAGTCGAGCCGTGGGCCGGCAATGTTTGTGCAGGATGCGGCGGCGACGGCGCTAAACGGGCCGCAGAAGTGCGTCGCGGAGATGCGGGCGGAGTACTCGAAGAGGCGGACCCGGGTGGTCCAGGCGTTGGCGGACATTCCTGGCTGCTCGGTGATGGCACCGGAGGGCGGATTCTTCGCAATGGTGGACATACGAGGGTTGGGGGTGCCTTCGGATGTGGTGCGGCGGCGGTTGTTGATGGAGTTTGGCGTGGTTGTGATTCATGGGGCGGCGTACGGTCCCTCGGGCGAGGGGACGCTGCGGGTGTCGTTTGCTTCGGGCGGCGAGACGCTGGCGACGGGGCTGGAACGGCTGCGGACTGGATTGGAATCCTATGCGAAAGGCTGAGATACCGACGCCGGCGCTCGTGGTGGATCTGGGTCTGTTTGAGGAGAATGTACGGCGAATGCAGGCGGAGGTTTCGCGGGCCGGTAAGGTTTTGCGGCCGCACGCAAAGGCGCATAAACGGGTGGAGGTTGCCCGGCGTCAAATGGAAGCGGGCGCGGTTGGAGTTTGCGTGGCGACGCTGCGAGAGATGGAAACGTTCGTTGGCGCGGGGATCGGAGTTTTGTTAACGACCCCGGTGGCGCTGGGCAAGGCGGAGCGGGTAGTGGAGTTCGCACGCGGGGCTGAGGTTGCCGTGGTCGTGGATCATTTGCGGCAGGTGCAGGCTTACGCGGCGGCGGCGGAACGGGCGGGGGTGCCGCTGACGGTGCTGGTGGATTTGGACATTGGCGATCACCGGACAGGCGTTCCATGCGATGAGCGGGCGGTGGAGTTGGCGCTGGCGGTTGACGCCGCGCCATCACTACGATTTGACGGGTTGCAGGCGTATTCGGTATCGGGGTCGCACACGATCGGGTGGGAGGGGCGGCGGGCCCACTCGACCATGGCGATTGAGCGGGCGGTGGGCGTGCAGCGGGAGTTGCTCACGCGAGGATTGGATGCGAGGCGGTTGACGGGGGGCTCGACGGGAACGTGGGACATCGACGTGATGATTCCAGAGTTGACGGAGATGCAGGCGGGATCTTATCCGCTGATGGATGTGGCCTATGGGCGGATTGGCGGTGTGCCATTTGCAACGGCGATGCATGTTTGGGCGACGGTGATCAGTGCGTCGCAGCGGGACCGCGTGACCGTGGACGCGGGGTTCAAGGCGTTTGCGACGGACCGGCCGTTTGGACCGGAGGCGGAGGGATTACCGGGGGCGCGGTGGCAGTGGGCGGGGGACGAGCATGGGTTCGTGTTCTGCGATCCGCTGCCCTTGTTAGGAGCGCGGATCGCGTTTGTCGTGCCGCACTGCGACCCCACCGTGAATTTGCATCAGCGTGTTTATGCGTGCCGGGGCGATATGGTGGAGGAGGTGTGGGAACGATGAGCTTGGTTTCGATCGAGGTGAATGCGGAGGCCTTGCGGGCGGAGTTGGAAGCCGCGGTGACGGGCGAGGTACAGTTCGATACGGTGACGCGGGCGCTCTATTCAACCGATGCGAGTGTGTACCTGATCATGCCTGTGGGCGTGGTGGTGCCAAAGACGCGGGAGGATATTATCGCGGCCGTGCGCGTGGCGGCGAAACATCGCAGTTCGGTGACAATGCGCGGCGGTGGGACGTCGCAGGCGGGACAGGCGATCGGGACGGGGATTCAGATCGACACCTCGAAGTATTTCAACCAGCTGCTGGAGGTAAATCCGGAGGAGCGGTGGTGCCGGGTGGAACCGGGGATTGTCCTGGATGAGTTGAACGCGGAGTTGAAAGTGCATTCGATGCGCTTCGCTCCGGATATTTCGACGGCCAGCCGGGCGACGGTGGGCGGGATGATGGCAAACAATTCGTCGGGGGCACGGAGCGTCTATTACGGATTGACGATTGACCACGTGCTAGAGCAAACCGTACTATTTGCGGATGGCTCGATTCGAGTCCTCCGGCCAGTGAGCGGGGCAGAGTTGGAGCGGGAATGCGAAGGCGATTCGATTCCGGCGCAGGGGTACCGGCTGATGCGGCGGTTGGGCGTCGCGTTGGCCGAAGAAGTGGCCGAGCGGTTTCCGAAGGTGCTGCGGCGGGTGATGGGGTACAACCTGAACGAGTTCGGGGACCCGTCGCGGGTGGACCTGACGAAGCTGCTGGTAGGGTCCGAGGGGACCCTGGGCGTTGTGTTGGAAGCGAAGTTGCGGCTGGTGCCGCTGCCAAAAGTGAAATCGATATTGGCGATTCAGTTTGTGGAACTGCTGGATGCGCTGGCGGCGACTCCGTTCATTTTGGCGCATAAGCCGGCCGCCGTGGAGATCATGGACGGATTCATCCTGAGCCATTCGAAGATGAATCCGGCACTGCACAAACAGCGGCAGACTTTTATTGAGGGCGAGCCGGGGGCGTTGTTGTGCGTCGAATTTTATGGCGACCGGAGCGAGGATTTGCCGCCGCGGATGCAGGCCGTCGAACGGGATCTGCGGGAGCGGGGGTTGGGCGACCGGTTTGTGTATGCGGCTGACGCGGCGACGCAGGCGCGGATCTGGGGGTTGCGGGAAGCGTCGCTGGGATTGTCGATGTCAATGAAGGACGATAACAAGTCGCTGTCGTTTGTAGAAGACACGGCGGTGCCGCCTGAGAAGTTGCGGGACTATATCGACCGATTTTTGGGGATCGTGCGAAAGCATGAGACGACTGCGGGGATTTACGCCCATGCGTCGGTGGGTTGTCTGCATGTGCGGCCGGTGATCAACATGAAGACCGAGGCCGGGGTAAGGAAGTTCCAGGCGATCGCGGATGAGGTGGCGAAACTGGTGCTGGAGTTCGGCGGGGCGCTATCGGGCGAGCACGGGGACGGGATGGTGCGGAGTCCTTATATCCGGCAGATGTTCGGGGATCGCATCTACGAAGCATTTCGGACCATAAAGAAAACGTTTGATCCGAACGGGATATTAAATCCAGGGAAGATTGTGGATTCGCCGCCGTTAACGGCCAATCTGCGGTATGGGGCGGGGTATAATACCGTGGTCCCGGAGACGCATTTTGCGTATGACGGGTTTGCGGGTTGGGGCCACGCGGTGGAGATGTGCAGCGGGCTGGGGGCTTGCCGGAAGAAGTTGGAAGGGACGATGTGTCCCTCGTTCATGGTGACGCGGGACGAGAAACATTCCACGCGCGGGCGGGCAAATATCTTGCGACTGGCTATGGCGGGGCGGCTGGGCGAGGCGGGTCTGCATGAGGATGGGGTGAAGGAAGTACTGGACTTGTGTCTGGAATGCAGAGCGTGCAAGACGGAGTGCCCGGTGGGCGTGGATATGGGGCGATTCAAGAGCGAGTTTTTGGCGTCGCATTGGAAGCGGAAGGGCGGGCCTTCATTAGGGGCGCGGATATTGGGGAATGCGCATAAATTGGCGCGGGTGGGGAGTTCGTTTGCGCCGTTATCGGGAATGATTGCGAATGCCGGGCCGGTGCGTTGGCTGAACGAGAAATTAATAGGAGTCGACGCGCGGCGGCCGGTGCCGCGGTGGAGCCGGAAGACGCTCCGGGGGGAGTTTGCGTGGCGGGCTGATTTTGATGTGCTGCTGTTTGGCGATACGTTCACGAACTATTACGATCCGGAAATTGGGATTGCGGCGGCGGAGTTGATGGAGCGCGGGGGAAGGAAAGTGGGGTTGGCGGCGAACGTGTGTTGCGGGAGGCCGCTGGTTTCGCAGGGGCTGCTGGACGATGCGAGGGCGCTGGCGGCGAAAAACACGGCGCTGCTGTATGAGCAGGCCGCAAAGGGCGTGCCGCTGGTGGTGTGTGAGCCGAGTTGTTTATCGGCATTGCAGGAAGATGGGCCGGATTTGCTGCGCGGCGATGAGCAGGAGCGGGCACGCGTGGTGGGGCGGTCGGCCGTGTTGTTGGAGGAGTTTTTGGGAGGATTAAAATTGACCTTCCGCGAGGGGCCGAAGGAGATTGTGCTGCATGGGCATTGTCACCAGAAGTCGATGGGGCTGGCGGCGCCGGCGATGGCGCTGTTGTCACGGGTGCCGGGGGCAAAGGTAACGCAACTGGATTCGGGGTGCTGCGGGATGGCGGGTTCGTTTGGCTATGTGAATTATGAAGTGTCGAAAATGATTGGGGAGCGGCGGTTGCTGCCGGCGGCACGGGCGTTGGGCGAAGGCGCTGTACTGGTGGCGGCGGGGACCTCGTGCCGCCACCAGGTGAAGGACCTCGCGGGTGTGACAGCGCTGCATCCGGCGGTGTTGCTTCGCGGATTGGTGCGCGCGTGAACACGGGCGCGATTACTCTGGGGGCGTTGGCGTTGGCTGTGACGTTGGGTTGCGTGACGCGGCTGAACGTGGGATTGGTATCGATTGCGTTGGCGTGGGCGATTGGCGTTTATGTGGCCGGGATGCCCGTGAAGACGGTAGCGGCGGGGTTCCCGGTGGATCTGTTCTTGACGCTGGTGGGGGTATCGCTGTTGTTCAGCCAGGCGTCGGTGAATGGCACGCTGCAGCGGGTGGCGCAGAACGCGGTGCGGCTGTGCCGGGGACGTGTGGGGCTGGTGCCGGTTATGTTTTTTCTATTGGGCGCGGTGCTGGGTTCGTGCGGGCCGGGGAATATTGCAACGACGGCGTTGCTGGCGCCGGTGGCGATGGCGACGGCCCAGCGGCTGCGGATTTCGCCTTTTTTAATGGCGATTATGGTGGGGAATGGGGCGAATGCCAGTGCGCTGTCGCCGTTGGCTCCGACGGGACTGATTGCCAGCGGGCTAATGGAGAAGATTGGGCTGGCGGGGATGGAGGGATTGACCTGGTCAGCCAATCTGGGGGCGCATGCGGTGGTGGCGTTCGGGGGCTATTTTATTTTTGGCGGGCTGCGGCTGTTGCGGGAAGGCGAGGGGGCCGTGGAGGTGGAGGAGATCGTTTTGGAACGGCGGCACTGGGTGACGTTGGGGATTATAGGGATTCTGGTCGCGGCGGTGATAGTGGCCCGGGTGCAGATTGGGATGGCGGCGTTTGCAGCGGCGGTGACGCTGAGTCTGCTGCGGGTGGCGGATGAGGATGAGGCGATCCGCAAGGTGCCATGGGGCACGATTATCATGGTTTGCGGAGTGACCGTGTTGATTAGTTTGCTGGAGAAGACGAGTGGGTTGGACCTGTTCACGGGCTTCGTGGCGAGAGTGGCGACGGCGGGGACGGTGGTGCCGCTGATGGCAACGCTGGTGGGTTTGGTGTCGGCGTATGCGAGTACGTCGGGGGTGGTGCTGCCGGCGTTCTTACCGATGGTGCCGGGGCTGGTGGCGAAGTTGGGGAGCGGGAATGCTCTGGGGTTGGCGGAGACGATGAACGTGGCGGGCCATTTGGTCGATGTTTCACCACTGTCGACGATTGGGGCGTTGTGTATTGCGGCGTTGCCGGCGGGGGAGGAGAGCCGGCGGTTGTTTAATCAATTATTGGCGTGGGGGATGTCGATGACGATTGTGGGAGCGGCGATTTGCTGGGTGATGTTCGGATGAAAATTCCGTGATCATCGGTTCGGCTCACACTGTGGGCGCATCACTTGGGCCTGGCCGGGATACAGGTGCGGAAATAGGTCAGCCTGATCCGTCCCGCCAACCCCAAACCCTCAGCCCTTATTCGCCACAATCCCCACCCAAAGCGAGCGCCCGGGCTGCGAATGCCTTCCGCCCGAGTGCAACGCATCACACCGGGTGCCTGGGTGCTCATGGTGCCCGTGTGCTCTTGTCTTGACATTCATGTTCCCGAATGATGGTTTCCCAGCCAGAAGAGCAACACCGGTGTTGGGCGCCGTCGAAGATCCGCAATCGTCTGGCCGTCTCCCGAATCTACTTGAAATTCTCTATCATCGTCAGATCGGATCCTGAGCGGATCACCCTCGAAAACAGGAACGTCTTCCGGTCGGGAGACACGGCCAAACCCGAAGCTGCTTGAAGTTCCCCCTCGACTTCCCCAATAACCTCGTCCCGTCCGCCGGCTGACTTGTGAAAGCGGATCTCGTGAATGAATTTACCCCGATGATGGATGTAGTACAGACCTTCTTCGAAGACCGCCAAGCCCCGCACCGCGACCTGCTCCTTGACCACTTGCCTTTCGTCTCCGCCTTGAAGCCCTTTGGCGTACACGCCCTCGGTCCCGGCCTGGCTCACAGTGTAGTAAAGCGTCTTTCCATCCGTGGAGGCGAGGGCGACGTAGCCTCCATTGCGCGTAATCTGTTCTTCCGCGCCGCCGCCGGCCGGCACGCGCCAGATTTCAAACCTGCCCGATCGTTTCGAGGCGAAGTAAATGGAGCTTCCGTCGGCAGACCAGCTCGGGATCGCATTATCCGCGGGACCATGGGTCACTTGCCGCGGTGAACCCCCGTTCGCATCCACCACCCAGATATCCCATCCGCCAACTTTCCCCAACGCGTCAAATGCGATCCGCTTTCCATCCGGGGACCAGCGCGGTGACCCACACCTCGCGCTAGCGATCCTGGTCACCTGGGTCACACCCGTCCCGTCCGCATTGGCCACCCAAATCGCAATGATGTCTCTGTCTCCCTGGCGGGAAGAGGCGAAGGCGATGCGCCGGCCGTCTGGAGAAGATTGAGCATCGCCGTCGAGAAGGCTCGACGTGAGAAAGGGTGATGGTTTCGCGCCACGCTCCATCCGCCATACATCAATGTTCATGATCGAACGATGAAACGCCAGCCTCCCGGCATTGAAATCGAGCGCCGGAAAAGCGGCGTCGGATCCGGCGAGTTCCAATCGCTCCCCCTCTTGTGGGTTACGGACGTCCACGCGCCACAAGTGTCCCGCTCCCCCCGAGCCACTACCGTATATCAGCGAAGCTCCATCCTTTGTCCAGGCAAGACCGGCAGTGTTAGTTTGTTGGATCGGCCGGCCCACCCCGTCGGGTACCAGTCCGTCCCTCAGGCCGCTAACCAGAAGGGTGCAGGTAGGAGCTCCCGGATGGCCCGTACAGGCAACAAAAGCGACCGAGCGACCGTCCGGTGAATAGGCCGGGTCTTTGTACCAGGTACCGGGCGAGGGTGTCAGAATCGGCCGCGGATCCCCCCCCATCGACACCGGAACCAGAAAAAGCGCCCCGTCGCCAGGCTCCGGCTTTCTGTCGAAGTATCGCTGCGCCACCAGCAGGTACTTCCCGTCCGCGGACCAGGATGGCGGGCCCACTGTGGCCATGCCTGTCAACCTCCGTTGCGGCCCTCCGACCGGAGAGACCACATAGATGCCGCCCCCATCACGCTGGCTCGTGAATGCAATCTGACGCCCATCCGGCGACCATGCCGGAAACCCATCAAGGCCGGGATCCGTAGTAAGACGCAACGCCGTCTCATCTCCCACCACCTTGACATATAGATCACGGTTGTCCGCGCTCACGCCGTCCCACGTGAACGCCACCTGCTTGCCATCGGGCGAGAAAGCCGGGAACAACTCAGAACCCGTCGAGGTCGTCAGCGGAACTACCCGGGGCGGGGGTAGCGGTTCACGGTCGCGCGCCAGCCACACACCGGAACCTGCAATCGCGAGGAAAAAAGCGGCAACCCAACCCAAACGTCTGGACGACCGGGCGGCGATGGCGGTCTGCTCGGGCGGCGGAGCGGTTTGCTCGGTTACGCCCCCCGAAACCTCTTCGACGGGCGCGATAAAACGGTACCCACGCCGCGGTAAAGTTTCGATGAAACGTGGGGCAACGGCCGTATCGTTCAAGACGTCCCGGACCTTGTTGATCGCGCGGTTCAGACTCTGGTCGAAGTCCACGTAGGTATCTTGGGCCCAGATTTTACCCTGGAGTTCCTCGCGCGTCACCAACTCACCGGGCCGCTCAAGTAGAGCCTGAAGAACTCGAAAGGGCTGGTCCTGGATCTTGAGGCGCACGCCATGTTTCCGTAGTTCCCCGGTCCGACCGTCCAGTTCGAAGACGCCGAAACGGACCAGCGATCGCTCACTCATTCACACCTTCGGGAAAAGCATAGCATACCACCCGAATCTACGACCTTCCGAAGGAGAGAAGTCCTGGTAAATCCAAATGATTCAGGTAGTTAGCGAGAGAGATTCGGCGCAGGAGAAATCAGCCGGGGAGTACCCGTGGCGCATGGATGTCCCGGCTTCTCACCCCCAAAGTAGTCCCAGCAAACCTCGCCCGCCCATGCAGCGACGGATGCGAAAGGGGCACCATGCATCGAATTTTCTGTTTCTGCGCGATGTTCGCACTGGCGGCCTCCGAACAACTGCCAGCCACTTGTACCGTCGCCATCGCCGCGCACGATTTCGGAATATTGGCGGCGGACTGCATTGAGGACCGGGCCGGCTCCCAGTCGGCCGCGTGCAAGATATACACGAGCAACGGCCTGGCCGTGACCCTGGCGGGCATCGTCTTCGACGGCAATACGGGGATGAATCTGACGGCCGTCGCGACTACCGCCATCGCCAAGTCAGACTCGCCCTCAAGTGCGGCTGATCGCTTTGCCGCCATTGCCCTCCCGGAGCTCGCCCGTTCGTTGGAACGCCAGCGTGCCGAAGCTTGGGAGATGTGGCACACCCGGCTCGGCGGCGTCCTGGCCCGAGCCATTTTCGCGGGAATCGAGGGCGGCAAGGTGGCGCTCGTCGTCCGCCGGATAGGGGTGTCTTCTGAAGGACTAGTCGAGGATCTCGGTTCCGAGGTGATCGTTTCGAACGCGGCCCCGCGCGTGCGTGTGTACTGTGAAAACGCGGCCGCGCTAATGCGCTCCGATCCCTCGTGGAAAAGCGCGGAACCTGGTCGACTCGCTTTTGAGCTTGTTCACGCGGCCATCGCGACACCCGGCGGCACCCGTGCCGGGAACGCGCTCGACGTTTCTGTCATCCGAATTGGCAAAAAAGGCCTGAAATGGTTGAATTACGGTGCCTGTCGGGATGAAACTCAGACCGCCAAACCGCACCGCTGAGAAGAGCGCCTTCGGGAATCAATCGCGTTAAGACTCGACAAGTTTACGACCATCAACCCTGGGTGACTATTCATTGCCAATCGGATGAGGCGCTCCGATTTGATCGTACGGAACTCGCGATTTAAGTGCGGATGGAAGCACCACCCGAGGGTCTGTTTCTGGCAGCCTCACCCGACTTATCCGGCCCTATCGCGCAACCGCGGACAGTGGCTGAAGCGCTGGCAATCGCACGGGATGTTGCCCGTTAATGGCGAGAAGCGCGGCGCGAACGGAACGGCATTCCGAAGCCGCAAACGAGTCCGTTCTCCGCGTGTTCCTGAAGACGATATACTTCCACAAATGAAGCAGCGAATTCTCAGCCGGCGCACCTTTCTCGCCTCCGCCAGCCTCACCCTCCGCGCCGCCACGCCCAGTCCCAACATTCTCTTCCTGCTGGCCGATGATCAACGCGCTGACACCATCGCGGCACTCGGCAATCCCGCCATCCGCACGCCCCACCTCGATTCGCTCGTCCGGCGCGGCATGGTGATGCGGAACGCCTATTGCCTCGGCGGCAACGTCCCCGCCGTCTGTACGCCCAGCCGCAACATGATCCTCAGCGGACGCTGCTTCACCCGCTATCAGGGACTCGCATCGGGTGACGATCCCAACTTCGCCGTATCCATGAGCGCCGCCGGGTATGAGACCTATCACCACGGCAAGCGCGGCAATTCGGCGGTGAAGATCCAGGAGAAGTTCGAACACAACAAGTACCTGAACGACCAGGACGCCCGCCGCGCCGGAGATCCCGGGCGAGTCATCACCGATGCCGCCCTGGAGTTCCTGAAGACCCGTAAGACGGACCGGCCCTTCTTCGCCTACCTCGCGTTCGAAACACCACATGATCCCCGCGTGCCCCGCGCGGAAGACCTCGCGTCCTACGATCCCAAAGAGATCCCTCTTCCCGGGAACTTCCTGCCCGTTCATCCTTTCGATAACGGGGAACAGACGGTTCGGGACGAATTGCTCGCCCCCTGGCCCCGGACCCCTGACGAAATCCGCCGGCAACTGCGGGAATACTACGCCGTCATCACCGGCCTCGACCGCCAGATCGGGCGCCTCCTCGATGCCCTGAACAGCCGCCCCGAATACGCCAACACCGTCGTCATCTTCTCCGCCGATCAGGGTCTCGCCGTCGGCAGCCACGGACTCATGGGCAAGCAGAGCCTGTATGACCACAGCATGAAGTCGCCCCTGCTGTTCGCCGGGCCGGGCATCCCGCGGGGCGAGTCGAACGCACTCGTCTATCTGATGGATATCTACCCCACCGTGCTCGATCTCATCGGCTCCAGCAAACCGGCGGGTCTCGATGGCGAAAGCTTCCTGCCCGCCCTGCGGAAGAAGTCGCCCGCCCATCGCCAGGACCTCTTCCTCGCCTACCGCGAGGTGCAGCGCGCCCTCCGGGATGACCGCTACAAGCTGATCATTTACCCCAAAATCAACCACCGCCAGCTCTTTGACCTGCGGCACGATCCGGACGAGCGCACCGACCTCAGCGGGAAGCCGGAGCATCGGGAGCGCATCCGGACCATGACCGCCGGGATTCGCGACTGGCAGAAGAAGCTGGCGGACCCCCATCCGCTGGAATCGGCGAACCCCGCTCCCCAGCAGTTCGTGCCCCCAACCGGCGAGGCGCTTCGCGAGGTCCGCAAGCGCTGGAATATGGCCAACTGAAGTTCAGCACAATCAGCATGACGTCTCTCCGCATCATTACCCTCCAACTCCTGCTCGCGCTCGCGATCGCCGCCCAGAGCATCACCAGCTCCGTCACCGGAACCGTTCAAGACCCCGCCGGTCTGGCCATCCCCGGTGCCGGAATCGCGCTCACCCAACCCGCCACCGGAGCCGTCCGCCAGACCTCCACGAATGGGCTCGGCGACTTTCTCTTCGGCAGTGTCACCCCCGGCCAGTATTCGCTCACCGTCACCATCAGCGGTTTCAAGAAATCGGAGCGGCGGAACATTCAGGTCAGCGCCTCGGAGACCGTGTCGCTCGGCAACCTCCAGCTTGAAGTGGGACAGGTAACCGACTCCGTTACCGTGAGCGCCGCGCCGGTCCAGATCCAAACCTCCAGCGCGGAGCGGGGCGGCACCATCACCAGCACACAGGTGGACAATGTCCTCATCCGCGGGCGCAACGTGATGAGCCTGCTGCAACTGCTGCCCGGCGTCATCGACAACGGCGACCAGGAATCTCTGGG
>Ga0105046_10012135_pt1 | contig 13365 bp, 9 predicted proteins | sample MAT03_FD_78385 | JGI IMG/M metagenome (GOLD analysis project Ga0105046, IMG submission 78385) | Freshwater microbial communities from Lake Fryxell liftoff mats and glacier meltwater in Antarctica - MAT-03 (megahit assembly) | ecosystem: Environmental > Aquatic > Freshwater > Ice > Liftoff... | reverse complement strand
GAGCCGGTACCAAGTGCGGGCCAGCAATTTCACGTCGGTCTGCAGGGACAGGGTGCCGCCGGGCCAGGCGAGTTCTGCCTCGACGCCGCAGGCGCCGGCGCGCACGGTGACCCGGCAGTCGCCGTCGGTTTCGCTGAGCACGGTTCGGGTTTCGTTGGGCACGCCGGCGAGGATAATCACGGTCCAGGTGCAGGTGGCCTTGGGATCGCGAATCGGGGCAGGGGTGATTTGGCCGTGGGAGCCCAGCGCGACAGGTTGGCGGCTACCAGCGAAGTCGGTAGAAAAGGCGGTGGAACAGTCATCGTAGTGCAGGCCTGGGCCAGCGGGGTTGGGATCGCCGTTGATCACCTTGACGAGGCGGGCATGGGCTGGTCCGGGGGTGCGCAGGGCGATGTGGGCGGTGAATGTGTCGCCAGGACGATGGGAGAAGCGGTCCAGGTAGCCGGTGATCGGCAGGGCGGTGAGCATCTTTAATTTTCTCCCGGCAGGAAATCTTCACTGATTATCTTGACGAGTTAGGCTGACGTCCACGAAGATTTGTAATCAGGCGCCCGCTGCGCCGCAACAAACAGGGAGAGTTTCCGATGGCACGGACTGGATGGGCGCCGTTTGGCCTCGCGGCCGCGATGACGTTGGCAGGGGCGCTGGGCAGCACTTCGGCATTGGCGCAGGCCTACAAGTGCCCGAAGGTCGGCGGCGATTTCGTGTTTGGCCAGGAGGCGAACGTGAATTCGCTCGACCAGATGACGTCGAGCACGATTTCGACGCGCAATGTCGCCATGAACATCTTCGAGGCGCTGATGTCGCGCGACGAGACCAATAACCCGATCACCGACCTGGCGGAGTCGTTCACGGAGTCGCCGGACGGGCTGATCTACACCTTCAAGCTTCGCCAGGGGATCAAGTTCCACAACGGCAAGACGATGACCTCGGCCGACGTGATGGCGTCGTGGGAACGCTACAAGGCGCGGGCGAACGAGCGGAACATCCTGGACAATGTCGCCCGCTGGGAGACGCCGGACGCAGCGACCTTCGTGGTGCACATGACGAAGCGCCAGCCGACCTTCATCGAGTTCATCAGCTCGTTCTCGACGCCGATCGTGATCGCTCCGTCCGAGGCCAAGGACGATCCGCCGCAGCAGCTTCGCACCGTGGGCACCGGGCCGTTCCAGCTGGTGGAGTTCCTGCCGGGCAGCCACGTGAAGCTGAAGCGCTATGACGGCTATACGCCGAACACCAAGTTCACCGAGCGCACCGGCTTCGGCGGCTACAAGCAGGCCTGCTTCGACACGGTGACCTTCCGGATCGTGACCGAGCCGGGCGCGCGCGTCGCCGGGCTGCGCACCGGCGAGCTGCACGCGGTGGAGGACATTCCCTTCGTCTCGGTGGCCGCCCTGAAGCAGGACGCGAAGATCACCATCCTGCCGTTGGAGAACTGGTGGGTGCACATCGCGGCGGCCAACACCTCCCAGCCGCCGACCGACAACGCCAAGTTCCGCCAGGCGGTGATGGCGGTGATGGACATGGACGAGGTGATGGAGGCCGCGACCGACGGCAACTACAAGCTGAACGTCGGCTTCCAGTATCCGCACCAGGCCAGCTATACTGATGCGGGCAAGGAGACCTACAATCAGAAGAATGCCGCCAAGGCGAGGGCGCTGCTGGCCGAGGCCGGCTACAAGGGCGAGCCGGTGGTGCTGCTGACCAACAAGGACTTCCCTTCGATGTACAACGCGGCACTGGTGATGAGCCAGCAGCTTCAGGCGGTCGGCATCAAGGCGGAGCTGAAGGTGGTGGACTGGCCGACCTCGGTGCAGATGCAGCTGGTTGCCTCGCCGTCGCCGGGCTGGAACTACTTCTTCACCGGATACGGCACCCAGCCGGCGCTTGGCGCGCTGGCCACGATGAACTTCTTCATGGGCTCCAACCCCAACTACAAGCCCAAGCCCGGCCAGGAAGACCCGGTGCTGAAGGTCGAGTGGGAGAACATGAACCAGAGGGTCGACCCGAAGGAGCGCCAGGCCGCGTTCGTGGCGATGCAGCGGCGCATCCTGGAACAGGCGCTGGTGCTGCCCTTCGGCTCGCTGACCAAGGTGCAGGGCGTGCGGGCGAACGTGGTTGGCTACAAGCCCTTCCGCATCCCGCGCTTCTCCAACGTGTCGTTCCAGTAAGGCGGGGCTGACACGTCATGTGGGGGGTTGCCCGTCGCAGCATCCTGGGGTCGTTCCCGGTCTTGCTGATCGTGAGCCTGATCACCTTCGGGTTGATGCGACTGATACCGGGCGACCCCTCGGCTGCGATCGGCGGGCTGTCGGCCACATCCGAACAGCTCGCCCTGATCCGCCTCGAACTGGGTCTGGACGAACCGTTCGTGGTGCAGCTGGCGCTGTGGTACGGCGAGTTGCTCCAGGGCAATCTTGGCCGATCGATCATGATGGGCCAGGACGTACTGCAGGTCACGATGATCCGCCTGCCAGTCACGATCGCGCTGTCGCTGTATGCGCTGGTGCTGACGCTGTTGCTGGGGCTGGCGAGCGGCATCCTGGCGGCGCTGCGGCAGAACACAGTGATCGACCAACTGGCCATGGTGTTCGCCATGATCGGTATTTCGGTGCCGAGCTTCTTCCTCGGCCTGCTGATGATCCTTTTGTTCGCGGTGCATCTGGGCTGGCTGCCGACTGGCGGATACATTCCCCTGTGGCAGGACCCGATCGGCTGGCTGCGCACATCAACCATGCCGGCGCTGTCGCTGGCGCTGCTGCAGATGGGGCTGCTGGCGCGCATCACCCGCTCGACCATGCTGGAGGTTTTGCGCCAGGATTACATCCGCACTGCACGGGCCAAGGGGCTGCCGCGGCGGCTGGTGGTGGTCAAGCATGCGCTGACCAACGCGCTGATCCCGATCGTCACGGTGGTGGGGATCATCATCAGCCTGTCGATCTCGGGCGCGGTGGTGGTGGAGAGCCTGTTCTCGATCCCGGGAATGGGGCAGTTGCTGACCCAGGCGGTGCTGAACCGCGATTATCCCATGGTGCAGGGCGGGTTGTTGGTGACCACGGCATTCCTGGTGATGGTCAATATCCTGATCGACATCGCCTATGCCATTCTTGATCCGCGGGTGCGCTATGAACGGTCCTGATACCATCTTGGCTGCCGGGGCCGCGGACGACGCGCCACTGGAGGAGGAGTTCGAGATTTCCGCCAAGCGGCAGTCGCCGTGGCGGATGACCGTGCGGCGGCTGTTCCGCCACCGGCTGTTCCTGATGGGGCTGGGGCTGTGCTCGATCATCCTGGTGGCCGGCATGCTGGCGCAGTTGATCGCGCCGGTGGACCCGACGCGGCTGGCGATGCGGTGGAAGTTCCGCTCGCCCGGCATGGACGGGTTCATCTTCGGCACCGATAATTTCGGCCGCTCGCTATGGTCTCGGGTGATTTGGGGGGCGCAGCTCTCGCTGTACATTGGCTTCTCCGTGGTGGCGCTGAACGCGGTGTTCGGCACGCTGATCGGGGCGAGTGCCGGGTATTTCCGGCGCATCGACAATGCGCTGATGCGGGTGAACGACGCGCTGATGGCGTTTCCGGCAATCTTGTTGGCGATTGCGATCACCGCGGTGCTGGGGCCCTCGACCTTCAATGCCATCCTGGCGCTGTCGATCGTCTATATCCCGCGCACCGCGCGCATCGTGCGGGCGAGTGTGATCGTGCTGCGTGAGATGGAATATGTGCAGGCGGCGGTGGCGGCAGGGGCCGGGCACTGGCGCATCCTGCGGCGGCACATCCTGCCGAACGCGATGGCGCCGCTGATCGTGCAGTTGTCGTTCCTGTTCGGCTTTGCCGTGCTGTCGGAAGCAACGCTGTCGTTCCTGGGGCTGGGGGCGGTGCCGCCGACGCCGACCTGGGGCAACATCATGGCCGAGGGGCGGCAATACCTGGTGGAAGCACCCTGGATCATCACCATTCCCGGCATTGCGCTGATGATCACCGTCATGGGGCTGAACCTCCTCGGCGACGGGCTGCGCGACGTGCTTGACCCGAGGTTGCGGATACAACAATGAGCCTTTTGGAAGTTCGCAACCTGACCACCGCGTTCCAGACGGAGCGGGGTGAGGTGACCGCCGTCGAGGATGTCAGCTTCGACCTGAACGAGGGCGAGATTCTCGGCATCGTCGGCGAATCCGGCAGCGGCAAGAGTGTCACCGCGCTGACCATCATGGGGCTGCTGCCGCAGCCGCCGGCGCGCATTGCGGCGGGCTCGATCCGATTTGCCGGCGAGGAACTGACCACCATGCCGGAGCGACGGATGGAGGGCATCCGCGGCTCCGGCATCTCGATGGTGTTCCAGGAGCCGATGACCTCGCTGAACCCGGTATTCACCATCGGCGAGCAGATGATGGAGACGCTGCGCGCCCATGAGCGGCTGAGCCAGCGCGAGCAGTATTCCCGCGCCGTGTCGATGCTGGACAAGGTGGGCATTGCATCGGCCGCGCGGCGGATGACGGATTATCCGCATCAGTTGTCCGGTGGCCAGCGGCAGCGGGTGATGATCGCCATCGCGCTGGCGTGCAATCCGAAGCTGCTCATCGCCGACGAGCCGACCACGGCGCTGGATGTGACCATCCAGGCGCAGGTGTTGGACCTGCTGATGGATTTGCGCGACGACCTCGGCATGGCGATCATCGTGATCACCCACAACATGGGCGTGATCGCCGAGACCGCCGACCGGGTGCTGGTGATGTATGCCGGGCGGATCGTCGAGCAGGCGCCGGTGGCCGAGCTGTTCGAGCGGCCGCGCCACCCGTACACGCGTGGATTGCTGTCCTGCGTACCGACCTTGGAGCAGCAAACAAACCGGCTGGTGGCGATCCCCGGCTCGCTGCCCGAGCCCTCGCGGCGGCCGCCCGGATGCCGGTTCGCGCCGCGCTGCCGCCATCGCATCGAGGCGTGCCGCAGTGCGATCCCGCCGCTGGTGGAGGAGGCGGACGGGCATTTCGCCGCCTGCATTCGCACCGGCGAACTGGTGCCGGTATGAGCGCGCTGGTTGAGGTGGCCGGCCTATCGAAGCACTTTCCCGTGCGTTCGGGTGGGCTGTTCCGCCGGATTGTGACGCCGCTGCGGGCAGTGGATGACGTGTCGCTGTCCATCGTGGCGGGCGAGACGCTGGGCCTGGTGGGTGAGAGCGGCTGCGGCAAATCGACCCTTGGGCGGCTGCTGATCCGACTGTTGGAGCCGACCGGCGGGAGCATTCGCTTCGACGGGCAGGAGATCACCGGTCTGGGAGCGCGGGCGATGCGACCCCATCGGCGCGCCATGCAGATTGTCTTCCAGGATCCGTACGGCGCGCTCAATCCGCGCATGATGGTGGAGGACATCGTTATGGAGCCGCTACTGATCCATGGTGCGAAGCCCGATGCCGAGAGCCGGCGGCTGGTTGGCGAGATGCTGAAGCTGGTGGGGCTGCCAGCGCGGGCGCGCGACAGATTTCCGCACGAGTTCTCTGGCGGGCAGCGGCAACGCGTGGGAATTGCACGTGCGTTGATACTGCGGCCGCGGTTCGTGGTGTGTGACGAGCCGGTCTCTGCCTTGGATGTCTCGGTGCAGGCGCAGATTGTCAACCTGCTGCAGGACCTTCAGACGGAGCTCGGACTGACCTACCTGTTCATCGCCCATGACCTTAGCGTGGTGAAGCACATCTCCGATCGGGTGGCGGTGATGTACCTTGGCAAGGTCGTGGAGGTTGCCGACAAGCAGGCGATCTATGCCGATCCGCAGCACCCCTATACGCAGGCGCTGATCGGCGCGGTGCCGGTGCTGAACCCGCGGGCGCGCGGGCGGGGCCGGCGGGCGCGGATTACTGGCGACATTCCGAGTGCTCTGAACCCGCCCAGTGGCTGTCGCTTCCATACGCGCTGTCCGCATGTGATGTCGATTTGTCGAGAGCAGGCGCCGGCCCTGCTGGACACCGCGCCAGGGCATGGCGTGGCCTGCCATCTGATGACAAAAACGATGCCATGAGGAGACCACGGCCATGTCGGATGCTGCCCGTTCGCGCCTGATTTCGGACGTGGACTTCAACGCCGATGGCCGGCAGAACGGCTTTGTTCGGCTTTTCCATTCGGTGCACAGCTCGGCCTACGGGTTCATCCCTATCCCGGTCGTTGTGCTGAAGAACGGCGCAGGGCCGACGGCTCTGTTCGTCTCGGGCAATCATGGCGACGAGTACGAGGGGCAGGTGGCGCTCTGCAACCTGGCAAAATCGCTTGACCCCGCGGCAATCAAGGGCCGAGTGATCATTCTGCCGATGGCGAACTTCCCAGCGGCGATGGCCGGCAAGCGGACGTCGCCGGTCGACGAAGGCAATCTTAACCGAAGCTTTCCCGGCAACCCTGACGGGAATGTGACGCAGCAGATTGCGTTTTTCATTGAGCATGTTCTGATCCCAATGGCCGATGTGGTGTGTGATCTGCACTCAGGCGGGTCGTCACTGATGTATGTGCCCTGCGCGCTGATCAAGCGTACCGTGGATGACAAGCGGCATTCCCAGCAAATGGCGCTGTTGAAGGCGTTCGGTGCACCGCTGGCTTACCTGTCGGGCGGCGGCAACGGCACGGGGACCGACAGTACGCTGATGGGCGGAGTAGAGCGGGCCGGCCGGTTGGCGCTGGGCACCGAACTTGGAGGCTCCGGTCAGGTCACCCCGGTGGCGCTACGGATCGTCGAGCGTGGGCTGCACAACGTTATGGTACATATGGGTATTCTGCCGAAGAGAATGCGCATCAAGGGCGAAGAGACACGGCTCCTAGATGTAGGTGGACCTGAGTACTTCGTCTATGCGCCTGACAACGGGGTGTTCGAACCAACCGTAGAACTGGGCGACACGGTGACCCGGGGGCAACTGGCGGGCCGCCTACACTCCCCCGAGACCCCTTGGGCGCCTGCGGTGGAGTTCCGCTTTGGGCGCCCGGGGTTTGTGTTGTGCAAGCGGGTTCCGGGACGCGCAGTTCGAGGCGACTGCCTGTTCCACCTCGGTTCGGATGTTGCGGCCGCGTAGGCCGAGTTTGGGTAGAATGCGCAGAACGTGCGGCTCGGATTTAGGCTGCTGCAAAGTTGATAGCGGTGTGTGGGGCGCGGTTTGGCGTGGCGCTGTCATTGCAGACGACAGTATGCTAGAAATCAGCGTTCTTTATCGGAGGAGGTGACTCAATGCGCGCTCTGCTTCTCGCTTCTGTGCTGCTCGCTCCGGCTATGCTGTTCGGGGTTCAGGAAGCTGCGGCCCAGGGCTCGCCCTCGGCGGACCAGATCATTCGTGCGCTGCGCCCCACTGGACCGGTGCAGGTTGGCACGCGCGGTATCCGGCCGGCCTCGCCAGCAACTGCACCGAGCCCAGTGGTGCCGGCGGCGGCCCTTTCTGATACGCGACCGTCCGTAGTGGCGCCAACAGCGCCGCAAACCGCTGCGGTAGCGCCTTCCCTGCCGCAGCCAGCGGCCCCGGTTCCGCAAGCGACGGCACCTTCGATCGATCTGACGGTGCAGTTCCAGTCCGGATCGGCAGAGTTAACGCCTGAGGCTGCGCGAACGCTGGATGAGTTGGGTCGGGCTCTCAGCAGCGACGCCTTGGCGTCCTTCCGGTTTCGTATTGAAGGACATACCGATACCACTGGCTCTTACGGCTTGAACATGGCCCTATCACAAGCGCGGGCGGCGCGAGTGGCGGAGTACCTGCAGAGCAAATTCAGCGTGGCTGCGTCGCGGTTGCAACCCGTGGGTCGGGGTCAGGAGGCGCTGAAGGTGCAGACACCTGATCAGACCTCGGAGCCGCGCAATCGGCGGGTGCAGGTGATCAATATCGGCGCCTGATATCCATTCGGCGCGCGACGCATAGTGGGCGGCGGCGGCCCCCGATGAGCCGAAACCCCGAGGGTGATGGGGCTCCAGGCGGTTCACGCCCTGATGAAGATGCCACGGTGCGGCTGCCACGCCCGCGCGTCTATGGCCCACCGAGCGATCGCCCGGTGATTCCGGCTGGGGGCGGGATGCCGCCAATTTTCCGGCTGATCGCGCTTGCCTTCATGATTGCGATCGGTGTCACCGGCTGGTTCGTGATGCGCGAAAAGGCGCCTGCCCTGGAGGCATATGTTGGGCCTGGCACGCAGGTGGAGTCGCCGCGAATCGTGGTGAAGCTGGCCGATGAGGCTGAGATCCTTGCGCACCAAGCCGAGTCGATCACAGTTTTCCGCTTTGCGGCCAATCGGAGGGTGCTTGTGCTCGACTTCGCCACATTACTTGAGCAGGGGCTCATGCTGAACCGGGCGGCGGCGATGGTTGAGAAAATCGGGCTGCCGCGCGACCGGGTGTTGCGCGACGATGAATTGGATGCGGCGATCGCGGCCGGCGGCGATACGATGGAGACTTATTACTTCGGTCACGACTATACCGTCGCCGATCTGGCGCGGTTTTTCGCACTTGCCGACCGGGACGGAGTGAAGCTGCGTCCCCAGGAGGAGTGGTTGCGAAGCCTGATGCGGCAGGAGGGTCTTTTGGCGGCTGATGCAAAGGGAGCCTTGATCTCGCTGCCGCGGGTCGGCGCGACGGCTACGGTCGATGCGGCGCTGAGGGCGACGATTCTGCGGCACGAGCTTTCCCATGCAGAGTTTTTCACCAACCCAGGCTATGCCGCCTATGCACGGCAATTCTGGCGCGACGGGCTCGACGAGGCCGGGCGGGGGGCGTTTCGGCGGTACCTGGCGGCGCAGAACTACGACCCGACGATCGAGGATCTGATGGTCAACGAGATGCAGGCCTATCTGATGCATACCAACGACAAGCGGCTGTTCAACGCGGCGTCGCTGGGAGTAGCGATGGAGGTGATGGATCGCTGGCAGGCATCGTTCCTGTTGGGTATGCCGAACGGGTGGCTGCGTGACGCTTGCCTAGCCGCATTGCCTTCGGCCGGCGCGGTGTTGCGCCGGCCGCGCCGCAGCGCGATTCAGCGCGGTTCGGTCTCAATAAGAATGGCACGGGCATTGACCCGCGCGCCACGACGAAGTGCTCCTTCCATCGCGGCCTGAAGATCGCGCAGGTAGGTGTCGGTGGTGTCTTCCGCCGAGCGGCGCTGAGGGAAGAGTGGTTGCGCAGAGACAGTGATCAGCATCATGTCGACCCCATAGGGGGGGGCCACCTGCCAGCCGACCTCCTCGGGCTTGCAGTGACAGGTCTCCGGGTCGGCGATGGAGACCGTGGCGCCGGCCGGGAATTGCCGGAAATCCATGGGGGCGACTTTGAGGGTTTGGCGTCGCCCGTCAGCGGTGGCGATGTCGATCTGTCGGGCCTCGTTGCTGGGGTAGAGGTGCACCAGGGTACCGTCGGCGGTGAGGTAGGAAAGCTGCGCGTAGCCGGCATAGTCGGGCATAACAAAGCGCGGCACGATGTTGTCGTTCTCGTGCAGCTTGAACGGACCGGATTTCAGGGTGAGTTGGACGTCAGGAGCTGAGCTGCCGAACCGGCGGGCGGCAGGGCGGAGCACATCGAGCGTCTTGCAGAACGGGCCATCGAAGGCCGCGACGCGCCACGAAAGCGGGGCGCGGTCGGCGGCTTCGGTCATCAGGCGCCGCAGCCCCGCTTCTGCTGTGCGGCTGGAAAGGCCACCAAGAGTGGCGGTTCCGTCGTCGAACACATCGCCCTCGATGAGCGTGCAGGGCACGCCGGCGGCAGCGGCCTGAAATGCTGCGCGTAGGCGCGAAGGCGAGAACAGAGCGGGTGACGGCTGGACGATAACGGCGCTGGTCGGGGGGACAGTGGGCGGTGACGGTACGGGCGAAGGTAAAGCGGTCACTTGCGGTGCTACAGGGAAAGGTGGCGGGAGTGGCGCCGGCGTGGCGGTCGTGGGCAGCGGCGTCGTCGGCAGCGCCGTGGCAGCCGACGGAAGCGGGGCAGGGGTAGGGACCAGGGCGACCGTGATTGCTGGGATCGGCGTGCGGCCGGCAAACCAGTACCACCCACCGCCAGCGGCGGCTAGAAACACGGCCGAGACACCGGCTAGCAACGGCACAAGGTTGCGCTTTGTCGGGGTCTGCGGCGTGACAACAGACGTGGGCGGACGCACCGGCTGGCTTGGCCGAAGTGCAGACGACGGTGCGCTGACCATCGTCGCCTCAGTATCGTCCTGCGCGGCGGCTATTCGTTGCCCCTCGAAGGCGGCTCGCACGGCCTGAGCGAATTCGGTGGCCGAGGCGTAGCGTTGTTCCGGGCGCTTGGCCATGGCGCGGGCGACCACGCCGTCGAGCGATTCCGGCGCGGTAACTGATAGTTCTGACGGGCGCGGTGGGGCGACGTTCAGCACCTTGTGCATGATCGCTGTCATGCTGCCCTCGAACGGACGTTCGCCGGTTAGCATCTGATAGAGCAGCACGCCGGACGAATAGATGTCGGTGCGGGCGTCGACCGTCTGGCCCATGAACTGCTCGGGCGACATGTAGGCCGGCGTTCCCATTATGGTGCCGGCCTGGGTCATGCTGCTGCTTTCGATCCGGGCAATGCCGAAATCGGCAATCTTCACCTGACCGTTGCGGGTCAGCATGATGTTTGCGGGTTTGATGTCGCGGTGCACGACTCCGCGCTCGTGGCTGAACTGCAGGCCGGCGAGCAACGCTTCCAGGATGCGCACCGCCTCGGCGGTGGGGAAGCGTTCGTTTTTGTCCAGTAGTGACTTCAGCGAGGGGCCGTCGACGAACTCCATGACAATGTAGGCGATCTTGGCAGTCTCGCCGTAGTCGAAAACTCCGACGATATTGGGGTGGGTGAGGCGCCCGGCTGCCTGCGCCTCGCGCTTGAAGCGGGCAAGTTCCTCCTGGGTCTCGGTATCGTTGGCGTCAGGCAGCGTCAGGGTCTTGATGGCGACTCGGCGGTCGATCACCGGATCATGGGCATCATAGACGGTTCCCATGGCGCCCTTACCCAGGATGCCTGAGATTTCATACTTTCCGAGCTTGCCGTCCTCCATCCGTACTCCTCGCGCGCAGCCAACGGCTGCATGCCCCGGTCATGCCGTGAGCTTATAGACCAGCTGGCACGGGAACCGAAAGTATCGCCTGTTGGGCACCGCGCCGCTTGCCACCTTCACCAATGACCGCGAATGGTGCCCAGTAGAAGGGATGGGCGACGTCGATCACGAGCGCCTTCCCGGCCTCGTCAAGCATGCCGAGCTGGGCGGCGCGCATTGCGCCGGTGATGCCAAGTGCGGGGGCGGCACCGAGGCGGCGCAACGAATCGGCTACCAGGTATGCGGCGATCTGATCGTTGACCGACCAGTGCGTAACCAGCAACGAGCGTGCGCCTGCATAGAAGAAGGACCGCGCCAAGCCCGATAGGCTTTCGCCGGCAGTGGTTCCGCCCGGTCCACCGGAGTTGCATGCCGACAGGATGACCGTATCAGCGTCAAGATCAAGTTCCAGGATGGCCGAGGCGGTGAGCAGCGAGCCCGCGGCGTCAGCGGCGCCAGCGGGAGCCGAGGTCACTATCGCCGGCTCGGCCTGGCACCGCAGCTCGGAGGGTAACAAGGCATGCGTTGCGAAGTGGAGGATGCGGTAGTCCTTGAGGCGAGCACGCTTGACGCCGGGGACGGTGAAGGCGGGGCCAAGCAGGGTTTCGGCAGGTGCCGCGCCCAGCAGACGGCGGGAGGCTTCGAGCTCGGGACGGGCGAAAGGCAACGGCGGTAGCCCGGCATAGAGGGCGGCGCTGTCGGCGCATTCGCGACCGAAGGTGCGAGTAGCCTGCGCCAGAGTGACTGGGCGGAATTCTCCGAAGCCGAACCAAGGACGGGTAGCGCGCGAATTGCCGGCAACCTTACGCAGCGATACAAAATTTGCCGCAGCAGGTACATGGGCAATGGTCGCGCGCCGCAGTAACCATGGCGCGGTTGCCAGGGCGTCCTGCGTTGCTGGGCCGGTGAGAAGCAGCTCGAACGGCAAGGATAGCAAGGGGCCGGCGGGTACGATGACGATTGCATCAGCGCCTTTCAGCGCCGGCTCCAGCCCGGCCAGGGTGGCACGATAGATCGCCTGCGCCGCTTCGATGTCGAAGGGTGCTGGTCTGCCGGTCGTGTTCTCGATGCTGGCGCGCACGCGACGCACCAGTTTGCTCATCTCGGGCAGGCCGCCTGCAATCGGGGCAGCCTGGACCATGCCGTCACGCAAGGCGAAGGCCCAGCCGCCGGTATCGCTGAGTGTGATTGAAACAAACGCCTCGCCCGGTGCAAGTGCTGCCATCACGTCGGCAGCCGGAGCGACCTGCTGCACGAGTTGGCCGTAGTTAGGGGAGGCAGCCTGCAGCGCGGATTCAGCTTCAGCAGCTTCTTCCTGTGCCTTGGCGATGCGGGTGTCGAGTTCCGGTGAGGAGGCAGCAGTGTTGGTGCCGGTGCCGGTCGGTTCGGACTGATCGCGTTCGCGGTAAAGGTCGGCGAGGCGGGCGCGGATGTCTTCGCGGGCGCGGATAGCGGCGGCTACCTTGGGGTCGCGGGCGTTTTCGGACAGTCGCGCGGACGCCTGGGCGATTTGTTGGCTGGTGACGCCGCCTTGCGCAAGCTGGGCGGCTTCGAACATCTCGACCAGCCACTTCTGGCTCTCGCCGGGCCGCGCGCGCGCGGCGGCAGCGAATGCATCGAGGCAGGGGCTGAGCAATTGCGGCTCGGCGCCTATGCGTAACTGGCGCAGAAGCTTTACGGCACGTAAGCATACCTCGTCGGCGGCTTCCACCTGACCGGCACGCGCCATCTGGCCGGCTCGCAACAACAAGGTTTCGGCAACCGGCCGGCTTTCCGGCAAGGCCTGGGCATAAACGCTCACAGCGCGGGCATATTCGCCGGCAGCGGCAGCGGCCCCGTCAGTCTCGGCTAGCAGCCCAGCGCTTGTGCGCGCCATACGGGCTGCTATCACGGATTGGCGTAGGCCGTTACCCAATGCTAGGTCGCTTGCGTGCCGCAACGCCACGGCACTTTCTTCAAACCGGCCGGCGCGCCGCAACAGGGAAGATTCGCGGCGACGGACCTCGATCAAGCCCAGCAACGCGGTGCGGATAACCGGGGCGGATAGCATTTCGCGGTTTGGTAGCAGTTCGGCCATGCCCGACCCAGCACCGGTGGAGCCGACGCGCGCCGCGGCGCGTGGGCGGGCGTTGCGAACTTCGTCGGGCAGCAGGTCAGCATAGCCCCGACCAGCGCGGGTTAGCATGGTCAAAGCCTGGTCGGCGCGGCTCTGGTTCGCAGCATGCAGCGCCCGGTAGTGCATCAGCCGCACGGCCTGCAGCGGGTCATCGGCAGCCCCAGCCAACTGTTCTGCCCGGTTCAAGATGGAATCGGCTTCGGCATAGCGACGT
>Ga0105046_10012133_pt1 | contig 13367 bp, 9 predicted proteins | sample MAT03_FD_78385 | JGI IMG/M metagenome (GOLD analysis project Ga0105046, IMG submission 78385) | Freshwater microbial communities from Lake Fryxell liftoff mats and glacier meltwater in Antarctica - MAT-03 (megahit assembly) | ecosystem: Environmental > Aquatic > Freshwater > Ice > Liftoff... | reverse complement strand
TTGATATGCTGCCCTCCGCCACGGGCTTCGATGTGCTCTTCTGGTATGCAGTCGGCTTGGGTCCGGTCAATGGCTATGGCAAGATCCTCCAGTTCGATGCCGGGTTCAACTACACCGGCGGCTTCGCCATTCCGGGGTTCAACGGCCAACCACTCATCTTCGGGCAGGACAGCGTGGCGGATGTGCAGGAGTTTATCCATACACCCGACGGCGGGTTCCTCGTTACCGGGACGATGATAGAGGATATCCGCCGCGCTTTCGTTATGCGGCTTTCAGCCACTGGAGCATTGGAGGATCTGCTGTTCACACCGGACATGAGCGGGGAACCTTATCCAACCCTCCAAGGTCTGATCCCCTTGGATGATGGCACATACGCCTGGGCAGTGGCGGAAAGCCAGGTCTGGCAGCAGCACGGTGCGCGTTCCCATGTGTACAAGCTGGATGCGGAATTGAACATCCTCGGCCATATCACACTGACCGAAAATGAGATAACCGGTGGGCCGGAACCCCTGTTTATGCTGAAGGCACAGGACAACAGCCTCGTGCTCTGTGGAAACCTCGTGGGCGACGGGGTCGCACCCCATGTGTGGATGGCCAAATTGGGCGAGTTCGTTGGCGTGCATGATCACCTGGCGGATGCACCACACGTAACCGCATTCCCCAACCCCGGCACCGATCAGTTGAACATTCGCGCCCAACACGGCGGCGGAGGTACGCTGGCACTCTATGATCTACAAGGGCGATGCGTAATGCGATGGCTCCTGGTCGGCGGGCAAGCTGATGTTCCAACGGCCGATCTATCCCCTGGCCTCTATCACTTCGTTCTGCTTGGAACCTCCGGTGAGGAACTTGGCCGCGGACGCTGGGTGCGGGAATAAGCAGGACCGGCTCAGAGCAGGGCGTAGAAGAGCACCAGCCCGTTGTCGGTGCCGATCAGCAGGTGGCCCTCATGGAAGAGCAAGGGGGCGCGGTGGTGTTGATCCTTGTTCTCCGGAAAGGTGATCGTACGTTCCACCTTGCCCTCGGCGTTCACGAATTCCACAGCGCCGTTCTTCACCGCGCGAACGGTAACGCCATTGTACACGACCTCGCCTTGCTGGTAGAACCGATCGAACGCGGAATTGGTCATGTCCAGCCCCATCGCTTTCACCGCGCGCGGATCAGGGATCCACGTGTGCGGCTTCAACACCTTCTCCTGCTTGCCGGTCTTCACATCCCACACAGTGCGTTTGCCACTGTAACCGATCAGCAGCAGGAACTCGCCGTTCTCGTTGAAGCCGACATGGTACACGGCCGTGCTGCCATCCTCGTTGTACGGGAACGCGAAGAGCTTCTTCCCGCTCTCCAGATCATAGAGTTCCGCGCCCCTGTTCAAGCCCACGAGCAGTTGATCGCCCTTGGGGGAGATCGCCAGGCTCACCTCTTCCGCTTTCGCGGTGCGGATCGTCTTCGTCGGCGCCTCGCCCACCAGTTGGCCGTTCAGTGCGATCGTAAAAAGAAGTGCGGAGAGAACGGCCAGCGTGCGGATCAAGGACATCGGTCAGCTATCGATCAGGTGGCGTTGTTGTTTGAGCCAGGCCAGTGCTGCGTGGCTGTCGCCGAACATCTGGATGGGGCGGTGTGGCTTGTGGTGGCGCACGAAGACGTTCGCGGCGAGCTGGTGACTGAAGTCCCGCACCACGATGGCGTCCGCAGCGATGTATCGGCAGGAATCCTCCGAGGAAGCATAGGCACGGGCCTCGTTGTTCATGGTGGTCTCCTCGCCCACCGAGACCAGCAGCAGCACCTTGCGGCCTTTGCGCTCCGCCTCGATCGCATCGAACATCAGTTGCACTTCCTCGGGCGTCACCAAATGGTGGTCCTTGAAGTGGGTGTGTACCACGTCCTCTCCGAGGAACGTCACGGTACAGGCCTCCAGATCCACTACGTGCATCGTCATCATCGCTTCGGGGTACGAAGTTACGCGGGGAACGCAGCGCAGTGTTAAGAGATCAACGCACCAAAAGCCACGCGGCCGATGCCCCATCCTTGCGGATCGCGGCCATCGCTTCCAACGCGTCCTTCCGGCTCACGTAACTGCCGAACGCCACCGGGGTCAACTGGCCATACTGCTTCAGCTGCACGGCGGGATAGCCCTTGGACCGCAGATCCGCCAGAAGTTTGGCGGCGTTCTCCGGTTGCGCGAAGCATCCGCCGATGACATGGAAGCGTGCATGGGGCGCGTTGACCTCCGCCTTGGGCATCACCACGGCGGTGGTCTCACGTACGGCCTCCATCGGTGCGGGTCTACCAAGGTCCACGGTCAAGGACACGCTATCGTTCGTTGTGAGCGGTAGCACGCGCACACCGAGCGGTTCTTCCGGCAGGGTGAAGACCCCCGCATTGGCAACCACTGGCGCCGCAACCTCAGCCGCCGCTGCGTAGGTCGGCGCAGGGCGCGGACCGAAGGGATCGAGGCCGCTCCATTGGGCGCCTTGTCCGCCCAACCGGTAGGCATAGAACGCCGCCGCACCGAATACCACAGCGGCCAGGGTGGCAGCGGCCCAAAGCACAGGCGCGCGACGATCCGCTTTTTCAGCAGGTACTGGCTTGGACAGCTCACGGATGATGGGTGCCTGCTTCATCCGCTCCACGGGTACTGCGGCCAGTGGGCGAAGTCCGAAAGCGTCCTTCCAATAGCCGGTGCGCTTGTCCGGATCGAATTGCAGGTTCTCTTCCGCGTCGCGGAAAAAGACACCGATGCTGGGGAGTTCCAAGCGACCGCTCCGCTCCAGCGTATTCCGCCAGCCCTCCACTTCCAGATCGATGCGCGCAGTGGCCACATCGAAGCCGATGCCTTCGCGTTTGGCCATGTGATCGGCCAGCAACCCGTCATTGCGCACCAGGTGGCGGTTGAAGTTGAGGTCCTTGCCGGGCGGATGCACGAGCTTGCGCGCTTCATCCAGCCTGGCCGAGCGATAGTGCGTGAGGAAACCGCCCCATTGCGGCACGATCACACAATCGTGGCAGTAGAGCAGGTCGTGCAGGTCGCGTTCGATACCCATGGAAAACGTGGGCAAGTTATCGCTCGTGGACTTAGGGTGGCGCCCAGGAAATGTAGCGTAGCGAGTGCCGAGTGCTGCTGTGCGCTCCAGCACCCGGCACTCGCTACGCTCCACTCGCCACTCGTCCTCTTGCTTCCTCCAGATCCACAGGGGTATCCACACAGAAAGAGGGATGGGTGGTGAGCCCGATGCGTACCCTGAACCCATTCTCCAGCCAGCGCAATTGTTCCAATGATTCAGCCCGTTCCAGCGCGGAGGTTTTCAGGGCGACGAGCTTCTCCAACACATCGGTGCGATAGCCATAGAGCCCCACGTGCTTCAGGTAACGGAAGCGGGTGTGCCGGGGGGCGTTGTTCCCATCACGCAGGAAGGGGATGGCAGCGCGGCTGAAGTAGAGCGCGTCCATATTCGTGTCGGTGGCGATCAATACTTCCCCTGGATCATCGAGGTCGCGATCATCCGTGATGATCTGCGCAAGTGTGGCGATGCCGCTGGGTGCGTCGGCCAGAGCGCGGCACAACTCATCGATCTGGTCCGGCACGATGAACGGTTCGTCGCCCTGGATGTTCACCACCGCGTCGTAGTTCTCCCGTCCTGCTTTCACCAACGCCTCGAAACAACGGTCCGTTCCGCTGGGATGATCCTTAGAGGTAAGCACCACCTCGCCACCGAAAGCGAGAACGTGTTCCACGATGCGAGCATCGTCCGTGGCGACGATCACGGCACCTAACGAACGCGCCTTGCGGGCCTGCTCCACCACACGTTGCACCATACTCTTCCCACCGATGTCCACCAAGGGCTTGCCGGGCAGGCGGCTGCTGGCGTAGCGCGCGGGGATCACACCGAGAATGCGCGGGCTCATCGTCGCGGGTGGGGTTCGTAAAACATCAGGGATCCGATCGGTTGGGCAGGTAAATATCCAACGCCAGGTCATCGATCAGTATTGGTGACCTGGAACGGCACCACGCATAGCACTTGAGCTCATCGTCACCGGACCTTATCGGCGGAAGCAGCTGGTCGAAGGCGATCTCGGCCCATTGACCGCGTTCGAAGGTGGTGATGTCCGGGCAGATCGTGTTATAGGCGTACGAACCTTCGGCGCGGTCAACGGAGAACACGAGGCACGGCATCTCCTCATGGAAGTCCTTTGGAACGAACAACTTCATGCTGGCATGTATCCAGGCGTGGTCCGAATCGGTCAAGCGGTCGTAGGTGCTGCGGATCGTTGGGGAGTAAGGCATGTCCCCATCCATCCTGTACACCGTGCTCCCGGCGAGGCTATCGCGCTGCTGGCGTTCCGGCTGCGCGACGAGCAGGGTCTCGAAGTCAAGATGTCGCACCACCACTTTTCTGTAGTTCTGCCGGTCAGTGAAGGCATGCTCGCCGGTGAACGAGCGTTCGATGCTCTTCAGGCGCTCGGCTCCTTCTGGAACGGATGTCCGCCCAAAGATCGACCAGTAGTAAGCCCGAGTTGTGCGATAGGGGTCGAGCACGCCGTGATGATGCTGCCACATCTGGAAAAGGTTGAGCGCGACCAATGCGCCAAGACATCCGTAAAGGCCGATCCGCCAAAGCGCGCCGCGCGCGCAGTGGGCTTGGACGAAGTAGCCCAACGGCAACGAGAGCACGACGTAGGATGTGATCATCGGTCGAACGCTGAAGCTCGCACCGTACCACCATTCGGTCCAACTCACGACGATCCATGTGGACGCCAGGAACCAGATCACGATGGCCGGGAACAGTGTCCGCTGCCGTCGGTGCAGAAAGATGAGACCGAGCAGCGCGAAGACCATGATCGGCGTGTAGACCAGCCAACCCTTGCGGTAGCTGAAGAACGCGTCCAGCAGGTGAGGTGACCACAGGTCCAGGCCGATGCCGGGGTTCTTGTAGCTGTCGTAGATCGGCGTCCCCACCGCCACCATCCAATAGATCATCTGCGGCAACACCACGAGCAGACAGATACCCATCGCGAAGAGCACCTGTCCGCGGAGTCGCCAGAGCATGCGTCGTTTCGCAGCGAGGCTCTCTATGTCGTACACGCCCCAGAGCAACGGAATGAGAAGTACCAGCACTTCGCTCGGTTTCACCAGCGTGATGAGGCCTAGTGACAGCGCGACCCAAACGAGGTTCCTCCGTCGTTCCGTACGGTGCCATCGCAAGGTGTTCCACACCAGCACGGTCATGAGCATGAAGAGAACATTCGCCGTTTCCAGATTCTTCAGGGTCATGAAGTGGAACCAGTTCGTGCCAAGGGCAATGACGACAAGCAGGAAAGCGATGAGCCGATCGGGGAAGAACGCGAGCAGGATCCGGCGCAGATGCACCAAAGCGATCACGGTGTAACTGACACAGCCCAACGCGATCGCGTATTGGTACGGTAGGCTGAAGCCGTCCATCGGCTGTCCTGTCAATGCCGCGATCGCATGGCCGACCAGGAAGAAGGGCATGTACAGCAACGCCATGCCCATGAGGAAGAAGTAGACCGGGTTACTGTCAGGTCCGGAGCCGAGCTGGTAAAGCGTTCCCGAGATCGGTCGTTCCGCCATCACCTGGTGGATCCATCCGATGTCCTTCAACAAGGGGTCGTGATGGATGAATGATGCAGGCAGGTAGAGGTAGTAGCCGAACACGTCCCAACTCAACTCGTTCGCGCCGAGAGTGTATATCCGGTATGCAACGACAAGGACGGCGATGAGCAGCGCCATCCGGGCGGACCACGGGCGCATGTCGATCTTCAGCGATAGGGCCCTGCTTCCGGTCTCCACTATCGAGCGTTCAAGGGTTCGTACACGGTCACTCCGAGATCATCGATGTAGATCGGCCGGTCATTATCGGACCGGCAGCGCACGACGAGTTCGTCCGAAGGTCGGCGTATTTCCGGTGTGAGGTACCAGGTCACGAGGTGCGTCCGTGCGCCTGCGGCGCGCTTGGTCGTGTCCGTCCACATCTCCTGATAGGCGTAGTCGTAGCCGCCGTGCTCGAACGAGGTTACGAGTGAAACGAACGGCATCGCTCTATCATCAGGCTGGTCGATCCAACAATCCACTTCCAACCAGACGTGATCCTTAGCGGTCAGTCGGTCATAAGGGATGCGGAGGACCGGAGAGGACCTGCCGCGTGGACCCGACCGCATCAACACCAAAGGCATCCGCTTGTAGCGCCGCAGATCGGGAGCATCGCTACCGACCGGGTACGCGTGATCAACGAGCAGCAGGGTATCCTGGCCCGCCGGGGCGGTGGTCTTCGCGAACACGGCCCTGTATGCCGCCTCCGTCATCCGCGATGTATGGATCATTCCCTGCGCGCTTTGCCAGATCTGGAACAGGTTGAACGCCGTTAGAGCGATGAGCGCCACCACACCGGAGGAACGCCACAGCCAGTGCCGACCCGCAAGCCAGGCAAGCACCGCCCCAAGTGGCAGCGCCATCACGGCATAGCTCTGCACCAAAGCCCGCTGCCCGAAGCTGTCAGCGTACCACCAGCAAGACCAGCTCGATACGATGTACAAGTTCAGAACGAAGAAGGCGATGATGGACCAGGAGAGCGAACTCAGGTGGCGTCGCATCAGGAACAACCCGGCGGTGGCCACCACCATTAGCGGCGTGTAGATGTACCAACCCTTCCGGAAACTGAACAGCACCTCCGCGATATACGGATGAAGGAATTCGAACCCTTCGCCCGGGTTGTTGTAGCTCATGTACAGGAACTTTCCGGTGAGCCATTTCCAATAGATGAGTTGCGGCGACCCGATGAGCAGCATGATGCCGATCACCAGGGCGAATTGTGATCGCCATCGCCAGAGGGCACGCACATGGTCCATCCACTGGGCTGGGTGCGCGAGACCGATGAGCAACGGAATGAACACGGCGACGATCTCCGACGGACGCGAAAGCGCGAGCAGGCCGATGAGGACCGCCAGGATGATCGCATCACGCATCCGATGCCGCTCGTGCCACCGGATGCTGTGCCACAACACGCCAGCGTACAAGGTGAACAGGAAGAGGTGCGGCATGCCCGTGGAATAGAGCGCCTGGTGCAGGTAATTGGTACCGAGGACGATAAGCGCGAGCACGGCTGCGACGATCGCATCGCTGAAGTACTTCATGAGCACGCGACGCAACACGAGCAAGCCGGCGAGCAAATAAGCGAGCATCGCACCGATGATCGACCACTGGTAGGGCGCCGAGAAACCATCCTGCGGATGACCCGAGACGCCAGCGACAAGGTGGCCCACCACGAAGAACGGCGACCAGAGGACCGCGAGGCCCATCGGGTACTTCATCACCCAACGGCCTTCGGGCAGGGAGCGCGCCTGGTAGAAACTCTCCGTGCTGTGATAGGTCGTGATCACCTCCTGCACCCACTGCTGATCCTCCAAGGCCAGATCATGGTGCAACAAACCGGCGGGGAGATATAAGTAGTAGCCAAAGGTGTCCCAGCTGAGGATGTTCCTAGGCGGGGAACGGAGCAAGGCGAAGACGAGCACACACCAGAGCGCGAGCGCCGTAGCGAGAGAGAGAGGGACAGCCCTTCGCGCAGCGGACATCACAAGTTGGCGCTCAACACCACTTGCATGCTGCGCGGCGCTTCGATGGAGAGCGGGCGCAGGGAGTACACTTCGTTGCTGAGATTGTTCACGATGAACGATACGCGCAACTGGTCGGTCAGGTCCATGCCGACGCGCGCATCGACGAGCCAGTCGCCCGTGTTGTGGGTCTCCATCCACTCGGTGATGCCGGTCGGCAGAATATCTGGATCAGGCGGGCCCGCGTCCAGGTCCACGAAGGCCTTGTCGATGTTCTGCACGTGACTGTTATAGCGCACGCTGCATCCGGTGAAGACCCTCTTGTACTCGAACTGGACATCACTCCGGAAGGTGTTCCGAACGCGGAACTTGAGGATATTGTCCGTCGGGTCGTAGCTCGTGTTGGTATAGGTGGCGGCCGGGATCACATTGTACGGTTGGGTCTGGCCGGGAAGTACGGGGCCGGGTACCGGCTCGGCATACACGTAGTCCGGGGTGGTGCTGATCGGGGTGGTGGCGGTCCACCCGATCAAGGTGCTGACCCGCACGTTGCCGATGTTGCCTTGACCCGCGAGTTCGAGCTCGTAACCCGAAACGCGCGCGCTCCCGGTGTTCACGCTCTTGAAGCCCAAGCCGTAGAAATTCGCCAGGGGATCCAGGTAGCTCCACGTCTCCCATTGCCCGAAGGTGAACTCCACATAATCCTGGAAATCCTGCTGGAAAACGACCGCGTCCAGGTAGCCGCTGAAGCCCCCGATCTTGAAGCCCTGCTTTATGCCGCCCTCCATGTTCCAACTCTGTTCGGGTCGCAGATCGGCGTTGGGGAAAATGCGCAACTCGCCCACGCTGGTACTGATGAAGCGTTCACCGATGGTCGGGTAACGGAAACCCTGTCCATAACTGGCGCGAACATAGGTCGCCCTCATCACCTTGTACGTGGCGCCGGCGCGGAACACGGGTTGGCCGGCCTCGTCATCGTTAACGGTGAACTGCTCGTAGCGCACGCCTGCGGAGATCGCGAGTTTCTCCTGGAAGAGCTTCTTGTCAACCTGCAGGTAAGCTGCGGTGTTCTGCGCGGTGTTCACACCATCACCATCGGCATCGCCATTGTAGAGCTCCGCCGTGCTCATCACATTGCGGGTCGAAACCCCGCCAGTGAGCACGGTCTCGCCGAAGAGATCCACTTTCTGCTGCACCTGGTACTCCGCATGCAAGGTGCCGTTGCTGTTCCCCTGGTCGTTGTCGTTGTCGAAGATCTGGCGGTGGAACCGTGTTCGCAGCGTATGGCGCGTACCGGCGGCGGAGAAGTAGTTCACGAAGGGATCAACGTAGTACTGCGTTCCAAGTGTTCGTGTCACGGTGCCCGGTTCGGGGCGGAACAAGCCCCGATCGATATCGTTCCAGACGAAGACGCTGGTGCTGCGGCTCGTCATCACGTTCGCGTTCACGCCGTAGCTCAGGCCCTTCACCCTGCCGTTGCGCCAGCGCAATCCTGTATTGAAGCGCACGCGATGCTCGTATCCACCGGGACCCAGGCGGTATGGATCGGCCGCGATGGTATCCGCCGGGATCGGCTCCGGCCCAACGTAACCGACATCGGAGAACGCATTACCGCCCAGCACCAGGTCCAGGTTCTTGATCTGCCGGGAATGGAAGAAATTGGCCCCGCCGAACATCGGGCTGTTCGCGTCCCACCACTTGGCGGGTTTATGACCGGGCGCATCGTACAGCCCGACGAAGGTGGTGACCCGCGTGCTCGGGGTGCTGCGGGGATAAGCGGTGCGCACATTGATCACCCCACTGAGCGCCGCGCTTCCGTAGAGCACCGATGATGCGCCTTTGATCACTTCCACCTGCTCAAGGTTCTCGATCGGGAGGAAGGTCCAGTTCGGCCGTCCGATGTCACCACTGAGGATCGGGATATCATCCACCATCACCTGCACACGGCTGCCCGCGCCGTAACTGAAGCCGCTGCTCGCGCGGATCTGTGGCTCTTCGTCCACCACCACGACACCCGGTACCTGATCCAAGGCCTGATCCATGCTCACAACGTTCTTATTCCGCACCAGTTCAGGGCGCAGTACGCTCAGTGATTGCGTCACCTCCCCCACGCGCTGCTCGAATTTGCCTGCGGTTACCACCACCATGTCGAGTTGCGCCGCCGCGGTGCTCAGCTTCAGGTCCAGCTGGCGTTGTTCTCCTGCTGTGAGCGCTACCGCTTCGGTACGCGATGCGTAGCCGAGGAAACTGAACGTGATGCGATGGTCACCCGCTGCGAGGTTCAAGCGGTACACACCGTCCACATCCGTAGCTGTGCCCTTGCCCGGCGAGATGACCACGTTCACACCGATCAGCGCTTCCCCCGTGAGCGCATCCGTCACCTTGCCTTGAAGTACTCCGTCCTGTGCCATGGACGCGATCGAACATAGAACGGCCAGTGCAGCGGTATGGAGCCTCTTCATCCGTGGAGGGTGGTTTGGTGGAGGGCGCCTCCGGCATCCGTTGGTGCCGTAAGCGATGCGGGTAAATGTAAAGAAAGCCTTGGGGCGCCCTAATGCGTCTCGTTCCGGCGGCGTTCATGGCAGGACGGGCGGGTATGCTCGCTCCCGTCCTATCGAGACTCATCTGGGCATCCACTACCTTGTTCACGTGGAAGATCAACAGTGGATACACCGCATCGCGTTGAGCATGCTCAAGGGAATCGGGCCTGTGAACGCGCGCAACCTCGTGGCATATTGCTGCGGCGTGGATCCCATCTTCACCGACAGGAAGTTGAAGCATACGCTAGAGAAAGTGCCGGGCATAGGACCGAAGCTGATCGCCTCCATCACCGACAAGAAGGTGCTGCCCGCTGCGGAGAAGGAACTGGAATACGTACGCAAGCACAAGCTGCGCATGCTCTTCTATCTCGACGCGGAGTACCCGAGGCGATTGAAGCAGGCCGAGGATGCCCCTGTGCTGCTCTTCGTGAAAGGGAGCGCGGAGATCGATCGCACGCACATGGTGAGCATCGTAGGTACGCGCACTCCGAGCGAGCAAGGCAAGCGCCTATGCGTTGAATTGGTTGAAGGCTTGAAAGAGGTGAATGCGACGATCGTGAGCGGGCTTGCTTACGGCATCGACATCGTGGCGCACCGGCATGCGTTGAAGAACGAGCTGCCCACCATAGGCTGTGTGGCGCACGGTCTGGACCGACTCTACCCCGGCGAACACGCGGCAACTGCGAAGGAGATGCTCGTGCGCGGTGGACTCATTAGCGAATTACCGAGCGGAAGCTCATTCGCGCCCGGCAACTTCCCGGCACGCAACCGCATCATCGCAGGCCTGAGCGATTGCACCATCGTGGTGGAGAGCGGGCCGAAAGGCGGATCATTGATCACCGCCGACATCGCCAACAGCTACGACCGTGAGGTCTTCGCTTTCCCCGGCCGGCCAACGGACCCGCGGAGCGAAGGCTGCAACAAGATCATCCAGCAGAACAAGGCCGCGCTCATCACTAGCGCCAAGGACGTGATCACGCTCATGGACTGGTTGCCGAAGAAGAAGAAAGCGCCCGTACAGGTCGCCCTATTCAGTGAACTAATGCCCGATGAGCAGACCTTGGTGGAGATCATTCGCGCAAAGGGGAAGATCGCCATCGACGACCTGTGCGTGCAGAGCAAAATGCCGCAGGGCAAGGCTTCCGGGCTACTGCTCAACCTGGAATTCAGCGGCGTGGTGCGCAGCCTGCCGGGGAAGATGTACGAGCTTAATTGAACGCCGCCAGTGGTTGATGGCCTCTGGCTGCTGGCCGATCACGTTGAAGGTGGGAACCCTCCCTTGCGGAAGATCGCCCAGCAGCGAAGAGCCTGTGGCCAATAGCATAGTGCGTGTCGCATGGTGCGAGGTATTCCCCCACCTACATTTGCGTCCGCTCAACCAAAAAGCAACCCAAACATCCCGCGATGGCAAAGTCGAACAAGGCCGTGGACGCCTTCATGGCAGAAGTGAAGAAGCGCAACGGCAGCGAGCCGGAATTCCTCCAGGCCGTTCATGAAGTGGCCGAAATGGTGATCCCCTTCATCGAGGCGAACCCCAAGTACAAGGGTAAGATGCTCCTGGAGCGCATGGTGGAGCCCGAGCGCACCATCATCTTCCGCATCCCTTGGGTGGACGACAAGGGCAACACACAGGTACACCGTGGCTTCCGCATCGAGTTCAACAGTGCGATCGGACCGTACAAAGGCGGCTTGCGTTTCCACCCCAGCGTGAACCTTAGCATCCTGAAGTTCCTGGGCTTCGAACAAACCTTCAAGAACAGCCTCACCACATTGCCCATGGGCGGTGGCAAGGGCGGCAGCGACTTCGATCCGAAAGGCAAGAGCGACGGCGAAGTGATGCGCTTCTGCCAGAGCCTGATGACAGAACTGTTCCGCCACATCGGCCCCGACACCGACGTGCCTGCTGGCGACATCGGCGTGGGTGGTCGCGAGATCGGTTTCATGTTCGGCCAGTACAAGCGCCTGGCGAACGAGTTCACCGGCGTGCTCACCGGCAAGGGCATCACGTGGGGCGGTTCATTGATCCGGCCGGAAGCCACGGGCTACGGCTGCGTGTACTTCGCCGAGGAGATGATGAAGCACAACGGCACCAGCTTCAAAGGCAAGACCGTTGCCGTGAGCGGCAGCGGCAACGTGGCGCAGTACGCGATCGAGAAGGCCACGGCGCTCGGCGCGAAGGTGGTTTCCGCTTCTGATAGCGATGGCAGCATCTACGATCCCGCTGGTATCGACAAGGCGAAGCTCGCTTTCCTCATGGAGTTGAAGAACGTGAAGCGCGGTCGCATCGAAGAGTACGCGAAGAAGTTCAAAGGCAGCACCTACAAGAAAGGCGCGCGTGTGTGGGATGTAGTGGCCAAGTGCGATGTCGCTCTCCCCTGCGCAACGCAGAACGAACTGGACGGCAACAACGCGAAGACCCTGGTGAAGAAAGGCGTGAAGTACGTGGCCGAAGGGGCCAACATGCCGACCACACCAGAAGGCATCGCGGTGTTCGAAGCCGCCAAGGTGCTATTCGCGCCGGGCAAAGCCAGCAACGCCGGTGGTGTGGCCACGAGCGGTCTGGAGATGAGCCAGAACAGCCTGCGCCTGAGCTGGACCCGCGAAGAAGTGGACGGACGTCTGCACAACATCATGAAAAACATCCACGCGGCTTGCGTGAAGCACGGTACCGAAGGCAAGCACGTGAACTACGTGAAGGGCGCCAACATCGCCGGCTTCGTGAAAGTGGCCGACGCGATGCTGGACCAGGGGGTGGTTTAAGACCTCACATCCGGCTCCTCTCCCGTGGAGAAGGGAGGAATGCAATAAGAGAAGCCCCGGCGCGAGTCGGGGCTTCTCATTCTCACCATAGGCTTTAATGCAGGACCACCAGCGACTTCATCGCGCCACCTGCGATACCGTAGTGGTAGATGCCGTTGGCCAGCTGGCTCACATCGAGAAGAAGGCTCTGTTGTCCCTTCGCGATGCGTTCCTCACGTAACACACGGCCTGCTCCATCGTGCAAACGGAGCACGGCAGCGCGTGATAATGCGCTGAACGGAACCGTCACCATGGATGAGGCGGGTACGGGGAACGCGGCACCAAGGCGCTGCTCTTCGGCCGCGGCGATCCCCACGGTGGTTCCGCCCGACGCCAGGACCGAGACCGCCTGATAGATCACGCCCGGCGCGCTACCTAGGCTCGGCTCGCCAACGAATGCGACAGCGGCGCACTGCTCGATGTTCCAGGCTTCCGGCACGGCGAACATGTAGGTACGCA
>Ga0105046_10012131_pt1 | contig 13368 bp, 12 predicted proteins | sample MAT03_FD_78385 | JGI IMG/M metagenome (GOLD analysis project Ga0105046, IMG submission 78385) | Freshwater microbial communities from Lake Fryxell liftoff mats and glacier meltwater in Antarctica - MAT-03 (megahit assembly) | ecosystem: Environmental > Aquatic > Freshwater > Ice > Liftoff... | reverse complement strand
GATGCCGTCGGTCACCTGGTACCTGATGAGATCGTCGACCCCCGGTTCGGCGGCGGCTTCGCCGGTTTGCTCGTTCGCAGTTCCCGTGGCGTCACTCATGGCGGCGCACCCTACGGCGATCGCTGGCTACGATCACGCTCAACCTGACATGGGCGTCAGGTCCAACCTCCGGGGGGAGTCAGATGGGCAGTTCGGGCGGGGGTGTGTTCGAGGGGAAGGCGGCTCTGGTCACCGGAGCGGGACGCGGCATCGGTCGCGAGGAGGCCATGTTGTTGGCCGCCGAGGGCGCCTCGGTCGTGGTCAACGACCTGGGCGGGGCGTCGGACGGGGCGGGCAACGATGTCGGTCCGGCGCAGAGCGTCGTCGACGAGATCATCGCCGCAGGCGGTGCCGCAGTGGCCAACACGTCGAACATCGCCACGTGGGACGGCGCCGAGGCGCTGGTCGCCCAGGCGGTGGAGACCTTCGGTCGGCTCGACGTGGTGGTCAACAACGCGGGCATCCTGCGGGACCGGCTCAGCTTCAACATGACCGAGGAGGAGTTCGACCAGGTGGTGGCCGTGCACCTCAAGGGTCACTTCGGCGTGGCGCGGCACGCCGCGGCGCACTGGAAGGCGCTCAACAAGGCGACCGGTGAGCCGGCGGGCGGCTCCATCGTGAACACCGCCAGCGAATCCGGCCTGTACGGCAACGCCGGCCAGGCGAACTATGCCGCGGCCAAGGCAGGCATTGCCGCCATGACCCTGGTGATGGCCAGGGAGTGCGAGCGGATCGGGGTGCGCGTCAACGCCATCGCCCCCGTGGCCCGGACCCGGCTGACCGAAGCGGTCGCCGGTGATTACATGAAACCGGATGAGTCCGGGTTCGACCGGTTCGGACCCGAGAACGTGGCCGCGGTGGCCTGTTGGCTGGCGTCTGATCTGGCCGACGGCATCTCGGGTCAGGTGCTCCAGGTCCAGGGCGGGCAGATCCAACTCCTGGAGGGGTGGCGGCCGCTGACCCAGGTGACCGACACAGTGGCGTGGACCCTCGACAGCGTTGGTGGCCGACGCGAGGAGCTGTTCTCCAAGAGCGACGGCTCGGTCCCGGCCTTCTTCTTCGGACCGCCGGACGACAGCCGTCAGCCCTACCCGCCGATGGCCATGTGAAGACCGAGTGAGCCGTCCGTGCAGCTGACCGCCGATCCCGCCGACGAGGCCTTTCGCGCCGAGTTCCGCCAGTTCATCGCGGAGCACTGTCCGCCCGAGGCCCTGGGCGGACGAGACTTCATCGGCTCCGGCGAGGACGGCCCCGACGGCGAGGCGGTGCTGCCCGGCTGGGCTCGGGAGTGGCAGGCCGCCATGTTCGACCACGGGTGGATGATCCCGTCGTATCCGCCGGCGTTGGGTGGCCGGAACGCCACACCGCTGCAGACGCTGATCTACCAGGAGGAACTGGCGTCTCGTGGCATCCCGCGCAGCCTGCACTTCGGTGGCTACGCCATTGTCGGCCCCAGCCTGCTGGAGTACGGCAACGATGCGCAGCGCCAATTGGCCCCGGCCGCCATCCGGGGCGACACCATCTGGTGTGTGGGCATGAGTGAGCCGAACGCCGGCAGTGACCTGGCGAATCTGTCGACCCGGGCGGTTCGAGACGGCGACACCTTCGTGGTCAACGGCCAGAAGGTCTGGACGAGCTACGCCATGATCGCTTCCAAGTGCTTCTGCTACGTGCGGACCAATGTCGACGTGGCCAAGCATCGGGGGATCTCGGTGCTCATCATCGATCTCGACACCCCGGGGATCGACATCCGGCCGCTTCGCCACATCACGGGTCAGGCAGAGTTCGCCGAGGTGTTCTTCACCGACGTGGAGGTGCCGGTCGAGAACCTGGTGGGGGAGTTGGATCAGGGCTGGCGGATCACCATGGGATCCCTGGCCCACGAGCGAGGGTCCTTGTGGGTCGAGGGGGTGGCTGCCTGCCAGCGGGCCATCGACGACATCATCGAGATGGTGCGTCGTCGTGGGCTGGCCGGTGACCCGGTGGTCCGGCGTCGGATCGCTGAGTGTCATGCGCAGGTTCGTTCCATGCGGGCATTGGGGTACAAGGGCTTTGCCAGCTTCGCCCAGGGGTCCAGCGCTCCGGAGCACAGCTTCATGAAGATCGCCGCGTCGGAGATGCGCCAGAATCTGTACGAGTTGGCCATGGACCTCCAGGGTGCTGACCTGGCCACCGTGGACCCGGATCGGTCAGAGCAGCAGGGTCGGTGGCAGGGCGCGTTCCTGGTGTCCCTGGCCGCGACCATCGGCGGGGGCACGTCCGAGGTGCAGCGCAACGTGATCGCCCAACGGGTCCTCGGGCTCCCGAAGGGCTGACGACATGGACTTCACGCCCACCGACGAACAGCAGATGCTGATCGACACCGGCCGGCAGCTGTTCGCCGAGCAGTGCGACGGCGTGCTGGCTCGCGCTGCGTGGGAGGACCCCGCGGTCGGAGTGGGCCTGTGGGACCGGCACCTGTTCGAATGGATGGAGTTGGCGGGCGGCGATGTGATCGATCTGGTGTTGTTCGCCGAGTCCCATGGTCGTGCCGTGGCGCCGGGTCCGTTCCTGTCGTCGATCCTGGCCCGTCAGGTGTCGGATGCCGTCGGTATCGGGCCGGCCGAGGGGGCCGTGACGTTGGCCATTGCCGGCTCGGCGGGGGAGTGGGTGCCCAACGAGGACGTGGTGAAGACCCACGTCACCGACGCTGGGATCGTCTCGGCCATTGTCGTGGTCTCTGGGTCGCCAGCGGAGCCGCTGGTCGGTGTGGTCGATGTCGGCGCCTGTGAGTTGCGTGAGGTCGACCAGTTCGACCGGCTCCGCCGCCAGTTCGAGGTCACGGTGCCGGCCAGCACCGGGGTGTCGGTCGACCCGGCAGCGTTGGTCCACGGCCTGGAGCGCGCCACCCTGATCGTGGCGTCCGAATTGATCGGCGTCGGTCGGTGGTGCCTCGACGCCTCGGTGGCCTACGCCAGGGAGCGGGTGCAGTTCGGCCAGCCGATCGGCGCGTTCCAGGGTTTGCAGTGGAAGCTGGTCGACGCCGCCCTGGTGTTGGAGACCGCTGCCGCCATGGTCGCCTACGCATCCATGGCGGTCGACGCCGACGACCCGGACCGCCACCGGGCAGTCCATGCGGCGAAGGCCGAGGCCGGGCGGGCGGCTCGACGGTGCGTGCGCGACGGCCTGCAGGTCCACGGCGGAATTGGGTACACCTGGGAACACGAGCTCCCGCACCGGTTCCGCCGCGCCTACGCGGCCGACGCGCTGTTCGGCCCGTCGGGCTGGCACCTCGACCGCCTCGCCGGGTTGTTGCTGGACTGAGGCTCGGTTCACGGGGAGAAGGGCCTCTCCGGTCTTCTGGAGTCGCCGCAGGTGGCGGCTCGGGCAGGCGTTCAGATGTGGGGCCAATCGAGAGTCACCTCCCGACAACGCAGCGAGAGGGCAGAGGAGCACGAACATGGACTCGGCGCATCGGGATGGCCTCGGCCTGGAGTCTCAAGCACGTTCGCACGACAGAACACACTTCGGTGGTCCAGTGGTCACTGACCCCTTTCCGCATCTCGTGATCGACGGTTACTGGAACAACGATCTGCTCGACGACGTCGTCGCCGAGTTCCCGAGCGTTGAGTCGGGCGAATGGATCCGCCGCAACGAGGTCGACAAGCAGGTGAAACTCGGAGGTGGTCGCTCGTTGTGGGGCCCACGCACCCAGGAACTTGCCACCGAAATCGAAGCGCTCGGTCCGTCGCTGAGCGAACTGTTTGCCCTCCCGCAACTCACGCCGGATTTCGGCGGAGGTGGGTACCACTACATTGAACCAGGCGGACACCTTGCAGTGCACGCCGATTTCAACGTGAGCAAATCCGGGCTCTATCGGCGGGCCAACGTGCTGGTGTACCTCAACCACGATTGGACCGAAGCCGACGGCGGAAATCTCGAGCTTTGGAACGAGCGAACTCGCGTCCGGAGTCTCCTGCCAACCTTCAACCGGACCGTTGCGTTCGAGACGAGCGATCGATCGTTCCATGGGCATCCAATCCCGCTGGCGGCCGCTCGACCTCGACTCAGTTTCGCTGGGTACTTCTTCAGCGAGATGCCTCCCCCGGATTTCGCTGTGCCGCATTCGACCGTCTGGCGAGGACCGGAAACCGAAACCGAGCTCGAGGCCGAGTCGTGACTTCGGGCTGCAAGGTCCACTTTCGCCAGGGCATGGGCCCTCTCGACATCATCAATGCGGTGCGACGGCAGAGGAGCACGGAACATGGAATCAGCGGATCGGGATGACCTCGGCCTTGAACTTCAAGCGGGAACGGACCACTACCGTTCCTTTGTGGGGCCGCCAGCCGACTACGACCTGATCGCTGGCTTGAGTGCGGGCTTGCTCTTCCACTCGGTCTTCGCGAATACCACCGACTAGCTGATCTCGGCAGTAGATCTCTCCGGGTGGGAAGGTTGCTCATCCCGTACTTCCTTCCGGGAAATTACTTTGGAGTTGAACCTGATGCCTGGCTAACTATTGAAGGCATTGATCGGTCAGTGGGAGAAGAAAGGAGAGTCCAGTAGTGTCCTCATTTCTCCAGTAATTTTGACTTCGACTTCGACAGTTGTGGATCCGAGAGCGTGAAGTTCGACTTCGTTTTCGCGCAGAGTGTCTTTTCCCACACATCCGCCGAGCTGCTTCGATACGCGCTCACCAACGTCGGTGATGCACTCGGCGAGAAAGGGGTGGTGGTCGCGACCTTCAAGGAAGTTGAGATCGCGACTGTGGAGCCGGGAAGTCGCTGGGCTTGTCCCGAGTGCGTCTCGCTCGACTGGGCCACCGTGGCGGATGCGCTCACAAGCTCAGGCCTCGCCGGTGCCGGACTCGATTGGGCGCATCCTCGTCAGCGGTGTTTCATCGCAGCGCGCCATCGAGCGCGCGTTGACGAGCTGGCGCAGGTTTCCTCGCCGTGGCTGAACGCAGCGGTCCGCGATCGGATGTTCACCCGCCGCGCCGAATAGTTGCCTCAGCGGCCCCCGTCCCACCTGACACGCGTGTCAGATATCATCTCGGCAGTTCGTCAATCCCGGGGGAAGCCATGTCTCGTCTCGCATTCGACACCGTCAACGAAGGTGACACTGCGCCCACGGTCAGTCACGAGCTGACCCGCACCGACTTGGTGATGTATGCCGGCGCATCGGGTGACTTCAACCCGATGCACACCGACGAGATTGCTGCGCAGGCCGCCGGTCTGCCGTCGGTGTTCGGCCACGGGATGTTGTCCATGGGCATCCTCGGGCGAGCCATCACCGACTTCACGGGCGTCGGCAACCTCAAGACCTACAAGGTCCGCTTCACCAAGCAGACCTGGCCGGGGGAGGTCCTGTCGAGCACGGTGACGGTGACCGGCAAGCGGGTGGAGGGAGACCAGAAGTTCGTGGACCTCGAGGTCTCGTTGGCCAATGCCGACGGCGAGGTGAAGGTCGCCGGGGAAGCTGTCGCCTTCGCCGACTGAGGGCTTCTTCGCGGAGCGGTGACTTTCTGGACACCTGTCCAGGTTTTTGACCTAGGGTTCGAGTTGTTGTCGTGAGAAGGGGGCGTCCATGACGCTGTCGGTACTGGAACACCGTGACCGTCTGGGCGTACGCGCCGGGCAGTTGTTCATCGATGGCGTCTGGCGCGACGGCGCCGGCGATCCGTGGACCCATGTCCACCCGGCGACCAACGAGGACGTGACCACCATTGCCGTGGCCTCCGCGGGGGACGTGGCCGACGCAGTCGGCGCGGCGCGGCGGGCCTTCGACGGTTCGGACTGGACCCGCTGGCGTGCCCGCGACCGCAAGCGAGTGGTCCAACGGATCGCCACGCTCATCGAGGATCACGCTGACGAGCTGAACAACCTGCAGACCCTTGACAACGGCGTGCCGGTGGGATTCACCGGGGTGTACCAGTTGTCGGCCCAGATGTGCGCGGACATCTTCGACTACCACGCCGGATGGATCGATCGGATCTCGGGCGACACGCTGCCCACTTATACCGGCGGCGATTTCTTCACCTACACACTGAAGGAGCCGGTCGGCGTGGTCGCCGCAGTGATCCCTTGGAACGCTCCCGTCATGCTCTTCGCCCAGAAAGTGGCACCGGCGCTGTCTGCCGGCTGCACCGTGGTGTTGAAGCCGTCGGAGTTCGCGTCGCTCACATCGATTCGCCTCACCCAGCTGTGTGAGGAAGCTGGCCTGCCCGCAGGCGTGCTCAATCTGGTCACCGGTCCTCCAGACCCCACCGGCGAGGCGCTCATCACGGATCGCCGGATCGACAAGATCACCTTCACCGGTAGCCGGGCCATCGGAACCCGGATGATCGAGGCGTCTGCGCCCGGGATCGTTCGGACCAGTCTGGAGCTCGGCGGCAAGAGCGCCTCCATTGTGTTCCCCGATGTCGATGTGTCGGCCGTCGCCATGGTGTCCATGGGCATGGTCTCCATGGGACTGTCGGGCCAGGGCTGCGTGTGCCATACCAGGGTGTTGGCTCATCGGGACATCTACGACGACCTGGTGAACCAGTGCGCCACCTTTGCCGGGATCACCACGTACGGAGATCCGTTCGACGCCGGAACGACGTCGGCGGCGCTGATCAATCAGCGCCAGGTCGATCGGGTCACGGGCTACATCGCCAAGGGACTGGCCGAGGGAGCGGAGCTCATCGTGGGCGGCGATCGACCCGGGGGTGACCTGGCAGGTGGCAACTTCGTCAACCCGACGCTGTTCGCCAACGTCCGAAACGACATGTCGATCGCCACCGACGAGATCTTCGGTCCGGTCCTCTCGGTCATCCCGTTCACTGACGAGGACGAAGCCATCGCCATGGCGAACGACTCGGATTACGGGTTGGGCGGCGGCGTCCACACCGCCGACGGCAAGCGGGCGCTGCGGGTCAGCCGAGCCATGCGGGCGGGAACGATCGGGATCAACGGGTTCACCGTCATGCCCAACGCTCCGTTCGGCGGGTACAAGACGTCGGGGCTCGGGCGTGAAGGCGGCCGCGAGTCGATCGAGGGCTTCCTCGAGACCAAGACCGTCACCACCGCGGTGGGCGACCAGGGCTACTGATCGGCCTCACTTCGTCGTCTTCGGCGGGGCAGCCGCGTCAGCCCCAGGTGACCCGGTGGAGGTCGATGACGGTCGGACGGAGTTGCCCGCGGATCCAACGCGGGTCGCCGTCGGGCGAGCGATAGTCGGCTACCAACAGGTCGCTGCCGTCGGGAACGGCGGCAGCGAACGCGGTGTCGCCCCCGGACGCAAGATCGGCCTCCCACCGAACCGTGCCGGTGATCGGATCGATGCGATAGATCGCGCTCCGCTTGCGGGTCGTCGACCAGATGGCCTGGTTCACTCGAATGCGGACAGCGCCGGGGAGCCACGCTGGCGCCACGTCGTAGGCGCCCTCGTTCGCCATTGAACGACGGGCGAAGAGCCAGGGTTCGCCGTTCCACACGACCAGGTTCGGCGAGTCCAGCTTCCGCTTCACCGGGGTCACATGCAGCGACCCCAGGTCGGTCCCCACCAGCACATCAGAGCCGAAGCGGCCCGGTCCCTCGTTGCGTGTGACCCCGATGAATCGATCGTCGATCTCCACCAACTCGCACTCGGTCCCGCCGACATGGATGACCTCGGGCGTCGACCAGACGACGAGATCGTCGCTCCAGCGGATCTCCACCTCGGGGTCGGCGGGCCGAGCCGAGTACATCCGTTCGGCTCCCCGGTAGGTCAGCAGTGCCCACCGGCCCCGCAGCCGACGGATTCGCCACGGCACGATCGTGTCGTCGATGGCGGTCACCGGATCGGTCCACCCCGATGGGTCCAGAGCGGTTCGAAGGGTCCGGCGCGGTTGGAAGCGCTTGGGATCGGTGCCCAACTCCATGGCGAAGAGGTGGAGCCGATTGCCGTCGCTGATCAGGCGTGGTTCCCGGAGATCCGCGCCGACCTCGAGGGTCACCTCATGGCGCCATGGTCCGATGATGGGGTCCGCTGAGTCGTCGATCGAGGAAACCTCGATGCGGGCCAGAGCGGACGCGAAGTGGGACGGGGCGGTTCGCCACGCCAGCCAGAGCCGTCCGCCATGGCGGGCGAGGTCGAGGTTGTTGTTGGCCTGCAGGCAGTGCACGCCCGCCGCAGCTGGCCCAGGGACCAGTCGCCCGAGACGACGCACTCCGACGTGGGGATCGAGCCGCTCGAACATGGGTGGGACGCTACGGCCCCGGCTTCGGCTCCCGGGGTAGCCCCAAGACGCGCTCGCCCACGATGTTCTTGTTCACCTCGGTGGTTCCTCCAGCGATGGTCAGCGAGCGGGATTGCACGACATCGTGGTGCGGCTCTCCCGCCACCGCGGCGATCCCGGTGATCCAAGCCCGCGACAGCGCCAGCTCCTGACCCAGCTGGCTCCACACGATCTTGATGAGCGACGACTCCGGACCGGGTGGGAGGTCCGCGGCAGCCCGGGTCACGGCGCGGTCGGCCAGGTAGCGCAACGTCTCGCCCCGGCTGAACAAGCGGGCCAGTTCCTGGCGGACCACGGGATCGTCGGCCCGGCCGAGCGTTCGCGCCTCGGCCATGAGGTCTCGGATCCTGCGGCGCAGCCCCAGGTGCAGCGACGCCACGCCGCCCCGCTCGAAGGTGAGCGTGGCCATGGCGACGCTCCATCCGTCGTGTTCCTTGCCCAACAACGCGTCGGGGGGGACGCGTACCTCGTCGAAGAAGATCTCATTGAACTCGACCCCGCCCGTCGGGGTGACCAGCGGCCGGACCTCAATGCCAGGCAGGGACATGTCGACCAACAGACAGGTGATCCCTCGGTGCTTGGACGCAGAGGGATCGGTCCGCACCAGGAGCTCACACCAGTCGGCCAGGTGGCCGTAGGTGTTCCACACCTTCTGTCCGGTCACGGTCCAACCGTCGCCGTTCCAGTCGGCTCGACATGACAGCGACGCCAGGTCGCTCCCGGCATCGGGCTCACTGAACCCCTGGCACCAGATGTGGTCGCCCCGAAGCATGGGTCGCAGGAAGCGGGCCTTCTGCTCATCGGTGCCGAAGGCCATGATCGATGGGGCGATGTTGGCCAGTCCGATGGGGTTGAGCGTGATCGGGATGCCGGCTGTCACGGACTCCTCGGCGAACACCACCTGTTCCATGACCGAGGCGCCCCGCCCGCCGTACTCGACGGGCCACGAGATGGCGGCGTAGCCGGCATCGGCCAGCAACGCGTTCCATGCCTTCAGCCGGGCCATCTCGTCCGGGCCCGGGTCCCCGGAGAAACTCAGGTTGCGGTAGGTGTCGGTGAAGTGCGCCGCAAGCCAGCCCTGGAACTCGGCCCGGAACTCCTCAGCAGGTTCGGGATAACTGAAGTCCACGAGATTCAGCCCACCGCCGGCAGGTCCTCGCCGAGGGCGTAGGTCTCATAGTCGTCGCCGGTATCGATCTCGCCCTCGAACTGGATGACGTTGATGTCGGTGAACTTCTGGCGGAGCCATCCGTCGTTGCGGTCGAGCAGCCCGAGCTTCGAGCAGTTCGGCACGATCTTGGCGAAGAGCAGCTGGGTGAACAGGTCCTGGCTCCGGTCGACCTCGAGCATGGCCTTGGCGATGGCGCTGGTGTCGAATCCCTTGCGCTCCCAGATCTCCTGGGCCAGGAACCGGTCGCGCATCCGCACCGCCGCTTCGAAGGCGAACTGCTGGCGCTCGAACATCTCGACGTCGGTGAGCTCTTGGTAGTACTCCTGCAATGACAGCACGCCGAAGGCGACGTGTCGGGCCTCGTCGCTCATGACATACCGCAGGAGTTTCTTGAGGAGTGGCTCGTCGGTGATCGCATGCATGACGCCGAATGCGGCCAGAGCCAGCCCTTCGACCATGATCTGCATGCCCAGGTAGGTCATGTCCCACCGGGAGTCCGAGATGATGTCGTCCAGCAACATCTTGAGATGGGCATTGATCGGATAGAAGCCGTCGAGCTTGGTGTCGAGGTACTTGGCGAACACCTCGACATGTCGGGCCTCATCCATCACCTGGGTCGACGCGTAGTACTTGGCGTCGATCCACGGGACCGTCTCCACGATCTTGGCGGTGCAGATCAGGGCACCCTGCTCGCCGTGCATGAACTGGCTCATTCGCCAGATCAGGCTTTCCTTGGCCAGATCGCGCCACTCTGCGTCGTTCAGCTTGTGCAGTGGCAGCGAGGGGTCGTCCTTCACGTACTTCACGAACCCCATGGCGTCTGGAACGAGCAGGGCATCGAGGCCCTTGTCGATGTCCACGTCGATCGACCAGTCCAGGTCGGTCTCGCCGTTCCACTGGCTGTGTTTGGCCTTTTCGTACAGCTTGTTGAGCGCGGGCCGAGCGCCCTTCTCGTAGTCCCAGGTGAAGATGGCCTCGGCGTTGTCCCGCACCGCGTGGATGGCCTCGGTCGGGTCCTGCAGCCCGACGGCCAGGATCGATTCAATGTCATTGGCCGACGGCCGGTCGAGTACGGAATCAGTCATGATGAACCCCCTGGTCCGTGCCCACCGGTTCACCGATGTGCCACCTGACACAGCCTATGGCCGCCCTCGGCCCGAGCGGTCGTCGGTCAGTCCCGAGGTATCACCAGGGCGTCCAACGCCACTGCGCCCACGACGCCCCGCTCCCGACGCTTCGGGCGGACCAACACCGGATTCAGATCGATCTCGGCGATGTCGTCGCCCAGATCCAGCGCCAGCCGTTGCAGCTTCACGATGACATCGGCCAGCGCCGCCACGTCCGCCGCCCCGCTGCCACGTACGCCCCGGAGCAGTGCCGAGCCGCGCAACTCGTCGATCATCCGAAACGCCTCCACCTGGTCGAACGGCGGAACCCGGAACGACACGTCACCGAGAACCTCCACCAGGACCCCGCCCAACCCGGCCACGATCACCGGACCGAAGATCGGATCAGTCGACAGGCCCACCACACACTCGACCCCGCCCGCGCACATCTCGGCCACGATCACGCCCTCGATCGGATGGGGCGACGACTCGACGAGTTGAGCGAACACGGCGCGTACCTCGCCGGGTGTGCGCAGCCCCACCTTGACCAGACCCAGCTCGGTCTTGTGGGCCAGTGCCGCCCCGCACGCCTTCATCACCACCGGGAAGCCCAGGCGTTCGGCCACTCGAACCGCTTCGGTTCGGGACTGGACCAGTTCAGCCTCGGCGAAGTCGATCCCGTAGGACGAGAGAAGCTCCCTCGAGCTCCATTCGGACAGCGCCGGCGCGTCGAGCAGGAGCCGGGCTGCTGTTGCCGCAGGCCTGGCCCGGGCAGGCACCTTGGCGAATGGTGATCGATAGGTCGAGCGGAAGGCGTGGAAGTCTCGCCAGGCCCGGATGGCCGTGACGCAGTTCCCGAAGGTGCGGAACACCACGACCTTGGACGAACCCAGCAGGACGTCCCGGTAGGCGGTCTCGGTGCCCACCGGCGAGCCCCACACCACACAGATCGGCTTGTCGGTCGTCTCGGCCACATCGACGAGGTCCTGGGCCAGCCGGTCCGACATGGGCGGGAACGCCCCGGTGATCGGAGCGACCAGCACGTCGATGTCCGGATCGGCGATCAGTACGTCGAGGATCTTGCGTCCCCGCTCGTCGCCGACCGGGTGGCCCCCGTTGTCGATCGGGTTACTGACCCGCAGGTACTCCGGGATCCACTGGTGCAGGGTCGTCTGGGTGGCCGCTGACAGCGCTGGCAGGCGAAGTCCCGCTACCGACAACAGGTCACTCATGTGAGCGCCGGTCCCTCCGGAGATGGCGTAGACCGCGACCCCTGGGTCAACGGTCGGTGGCGCCGGAGCGCGGCAGAACAGCTGTGCGGCATCGAGCATCTCGTCCAGTCCGTCGAACCGCTGGACGCCGTACTGACGAAACACGGCGTCGGTCACCGCATCGTTGCCGGTCAGCTTGCCGGTGTGGCTCGATGCCATGGACGCTCCGGCGTCGCTTCGCCCCACCTTGACCATGCAGATCGGGGTCCCGACGGTTGTCGCGTGATCTGCCGCCAACTGAACGGTGCGCCCGTCGGCGAACCCCTCGATGTAGGCGGCGATGGCACCGACCCGGGGCTGGTCGGCGAAGTAGCGGGCGAAGTCGGCGAATTCCAGATCCACCTCGTTGCCCGTCGGCGCCCAGTGACTGACGGCGATGCCGATCTCCTGGGCTTGGAACACAGGACGACCCTGATGTCCGGATTGGCTGATGAGGGCGATGGTCGGGCCGCTGTTGGTGTCGTCGAACTCCTCGAAGGCGTTGAGATTCGTGTTCGGGCCCAGCAGATGCGTCCGCCCCGCGGCGACCATGGCGCTGACCCGGTCCTGGGCGGCGCGACCGTCCCCGCCCACCTCGGCGAAGCCCGCACCGAAGGCCACCGCGAACTTTGCCTCGGCCTCGATGGCCGCGGCCAGCGATCCCTCGACGTCGCCGGTCAGGATGACCGCCAGATCGATCTGACCGCCGGCCAGCGACACGGCATCGGCGACCGTGGCAGCACACGCCACTGCGTTCACCGCGTCGCGATTCGGGTTCACCGGGACGAAGATGGCCCCTCGCCTGGTGGCCCACGCCTGCAGTCGTGAGGTGATCAGCGTGTTCGGACGTCCTGGGGTGTCCGACGCCCCGATCACGACCAGCGACGACGGGGAGAAGAACCGGTCCAGGTCGACCTGGCGCATGGCGGTGGGTCGACCGGAGGGGTCGGTGGGGAGCTCCTGGAAACCTGACACGGACGTCATTGTTGCCGACCGGAGCGGCCTACTCTTGCGGGATGTCAGGTCCACGTTTCGACCAGCCCATGATCGAGCCCGAGAACGCCGAGTACTGGGCGTCCCTGGCCGACGGCAAGCTGCTGATCCGACGATGTGGGTCCTGTGGCGCCGCCTCGCACTATCCCCGGCCGTTCTGCCCGGAGTGCTGGAGCGAAGACGTCGTGTGGGAGGAGGCGTCGGGCGATGCCACGCTCTACACCCACTCCACCGTCTATGAGAACGACCTCCCGCCGTTCGGTGAACAGGTCCCCTACATTGCGGCGGTCGTGGACCTGGCCGAGGGTCCCCGTGTCATGACGCGGATCGTGGACTGCGAGCCGGACGCGCTGGTGATCGGCATGGCGCTGCGTCTCGGAACAGCGCCCATCGACGACGAGCTGGCCATGGCGGTCTTCCGGCCGACCTGACGCGCGTGTCAGGTACGCTCTTGCGATGCCTGTTGCCGCCCCCTCACGACGAGTCGCGATCGTCGGCGCCGCCCTGTCCGACACCGGAAAAGTTGGCGATCTCGGCCCGTATCACCTGCACTTCCAGGCCACGAAGCGG
>Ga0105046_10012130_pt1 | contig 13369 bp, 9 predicted proteins | sample MAT03_FD_78385 | JGI IMG/M metagenome (GOLD analysis project Ga0105046, IMG submission 78385) | Freshwater microbial communities from Lake Fryxell liftoff mats and glacier meltwater in Antarctica - MAT-03 (megahit assembly) | ecosystem: Environmental > Aquatic > Freshwater > Ice > Liftoff... | reverse complement strand
TTGCGGCGCGTGGCCTGTTGCTGGTCGGGCTGGACATCATTGGCAGCAGCCTGACCGAGATCAACGTGACCAGCCCGACGGGGTTTCAGGAAATCGCCCAGCAAACGGGCTTTGATGTGGCCAAGGTGTTCATTGATGCGTTGGAGGCGGCATTGGCGTGACAAGCGCCGGCAAGTCAATCCCGGAGCGATGTCGCTGCGCCCAGATACGTCGGCATCACCTGGAGGCTGCGCTGCACGTGTGGTGAGAACCTGCGCCTGCAGAACCCCGCGCAATGGCTTTGCCTGAAGTTCGCCGGTCGGGACGATGCGCGGACCGGGAGCATTCGGACACGCTTTTGCCGCGCTCACCAGCTCAGCGGGTTGACGCCATAACAAGCGCTGAATTCGCGAAACAGCGCTGGATGCTCAGTCGCCAACGCCTGCGGCTGGCCAAAGAACAACTCGGACACGACAGCGAAGAACTCCGCTGGGTTGGTGGCGGCGTAGGCGTTGATCAAGCCGGGTTCACCGTTCGCCAGGCGCTGTTGCAGCGCCTGGTACTCGGCGCTCAGGGTGCGTGCCCAAGCCAGGCGCGCGGGGCGACCGAACAGGTAGGGCGCGCCGTTGGCGCTGCCGCTTTCCTGGTCCAGCTGGTGCGCAAATTCGTGGATCACCACGTTGTGCCCGCCCTGCGGCGCAGCGGCGTTCGCCAACACGTCTTGCCACGACAAGATCACCTGGCCTTGTTGCCACGACTCTCCGGCCAGCACCTGGCGTGCTTCCTGCAGCGTGCCGTGGCCCGTGGCCACAGCGCGTTCGATCACAAACGCTGTCGGGTAGACCAACACCTGCCGCAGATTGCGAAAGCTGGCATCGCGGCGATTGAGCAGCAACAGCGCGGCTTGCGCCGCGATCAACACCCGCATTTCGGTGCTGACAGTCAAGCCGGCGCAGCCGATGAAAGGCACTTCGGCCAGCAGCACCTGGGTGTGCTTTTTCAGTTGAAGTTGCAGGTCAGCCGGCAGCCGCTGAAAGTACGGCATGCGCAGTCGCAGCACCTCGCGCCATTGACTCGGGAAGGCCTGGCGCCGCACACGTTGGCGGCGCCAGTGTCGGGCCCAGGCGGGCCCCCACAACCAGGCGCTGACGCTGGCCGCCAGGGCCAGCATCAGCAGGAGAGTCGTCGCAAGCGTCATGGGGCTCCACGTGGTTGCACTCAGCCGCCTTGCAACCCCCGCAGTGCGGTGACGAACGCAGCAGCCATCCCGCACATCGGCAGATTTGGTGCTGTCGAGTGGGGAGGCCTCGAGACTGCGCAAGGCCCTCACCGACAATCCCCGCATGGCTCTCTTCGCACTTTCCAACGCTCACCTCGCCTTTGGCCACGTCCCCTTGCTCGACGGTGCCGGCATGTCCATCGAAACCGGCGAGCGCGTGGCGCTCATCGGCCGCAACGGCACCGGCAAATCCAGCCTGCTGAAGATCCTGGCGGGCATCGACAAACCCGACGACGGCATCCTGCAGATCCAGACCGGGCTGCGCCGCGTCTACGTCGCCCAAGAACCGCACTTCGAGCCGGGCCTGAGCGTGTTCGACGCGGTGGGCGAAGGTGTGGCCGAGGCCCGCTCGCTGCGCGCGCGCTATGAAGCGCACGAGCCGCACGAAGACCTGGACGCGCTGCAGACGCAGATCGAAGCCGTTGACGGCTGGACCTGGGAGCAGCGGGTAGACGAAGCGCTGCAGCGCCTGCACCTGGATTCGGCGGCGCTGGTGCAGGACTTGTCAGGCGGCACGAAGAAGCGGGTGGCACTGGCACGAGCGCTGGTGGCCTCGCCCGAGGTGTTGCTGCTGGACGAACCCACCAACCACCTGGACATCGACTCCATCGAGTGGCTGCAAGAGTTGCTGAGTGCCTGGCGCGGCGCGCTGGTGCTGGTGTCGCACGACCGGGCCTTCATCGACGCCGTGGCCAACCGCATCGTCGAACTCGACCGTGGGCAGTTGCGCAACTATCCGGGCAAGTTTGCGGCTTTCGAGGCCGCCAAGTTGCGTGAACTGGAGAACGAAGCGTTGGCTGCGGCGCGGGCCGACAAGCTGCTGGCGCAAGAAGAGGTGTGGGTGCGCAAGGGCGTGGAAGCGCGGCGCACGCGCAGCGTCGGGCGAATCGCGCGCCTGGTGACGCTGCGGGCCACACGCGCCGCGCGGCGCGACCAGCTGGGCGCCGTCCGCCTGGAGCTGGACGCCGGTTTGCCACCCGGCAAGATCGTTGCCGAGTTGAAGAACGTCAGCCTGTCCTTTGGCAACAAACACCTGATCGAAGGCTTCAGCGCGACCATCCTGCGGGGTGACAAGGTTGGCCTGATCGGCCCCAACGGCGCGGGCAAGACGACGCTGTTGAAACTGATCCTCGGTGAACTGGCGCCAACCAGCGGCAGCGTGCGCCAAGGCACGCGTTTGCAGGTGGCGTACTTCGACCAGATGCGCGCCGGGCTGAACCTGGACGCGACGCTGGTGGACACCATCAGCCCGGGCAGCGAGTGGATCGAGACCGGTACGTCGCGCAAACACGTGATGAGCTACCTCACCGACTTCCTGTTCTCGCCAGCACGTGCCAACTCCCCTGTGCGCACGCTCTCGGGCGGCGAACGCAACCGCCTGTTGCTGGCTCGCTTGTTCGCCCTGCCGGCCAACGTGCTGGTGCTGGACGAACCCACCAACGACCTGGACATCGAGACACTCGAACTGTTGGAAGAACTGCTGCAAAGCTACAGCGGCACGGTCTTCCTGGTCAGTCACGACCGGCGTTTTCTGGACAACGCCGTGACCAGCACCATCGCCTGGGAAGGCGACCCGGCTTACGGCGGGCGGGTGGGCCTGTGGCGTGAATACGAAGGCGGTTACGAGGATTGGAAGACGCAGCGTGAACGCACGCGCTTGGCGCTGGCGGTGCCACCCACAGTGGCTGCGCCCACACCGACGGCGCGCGTGGCGGCTGCAGCAGCGCCTGCGCCTGCGCTGGCCTCGACGCCGCGCAAGCTCAGCTACAAGGAACAGCGCGAACTCGAAGGCCTGCCCGCGCGCATCGAAGCGCTGGAAGCCGAACAGCGCACGCTGGCCGAGCGCCTGGCCAGCCCCGAGCTGTACAGCCGCGAACCGCAGGCCGTGGCCGGTCTGCAGGCGCGCAACAGTGCCATCGACGATGAGTTGTTGGCAGCCATGGAACGCTGGGAAGCCCTGGGGAACCGTGGTTGAGCGTGGCTGAGCGTGGCTGAGCCTGGCCGAGCGTGGCTGAGCGCGGTTGCCTGAAGCGCGCCAAGAATCCATTCAACTGAACCGAAAGACCATCACGCCATGACGACCTCCACCCCCATGACCTACCGCCGCCTGGGCAACAGCGGCTTGCGTGTCAGCACCCTGTCCCTGGGTTCCTGGATCACGTATCACAACCAGGTCGACACGGCCGCCGCGGTGGAGATGATGGCCACGGCCTTCGGTGCGGGTGTGAACTTCTTTGACAACGCCGAGATTTACGCCAACGGCCGCAGTGAAGAGGTGATGGGCCAGGCCCTCAAACAACTCGGCTGGCCACGCCTGGACTATGTCGTGTCGACCAAATTCTTCTGGGGCCTGGCCGGTGACAACGGCCCGGTCAACCGCAAGAACACGCTCAACCGCAAGTACCTGATGCAGGCCATCGACGGCTCGCTCAAGCGCCTGCAGCTCGACCATGTCGACCTGATCTACTGCCACCGTTCCGACTCGCAGACGCCGCTGGAAGAAACCGTGCGGGCCATGAACGACATCATCCAGCAGGGCAAGGCGCTGTACTGGGGCACGAGCGAGTGGAGCGCGTCTGACATCCACGCCGCCTGGCACATTGCCAACCAGCACGGCTGGCACAAGCCGGTGATGGAACAGCCCGAATACAACCTGTTCCACCGCCGGCGTGTCGAGGTTGAATACGCTCGTCTGTATGAAGACACGGGCCTGGGCCTGACCACCTGGAGCCCGCTGGCCAGCGGGCTGCTCACCGGCAAGTACCGCGCTGGCGCTGCACCCGAAGGCAGCCGCGGCGCCATGGCCAACCTGGCCTATCTGCAGGGCAGCCTGCTGGACGAGAAGAAGAATGCGGCCGTGGCTGCGCTCGAGCCGATCGCGGCCGAGCTGGGCGGCACGCTGGCGCAACTGGCCCTGGCCTGGGTGGCCAGCAACCCGCGTGTCAGCAGCGTCATCACCGGCGCTTCCAAGCTGGAACAACTGCAGCACAACCTGGGCGCGTTGGCGGTGCTGGACAAGCTCACGCCCGAGCTCAAAGCGCGTGTCGACGCGGTGTGCGCGCCGCTGGCCGACTGAGGCTTGTCACAGGCGCTTCACGGGGCTGCCGCAACATGCGGCGGATTTCGCGCTGCGAAACAAGAAGACTCCCTGTTGCTTCTCATGGATGAAGTGATCCGCCTGTTCCCCACACCGTTCCTGCGCGCCCCGGCGGTGCTGGCCCGGCCCTTGGTGGATGCCCTGGTGACACATTTCAGCGCGCAAGCCGTGCGTGAGAACAACTCGTCGGCAAACTTGTCACACACGGCCATGCTGCGGCCCGGTGACAGCCCGCTGTTTGTTCAAGCCGCCACCCTCATCACGCCCAAGCTGGCTGATTTCGGCGCGATGATGTTTGGCGAACAACTCGGCTGGTCGATCAAGGAGATGTGGGTCAACGTGCTCGACACGGGTGGGCACCAGGCCATGCACAACCACGCCAACAGCTTCATTTCGGGCGTGGTCTATCTCACGCCCACGCATGCGGACTCGCAGACCGTGTTCATGAAATCGCCTGGCGGCCACGACTTCGCGTTCAAGAACGACCACGCTGGAACTGCCGCCACTGAATTCAGCGCCGACAAATGGGTCAGCCCCGCGCCGCAGCCCGGCGACATGGTGCTGTTTCCCAGTTACCTGATGCACGCCGTGCCGCCCAACCCGGGGCAGCAGCGCATCAGCCTGTCGTTCAACGCCATCCCGACCCATTTGGACTCTTGGGGCTACCGCATCGGGTTCACGGGTTGAACCGCCCGGGCCGCGACCTGCCGCAGGCAGGGGTGCTGGTCGCGATGTTGGCCATGATGGCGGCCTCGGGCGCGGCCAGCCTGGGCTACCAGATCGTCTGGACCCAGCAGTGCGCGCTGTGGCTGGGGCACGAATCTGCAGCGGTGCTGGCGGTGATCGCGGCGTTTTTTGGCGGCCTGGCCCTGGGCGCGCTGGTGCTGGGCCGGCGCATTGACCACAGCGCCCACCCGCTGCGCTGGTACGTGGGCTGTGAACTCGTCATCGCGGGTTGGGGCGCCGTCCTGGCGCTGCTGGCCACGCCGGCCAGCGCGGGGCTGCTGGGCCTCATCGGCCCGCAGCCTTCAGCGCTGTGGCAGTGGGCGGTGGCCTTCATCGGCTGCCTGTTGCTGCTGCTGCCCGCGACCATGGCCATGGGGGCCACGCTGCCGGCGCTGGAGCGCATGGGCGCCTTGCTGCTGCCTGTTGGCAATAGCCGGGTGAGCCCCAGCCGCAGCCCCAGCCCTAGCCCTAGCCCTAGCCCTAGCCCTCTGGCGCCGCTGTATGCCGCCAACACCTTGGGGGCCACCGCGGGCGTGTTGGCCGCGGCGTTCTGGGCCGTGCCGCAATGGGGGCTGTTGCGCACAGCGATGGCGTGCGTGGCGCTGAACCTGCTGTGCGCGGCGGCGGCGTGGGCTTTTGGCAAGTGGGCGCCAACGGCCCCGGGCCTGTTGGTCGCAAACGCTCCAGCGGCCCCGGCGACTTCTGCCTTCTCTGCCGTCCCGCCCGAAAAGCCTGACCGACCCGGCCAGCGTCGCCAGCTGCTGGTGTTGCTGGTCTTGACAGGGCTGCTGGGCATCGGCTTTGAGGTGTTGGTCGTGCGGGTGCTCAGCCAGGTCACCGAAAACACGGTGTACACCTTCGCGCTGCTGCTGGCGGTTTACCTGCTGGGCACGGCGGCGGGGGCGGCGCTGTGGCAGCGGGTGCGGCATGGAAACGGGGAAAAGCACGGGGAAAAGCACGGGGATAAACATGGGCATGAAGATGGGCAGGCTGGCGCCAGCCAAGTTTTGCTGCTGTTGCTGGCGGTGGCCTGCGCCATGGGTGGCGCCAGTTTGTGGGGCGCTGAAGCCTCCAAGGCCGCGGTCTTCAGTGCCCTGTCGCCAGCGTTCACTGACGGTTTGACCGCCGCATTGACGGCCGAGGCCAGCCTGGCGGTGGCGGCGTTTTTCTTGCCGACCTTGATCATGGGCGCGTTGTTTGCGCAGTTGGGGCTGCGCGCGCTGGCACTGGGCTTGCCCTTCGGCCTGGCGCTGGGCGTCAACACCCTGGGCGCGGCCCTGGCACCCCTGCTGTTCGGTGTGGTCTTGCTGCCCTGGCTGGGGCCCAAGGCGGTGTTGTTCTGCACCGTCGGCGCTTACCTGGCTTTGACTTTGCTGGCCGGGGCCGGGGCCGGGGCCGGGGCACAGGCGCCCAGGCTGAGCAGGGCGCGGCGGGTGTGGGCGGGTGCAGCGACGGGCACGGTCGCCCTGGCTGCCGCAGCCTGGCTGGCCCCGCCGCTGGGCTTTGTCGATCTGCCAGAGGGTGGGCGTGTGCTGAGTTATGAAGACGGCGCCATGGGTGCGGTCAGCGTGGTGCAAGACGGCGACGGTGTGGCCCGTTTGCGCATCAACAACCGGCAGCAGGAAGGCAGCAGCGCCACCGCCTTTGTCGACGGCCGCCAAGCCCTGTTGCCCTTGCTGCTGCATCCGGCGCCGCAGCGCGCCTTGTTCCTGGGGCTGGGCACGGGCGTGACGGCTTCGGCGGCAACCTTGGTGCCGGGGCTCAAGGTCGACGCGGTGGAACTCTTGCCCGAAGTGATTGCCGCCTCAACCCATTTCACGCCTGATTGGGTCACGCCAGAACGTCGGGCGCGGCTGACCGTGCTTTCAGCGGATGCGCGGCGCTATGTGCGCGCCAGCGGGGCGCTTTACGACGTGGTGGTCTCCGACAACTTTCACCCCGCGCGCAGTGGCTCCGGCGCGCTGTACACGGTCGAACACTTCCAGGCCGTGCGCCAACGGCTGGCCAGCGGCGGCGTGTTCTGCCAATGGTTGCCGCTGCACCAGATGGACCTGCCCACCCTGCGCAGCGTGGTCCGTTCGTTCTTGCTGGTCTACCCCGAGGCCACGGCCATTCTGGCCAACAACAGCCTGGAAACGCCGGTGCTGGGCCTGCTGCACCGCGAGCGTGTCAGCAGCGCCGACACAGCCCGGCTCGGCCCGCGGCTGGCGGCGTTGAATCTTTCGAGTGCCGTGTTCGGCCTGGACGACGAATGGGCCGTGCTGGGCAGCTTCGTGGCCGGACCGCAGGCTTTGGCGCGGTGGTCGGCGCAGGCTGCTGCCAACACCGACGACCACCCGGTTGTCATCTACGCCGCGCCGCGGCTGACCTACGCCCCCGATTCGCTGCCGCGCGACCGGCTGTTGGCGCTGCTCTCAGAACTGTCAGTCTCACCGGCGGAGGTGCTCGGCGTGGGCGCCGACCCTGTCCAGGCGCAACGCCTGGCGGCGTACTGGCAGGCGCGCAACCGATTCTTGGAAGTGGGCCGCGCGGTGCAGCCCAGCGCCGATGTGCGGGTCATGCTGGCCCAGGTGCAAGCGCCGCTGCTGGACGTTTTGCGTACCAGCCCCGACTTCCGCCCGGCCTACGACCCGCTGCTGGGCATGGCCGTCGCGCTGGCCCGCCAGGACCCCGCTGCCGCCCGCGAGCTGCTCACAGCGCTGCAAGCGGCACAAGCAGAGCGGCCCGAAGCGGCGCAGGCTTTGGCCGCGCTGCCAGCCGCGGCGCCGTGAGTCGCCGTGACTCGCCGCGTGAGGGCGTCAACTCAGTACAAACGCGCCCCCCCTGAATAGGTGGTCTGACAAGCGGAATGCGTGCCGGGCAGGCCGCACGGGTCAGCCACCGACACGGCACTGTCACTTTTGTTGCCGAGACTCTGTGGAACCCATTCAACAACTGAGGTTTTCCATGCAGATCCGCCCAACCCTCCCCGGCGCGCTGGCCGCAGCCGCTGTTCTGGCCTTTGCCGCTTCATCCCAGGCCGCCGTCATCACGGTGACTTCGCTGGCCGCGTTCAACGCCGCCATCGCCGGCGGTTCGTCGGGCACCGACAACTTCAGCGACCTGACCATCAACACATTCTTCAGCGGCCCGGTCAACCGCAGCGCCGGCTTGTTCGGCTACCGCGCCAGCACGACCACCGGCGACTTCTTTGTCGCACCGACTGCCGGTTTTGTCGCCTTGTCGGTTGAAGAAAGCAGCGCCAGCATCGTCCTGGACAACTTCAGTCGAACGGTTTTCGCCGTCGGCGGCAACTTCTTCAACACCAACGTTCTGGGTGAGTTCACCGGTGGCGCGATAAACGGCCCGATCACCGTGCGCATCAACGACTTCAACGGCGGCGCGTTCAGCAACACCTTCACGCCCACCGGCATCACCACCTACCGCGGCTTCCTCTCTGATACCCGCATCCGCTCGGTGACCGTTTCCAACGGCAGCACGGTCACCGGCCCTTGGGAAGCTATCGACAACCTGACCCTGGCGGTTCCCGAACCCAGCAGCGTGGCCCTGACCGTGCTGGCCCTGGGGCTGGCGGTTGGCGTCTCGCGCCGTCGCCCCGCCCTGGCTTGATCCGCGCCTGACCCAACTGGCCGCCTTCACCTACAACGACGAGTCCACACATGACATTCAAATTCATGAAGCGCGAAGTCGCGGTTGCCGCCGCCGCCGTGCTCAGCACCGCTGCCCTGTCGGTCGCCACCGAAAGTGCTTTTGCCCAGCCCAAGACCCCCGGCAAGTACGTTGCTGGCGATTTCCACAACCACAGCACCTGCTCTGACGGCTCGCTGTCGATGCAGAAGAAGGTCCAGAAGTCGACTGGCACGGGCGTCAACGAATGGAAGCTGGACTGGTTTGTGCAAGCCGGCCATGGCGGCGGCGGCAGCCGCAACTGCCTGTTGGTCGAAGAGCCTGCCTTGGCCACCCCGGCCTACCCGTTCACCAACCAGGGCCCCACCACCACCTGGGCCAACAGCATCGGTTCGGCCGCGCTGAAGGGCCTGAACGGCGGCGTCGGCGGCAACGGCAACATGTGGCGTTGGCAGGCACTGCAGGAGTTCCAGTACCCCTTGATGGAATACCTGGCGGCCAACAAGAACGTGCCGATGTTCCTGGGTCTGGAATCGGTGGTCGCCGGCCACGAACATTCTTCAATGGCGATCATCACTGGCCAGATGCCGGTTGGCATCGACACCGTCAACACCAACGTCACCAGCTACACCCCGCTGGGCAACGCCAATGCGCTGGCGCAGTGGGAATACTGCTTCGACCGTGCCGACGGCGACACCAGCCGCGGCAACAGCACGGTGGGCTCGGCCTTTGTGCCGGGCGGCAACAACTGGAATTGCTCGGTGACCGGCAGCGCCAACTCGTCCGATGCGAGCTGGAGCGCCCTGGCGCAGAAGTTGATCCCAGCCGGCGGCGTGGGCACCGGCAACCGCGGCCACCTTAAAACCTTGGAGGCACTGAGGTGGATGGCGGAAAACCACCCCACGACCAGCTACTACATCCCGGCCCACCTGGAGCGCGCCGGTCCGTTCAACCCGAACGGCAACAACGGCTTCAACGTCGAGCACCTGCGCAATTTCAACAACGTGGCGCCCAACATCGCCTTCGGCATGGAAACCCAGCCGGGCCATGGCGCGTCCAGCGAGCGTGGCGAATACCGCCAGCTGCGCAACGGCGGCTTCCCTCCCCCGCAGGTCGGTAATGTCGACTCGGTCGGCGGCACCACCTACGGCGGCACCGGCGTCTACGGTGCGCAGATTGGCGGCGTGTGGGACGCGCTGCTGGGCGAAGGCCGCAACTTCTGGTTCTTTGCCAGTTCCGACTGGCACAACCGCGGCATGTTCGGCGCTGATGACCGCCGCACCACGCTGGACTTTGAGCCGGGTGAGTACCAGAAGAACTACACGCTGGTGCGCAACGGCAGCGACAAGCTGCGGCCGCAGACCATCGTTGACGGCCTGCGCACCGGCAACAACTGGGTCGACAGCGGGCAATTGATCGACCGCCTGGCTTTTGTCGTTTGCTCGGGTCAGACAGCCGCTGCGGTGCAAGCCCTGGCTGTGACGGCTGCCAACAATGCCAGCGCGGTGGACAACGTTCCGGGCTGCGCCAACATGGGTGAAAAGCTGGTGGTCGCACCCGGCACCACCCTGATCGTCGGCGTGGCCGTGCGTGACCCGGGCGGCCTCAACAACTCGCCTTACTCGTTCAACAACCCGTCTTTGACGCAGATCAGCATCGCCGAGCCGATGAACCGGCCGGTGTTGAAGAACTTCGACCTGATCGGGGGTGCGGTGACCGGTTTGATCGCTCCGGGCTCGCCCAACTACGCTGGCGAATGGCCGCGCAATGGGGCCTGGTTGGACCCCGCCACCGGCTTGACCGCCGGCCTGTCGGCTGTGCCAGCCGCTGCCAAGAACACCAGCACCGCGCTGTTGTCGACCTTCAACAGCAGCAACTGGTCGGTGGTGTCGACGGCGGCGGACGGCACACGTGTCATCGCGGCGACATTCCCGCTGGTGGCCAGCAACAGCCGCTATGTGCGCTTGCGGGGTTCCAACCTGCCCGCGTCGACGCCGTGGGAAACCGACGCCAGCGGCAACCCGCTGGCTGACGCCTACACCAACGCGGTCTCGACTGCGCTGTTGAGGATCCCTTGCACGGTCACGGGCAGCAATGTGCCGGCGATGAGTTCCCGGCGTCCGTACACCGGCAACAACATCGACGGCTGCCCGGGGCATCTGCCCGTGGTGAGCGGGGTTCGCTACTCAGCGTTCGATGTTGCCGCCTGGGCTGATCTGTCGTTCTACAGCAACCCGATCTACGTGCAGGTGACCGGCAGCAGCGTTGTTGCCAGCGTGATTCCTGATGCCAGCGCCGCCCCCGCCCCGAGCAGCCGTCGTGGAACGGGCCGCTTCATCAGTACCAACAGCAGTACCAATAACAGCACCGATAACAGCACCAATAGCAGCACCAAGACGGTCGTGGCCAGCAGCGCCGTCAAACCCCGCCAATAAGGTCTGCGGCAGCCCGGCAACGCCGCCATGAAGCGCCGCGCTTAACTGCGCGGCGCTTTGTTCATGGTGTCGCGTTCGCGCAGAGTCTGACCCGCGATTCGTTTTTTTGAACTTGTTTGTTGTTGAGGAGTTGTGATCCATGACGACCCGAATGAGCACCCGAATGAGCAAACCACTGCACCGCCGCAGCTTGTTCCACGCCGGCCTGGCCGGCGCCCTGGGCGCCTGCATCACCCCGGCGCGGGCTTGCGAGTTCTTTTCCACGACGATGCGCATCGTCCACCCGTGGACGCGGGAAACCGCTGAGGACGCCGAGTCGGCCATCGTCTGCATGGTGTTCGAGGACGTGAGCCGTGACGATCGCCTGATTGCCGTCCAGACCCCGGTGGCCAAGGCCGCTGAACTGGGGGGTGAGCTGGCGCTCCCGCGGGTTGATTTCCGCATCCCGGGCGGCGTGCGTTCCGAGCTGAGCGAGCGCGGCACCTATGTTCGCTTGACAGGCCTGTTGATGCCGCTCGACACCGGCCGCGCTTACCCGCTGACGCTGATGTTCGAACACGGCGGCGAAGCGCAGGGGCTGTTGACGGTCAACTACGCGCGCTTCCTGTGAGCGCCCCTTCGTTTTTTGAGAGCCTTGCCTGAATTTTTTTCGAATCCGTTTAGTCATGACCGAACAGACTTTGCCTTCCCCGTCAACAACTTCCAGTTCCACGTCTTCACCCGCCGCTTTCGGCGCGACCGCCGCATCCGCGCCCACGCGGCCCTGGCTGTTCAATCTGTTGCGTGAGCCTCTGCTGCATTTCGTGTTGTTGGGCGCGGTTTTGTTCAGCATCGATCATGTGTTGATCGGCCGCGCTGATGACCCACTGTTGATCGTGGTTGGTGCCGAAGTCGACAAGGAAGCCCGCGAAGTGTTCAAGGGCGCCAACGGCCGCGACCCCAACACCGAGGAGCTGGCCGCCCTGCGCCGCATCTGGCTGGACAACGAGGTGCTCTACCGCGAGGGCTTGGCCATGCAGGTCGACCGCGGCGACAGCTCGATCCGCGACCGCGTCATCTTCAAGGCGCTGAGCGTGGTCGACGCCAACACCAGGCGGCCGGACATCGACGACAAGGCGCTGCGCGCCTGGTTCGAGACTCAACGCGCCAAATACGATGAACCCACGCGTTACGACTTCCAGGAAGCGGTGCTCAGCGCTGACAACAGCGAAGCTGGCGTGCGCGCTTTTGCCGCGGCGCTGAATGCCGGCACGCCGGGCGAAGCCAAGGCCGGCCTGCGCGTCTTCAAGGGCCGGCCGCACAGCAACCTGGTGCAGAGCTACGGCGCTGAATTCGCCGTTGCACTGGAGGGCGCGCCCCCCGGCGAGTGGCGCGCCTTGGCCACACGCGACGGCTGGCGCACGGTGCGGCTGGACGGTGTCACGCCACCCAAGCCGGCGCAGTTCGAGGCTTTGCGCGGCGTGGTGCTGCAGGACTGGACCGACGTCACCCTGGCCGAACAGCGCAGTGCCACCGTGCGCGCACTGACCAAGAAGTACAAGGTCAAGTTCGAAACCTCAAAACCATGAGGGGCTGGTTGCAGCGTGCCCTGGCTCTGCTGAGCCTGGTCTTGAGCCTGATATTGGGCTTGGGGCTGGGTCTGTCACCCGCCCCGGCCGCGGCGCACGAGATGAGCATGGCCGAGATGCAGCTGCGCGAGACAGCGCCCGGCGAATTCCTGTGGTTGTGGTCGGCCGGCGAAAAGCGCAACCCGGCGGAGGTGCTGACTCCGCGCTGGCCGCAGGCCTGCGCGGCCAGCGGCAACGTGTTGAGTTGCGGTGAGCGTGGCCTGTCCGGCACGCTGGAAATCGACGGCGTCGGCAAGGGCTTCTCGGCCGCCCTCGTCAAGGTGTTCTGGCTCGACGGTTCTTCGCGGGTCTACACGCTGACCTCGGCCCAACCCAGCGTTCACCTGTACGGTTCTGCAGACGACCGCCGCGGCAGGGGCGAGATTGCCTGGGCCTACCTGCAGCTCGGGGTGGAGCACATCCTGTCCGGTGTCGACCACTTGTTGTTCGTCATCGGCCTGCTGTTCCTGGTGGGTTTTAGGCGCCGCCTGGTGTTGACCATCAGCGCTTTCACGCTGGCCCACAGCCTGACGCTGGCCAGCAGCGCGATGGGCTGGCTGGTGCTGCGCCCGCCGCCGGTGGAGGCCACGATTGCGCTGTCCATCATGCTGGTCGCGGG
>Ga0105046_10012129_pt1 | contig 13369 bp, 7 predicted proteins | sample MAT03_FD_78385 | JGI IMG/M metagenome (GOLD analysis project Ga0105046, IMG submission 78385) | Freshwater microbial communities from Lake Fryxell liftoff mats and glacier meltwater in Antarctica - MAT-03 (megahit assembly) | ecosystem: Environmental > Aquatic > Freshwater > Ice > Liftoff... | reverse complement strand
TTTTCAGCAGGCAAAGGGGGCAGGGCGAAGGGCGCAGGGCGCAGAGCTCAGGGCTCAGGGCTCAGGGCGCAGAGCTTAGGGCGCAGGGCTCAGAGCTCAGAGCGCAGGGCGCAGGGCCGGTGGCTGAGTGTTTTGCGACCAAAATGCTGAAATATACAAACGGGATGATTCGCAAAATGTATCGAAGCCACAGGGCATGGAGCATGGGGCGCAGGGCACATGGAGCGAAGCGGAATCCCGACCTCTTCGTCGGGAGGGCATGGAGCATGGCATTCAAAAGTAAGGATTCGTCTCTTTAGAAACAGAAATGGGGGCACGAAGAGATGGCGACAAGGGGAGATTCGTCCCCCATCATGACATTATTCCGTTTCTAAACCACTTTAAATCCGCCGGATAGTAAAATCAAAACAGGAAAAGCACCAAAAAAGCATGAAAACCACTAATTAAACAATAGTTTCAACGATAATTCTTATTTTTATCCATTCGCTGAACAACTATTTTTTAAGCAGTTCAATAAAAATGTCCCGAATAAACGCAGGAAAATTGTTACGTTGCAACTGGTCAGCAATATTATTGCTTCTATCTTTTATCACCAATCATAGCTATGCGCAAATCAAGGAAACCGGGCTTCCTTTTATAAACAACTATCCCAAATCCGTTTACAATGCAGGCACCCAAAACTGGGCCATAGCACAGAACAGCAAGGGCTTTATGTATTTCGGGAACAATGACGGATTGCTGGAATTCGACGGACAAAACTGGCAGACCCATTTACTTCCGGTTCAGACAATTATCAGATCATTGCAGGCAGTTGGAGACACTATCTACTCAGGATCGTTCGAAGAAATAGGGTTTTTCGCGCTTTCACCTGATGGAAAAATGGAATTTAATTCATTAACCAGTTTAGTCCCAAAACCTTACAGATCATTTGGTGAAGTATGGAAGATTCACGAAACACCCAATGGCATAGTTTTTCAGTCATACCAGTATATTTTCATTTATAACAACCAGAAAATTACCGTAATAAAACCCAAATCAACTTTTACCTATTCCTTTTATGCAAATGGCAAACTTCTGGTGGTTGATAAGGAAAATGGAATTTTTGAACTTACGCCTTCCGGATTGAAGTTCCGGTTTAATCATCCCCTTTTTCAGCAGGATGAAATCAGGAGCATAATGGAGACAAATTCTGCCGATTTGCTGATAGGCACCTTTAATAAAGGGATGTTTGTCCTTAAAGGCAATGAACTGTCAGCCTGGGAAAGCTCCTTAAATAATGAACTGGCCGACAATACCTTGTATTCTGCAATACGGCTGCAGAATGGATTTTACATATTTGGCACCATCCGCAATGGCATATATATTACCGATGCCAATGGAACCATTTACCAGCACATAAACAGGCAGAAAGGTCTTCAGAATAACACAATTCTCAGTCTTTTTGAGGACAACCGCAAAAACCTCTGGATTGGACTTGACAATGGAATTGATTATGTTGAGATCAACTCTCCTTTGAGCATACTAAACTATAACTATAATATAGGAAGTACCTATGCAACCATCGAGTTCGGGGGCAACCTATACGTAGGAACCAATCAGGGTCTCTATGCAATTGCACTTAACAGCCTGTCAAACAGGTATCTCAACAATAAATTCAGCCTGATAAAAGGTACTGAGGGGCAGGTCTGGTCGCTAAAGGTTATTGACGATCAACTGCTTTGTGGCCATAATTACGGTTGTTTTCTGATCGAAGGCACTAATGCGACAAGAATTTCAGGCATACAGGGGTTCTGGGATTTCCTGGAATACAGTGGTTCTGCTGACACCCTGCTTGCCGGCACATATAACGGCCTGGTTAAAATGATCAGAGACAACAAATCCTGGAAAGTTGAAAACTTGGTTAAAGGATTTTCAGAATCATGCCGGTTTATGGAGCAGGATTCCGATGGAAGTATCTGGATAGCACATGGTTATCGTGGTCTGTTTCATCTGGAGCTGAAAAATGATCTTTCGGCTGTGCGCAAGGTTACTTTGTATAATAAAGGTCACGGTCTTCCTGAGGATTTACCCTACAATCTCAATAAAATAAACAACGAGATTTTGGTTTCGACAAAAGACGGGTTTTTCGCTTTCAATAAGAAAAAAAATACCTTTATCAGACAGCGCAATTTCAACGAAATTTTTAAGGAGCAGGCGTTTATCAGCAAACTTGTAAAAGACAAGACAGGGAATTTCTGGCACTTTTCGGTCAATAAAATGGGCGTTTACAGATTACAGGAAGACGGTGGTTTCAATAACATTGAGATTCCTTTCTACCCTGTCAACAAAATGCTTATACCCTACTTTGAAAGTATCTATCTGCGTGACAGCAAAAATATTTTCATAGGTTCACAAAACGGGTTGATTCATTACAACCCGGAATTTCTTATTAACTACCGGGTTGCTAACGCTGTTTACATCAGAAAGGTGACTTTTGAGAATGCCGAAAATCCTATTTCGTTTTATAATCCGCGGCTAAGGGGAGAAATTAATGAGAAATCGCTCAAAAATTCCGTGCAGGCAGAGATGCCATACAGGAATAACTCAATTAAGATCAGCTTTGCAAGTCCCGGTTATGAGCGTCAGAACGGAACGCTTTATTCCTACAGGCTTGTTGGATTTGAAAAGAACTGGTCGGCCTGGGATAAAAATATCTTCAAGGAATACACCAACCTGAGTGAAGGCATATACACATTTGAGGTTAAAGCAATGACCTCCTATCATTCAGTCGGCGAAACAAGCACATATACATTCCGCATCAAACCGCCGTTTCACCGATCAGTTGACGCTTATATTGTATATACCATTTTATTTATACTGCTGATCATTGGTAATCTTTATTATCAGAAGATAAGAATTGGGAAAGCCCGCGCCAATGAATTGCAAAAACATGAGAAAGAAATGAGCAGTCAGGCAATGCTCTTCAGGGAGCAGGCATTGATTCAGGAAAAGGAGATCGTTAATCTGAGAAACGAAACCCTTTTGAACGAAATGAATCACAAAAACAGGGAACTGGCCAATTCAACCCTTAACCTGCTGCATAAAAATAAGATCCTGACATCTATTAAACTTCAGCTTTCAGATCTGATTCAAAAGTCGTCCGAAAATACTGATCAAAAGCATGAAATTTCAGGTATAGTTCGTAAAATAAACAAGGAACTGGGTAATGAAAAGCATCAGGAAGCCTTCGATTCATATTTTGATGAAGTGCATCAGAACTTTATTAAACGTCTGAAAGAGGCTCACCCTGTCCTTTCGCCAAAAGAGCTCAGGTTGTGCGCCTATTTGAAGATGAATCTATCTTCAAAGGAGATATCTTCGTTGATGAATATTTCTGTAAGGGGCGTTGAAATCAGCCGTTACCGGCTCAGAAAAAAGTTAAACCTGGACAGGGAAACCAACCTGACTGATTACATTCTGAACTTTTAGTCCGGATCATTCATCTCCACACATTGGTAATTGTGTAGTTACTCCTGGTGTCTGTTTAAAATCCAAATTAACTTGAGTCAGGTATATCTTAAAACAGCGAAACTGCTGTTTAAATTTGGTTAAACTTTGTCAACAGACCCATCCCTGCCCGTCCGGTCAGGCGAGCCTATTGAAAAAAAATAAAATTTAAACAGACCCTGACATTTCAAACAGTTTGATCCGATTAAAAATCAATTCCTTTCAATTCGTTGCTGCATCAATTATTTATTTCGCGTTTTCCCTTCTTGCATCGAGTCCATTCTTCATCAGGGTGGTAGTTTTGGCGTCGATCTTGTAAAAGATCATAAACAATGCACACGACATATACAAGATACCAGGGATAACTGAAACCAGTAATTTTATTCCGGTAATGGCGGTATCATTTTGTAAAACGTTCGGTATAAAACCGGATGCGGCTAAAATCCAGCCTGCAATGGCGGCACCAATTCCCCAACCTGCTTTTTGAGCAAAAACGGCAGCCGAGAAATACAGGCCTGTAGCCCGGCGACCGGTGGTCCATTCGCCATAATCGGCCGAATCGGCAATCATGGTCCAAAGCAGGGGAACAGCCGGCGCGTATGCCATTTTTGCAATTATGTTGAACACATAAATGGTCGTCAGATCATTAATGCCGGCAATGTAAATCAGGATGAAAAATAAGCCGGAGATTAACGAGCTCCCGATAAATACATTCTTATTTCCAAATCTTTTGGCCAATGGTTTGGATAATGGCAAAGCGACAATGAGTGCAACCGTTCCAATTACATTAAACAATTGTACATTATTTTCGCGCCCGAGATAATATTTGAAATAATAGGCTATGGCTGCATTTTGCATGGCAAACATGATAAAAGAAATAATTCCTACCATAGCCAGTATAATCCATGCTTTGTTTTGAAAAAGGTTTTTCACATCTTCCTTAAGCGAATTCACCTGCTCTTTTGGCGGCTGAACGCGTTCTCTGGTAGTTTTGAATGTGATAAAAAAGAAAATCAGGCTTAATCCTGAAAACAGGAATACGGTGTATTGAAATCCCTGTGCCTTATCGCCACCTCCGAAAAATTCGGCTAAGGTCAGCGCAAGACCGGTCACAATAAATTGCCCTGTAAAACCGGCGATGAACCGGTAAGTGTTAAGTCCGGCCCGCTCGTAGGTATCGTCGGTCATTACAGCGCCTAAAGCCGAATAAGGCAGGTTAATGAATGCATAGGCCGTCATTAAAAGTACATAGGTTGCCCCGGCATAAACGATTTTACCGAATTCGCCAAAGCTTGGTGTTGTAAAGGTTAAAATAGCCAGAATGGCATAAGGAATGGCTCCGAACAAAATATAGGGGCGGAATTTCCCCCAGCGGGTATTGGTCCGGTCAGAAACTATGCCGATTATCGGGTCGATGGCCATATCCCAGAAACGGGCAATCAGCATAATGGTACCTGCGGCTGCGGCTGAAATCCCATAAACATCGGTATAAAAAAACAGCAGCCAGAATCCAACCATATCCCATACAAAGTGGGAAGCGGTATCGCCTAAACTATAACCGATCTTTTCCTTTACACTTAATTTTAAGGTGATCTTTTCCATCTTCCTGTATTTGGTTCTTGTTTGAACAATTCGCTTGTTTTACTACTAACACTCTTTTCAATTTATTTCAAACCCAAATTTACTTATGTAAAGCGATTCTTTGCTTCACTCAAATGGCTCACCTTAGGTCAAATAAAATATAAGTTCTTGACCATTCAATTTCCTTACCGGGCTCAACATGTATATCGAAGAATAACTCAGGACTGATAACATGTGTCGATCCCCAAAGATTCACTTTATTTGTTTTAAAACTTCCGGTTTCACGTATGCCAATTCTACATTTGTTATTTATTAATTCCCAGCTTGCATCCACCTTTTTATTACCTGAAAGATTGCTGAAAAAGAATTGTTCTTCGGGCGTACCATTAAATGAAATTCCTTCGTTACCGATATCAACTTTCCTTTCGGGATTAACGGTTGCATCGAAAAGTTCAGGATTGAGGTTAAAAGGAAATTTTAAGATATAATCACTGCTCATAAACGCATTGTTAACGGCTAAGAAATTGTGGCCATATTCATTGGTGATAATGGTTTTAGACCCTGTATTTTTTAGATGGTATTTAATGATAAAGCCATTTCCCACTAATTTAATTTCCTTTTTATACTTATATGCATAGCCATTAGCGTTCTGCGATTTGCAGTTGATAATGATAATATCCGGTTTAGCAGTAACCTTAAATGCGGCAGGCTGAATTTCATACTTCTTGTGGAAAAAGTATTCACCCCCTTCTTTCTTCAATAACCCCACACCAATTTTATGAAACCAATCGCCTTCCCGGATCTCATCATAACCAACAGGAGCCTCAATACCAAATTCGTTATAAAAGCCTTTCCCTGATCCGGTATCGTCCTTGTCGTTCAATTTCTCCACGCCTGAGACTGAAATGCCTTTATATTTCACCGATACAATCTTCCCTGTCCAGTCAAATCGTGAAAAGTTGTAATTTGTTAATGGTAAATCAATTTGAACTTCAAGGTTTTTATTTTTCAGTATGTGTGTCATTTTTGTATTTTTTGATGCTGGCTAATCGCTACAAATGGTATGATTAAAAACAGAAAAAGCACAATTCTTTTCATTATTACGGTGTTTGAGGAAATGCTACTTTGCTTTGGTTAAGGCCGAATATTTTGCTCTAACCACTTCGTAAGCTATTTTCTTTGTTCTTTCAATGGTCATTATTCCCCAGTATTCTTCGTTGGCGGTGCCGTCATAAGGAACACCGCTGCTTTCCGGAGCCCATCCTCCGGGATCCTGTGTTTTATTGTCGCCTGCTTTCCAAAATTCATCAACAAATGCAAATAAGGCAACACCTGAACAAATATCCTGATGCCTGAAAATTTCATCCAGAATATTCTCTGTAGCATCAGCCTGCGCTTTTTCATTTACACCCTGATCGTAACCATTCTTTTTTACTGCCATATAACTGTCGGCTCCTGCCTCAGACAGGTACATTGGTTTAGCGCTGACCATTTCCCATTGAGCAAAAATCTCTTCAGGGTTATCCCAGCGATAAACATTCATTCCCCATACATCCACATTCGGACATAAGAAAAGTGCATTTGCATCGGGTAGTTCTCCGTGAGCGGTAGCAACCGGATGAGAAGGGTCAATTTTATGGATCAGTTCGGCTGCATCATTTAATGCATGATACCAGTTCTTAATACTATCGCCAAACCACTCAGGATGATAATTGTATTCATTGCCAAGTTCCCAGAATAGAATTGCCTTATGATCCTTGTATGCTTTTACATAATTGATGAATGTCCCTGAAAGAATATCATAGTTCCCATCCTGGTTGTATCCGAAGCCAATAATGACCTTCATACCTGCTGCATCTATCTGATCAAGAGCTGCAACATCAGCTATCGGAGCATAAACCCTGATGGTGTTTATGCTGGCTTCTTTCATTAAAGCCAGATCTTCTGTCAAATTGCAAAAGTTTCTGTTATTGCTGCCTTTGGGCACCGGGTGATAACATATACCCTTAATCGTGTAAGGCGAATGGTTTACTAATATCTGCCGGCCAGAGATAGTGACAACATCCGCTTTTGCATTTTCCTGATATAAAATAAAAATGCTGATTAACAGAACGAATACGAATAGCTTCTTCATAGTAAGTAATTCAGGTTGGCAATATTGTACAAAAATATTTTTATTACGCAATTCCCTCTTTAATATTACCCTGGCTAAGAATCTCAGCACGCTGCAACTTAAGGGCTTCCCGGATTTCGTATGCTTTTTGCTCAGTAACATCGTACTTCCACATCACAATAATAGCCAATAAACCTGTTGTTACCGGAATCAATATATCAGCAATTCTCAGATTAGTCAGTGTTTCGACTGTTTGCACCTGCGCATATCTGTCAAATCCAACCAGGTTTAATACAGCTCCACTAGAGAGCAGTGCAACAGCAGTACCCAGTTTAACCATCCACCAGTAAACAGCACCAAAAGTGCCTTCGCGCCGGGTACCGTTATTCAGCTCATCCAAATCGCAAACATCGGCTGTCATTGACATCATTAAGGTAAACAAGCCTCCAATACCAAATGACATTAAAGGAATAGGTAAAAACATCAGATAGGGATTTGCCGGGCTGAAACCCCACCATTTCAAGATGTATCCTACCATGGAGATTACAGTAGCCATAATAAAGGCATTTTTCTTACCCATTTTTTGAGAAGCAAAGGTTATAATAGGAATTACTAAAAATGCAGTCGCCAAAGCACTGACTGTGCCGAACCAGGCAGGCCAATGCCCGGCAGCAGTTGTATCTCCCCTGAAAAGATAAAAGATGATGATAAAGAAGGCAAATTGAGCAATGGTTTGAAATCCGTTAAAAATAAGAAATGTGGCTCCGCATAATTTAAGGAAGGGCTTGCATGTCACGGTTTCTTTGATTCCTAAAATAAACTCCTTTGTGTTGGCGGCAAGGTCTTTCAATGACAGCTTGGACTTGCCTTTCGAGCCAGGCATAAGTACTATATCGGGGAGAACCATTTCCTTGCAAAAAAAAGCCGGCATTACTGCCAGTATTGTGCACAATGCTCCTACCCATATTGATAGCTCCCTGGCCCCCTGTGGCGCTGAAGCAAATAAAGACTGGTCGTAAATTAATACCCAAAACCAGGGTGCAATCATCCAGGCAATCTGACCCATCCACTGCGAAACAGCCATCAGGCGGGTGCGCTCATGATAATCGGGGCTCATTTCGTAACCTAAGCCAATAAGAGGCGTTGCGAAGATTGCATAACCGACATAAAAAAGCATAGACAGACTCAGAAAGTAAAAGAAATTATAGGTCTGGGAGTTTTCGGGATAAAGCTGCCACATAACCATAAAAGTAACACCGGTTAACACGCCCCCTAAAAGAATATAGGGCTTTCTTCTTCCCCGTCGCGAACGGGTATTGTCCGAAATATAACCCATGACAGGGTCTGTTAGCGCATCTACCAACCGTGGGAGTGCAGCAAGTAACCCTGCCAGAAATGGATCCATATTCAAGGCTAAAACCAGTACAATCATAAATACCCCCAAAGCAGCAGGGAATAACTGGTTAGCTAAGCTTCCTGCTCCAAAAGCCATTTTTTGTCCAAAAGGAACAACATCTTCCGGAGCTGTTTTGAATTGTGCCATGTCGCTATGTGTTTGTTAGTTATTGGTTACAGGGTGCTGGTTGCTGGTTTGACAATGCCTGATTAACGTTGACCGAAAATTTTACTGCCGGCAATTAATTATATGTATCAAACAAATGCTCCATAACTTTTTTCGGCTTCCGGTCAACAGTAAACAATCCCCAGTGTTTTTCAGGCTCCATGGCTTCGGGCGATCCCTTCCATGTCTCATCAAAAGCTTCGAATACAAATGTGAGTATCCCCTCTTTTGAACTCCATTTTACCAGATCATTGTAATACCTTGATTGAAATTCCTCACTTACATTTTCCGGATTTATTCCCCGGCCATTTGAATTGGTAGCCCATCCGGCTTCAGTAATTACGACAGGCTTGCCAGGATACCTTTCCGAAATACTGTAATAATTTTGCCTGGTGTATTCAAGCGCTTCGTGAATGTGTTTATATTCCCAAACCGGGTAGGAGTGAATTGAAATAAAATCAACTTCATCAACCAGCCGTGCCAGTTTGTCGTACCAGGGGACATAATTTTCGCAGAAGGTTACCGGCTGTTTGGCTCCGTCTTTTATCATCCGCACGTAGCTGATTACTTTGTCAACTGACATATAGTGATCGGTCCATTCAACAGTAGCTTCATTTCCGGCTGAGAGCGAGAAAATACTATCAGGATACCGGTTGGCAATCCGGATCAGTTTTTTGATCTGGACCAGATTGTCCTTTGTATTTCTTTTAAGTGCTTCCTCAGAAAATATTGTTCCCCATGGGCAACCTAAATTGTTTAACTCGGCGCCAATATAAGCCCCTATCATCACCCTAAAATTCAGTTTCTCTTTATCGATTACTTTTAAAACTGTTTCGGCATGCAAACTGCAATCATACAAACGCAGGTAAGTCCACTCCTTTTGAAGTATCAGCAGGTCTTCCATAAATTGCTCATAGGTAGGGTATATTCCGGTTTCAGGACTTTGTCCCTGCCTATACCCTGAATAGCAGATTGCTTTCCCACCGGCCAACGAAAGTATGTAATCACTTCTAAACGACATTTTGTTTTCTCCTCTTAAGTGTGTCTGTATTTTATTTAGCTGCCTATATTTCTGAACGAAACTTCTATCTGTACAATTTCTCCGGAACGATTAAATATTTGGGAACTTATTTCTTTACCGATGGTATGACCTGTTATGAAAACCTGTTTTCCATCAGCATAAGTGATCGAAATTCTATCTAAGTCAGATGCACCGTATAAAACAGACACCTGACAGAAAGTAAAGCCAAGCTGCCCCTGTTTAAGCATTATTTGCCGGGCTTCTCCCTTAAGATTAAAATAATCGAAAACGCTTTGCTGATTTAACAACTCTTTGGGATTCAACAAACTGGATTGGAATACAATTTCACCATTCAGGACATGAATCCCTAATTCTCTCATGCGTGAGATGAAGTCTTCTTTCACCTGTCCGGTCATGCCTGGTTGCTGAGCTCCTGCATTTCCCGGGGTGTGCGAATAGGCATCCGTCGGGAAAGCACCATACAATTCAGGAGATTTGTTCAGGCCTATTCCTGCTTTGATTTCGAAATAGTGATCCTTAATTTTACCAACCACCACAGGATCCGCTGCTTCATTTATACCTTTAAAATAGCACTCCTGTGCAGCAAGAAGTAATTTCGAAACCATGTGCCAGTATATGCTGCCCAATCCTTCGTACCCATAAAATGTTCCCGACCGGCCGGTAAACGACTGGTGGTCGAAAATCTCTTCGTAGATTCCCAGGACCTTTTCCTTTTCTTCGGCAAGAAGCGGGGCATAAGCAGCAGAATCCAGTTGGTTTAAGGCCTTTTCCAAAACGGCAGCATTCCGGAATGATCCGTTAAAGTGGAAATTGCCCAGATCATCTTTACAAATAATAGACGAATCGGAATCGGCAATTAATTTAGTCAGAAGCTTCGACTCCTGAACCTTACTGCCGGGAATGTTATTTTTTTGGCTAAAAAGAGGCAATTGCCTGTCGGGATAAAGCAGATAGCTGTATTGATCTCGACGGAATAAATTACTAAATTTCAACGAGTTAAGTACATCAAGGCTTTCGTCAACTGATAAGTATCCGGAGCTTAAAACAGCCACCTGGCCTTCGAGCATTTCGTACAAATGGCGGATAGAAACACCCTGATCTGAGAATGAAATCAGGTTATAGGCATGATATAGGCCATCCGCACGTTTGTTTACTTTTATGGACTGATCCATATATCTCAATGCAAGTTGCGTGAATTCAGCCAAAGCCTTTACCTGAACCATCATTTTCCGGCCTGAGAAAAATTGTTCGTAAACAGCATTTCTGTAATCGCTTCCGGCTTCACCAAGGCTATCGGCAAAACGACGTCTGTCGGCATCTGAAAATCCGGTTATAATAAGTGCTGTATTTTCAGTAAAAAGTGCAAATATCCTGTCGAACAAGGCTTTTACTTCTTCCGAAATGCTGATTTCCTGTGATGATGATTCGCAGAACCGTTCCGACCAGAATTTCAGGAATCGCCTTAAATAATTCAGCGTAACCATAGAAACCCCATTTCCAACAAGCGCATTGTTGGCATCGTTCCATTCAGGGCGTTGGGTGTTTAGCCAGATGCCTGCTTCGGGTATAAAATTGCTGAGCTTGGCGAGCAAGGTAACCAGTATTTTTTCGGTAAGATTAACCCTATATATCTGATTGTCCCTGCCTCTCAATAAAACGCCGTCAGCACCGGTTTTACTGGTCAGCTCCTTGATTTTATCATTTAATTCAAAATCAAAAACAATCGTATCCTTCGGATTTTTTACAATTTCGTCGTACGATTTTATGCGATAAGGGATATTTGCATAAACAAACATTTCCTTTTTCAAAAGTGAATCCAGGGTATCCGGATGAAACTCAGCGGATAATTCGAAGAATTTCTGGAGGTAAATAATCTGGTGGTCTCCCCAATAGCCTATGTAGGACCACGGATCGTGCGGATCGGGACTTTCCCAGTCGATGCCTTCGCGTGAAACACGGTATGGATTGTAGCCATCGGCGGTTGTGGCATTTAAAAACTTACTGATCATACCTTCCAGAAATTCAGGGTATGAAAGGCTGAGCGCTTCCCAGTTCTGAAAAATATCGCGCCAGTTTCCCTGGTAATTCAGTTTTACGGAACCATCCGGGTTTTTGGTTTCAATCGAAAACTGGTTCCATGGGCGGCTTGGATCGCCGTGCCTGCGGCTGAAAGTAAGCGGCAGATATTCGCAGCAAATCCGGATCAGGTCAAAATCCGAGGTACTTTCAGCAAGCCTGATCATCTCCATGTAGCTTATTTCTTTGGGAATATGATCGAACCAATCTTTGTATTTAACTGCTAACCCCTTATTAATTTGCCCCACAAACAGGACAAAGTCTGTTTTATCAAGTGCGTAATTGTTTGTGAATATTCCGCCCCTCATTACATTGAATAAGGTGTTGGAGAAGTGGCGGGCACAACTTAACTTGTCGTTGCCCATCTGCAGTCCGTCAGCGTTGGAAACAATTTTTCTCAGGTTGGTCGTTCCTTTTTCAATATAAGCGTCAACCAGATGTTTTAAATTATCCAGCGTTTTTATGGCGTTACTAAGGTTGGCAACATCGCTGCTTTCCTGGTTGATTTCGGCAACAATCATCCACTCTTTGCTGGTATCCTTTTCAAGCGTTAGCCTTGTACTTACAAAATAAGCGCCGCGTGTTGCCCTGACATCGGTTTCTGTTTCAACCGGCTGTCCATTTATAAAATTCTCAACCTGGTGGTTTGAAATCAGAATCTTTGCATCAGGATTAAGCCCACATGACCACACCGTTGTTGTTTTAAGTGATTCGCTCGGCTCAGCCCGATCAACCGGGATTGAACTCAGCATATACAAACCAAGTTTGGTCTCTTCGAGTAATTCACATTTTTTATAGGCGTCAAGCAAACTGCTGTAAGTATTCTGAAAATCGAAATCCACCCCGTTTGGCAGAATATTAATGATTCCATCGAGAACATCCACTGCAACTAATCCGGTATTGTAATTGCTGATGACCGATTTCTTTACGAAACCGTATTTTTCGCTGCTATACCAGCCATATCTGAACCCGACTCCCAGGTCAGCATTTATTTCCTCGAAAATGATTTTATTTCCAAAAATGCTTTTGTAGAGGTTTCTTTCAATTTTGTATATTTTCTCCGATTCTGTTGAAAAAGGTTCCCATAAGTACAATCGCTCATCCTTGCCGACAAGCAGGTAGGTTTTACTTCCGGTAATGCCTTTGCTATCGTGTATTTTATCAACGCTATAATAGGGGAACAAGGCATTATTCCTATCCTTCCTGCCGGCAGAAAGCGCGCCGTTGCTCGAAATAAACATCCAGTGATCTGAATTACTCACGATGGTTATAAAGAAATCAGGCATCTGGTTGCAGTTGATGATTTTGTAGAATTGTTCATCTTCAATTTCCACAAATTGACCCTCAACCTTTGCGCTGAAGCACTTTAGTTGAGCATTTCCTAAAAAAATGTCTCTTTTATTCATCGTATCAGGCATTAAAATTTCTTTAACTTTTTAATTTAAAAACAGTTTTAGAGAGAATTCTTTATTTTTAGTAAAAACCCCGGCACTGCGTAGGGCAAGACCAT
>Ga0105046_10012128_pt1 | contig 13369 bp, 2 predicted proteins | sample MAT03_FD_78385 | JGI IMG/M metagenome (GOLD analysis project Ga0105046, IMG submission 78385) | Freshwater microbial communities from Lake Fryxell liftoff mats and glacier meltwater in Antarctica - MAT-03 (megahit assembly) | ecosystem: Environmental > Aquatic > Freshwater > Ice > Liftoff... | reverse complement strand
GTTCAGCGATTTTCAAATTGGAGAATCAAACGCATGCCCCGGACCGGTAGTTACTTGTGCATCCAATCTTACAGTTTGTCAGGATGATGTTAGCGGCAATTGCAACCTCATCTTTTTCGCACAACCAATAGCATCTCCTGTAACAATTGATTTAACAGACCGTCAAATTACCTACACCGGTGTATCTGTGAATGGTGGTGGTAATTCAGCATCAGTAGCACCTGGTTCATCAGTTTCTTTGGCCTACAACATGTCAGTATTTTTTGATGCGGGAACAGGCTATTGCCCGGGTTGTGTTGTTCAATCCAATATCGGAATCGGATCCACATTTCAAACGTTGCAGTGCTATCAAAATATCACTAATGGATTTACAGACTCTTACACTTCAGGCAACTTTACCGCTCCAACTACACCAGGTATCTATTATTTAACTCAGGAAGGTTCACTTGATTTCTTCTGTCAGGAATTTAAATTTAATAATGATCCACTCAAGGCTATTGGTGTATTAATTGTTGGCGACCCTGCACCAACTTTTACCGGAGGTTGTGGTGCAGTAACTTTATCTAATGATGCACCTGCTTGTTTGCCGGTAGGAACAACTACAGTTACCTGGACTGCTACCGATGCCGCCAGCAATACTTCTACTTGTACTCAGGATATTACCGTTACACCTGCAACTATCTATTATCGAGAACGTGATGGAGATTCTTTTGGTAGTTCCGTTTATCCTGTGTATGCATGTTCTCAGCCTACAGGATTTGTTTTGGATAATACAGACTGTAATGATTACGATGCAGCTATTAATCCTTTAGCATCTGAAATTGCTGGAAATGCAATTGATGACAACTGTAATGGTTTTATTGATGAAAACTTTGCTATCGGGGATTATCGATCAGCAACAGCATTTGGTTCTTGGACAGATGCTTCAAGTTGGGAAACTTACAATGGTTCCAGCTGGGTGCCAGCAAGCCAGTATCCTACTTCTGCTGATGGTGTGATTACTATCCGTGCAGGTTTTGCAATTTATAACAATTCAAATATTACTGTCGATCAAGTTGTATGTGAGGCTGGGTCACAACTGACATCAGGTTCAAGTGGCAATACAACATTAACTATTGCAGATGGACCAGGTGTTGATATGATTATTTATGGTGAAATCGTAGCAAACTGGAATAACAGCGTTTTGAACATTGAAGGAAATGTAGCAATTGGAGACGGAGGAACTTTTTACTGGGGTGGAAATATGCACATCAACGGAAATGGAGGATCAGGAGCTTTGGATTTCTTAGGTGGTTCAAACGTCCTTCTTTCGAATAATGGCTTTGTTCATTTCGATAATGGAATAATCGTTAATAATTATTCCCAAATTTCATTCAATAACAACGGAAACAATGTTACTGATTTAATTTTCAGCGGAAACAATACTACGTTTAACAATTACGGAACTTTTAATAATAGTGATTCCCCCGGAATTCATTTTATAGATAATGGTGCGACCAATGGAGCCTTTAATAATACTTCATCAGGTACATTTAATTCTTTGCCAAATGTTACAACTACATTTGATAACAACATCAGTTTTTCAAGTCAGGGTGTCTTAAATATAACCGATGGTACTTTTACCTTATCATCTGAACCAACAAGTATAACCGGCGATTTAACTATTGGATCAGGAGCTGTCTTAAACGGCTCATCCAATGTGCAGTATGCAGGAAATGCCTTATCAAACAACGGTACTATCGACGTAACCAATTTGGAATTGTTTGCAGTAGGTATGAATGTAACTGGCAATGGATCCATTTCCAACCTTACCATGAACGATAATGATGGTATTGGTTTATATGGCGAACAAACTATTACTAACTCCATGACATTTACCGAAGGAAAAGTTATAACGCAGAGTGGTGGTAAATTGATTATAAGCGCTGCAACAACTGTTACAGGTGGTTCTGCTCTGAGTTATGTTGTTGGTGATTTACAAATGGAATACGTTGCAACAGGATCTAAAACTTTTCACATTGGTGATTATGATGCTTACACCCCGATAACTTTAACACCAACTATAACTGGAGGTGGGGCTTTTACGGCAAGGACTGATGCAGGTGACCATATTGATGTTGCAGCTTCAGGAATTGATGGTGTCAAGTCTGTTAACAGAACTTGGAGTCTGGAGGGTGATAATGATGTTGTATTTACGAACTACACAATTAATTTTAACTGGGTTGCTACCGATGTGGATGCCGGTGCAAATGCATTTAACTTTACAGTTGGGAAATATGATTCTCCAACTTGGCAAATCCTGGGAGCTTCAGCACAAACGCTAACATCACTTACAACTTTTTACCCCGGACCTACGATGAGTGAATTTCAAATTGGTGAAGCACCTTCTACTCCTGCTGCTGCTTTAAATTTTAATACAGGGAATGATTATGTGCAAATGCCTGAATTTAACTTAGGAACTTCTGATTTTACTGTAGAAGCATGGATTAAGCCAAACTCTCTCAACGGTGCATATATAATTACAAACAGAACCAATGAATCGAGTCAAATGGGTAATTGGTGGAGTCTTCTTGTTCAGGCAACTGGAATTGCGGGATTCGAAATGGGTGCTGCGGGTTCTGCAAACGACGTTTTAATTTCAGGAAATACTGTACTTCCTACTGGTTCCTGGTCTCATCTCTCAGTTGTACGCTCAGGAACGAATATCAAAATGTTTGTAAATGGTGTGCTTGACGTAAATTTTAATGATTCTTTTGTGAGAGATCTTACAACTACAAATGATGTGGGAAGATTAGGAGGATGGCCTGATTTCAATACGAATTGGTATAATGGTTCAATGGATGAAGTCAGGGTTTGGAATGTTGCGAGAACGGCATCCCAAATTACGGATGCAATGAATTGCGAACTTCCAACACCTAATTACCCAAACCTAACCCGGATGTATTTTTTTAATCAGGGAGATGCAGGCGGCAACAATTCATTGGTTACTTCGGTAATTGACGAAAGCGGCACAAGTAACAGCGGTACTATGTTCAATTTTGTATTGAATGGTTCAACATCAAATTGGGTGACTCCCGGTGGAGTAGTAACAGGTACATCCTGTTCACCATGCGTAGTTACCATCCCCGATGCAAACTTTAAAGCTGCGTTGGTTGCGAATGCTGCAATTAATACAAACAGCAATAGTGAAATAGAATGTAGTGAAGCAGCAGCCTATACAGGAACAATTTTTGTGTTTGCTTCAAATATATCTGACTTAACAGGTATTGAGGCTTTCCCATTACTAACAATTTTGAATTGCAGCAGTAATCAGCTCAGTACACTCGATTTATCAGCCAATACAGCGCTAACGTCTTTAGTTAGTTCCGCAAACCCGCTTACTACAATTGATGTGTCGACTAATACTGCGCTGCAATATTTTAGTTGCGATGGAAATCAACTTACCACCCTTGATGTATCCAACAATACCGGCTTAATTGGTTTGTGGTGCTACAACAATCAGCTTACAACTCTTAATGTATCGGCTAATACAGCACTCCAATACCTGGATTGTAGTAACAATCCATTTACTGCTCTTGATTTATCGGTCAATACCGCTTTAGTTGATTTAAATTGCTCAAACACCCAACTGTCAGATTTAAACATTCAAAACGGTAACAATATAAATTTAACAGCATTTGATGCTACAACAAATACGGCACTTACCTGTATTCAAGTTGATGATGTTACTTATATGAATACTAACTGGAGTGCCGGTAAAGATGCCGGAGCTTCTTTCAGTACCAATTGTAGTTTCACAACAACTTATTACGAAGATTTTGATGGTGACGGATATGGAAACGTGTTAATAACCGTTCTTGGCGGTTCACTTCCTCCACTTGGTTATGTTGCCGATAATACCGATTGTAACGATAGCTTGGCAGTAAGTTATCCCGGCTCATTAGTATTTACACTTACTCACGGTGAATCATGTATTAGTACAGGAAGCGGTGTTGTAAATATTACTGATGTCCTCAATGGTACTCCCGGAATTAACGGATTCAATTATCAGTTAACAGGTACCGCATACAACCAATCCAACACCGAAGGCACATTTAACTCGCTGGTTGCCGGAACCTATACTGCTCAGGTTACAGACGCGTTTGGTTGTACTTCGTTAACAAGCAATGTAACCATCATTCAGCTTACCCCAACACAATGTTTGATTCCCGATGCAGCACCTCCTGTAACAGGTACAACAGATACTCCGCTTGGAACTATTCTTACACAAATTATTGATGACCCAACAATTGTTACCGATACCATTAACAACCCGGGAAATTCATTTGAGTTTGAAGCGGGCGATATCCTTGTTGATGTATTTGCGGTTGCAGGTCAGCGTGCTGCTTTAATTGCATTACTGACAAGTTATGGCATGTTTGATTTCCTTGATAATGGTGAAGACACTTTAACCATTACAGGATGGATACCGGTTGCTAATTTAGACTCACTGAATCCACTTTACCCTGTTTACCTTCAGTTTGCAGAAGTGAATAGACGACCATTAAACAATTCAGCAAGTCAAGGATTAACGTTTAGCCAAGGCGATGTAGCCATGCGCGCAAATAAAGCACGTGATATGTTTGGCTTGGAAGGTGAAGGAATTAAAGTGGGTGTGATTTCAGATAGTTATAATACGAAGTTTGGAAATCCTGCAAATACCGATATAGTAAACGGTGATCTTCCGGGAACATCAAATCCATACAATACCAATCCGGTTCATGTATTGGCAGAATATCCTTTCGGAAGAGGAACAGATGAGGGACGTGCCATGCTTCAGATTGTACACGATATTGCACCAAAAGCAACACTTGCATTTAGCACCGGTTTCATTACAGCGGGTCACTTTGCGGAATCAGTTAAAAACTTAGCTGATGCCGGTTGCGATGTAATAGTTGATGACATCACTTACATTAACGAGCCTTTTTTAAGAGATGGTATAGTTGCTGAAGCGGTTGATTATGTAAACAATCAGGGTAAATCTTATTTCTCATCGGCAGGAAATTTTGGTAACAAATCTTATGAAGGTAATTTCAGTTCTGCTCCTGCACCCTCAGGTTATGTTGGCACTGCGCATAATTTTGGCGGTGGCGATATTTTCCAGAATGTAACAATGCCTGCCGGAGTTTATACCATAGTTCTTCAATGGGAAGATGGTTTCTATTCTCTTAACGAACTTGACGGAGCTGCTACCGATCTGGACATATTTATGACTGATGATCTTGGAAATAAATATTTCGGATTCAACATCAACAATATTGGAAAAGATCCTATTGAAGTGATGCCATTTACTGTTAAAGGAACAGCGAATGCCAACATTATGATTACCCGCAAATCAGGAAGCAACAATGTTCGTTTCAAATACATAGTATTCCGTGGTGAAATGGTAATTAACGAACATAATAACAATACCGGTTCTTGTGTTGGACAAGCTAATGCTGCCGGCGCTATGGCTGTTGGTGCTGTACTTTACAAAAACACACCTGAGTATGGCGTAAATCCTCCAACAGTTGCTTCTTTCTCATCACGTGGTGGAACTTTAATCAATGGTGTGAACAGAAATAAGCCCGACATTGTTGCTCCTAACGGAGTGAACACAACCGTAAATTTTGGTGGTGTTAATATTGATAACGATTTATTCCCAAATTTCTTTGGAACTTCTGCCGCCGCTCCTCATGCTGCTGCAGTTGCTGCCCTTGTAATTGAAGGCAAGCAAAAATTCCAATTCGAGAATGAGTTTAGCGGTGCACAAATGCGTTCGTTATTGCAGGCTACCGCATTGGCAATGGCAAACCCCGGCAATGAAGTTGCAACAGGTTCAGGATTCATTCAGGCGGATGCAGCATTGCTTTCATTTGCTAATCCAATTCCGCAAGTTGATAATTATACTTTGCAGAATCCTGCTCTTACTCCCGGCGTTGATCCGATAACAGTTACTATTAACGGAAAATATTTTACTCCAAATGCATCGGTTATCTTCCAATACGATACTATTCCTGCACTTGTATTGAACGGAACTCAACTCACCGTAAACATTCCTGAATTCTTTGGTAATCCTCCGCTCACCGTTTATAATCCGCCACTTGCTTTAGATGGTGGTGATGGTGGAGTAAGTGATTCATTGTATTTTCTGGGAACAGCAATACAGAATGTAAAAATTACAGTTAACAATGCCGTTAAAAAGTATGGCGAAGTAATTCCTGCTTACACATTTGAAGTAACTGTTAATGATGTGCCACTTGCGAATACAGGATTAACATTTGCCAATTTAGGTTTGACTGATGTAACTTTTACGTCTTCTGCAAACAAGTTGTCTAATTTCGGATTGTACTATCGTCGTGCCGCTTCAGAAGTAACCAATCTTAGCTTACCTCAATCACAAGCATTAGCTGAAGTTTACAACTACCAGTTTATAGATGGTATTCTTACTATCAACAGAATGCAATTAAATGTAGTGCCAAAGGATACAACACTGGTGTTTGGTGAATCTATCAACGGTAAAGAAATGCAGTTTGATTATGTATTCGATAACACAAATATTGATCCTGTTGATCAAGCCTCATTCTTAGATTCATTAGAAACAGAACACCAATCGGTAATGTCGAGTTCGGTGGTATTTGTTGACGGCAAAATGGCTGTGAATGGTCAAACTTTAACAGCATCCGATTTCCAGAATATGAGTTTCATGGTAAGTGGTAAAGCTGCCGTGAACGGTAAACAAGCTGTAAATGGCAAAATGGCCGTGAATGGAATTGTATATGATACTACATATTATATCTCCCTTTCGCCCTTTTCAATTTTCGATTACCAAATTGATTCTGCAAATGCCGTTTTATACAATGGTAAACAAGCTGTAAATGGCAAACAGGCTGTAAACGGTAAGGCTGCTGTAAATGGCAAACAGGCTGTAAACGGTAAGGCTGCTGTAAATGGCAAAATGGCCGTAAATGGTAAGCAGGCCGTGAATGGCAAAATGGCCGTTAACAGCAGTTCGTTTAACGATGAGACAAATGAAAATGCAGTCCTTATTCTTGACTCCACCGACGTGTATGATGTGTTAAATAACGATTCCATACTCGGTTACACTTCAATGAATATGATTACAGGTGTTACTGTTGGAAACTGGTTAATAGCCCCGGGTGTTTTGATGTCTGAAAATTTTGATATTACATACGGATTAGGAAACCTTACTATCACCCCTGAAAATTTAACCGTTACTGCAAATGATACAGTTTTGAACTGCAACGGTATTATACCTTCTTCTTATACTTCCACAATTGAGATTTATCAGTACGAAACGGTCGACAGTAATGTTGTAGCAAGCGGACCTGATTACACAATTCTTGATAATTTGAATAATCCTGTTGGCCCTGGACCACTTTCTGCAGGAACCTATCAAATTGTTCCATCAAATTTGGTTCAGTTGGATTCTATTCCAAATTATACAATTACCTATGTGAATGGAACACTTTCCATAGGAACATCAGTATCTGCATTGGCAACTCCCGGATCAATTTTATGTTCAGGTGGAACTACCACACTTAACATAATTGCATCAGGCGGTACAGGACCTTATGCAGGAACAGGAATTCAAACTGTTTCAGCAGGTCCATATTCCTTTGTCGTTACCGATGCCAATGGTTGTACATCTGAGGTGAGTGGCACTATAACCGAACCTGATCTTTTAGTTGCCAATTCAACATACACTGACGTTTTATGTTACGGTGGAACAACTGAAATTATGGTATCTGCAATTGGTGGAGCTTTACCATATTCAGGAATCGGAATTTTTACAGTTTCTTCAGGTCCATATGTATTTACAGTGACAGATGCTAATGGCTGTACATCAAATACGCTTGGAATAATTTCTTCACCATCATCATCATTGGCGGCTTCAACTGTTGAAGGATCTATACTTTGTTATGGTGAAACAACAACCGTTTCCATCACAGCATCAGGAGGTTCAGGTTTCTATATTGGAACCGGCATTCAAACTGTTTCTGCCGGCCTATATTCGTTTGTTGTTACAGATTTAAATGGTTGCACAACCACTGTGAGTGGAACAATAAATGAACCCGACCTGTTAGTAGCTTCTTCCACTTTCTCTGATATATTATGTTATGGTGAAACTACCGAAGTATTAATTGGTGCAACAGGCGGAACTTCTCCATATTCAGGTTTAGGAATTCAATCTAATGTATCCTCGGGACCCTATTCATACATAGTTACTGATGCTAATGGATGTACTTCTGAAACTATGGGAACAATTAGTCAACCTGCTTCACCATTAACAGCTACCAAAACTGAAGGTACAATTGCATGTGGAGGTGGTACAACAACAGTTACGATTGTTGCTTCGGGAGGTGCGGGATTTTATTCCGGTGCCGGTGTTAAAACTGTATCTGCAGGCCCATATTCATTTATAGTTTCTGATATTAACGGATGTACCACTACCGTTAGTGGAAATATTTCACAACCTCTACCATTAATAGCGTCACAAGTTGCCGGAACTATTTCGTGTTTCGGACAAACAACAACTGTTAATGTTTCAGCATCAGGTGGTGTTGGACCTTATTCAGGTACCGGATTACAAACAGTTTCTGCCGGTCCATATTCCTTCATTGTTACCGATGCAAACGGGTGTACCGCGGCTGTCAATGGAACTATAACTCAACCTGCTTCTGCACTATCTGCTTCTGCAACAGGCAGTATAAATTGTTTTGGAGGTACAGGAACCGTTGATGTTATCGCATCGGGTGGTACATCGCCTTATACCGGAGCAGGTTCATTTACAAATCAAAGTGCAGGACCTCATACCTATGTAATAGTTGATGCCAACGGTTGCACTACATCTGCTTCAATTACATTGGTTAACCCGGCTCCTATTGCAATTGGAATAACAACAACCAATTCCACTTGCGGACTAAGCAATGGATCAGCTACCGCCACTCCTTCAGCAGGATTTGGACCATATAGTTATATCTGGTCGCCAGGTAGCCAAACTACATCTACCATCTCATCAAAAGCCGCCGGAAATTATACTGTAATTGTAACTGATGTTAAAGGTTGTACAGCAACTGCGAATGCGACCATTTCGAACACAGGAACAATTCCTGCTGTGCCGGGTACAATCACCGGACCATCGGGTGGATGCCGTACTCAAACAGGAGTAGTATTTAGTATAGCTTCAATACCGGGAGCTACTTCGTATACGTGGACATTACCTGCAGGTGCTACAGGAAGTTCAACAACAACTTCTATAACACTTGCATTTAGTAATACCTATAGCGGAGGCACTTTAAGTGTTAAAGCAAACAATTCATGCGGATCGAGTGCAAACAGCAATTTAAGTATTATCAGATATACCGTTGTTCCTGCAACACCCGGTGCAATAGCAGGTACCGGAAATATTTGCGGACCTCAAACTTCTGTATACTCTATTGCTCCTGTACCAAATGCAACCAGTTATACCTGGAGTATTATAGGAATAGGTGGAGGAACTGCTTCTACTATAGTTTCGGGTCAGGGCACCAACACTGTTTCTATTAATTATCCTTCAGGATATATTGCAGGATTTATTTATGTACAGGCAAACAACTGTATTGGAAGTAGTGGATACCGATTTAAACTTTCGATGGGAGTATTGGTATTGCCTCCAATTTTCACTGCTGCACCAACATCGGCAGTGTGTGCAGGAAGTACTAAAACTTACAGTTTGTTGAAGTTCCCGAACGCTACATCCTACACATGGAATGCTCCGGCGGGAGCTATCATATCGAATGGTCTCGGTTTAACCGGAAATCCTTTAACTGTAGATAGTTCAGTGGTAAGCGTAAACATAACTTATCCTGCAGGTTTTGTATCAGGAAATGTTTCGGTGTATGCAACCAATCCTTGCGGAAGCAGCCCTGTTTCGACAATAAGCGTTACTTCATTAATCAGTATCCCAGGAGCTATTTCCGGACCAACAACTAGTTTATGTGGTACTACAGGTAAAGTGTATTCAGTTGTTGCTGTGGCAGGTGCAACTTCTTATACATGGACATTGCCTCCGGGTGCAACCATAAGTGGAAGTACAACAGGGAATTCAATTTCGGTTAATTACGGATCAGGATTTAATGGAACAGGAAATATCACAGTTGCTGCCAATAATGCTTGCGGACCAACTGCTACTTCATCTATAACATTAAATTCAGCTATTCCTACACCCGGAGCAATTTCAGGTCCGGTTATTAACTTATGTATGAAAACTAATCAGAGTTATTCAGTTTCATCGGTAGCCGGAGCAACTTCCTACACATGGACCATACCAACCGGTGCTACCATCTCAGGAAGTTCCACCGGAAGAACCATCAAAATAAATTATGGAAGTGGGTTTAATGGAACTGGAACAATTTCGGTAGTTGCTAACAACGCTTGTGGATCGAGTTCGCCAAGCACTTTAACAGTGAATGCCCGAACAGCACAACCAAATAACATAAGTGGCAATTCTACTGTTTGTAAATCGAACACTAATGTAACTTACTCAATTTCTTCAGTGAGCGGTGCAAGTTCTTACACCTGGACTATTTCAGGTGGTGCAACTTTCGTTGGAAGTACTACCGGAACAACAGTCAAAGTGAAATTCACAACAGCGACTTCATCTTTAGCAGTTCTGTCTGTTACAGCAAATAATGCTTGTGGTAGTTCTGTGGTAAGAACGAAATCAATCAATGTAAATCTTGGTTGTCGTGAAATGGAAGATTTAAGTAATCAGGAGCCGGAAGTTTATGTGAATGTATATCCGAATCCTGCCAAAGACAGAGCTACTTTGGATTACTCATCTCTTGCCAATGAAACTCATCAGGTTATGGTGATGGATGCGTATGGTAAGATAGTAATGCAACAATCTTTCTTAGCACTCGAAGATGGTATCAACTCCGGACAAATAGATATCAGTAATCTGGCCAGTGGTATGTACTTCGTTCAATTCCAAAAAGAAGGAACTTTAATTAAAGTTATTCGATTGGTTGTGGAACATTAATCTTTAATAACAATTTAGACTTGTGAATAATAAAAAGTCGATCAGAGAAAATACTGATCGACTTTTTATTATTTTTAGCCTCATTCAAATGATAGAGAATAACACAAATATTTGATTATGAGAAAAATAGTTGCGATTGTGGTTTTTCTGGGCAGTTTCTGTCTGCATGACTCTATTTCCTATTCCCAATCTTCTTCTGACAGTTTAAAATCATTATTAAGAACCAACCTTGCCGACACCTCCCGGATAAAGTTTTTAAATGCGTTAAGTAAAAATTATTTTAATGATAACCCTGATACTTCAGTAACAATTGGATCAGAAGCTCGTGATTTAGCGGAGAAAATTGATTTTAAAACCGGGTTGGCTCTTTCACTCAAAAATATGGGTATTGGATATTACCTGCAAGGAAAATATGTGGAAGCAATTAAAACATGGCAACAGGCAATTACTGTTTATGATACTATAAATGATAAAATAGGAGTTGCAAATATGCTCAGTAACATGGGCGCGGTTTACTTTAATCAGGGTGATGATGCAAAATCGCTTGAGCTGCATTTACAATCATTAAAAATTGCTGAAGAAAAGAATGACAGTCTAAGAATTCTTACTTCATTAACCAACATTGGGGCCTTATATTTGAATAAAGAAGCAACCTATAAGAAAGCTCTGGAGTATTTTTTAAGATCGTATGATTTGGCAAAAGCAGTGAATGATCAATATTTATTTGGAACTGCCACAGCTAACCTCGGCGAAATTTATTATAAGATGGGTGATGATTCCACTGCATTGGTGTATTTAAATCAGTCGCTTAAAGCCTACGAAGGAACCGAAGATGTTCCTTATACTTTAAATTATATTGGGAAAGTTTATACCAGGCAAAAAGATTTTGATATTGCACTTAAGAATCATCAGGAAGCTTTTGAAATTTCCAAAAAACTCGACACTCGTTTAGACATGACACAATCGCTTGTCGGACTTGCACAAACTTACTATGCAAAAGGTGATGTTGAACATGCGATTGATGCTTACAAGCAATCGTTAGAAATAGGAATCCCATTAAATGCAATTTCAGAAATAAGAGATGCATATCAGGGACTTTCACAATCGTATGCAAGTAAGGCTGATTTTAAAAATGCATTCAATTACCAAAATTTGTTACTCAACATTAAGGATACGATCTACAATATTAACATCGATAAAAAGTTAGGAACACTTCAATTTACTTTTGATCTTGAAAAAAAGGAATCTCAAATTAATTTGTTAAATAAAGATAAAGAGATTCAACAACAAGAACTGAGAAGACAAAAATTGGTGCGTAATGGATTTATTGGTGGTTTTGCTGTGGTTTTATTATTTGCAGGAATATTTTTTCGCCAGCGTAACAGAATCTCTAAAGAGAAGAAGAGAAGTGATGAGTTATTATTGAATATTCTTCCTGCTGAAGTAGCCGAAGAGTTAAAGGCTAAAGGTTCTGCGGAAGCAAAATCAATAAATGAAGTTACCGTACTCTTCACCGACTTCAAGGGTTTCACTCAGTTGTCGGAGAAATTAAGTGCGCAAGCATTGGTAGGAGAGATCAACGAATGTTTTTCAGCCTTTGATCATATTATGCAAAAATATGGTGTCGAAAAAATTAAAACTATTGGTGATGCCTATATGGCTGCGGGAGGATTACCTGTACCCAACGAAACGCATGCCGTTGATGTTTTGAATGCTGCCCTCGCCATACGGAAATTCATGGATGAACTCAAAGCAAAGAAAGAAGCCGCAGGTCAATTATTTTTTGAAATCAGGATTGGAGTACACACCGGACCTGTGGTTGCCGGAATTGTAGGGGTTAAAAAATATTCTTATGATATCTGGGGCGATACTGTTAATACCGCGAGCCGGATGGAAAGTAGTGGGGAAGTAGGAAAAGTTAATATCAGTGGAAGTACTTTCGAATTAGTTAAGGATAAATTTATTTGTGAATATCGAGGAAAAATTTCTGCAAAAGGTAAAGGTGAAATTGATATGCATTTTGTGACTGGCGTTCGGTAGTTAATTCAATGGTTAATTCGGTGGTTAATTCGGTAGTTGATTCGATGGTTGAATTCGATGGTCCGGAAACCCCGGCAGGGTTTATTCCAGACATTAAAAGAGCTGTTATTTTAAATACCAAAACACATCTGATTAAAAGCTTAGATTAACCTTATCGGGGTTAATCTTCTGCCAAGTGAAAACTGCCGTCTGAAGACTGCTGACTGCCGACTGAAAACTTCCGACTTCATCTGTCGCTGCCGAACGTCGACTGCCGACTGAAACCTG
>Ga0105046_10012127_pt1 | contig 13371 bp, 10 predicted proteins | sample MAT03_FD_78385 | JGI IMG/M metagenome (GOLD analysis project Ga0105046, IMG submission 78385) | Freshwater microbial communities from Lake Fryxell liftoff mats and glacier meltwater in Antarctica - MAT-03 (megahit assembly) | ecosystem: Environmental > Aquatic > Freshwater > Ice > Liftoff... | reverse complement strand
GGTTAGGGGTCACGGTTGCGGCATTCGTGAAGGCGTGTCACCAACGTGCCGCGGTAGCTGGGTTGGTTGTGGCGGCAGCCGAGCCTGGCGCGACAACCCGGGAAAGGCGTGTCGAGGTCGTCCTTCCCGATTAACAGCCACGTTATTGCGGCGCTGCTGCGCAGTGTTCCATGTGGCCAAGTAGCTTTAGAGCCAAAACGGGCACCATGTTGGGCACAGGCAGGCTGCGGCGAGAGCATTTTTGTTCAGGCACGACATGGCGACAGCGTAGGTCTTCTTGACGAACTTGGCAGACGAGCACTCCGTGCCGCTGCTGGGCAGCGACGACACAGCAGTTGGTCGTTTTAAGCCGCCGATGGTGAACATCGAGTTTGGGGCACATGGAGTTCGTGGCGCAGCCATCTGCACGCCGGGAACCCTCAAGCAGCAGTCCCCGACACGGACGCATCATCTTCGAGCCCTCGGCGACAGCGCTGGACAGGGTATCTCAAGCGGCGCTGCGGCTGATCAACTCGCACAAGCGAGACACCGAGCGTTACGTTCCCCCACCTCAGTTCATCGATAAGAGGCCGATACCTGATCCATTCGCTCACTTCGAGGCCGCCGGCACCCCACGCCGTGCGGGTTGCGCCATGCCTTCGCCAACCTGTCCCACTCACCTCTCGAATCAATGCCCACACGTGCTGATAGGCTTGCGCATGCTTTGTGCCTTATCGCTTGCACTGTTGATCGCTGGATGCGGCGGGGGCGATAGAGCAACCGCAACCGATGAACCATCGTTGGCGCTGGCGGCCGTCACCCCTGCTTTGGTTGCGGACAAGCCAGCTCAAATCCTGGCCGTACGCCGGGGCAACTCAAACACTTCGCGCAAAAGTCGCGACCTGGTTGTTCGCGCCTGGGGATCATTGGCCGGTAACGTAGGCCCTGTTATGGAGGTCCGTGTGGACGGCGTGGCGCTTGGCCGCATCGAGGTGCGCGCGACCACGCCCACGAACTACACGTTTAACTCGCCAACGCTGGCTCCGGGCGCGAAGGTGGACATCGCCTTTGTCAACGACGAAACGTTCAATCGCGAGGACCGCAACCTGTTCGTTGCTTACGTCACCGACGGAAACCAGTTCATCACGCCATCGGAACCTGGTGTCCTCTACGACGGCGGTGTCGGCGAGGCTGCGTTCGACGGCGTGAACACTCTCCCCGGGCAGGGAGGCATGTATTTCTCAGGTGCGCTACGGATGACTTGGCCAGCTAACGACCGGTTCGCGCTGATTGAGCGTGATATCGAGTCATCGCGCTTTTTGCAGCAGGCAACGTTCGGGCCCACGATGAGCGAACTTGCAAAGCTGCGCACGCAGACGTTCCCACAATGGATCGACGAACAGGTGGCGCTGCCTGTGGCCGCAGACTACTTCGTCAGCCACATCCAGTCCAAGTACGACCAGGGGCCCGACTACCAGCCCTACAACGGCAGCAAGTACAACCCGGATTGGGTCGGCCAACGCTTCTGGACCGGCGCGGCCACAGGCGCAGACCAATTGAGGCGCCGCATGGCGTTTGCGCTGCACAAGATCTTCGTGGTCTCGCAGGCGGACGCCAACCTGTTCTGGCACTCACGGACATACGCCACCTACCTCGACTCGCTTCACCACCAGGCCTTCGGCAATTTCCGGCAGCTCATTGAGGAAGTCGCGCTCAGCCCGACGATGGGGATCTACCTGTCACACATGCGGAATATGAAGGAGGATCCAGCGACCAACCGGCTGCCCGACGAGAATTTCGCCCGCGAGTTGATGCAGCTGTTCACCATCGGCTTGCACGAGTTAAACAACGACGGCACGCCAAAGCTGGACGCGACCGGCAAGCCGATCGAGACCTACGGGAACCAAGACGTGATGAACCTAGCCAAGGTGTTTACCGGGTGGTCATGGGGTTACGACGATTCGCAACTCACCGAGACCGCGTTCCGCTGGGGTACCCCTGACTTAAAGTTGACGGGCCAGGCACGCGTGGATACACGGCGCATGAAGCCGTATCGGGCGATGGCCTCGACCGCAGAAAAGCGCCTGTTCACTGGCACGCCCCATGCGCTGGTGATCCCGGCGAACACGTCCCCCACTGAGAGTGTGCGCATGGCGCTGAACACCCTTTTCAAGCATCCCAATGTCGGCCCGTTTCTAGCGCGACAACTGATCCAGCAGGTTGTGACGAGCAACCCCAGCCCGGCCTACATCGGAAGGGTGGCCAGCGTCTTCAACGACAACGGCCGCGGCATCCGCGGCGACCTCGGCGCCGTGATCAGGGCGGTTCTGCTCGACACGGAGGCCCGCACTACGCCGACAGCGCACACCTTCGGCAAAGTGCGAGAGCCGATCCTGCGCGTCACGCACTGGATGCGGGCCTTCGGGGCGCGGTCGCTCAGCGGACAATTCCAACTGACGAACGAATTGGCAGCCATGGGACAACACCCCAACCGCATGCCGTCTGTTTTCAGCTTCTTCCGCCCCGGCTATGCGCCGCCGCTGGGGGCATCGGCGGCGTCTGAACTCGGCGCGCCCGAGATGCAGATCATCAATGAGTCGACCCTGGCGGCATGGGCTAATCGGCTGGAGATCATGCTGCGTGAAGGCATGGGCTGGGAGGGAAATCTCCTCGACGTCACCGCGAGCTTCGAAGACGAAGCCACCTTGGTGGCCGCCTCACCCGCGGCCCTGCTGTCGCGGTTGAACACATTGCTTTTTGCCGGCCAGATGTCACCCGAGATGAAAAGCGCCCTCATGAACGCCATGCAAGGCGTCCCGGAGGGCATAAAGAACCGGAATGCCGCCCTCGTTCGCGTCGGCGTCTTCGTCGCGATGTCGTCCCCCGAATACCTCGTCCAGCGCTAAGGTTTCCATGTCGCACTCCCGCCGCCATTTCCTCTCGACCCTGGCCGCAGCCGCACCTTTTGCGCCGCAACTGGCCGCCAGCCTGGCCGGTATCGGTGCACTGGCCGCACACGCGCAAGGCGCATCCGGCAACGATTACCGCGCCCTGGTGTGCCTGTACATGTCTGGCGGAAACGACTCGCACAACTGGGTTGTGCCGGTCGATGCGGCCGGGTATGCAGACTACGCTCGCAGTCGCTCGGCGCTGGCACTGCCGCGCGACGCGCTGCAACCGCTGAGCGCCGCACCACGCCAGGCCAGCGGGCGTGTCTTCGGCATGCCTGCGGACCTGGCACCGATGCGCAACTTGTACGAGGCCGGCCAGCTCGCCGTCGTGGCCAACGTCGGGACGCTGGAGCGACCCGTAGACGGGATTGACTTCCTGAACGGCCGTAACCTGCCGCCGAAGCTGTTCTCTCATAACGACCAAACCGCTCACTGGCAGTCGATGGGCCCTGAGGGCACGCGGGCCGGCTGGGGCGGCCGTATCGCAGACGCCTTCCAGTCGTTGAACGAGCAGCCGCTGTTCACCTCGGTATCGACCAGCGGTGCGGCCGTCTTCGTCGCCGGTGCCGCGACCTCGGCATACATGGTGGGGGCGAACGGGCCAGAACCGATCACTGCGTTGACGGTCGGCGGCACGCTTCGCTCGACCACGTTGTCCGACGCACTGCGCCAGACCTTGTTCAACGCCGGGGCCTCGCCGTTCCAGGCCGACATCTCACGCACCTACAAGCGCTCGACCGACGCCTATGCGGCGCTGTCGGCCGCGCTGTCCCGCGTGTCCGTGCCCAACCTGCCGACCACGCCCCAAGCGCTGTCGGGCGGCGGCGCGTTGCGCCTGGACCAGCTGTCGCTGCTGCGCCAACTGCGAATCGTCGCCCAGATGATCGCGGCCGGCCAGGGACTTGGCATGCGACGCCAAGTGTTCATGGTGTCGATCGGCGGTTTCGACACGCATGGCAATCAACTGCGCGACCACCCCGCACTGATGGGGGCCGTCGCGCACGGCATCGGGTGGTTTCTGTCGACGGTATCGACGCTGGGGCTAGGGTCCAATGTCACACTGTTCACAGCATCGGACTTTGGCCGCACGCTAGTCTCAAACGGGTCAGGCAGTGACCATGGCTGGGGCAGTCACCACTTCGTCGCGGGTGGCGCGGTTCGTGGGCGCGACATCTACGGGCGCTTCCCGACCACGGCCCTGGGCACGGCGGACGACGTCGGCTCCGGGCGGCTGTTGCCTAGCACTTCGGTCACCGAGTACGCGGCGACGCTGGCCACATGGATGGGTGTGTCGCCTGGCAACCTGCCGGCGGTGCTGCCGGGAATCGGCAGCTTTTCATCAAGCAAGCTCGGCTTCATCTGATCGTGTGGCCGGAGCGGGCGTGACGCCCGCAGTGCTCACCCTTGCTCCGGAAGCCAGGTGGTCAACAGGGTCTCGTATGCGCCAAGCACGGCCGCCCAGGTGAAGGCCTCGGAATGTCGGCGGCGTGCTGCTTTGCGCATTGAGCACATTGCGTTGTCGTCGCCAAGCAGCGTATCAAACAGGGCCTGCGCGCTGTCGCCGTCCGAGAAGTAACGCGCCGCGTCAGCGGCCACCCATCGGTTGAAGCGATTGTCGTGCGCGAACACGGCGTTGCCGGCACCCAACGCCTCCACCAGCGATGGGTTCGTGCCACCCACACTGTGTCCGTGCACGTAAGCCCGCGAGTGTGCACGTAACGCCTGAACGATGGCGGGGTCATAGATGGCACCGAGGAAGAGCACTTCCGCCCCCGCCGCCGCACGCACGGCCCGGTGATACGAATGATCGTGGCGGTAGTGCCCCAGGACCGCCAGCGTCAGGCCCCGTGGGCGTGATGAAAAGGCTTGAACCACCTCGAGCACCGAGTTCTCGGGCTCGGGCCTAGCGACCAGCGTCAGGTACCGGTCGGGCTCGAGCCCAAGGGGTTCCAGGCCCGCCGGACTGACACCGTCCAACGTCGGTGCGCCGTAGGGAATCATCGTGATTCTGCGTTCATTCACCGCGCGGGCAAGGTGCCGAGCGATCTCGGGGTGGTCGGCTACGAGGTGGTTACCGAGGCGCGACCCGGCGTGCTCGTTGAGCCAGAACCAGGCCTTGGCTAGCGACCCCCACTTTGCGCGCTCCCACTCGATCCCGTCCATGTTGATCAGGTTCGGTACGCCGCGAAGGCGCAGCAGCGCACAGAAGACCGCCGTGTTGTAGCCCAGCGTGAGGCACAGATCATCGCTTCGAGCAGCGTGCTGGATTGCCTTCCAGTCGAATGCCATCGTGCCCGCCGGACCGTTCAAATTGACGGAGATCCGCACCCGGTGCACGCCCCGCCATGAGTCCTCCACGATCGGCCCGACACCATCTGCCTGGCAGTAAACAACAACGCGCCAGCCACGCGCCACGAGGTAGAGAGCAAGTTGTTCGGCGAAGGTCTCGAATCCCCCGTGCGCCGCAGGCACGCCGCGCGTGCCGAGAATTCGTAGGGTTTTCATCGTTTTACCAAAGACGCGCAGACGGCGCCAATGGCGGCCACCTGGGCATCGAGCGAGAACAGCCGCTGCTGGCGCCGTGCGCCTGCTTCCCCTAACCGACGACGCAGCCCGTCGTCGTCCGCCAGCCGAACCAGGGCATCAGCAAGTGCCTTTCGATTGCACGGCGGAATTAGCACCCCGGTTACGCCGTCTTCGACGACATCCAACAGCCCGCCATGCGCAGCCGCCACCACCGGACGACCACAGGCCATCGCCTCGATCGCCACCAGTCCGAACGCCTCGGGCTCGGTAGAGGGCACAACCGCAATGTCGGCGGCTGCCCAGACGCCAAAGATGTCCTCGGTGAACGGCAGGAACCTCAGCCTTGAACCGATACCCAGCGTTTCGGCTCGACTGCGCAGCGCCTCTCGCAGCGCCTCGTCGCCCGGAACAGTGTCCCCGACGATGAGGAACTGAAGCCTTCCAAGCATTCCCGTTTCCCGGAGCAACGACGCCGCTTCGATCAGAAGGTCTTGCCCTTTCATCCGGTTGATCCGCCCAGCTAGGACGACAAGCACGTCGGTGGCAGCTACTCCCAAGCGGTTACGGAACGCTTGAACTGCGGAAGACACTGCCAATGGCGCAGCACCGAGTCCGTTGAAGGCTACGGTCGTCCGGCCGGCAAGAGCAGGGGCCTGCTTCTGAAGCCACAAGCTTGTCTGCGTCGAGTTCGCGATCACAGCCTGCGACAGCCAACTCGCCACCCGAGGCAGCGCCCAGCCGACCAGCGCCGGGCGACTGGGCATCTCGTGCACGTGCCACAGATGGGGTAGCCCGCGACGCCAAGCCCAAAAGGCGCCGCCAAGCACAGCCAGTGTATTCGAATAAACCAACCGGACTTGGCGGCCACCGGCGATGCGATCGAGATCGGCCACGGCGCGTTGTAACTCGCGCAGCAGAGTGATCGGCAAGGCGGGCCCGAGCATCGCGCGCTGAACCTTCACCACGGTGGCCACATGCACTTCGACGCCCGCCGCCGCAAACGCAGCGCTCAGAGGCCCGTCCTCTTGCAGTACCACCACAGGCTGTAGCGCTCTTTCAGCGCGCAGCGCGGTGACGATATTCAGCAGTACCTTGTCTGAGCCGTAGAGCACTGCCGAGCCGTGCAGAAACAGCACCAAAGGCGTCGCACTCGATGCGGTGGGCGTCGGCATTGCCTGCGAATCCGTCAGGCTCGAGCGAAAATCGCGTCGAGCTGGAGCGTGCGACCCGTGCTCGACTCAACGAACTCAGGCAGTACCGTCCACAACGTGAAGCCCCGTGACTCGAAGTCACTAAGAAAGTACTGCCACAACTCCTGCCCTTCGTACAACGGCGTCAGGCTGAGTTCGAGTTGTACGGTCTTACACCGGCCAAGCGTTTGCCCTGCGCCGCGCAAAACGGCCGCCTCGAAGCCCTGGGTGTCGATCTTCAGATGTATCGCTGGTTCTTCGCCGAGATAGCCGTGTGCGGCGAAGTCGAGCGACTGCAACGGCACGATCTCCTTGCCGATATAGCGTGACTCGGGAGCTGCCGCAGCGTGCTTTTCAGACATCGGCAGTACAGACGAGCTAAAGCTGTTGCCGGCGACATTGAGGGTGATCTCGCCGTCGTGATCGCCAATCGCGACACGCGGATGAACGGTCCAGCGGGCATCCCCTGCCGCATTGGCGGTCAGTCTGGCGTGCGCCGACGAAAGCGGCTCGAACGACACGATCCCGCCGTTGTAGCCGGCCTCGCGCAACGTCGCACCGTACTGCCCCGTGTTGGCGCCAACGTCCAATACCAAACCGATGCCGAAGTGACGCATCACCGCAGCAACCGCCGCCGCATCTGACCTATCGGGATGGAATTGGATGACGTCGAATCCGAATCGTCGGGCTGCGCGTTTGACGTAGTGGCGCCAGTGATTAGGTGTCACGTTATTAAGTCCAAAAAATTGTCCCTAGGTACGCGCAATGCAATAGGCTGAAACGGCGCATGCCGTCGACCCTTGTTGCAGCGCAAGAATCAACAGCAGCCGCTTGTATTCAGACGTCGTCACTAAGGCGCCAATGTGCGAGCAAATAGCCTGTAAGCAGCAGCACCGGGAACATGTCGGCCCGGTTGAACACCCCAGCGATGAAGTACGTGGTCGCAGCCAGCGACACGATGGCGAACTGAAAGAGTCTGCCGGCTGCCGATTGGGAATCAGCGTGCGGGAGCGCCGCAAAGGGGCGACCGATCCAGTAGAGATACACGAACACCGCGACGTAGAGCAGCAGGCCGATCAACCCCACCTTCGTGAGCAGGTAGATGTAACCATTGTGGAAGACGCCGATCTCGCGCACGCCACGGAAGCCGGTCTCCGTCATCTGCAGCGGCAAGACGATGCCGAGGTCAACCTTCGCACCGAAACCCTGTCCGAACAGCATCGAAGTGACAGACCCCTGCGAGAATTGGTCCAGCGCTCGCCCTGTCTCGTAGGCCCGGAAGTTGAGATTAATGTCGCGCGCGTTTACGCCGTCGCCAAGGGTTAGTTCCGCCAGCGTTCGCGCGAGCTTGCCTCCAAAGGTCTGCAGCGCGCGGTCGGACTCAATGTCGAAAACAAGCTGCGCCGTATATCCCGCCAGCACGAGTAGTAGGAGCGGCAAGCCAAAACGCAACCACTCGCGTCGGCTGAAGCAGCCGACCAACGCCGCCAGGCCAACGCCGACTACTACAAGCGCGGACCGCGAGAATACCCCAGCGGCCGCGGCGGCCGTGACCACCAGGAAAGTGCCAGCCAACCAGTTCGGCAGTTGCAGAGCCGAGCGCCACTTGCCAAAGTAAACCAGCAGGATCACGAGTCCCACCACCGGCACGTAGGAGCCAGTGCCGATTAGCTGCCGGATCTGACCGGCAGGTAACAAGATCAACGATGGCTCGAAGACGTAGCCGCGCAACTGCCAACAAGCAACGAGTACCCCGGCTACTAAGAAGGCGCGCAGCCCGCGGGCAAGGTCGGGCTTCATGGAATACAGGGTGTAACCCACCATCAAGACCAATACCGGGTTCGTTATGTACCACGCATCCTTAAAATATTCGTATCGGTCGGCCCCGTGGCCGGTGACGAACCCCACGCAGGCGACGACGCTGATCAACGCGATGATTACAAGCAAACGCGGATCAATGCGTCGGTTGGTTGCCAATACCACGGCGACTGCGAGTCCAACGAGTACCGCGTTGAGCACCGTCACTGCGATGGGCGCGAAGAGCGTGGGCAGGCACAGCAGGAAGACGATCGAGAACGTGGGCCATAGCGGCGCCCGGCGCGGCAGTGGGGTCGCCAGCCGGGTGACCGGCGCCTGGCGCCGCAGTCGCCAGTTGGCGGTACCGATTAGATTTGCCATGGTCAGGCCTCCTGGATCAACGGTGCAATGCCATCGGCAAGCATGTACCGGCCGCCCAGGCGGCGGGCAGTGATGTCGTGGTAGACGGGGATCTCGTCGATGGCGTATCGGTAGGCGAAATCATGCCGCCTGTAACCGCCGCGGACCAGCCTTTCCGCTGTTCGACCGAGCATCACGAGGCGGCGCAGCGCGCGGCTGGGCAGCGCGCCATGGCGGCTACGCACCAGCTCCACCTCCGCTTCCATCTGTGAATGGGTGCTGAGGTTACTGCCATCTACGCCGAACACCGCCAACACCCTGGGCACGTGCATTATCGGTACGCCCGCGGCGTGCAAGCGCAGCATCAAATCCTTGTCTGCTGCGTATCGCAGGCCAGCGTCGAAGCGCAGTAGGCCGCGGTCCCACAGCTCGCGGCGGAAGAACAGCGTGCACGATGCCGAATGGAGGAAGCCGTTGACCACGTAGGAGCGACGGAACGGGATCTCGCGGCGCAGCGCCACAGCGCTTCCGTCTGCGCGCGCGACAAGGTAGTCGCCGTAGATAACAGGTACGGCCGGGTGGGCCTCGAACCAATCGTCGACGAAGGCCAGCGTGCCCGGTAAGTACTGCTCGTCAGCGTTGAGCCACGACAGGTAACAGCCCCGCGCGCGGAGCCAGCCGCGGTGGATTGCGTCATACATGCCGCTGTCGGGCTCGCTCACGGACAGCAGATCGGGTTGCGTCGTAAGCCACTGCGGCGTGCCGTCCAACGAACATGCGTCCTGCACGATGTGCTCGACCTCGAGTCCGGACTGTCCGCGAACGGAACCAACGCAGCGCCGCAACTTAGTTAAATCGTTCCGTGTAGCCGTTACGACCGAAAAAAGCGGAGCCTTATCCTGAGGGTTCATCGCTTCACCACCTTCGTCGAAGCGGCGTCTTCACGCCAATGGCGCCAATCACGCCACAGTCTTCCCCAGGGCCACAGCGCCCGCGTTTGCATCCTCGCAGCTGGACGCAATGAAGGGAACAAATAGGACGCCAGCCAGCCAGAAACCAAAAATGCCACCACCGTCGCTGCGGCCGCACCTGTGGCGCCGTACCCCGGGATCAGCAGCGTGTGCAGCGCCATCGCGAGTACCAATCCCAGAAGAGCCACCCATGGCGCCAATGCTTGGCGACCGGTGGCGGCCATCCACTTAAAGCGTGCGTGGCCCAGTGCAACGCCCAGGCAGGCCCAAGCATGGACGACGAAGATGCCTACCGTGGGCTGGTAGGGTTCGCCAAAGAGCGTCGGCAGTGCGACGGCGACGGCGGCGATGGCCAGCAGCGTGGCCAGCAATGCAACGGCAAAGCTCAGGTCGAAGAAGGCCTGCGGCGCGGTAGCGCCGTCTTGCGCCTGGTGGCGCACCAGCTGGGGGAACAACACGTCGACGACGATTACCGGAATGAAATACAACACCTCGGCAAGCTTTTGGCTCAGGCTGTATAGGCCGGTCTGCTCGTTGGTGGAAAGCACGCCCAACATCACCACGTCAAGCTTCATGTACGCAGCCACAGCCAGCGCGCTGAGCAAGAAGGGCCAGCTCTCGAACAGCAGCTTCACCATCTCCCTGCGCTGCACAACAAGCAGCGTGGCTGCGATGCGCGGCGCGCGAACCCGGTAGGCTACGAGCAGCGCCGCTGCTACAAGCAGCGATTCCAGCACGACCGTCCAAGCCAGTGCGACCAAGCCACCACCCAGTAGCAGGCAGCCGACCTTGGCGGCGCACGACAGCAGTGTGGCCACCAGCCGCGCCAGCGCTGGCGGCATCGCATCGTTATGCGCCTTAAACCAGGCGTCAACGACGAACGGTGCCGACAAGGGCACTGCCAGCGCGACGATGGCGGTAAGCAGTACGGCGTCACGCTCGTCGCCGCGCAGCAGCAGCGCCGCCACCAGCGCTACAGCGCCACCCAGTGTGCCAGTGGCGACGCGAAGCGCGACTGCGCTACCCAGCGCCAAGCCAGGCTGGCGGCTGAGAGCAAGGCGCGCCGTCAGCGGCGTGTCCAAACCAAGAAGGGCCGCCGCCCAAAACACGCCGACCATCGCCGACGCGTAGTTCAACAAGCCGAAGTCAGCCGGGCCGAGTTGGTGCGCAATCCACATCGAGACACCGGCCACGAGCCCGAGCCGCAGCACGTTCTCTGCGACGAGAATCGAGCTACCGACGATAGAACGACGCGAGATCAGTTTGCCAGCTGGCGCCTCCAAATTCATTGGAAGCGGCCGGTGGACGTCAGCGCTCTCTTCATGAGGCCCATCCAAAGCGCGCGCAAATTACGCCGTAGGCTTGACCAACAACCGCGCTCCACGACTGGCGTGCCGCGTGTTCAGTCGCAGCACGTGACATCTTCGCAATACGCCCTGGCTGCTTGAGGAGCGCAACGACCACATCGGCCAGGGCATGCTCAACATCTTGCCGAGACAGGTTCCTGGTTGGCACGACCACACCGCAACTCTCATCAACGTAATACCGTGGCCCGCCTAAATCCAGACACACCACTGGCAACCCTCGCGACAACGACTCAAGCACGACGTTGCCGCTGCTGTCGTGCAGGCTTGGAAACAGGAACAGGTCTGCGCGGCCGTACAGCGCCATCAGTTCGGTCCGCGGGATGGAGCCCAGCATCCGCACGCAGCCCTGTAGGCCAGCGCGCGCAATGCAGTCGGCCAAGTGGGCGCGCAAGGGTCCATCACCTGCGATGTCGAACTCGACATCGTGACCTTGTTGCACCAGCCGCCGCACCGCACCCAGCGCAATTGCCACGCCCTTCCAGCCCAGCAATCGACCAGCGAACAACAGCCTGATAGGTCGCCCCGGGGGCAGTACCGACTCGGCCGCGCGTACGGTTAGGTCGACCTCTGGACTGCCGATTTCGGGCACGACTACGGCGCGCGCCTGCACGCTACGCGGTAGCGCTCGCAGGCTGTCTCCGCTCTTGCACAGAACCAGCGCACTGTGCCGTGGCCCCCAGGTGGCCATCGGATCAATCCGAACCCAACACAGGGACAGCGACCGCAGCACGTCGAAAGCAAATATTCGCAAAGGCAGGCCGCGGAACAACCGCAACGGCGCAGCTTCACCACCGCCCAGTGGCCCCATCACCAGCGGCACGCCCAGCCCACCCAGGAAACACGGGAAGCGCAGCGTACCCCAGGTCAAGTGATGTACTAGGTCGAAGTGCCGATTGGCGAGCAACTGCCGCGCCACACTTCGCAGTCGCCACTGCCAGAACGTGTAATACAAGCGTGAATTTAACTGCCGATGCGGATGCAACCCGAAGGCGGGGGCCTGCACATAGTGCACCTCCACCTCAAGGCCAGTGTCGCGCAGCGCGGGCTCGAGGTGCGCGCGAAAGTACGCGTGCGTGAGCAGCACGACCTCGTATTGCCGTGCCAACTGCAGCAGCCACTGCCAGCCGACGCCCGGCTCGCTGCCCCATACCGACGAACACGCGAACGACGACAGCAGGATACGTCGCCGTACCGGGGCTGACGCCTGCGTGTTTGGGGCTTCGGGCAGTTCGCTCACACCTTCTCCCCGCTGGCCAAGAAGCTGCCATACAGGCCTAGCCATGGGAATCGGTCACCCAGGTACCAAGTGACCTTGCCGCTCCCGCGCACGCGCACGCGCGCGAAGCCGTACATCTTCAGCACGGTCTTCAGCGTGTCAGGATGGTGCTGTGACAAGTGCGCCCCGCCCAGACAAGTACCGCCGCGGGCGCGCATCTTCACGTCACCGGGGTTTGGCGTAGTCAGCAGGATGCGGCCCCTTACCTTAAGCACGCGAAAGGCATCTGCCACGAAACGGTGCGCGTCGATCGGCAACAGATGTTCAATGAACTCGCCAGCGACCACGGCGTCGTAAGCCTCATCTTCAGAAGGAATCTGAGTGGCCGAGCCGCACACGGTGCCGCTGTAGACGTCGCGCGGGAGACGGTCCAGGCGGGACTGCAGCAGGTCCAAACCAAAAAGCTGTAAGTCAGGCCGAAGGCGATTGAGCACCGCGCCGCCGCGGCCGGTGTTGCAGCCGACGTCGAGGATCTTTAACGATCCCGGGGGCAGCAACTTGGCGAACTGTGCATAGCGCGACTCGGTGAACGGATCGGTTTCGCTGCCTTCCTGCAGCTGGTTGAGGGTCGCGTGGTCCATAGAATCAGGGTCGGGCGCACTCTGCGCCCAGGTGGCGGCTCAGGCGCCGCTAGCCCGCGAGCCAAAATAGCGGCCTCGAATGTCAGCCGGCACGGCTCGGTACATTTGCTCGAGGAAGTCATGCTGCAGGCGGTAAGCCTCAGTGGGGGAGGCTGAGATGCTGGAGACGCGTACCAGCATCCCGTCGGGGATCTCGCCTCTGAGCCCGTAGCGAATCTGCTGCAACTTGCGGCCGATACCAGGCAAGGTAGCTGACTCGTCCAGTGTCACCCAATAAGTTATGGGCTCGTTTCGGTTGCCTAGCTGAGCCAGTACATAACCGACCGGCACGCGGGTGTCCCCGATACTGAGCGTGGCCGTACCTGTTTTTCGC
>Ga0105046_10012125_pt1 | contig 13373 bp, 8 predicted proteins | sample MAT03_FD_78385 | JGI IMG/M metagenome (GOLD analysis project Ga0105046, IMG submission 78385) | Freshwater microbial communities from Lake Fryxell liftoff mats and glacier meltwater in Antarctica - MAT-03 (megahit assembly) | ecosystem: Environmental > Aquatic > Freshwater > Ice > Liftoff... | reverse complement strand
TTCACACCCCCCGGACCCCCCGTGGGATATTTAGAGACAGAAAATGAAGAAGAATATGCGATCCAGTAACCAGCCGTTAACTCTCGCCCGGCATTCTGAGGCGGCCGAACAGGGAGGGATCCCGATGACGGTGACGGGAAATGGCACCCTGCTCTGGGTTTCAGGGCAGGGTGTTTCTCATTTTTTGTCTCTAAATATCCCGGGGGTGCGGGGGCTGGCCCCCGCTGCTTTCCACCAGAGCGGAGCTCTGACATGACATCCCTAGACCGCCTGCTACGTCCGCGCCACATCGCCGTTCTGGGCGCGGGCTGGGCGCTGAATGTCATTGAACAGACAGCCAAGATGGGGTTTGCCGGGCCAGTCTGGCCGGTGCATCCGACCAAGGCGAACATTGGCGGGCTGCGGGCCTATGCCTCGCTGGCCGACCTGCCCGAGCCCCCCGATGCGACGTTTATCGGGGTGAACCGGTTTGCCACGGTCGACGTCGTCGCGGAACTTGCGGCGATGGGGGCGGGGGGGGCAATTTGTTTTGCGTCCGGCTGGACCGAGGCGGGGGAGCCGGAACTGCAGGCACGCCTCGTCGCGGCGGCGGGCAGCATGCCGATTCTGGGGCCGAATTGCTATGGCGTGATCAACTATCTGGACGGGGCGTTGCTGTGGCCCGACCAACATGGCGGGATTCGGGTGGAGCGCGGGGTGGCGTTGTTGAGCCAATCCTCGAACATCGTGATAAATCTGTCCATGCAGGCGCGGGGGTTGCCAATCGCTTACGTCGCCTGTCTGGGCAATGCCGCCGTGGTCGGGCTGGCGGAACTGGCGGGGGCGTTGCTGGCCGATAACCGGGTGACGGCGATCGGGATGTATGTCGAGGGGATCGACGACGCACCGGCTTTTGCCGCTTTGGCGCAGGCGGCGCGGGCGGCGGGCAAGGGGATTGTCTGCATCAAGGCAGGCAAGACGGAACTTTCGCGCACCGCTGCGGCGTCGCACACCGCGTCTTTGGCCGGGGGTGGGGCTGCGTCCAGCGCGTTCCTGCGGCAGATCGGGGTGGCCGAGGTTGCAACCCCGTCCGAGTTGGTCGAGGCGTTGAAGATCCTGCATGTCCACGGGCCGGGGTTGGGGCGTCGCCTCTGCTCGTTGTCGTGTTCGGGGGGCGAGGCGGGATTGGTGGCGGACCTTGCCGCCTCCTTCGGCATCGACTTTCCGCCGCCCTCCGAGGCCCAGCGAGCGCGGCTGGGGGAGATTCTGGGGCCGATCGTCACCGTCGCCAATCCGCTGGACTATCACACCTTCATCTGGGGCGACGGGCCGCGCACCACGGATGTGTTCGCCACCATGCTGAAGGGCTATGATGCGGGCATCTTCATCATCGACCCGCCGAGGCCGGATCGCTGTGACCCCTCGGGCTATGAACCGGCGTTTCAGGCGATCCTGAGTGCGGCGGCGACCACGGGGAAACCGGCATTTCCGGTGGCATCGCTGCCGGAAAACTTTGACGAGGGTCGCGCGATCGCCCTGATGGATCAGGGGATTGTGACGCTGATGGGGTTGGAGACGGCGCTGGCGGCGCTCCGGGCGGCGCAGGTTGTGGTGGGGGTCGCGGGGTGGCGGCCCTTGGTGGCGCAACCCGCGCGCGAGGGGGTTCTGTTGTCCGAGGCGGACGCCAAGGCGCTGCTGGCGCAGGCGGGTGTGGCGGTGCCGCGCGGGATTCAGGCGGCAACGCTTGAGGCGCTGGACGTGGCGGGGTTGACCGCGCCCTATGCCTTGAAAGGATTGGGGTTTGCGCACAAGACCGAGGCCGGGGCGGTGCGCTTGGGGCTTTCCACGCTGGCGGGGCAGGCCGGGATGCCGGGGGCCACGGGCTATCTGGTCGAGGAGATGGTGACGGGGGCGGTGGCCGAAGTGTTGGTGGGGCTGCGCCGCGATCCGGTGTATGGGGTCACTCTGACGGTTGGGATGGGCGGCGTGACCGCCGAATTGCTGGCCGACACGGTGACGCTGGTGCTGCCTGTCACCGAAGCGGAGGTCTTGGCCGCGCTGCGCGATTTGCGGCTGTGGCCGCTGCTGGATGGGTATCGCGGGCGGCCTAAGGCGGATGTGGCGGCACTGGCGGCTATGGCCGTGCGGTTGGGAGCGTTGATGGCCGACCCGTCGTTCGAGGAAATTGAAATCAATCCGGTGCTGCTGCGGACGGAAGGCGCCGTCGCGGTGGATGCGCTGATCAGAAAGGGATGACCATGGACATGCTGACGACAGGCCCGATCCGCACAAGGCGCGAGGGGGCCATTCTGGAGGTCACGCTGGACCGTCCCAAGGCCAATGCGATTGATCTGGCGACCAGCCGGATCATGGGGCTGGCGTTCCGGGCGTTTCGCAACGACGACACCTTGCGCGTCTGCATCCTGCGGGCCGAGGGAGAGAAGTTCTTTTGCCCCGGCTGGGACCTGAAGGCAGCGGCGGGCGGCGATGCGGTGGACGGCGACTATGGCGTTGGCGGCTTTGGCGGCTTGCAGGAGTTGCCGCATCTGAACAAGCCGGTGATCGCGGCGGTGAATGGCATCTGCTGTGGCGGGGGGCTGGAACTGGCGCTGTCATGCGATCTGATCCTGTGTTCGTCGACCGCGACCTTTGCCTTGCCGGAAATCAGGTCGGGCACGGTGGCGGATGCGGCGTCGATCAAATTGCCCAAGCGCATTCCCTATCACGTCGCGATGGACCTGTTGCTGACGGGGCGCTGGTTTGATGCGGACGAAGCGCTTCGGTGGGGGTTGATCAAGGAAATCTGCGCGCCGGACGATCTGCTGGCCAAGGTCTGGGACCTTGCGCGGCTGTTGGAATCCGGCCCGCCTCTGGTCTATGCCGCGATCAAGGAAGTCGTGCGCGAGGCCGAGGGCTTGCGCTTTCAGGATGCAATGAACCGGGTAACCAAGCGACAGTTGCCGACGGTCGACCGGCTCTATTCCAGCGAGGATCAGTTGGAAGGCGCGCGGGCCTTTGCCGAAAAGCGCGACCCGGTCTGGCAGGGCAGGTAAGGCCTGTCTGCCGTGACGTGAGGGCGTTGCTTCGGTTGGAACCGCAATGCGGTTTGTGCGTTCATCCCCCATGAAACCCGCCCCATCGAGGGGCGCATTCGGAGGAATAACACATGGGCAGCATCATTTACCTTGTCGGCCTTGTCGTCGTCGTATTGGCAGTTTTGTCACTTATCGGTTTGCGTTGATCGCATAAAAAGGGGCAAAAGCCATGGAAAGAACTGAACAGATGACCCGCGCATCGGCTCCGGCTACAGTGATGGAAGGGTCCTACATCGATTGGGCCGCCATTGCGGGAGGCGGCGTAGTGGCGGTGGCGGTGGCCTCGGTCTTTACGGCGTTTGGCGCGGCGCTGGGTCTGTCGACCATTTCGGCGGAACCGGGCGAAGGCGGTGGCATGCTGTTGCTGATCGTGACGGCGGTCTGGATCGTGGTGTCGTTGGTCGCAAGCTATCTGACGGGCGGATACATCGCCGGGCGGATGCGGCGACGGGTGGATTCCGTCGCCGCGGAAGAGGTTACAGTGCGCGACGGCGTGAACGGGCTGGTTGTCTGGGGTCTGGGGCTGGTGGCGTCGGTATTCCTGCTGGGCGCAGTGGTGTCGACTGCGGTTTCGGCCGTTGGATCGGTTGCGTCCACCGCTGGATCAGTCGCTGGAACGGTTGCGACCACGGCGGGGTCGGTCGTCGGCGGTGCTGCCGAAGGCATTTTGGCTGCAGCGGGTGCGATGGTGCCCGAGTCGGTGAAAGAAGATCCGATGGCTTATGTCAGCGAATCCTTGCTGCGCCCCGCGCAGGTCACGGCAGGCACCTCAACGCCCGAAGTGATTGCGGCGCAGACTGCCGGGATTATCGGCAACGTGATGGCTTCTGGGGAAATTTCGGATGCCGAGCGGGCTTATCTGGTCAGCGCGACGGTGCAGAGCACCGGTGCGACCCCTGCCGAAGCCGGAACGCGCGTTGATGAAGCGGTTGCAGCAGCGCAGACTGCGCGGGCGGATGCCGCGCAACTGACGGCTGATGCACAGGCCGAGGCTGAACGGCTTGCCGCTGAGGCAGAGGAACTGGCGATTGCTGCCGCCGAAACCGCGCGGATCAGTGCGATTCTGACGGCGTTCATTCTGGCTGCCGCGTCGATGGTGGCCGCCGCTGCCGCTTATGTCGGGGCAGTGCGGGGCGGACGCCACCGCGACGAAGGCCGGATTTTTGGCGGGCTGTCTTACAGAGGCTGATGGTGAGTGAAAATAAGGGAAGGGCCGCTGTTGATCAGCGGCCCTTTGCGTTTCCAATTTATATGTTTCAAACTGATGCCATATCCGACGCTTTCGCGTCGCTGGCTGCCCATCCTGCATTGCAGGCTCCCGCTAGAACGGCATCGCCCACTGTCGCGTGGGGTCAGAGGCCAGAATGCAGGATACGGACTACATCATCGTGGGCGCGGGATCGGCGGGCTGTGTGCTCGCCAGCAAGCTGACCGAAAACGGCAGGCACAAGGTGACGCTGCTGGAGGCGGGCGGCAGCGATGCACGGTTCTATGTGCATCTGCCGCTGGGCTACGGCAAGTTGTTCTATGACCCGGCAGTGAACTGGATGTATCAGACCGAAGCCGATCCGGGCCTGTTGGGACAGCGGGATTACTGGCCGCGCGGCAAGATACTGGGTGGGTCATCGTCAATCAACGCGATGGTCTATACTCGCGGCCATCGGGCGGATTACGCGGAATGGGGGGCCGAGAATCCGGGCTGGGGCTGGGACGAGGTGCTGACGGCGTTCAAGGCGATGGAGGATACCCAAGCCGGGGGCGATGCGTTTCGCGGTGTGGGCGGTCCGCTGTTCATCTCGGAAAACCGCAAGGGCCTGCATCCGCTGGTCAAGGATTACATCGCGGCCTGCGCGCAGGCGGGGCTGCCTTATAACCCGGATTTCAACGGAAAGACTCAGGAGGGGGCGGGGACCTATCAGTTGACGGTAAAGTCGGCGCGGCGCAATTCCTCTGCGCGGGCGTTTCTGCATCCGGCAATGAAGCGGTCGAACCTGCGGGTGATCACCGGGGCGCATGTGGCGCGGGTGATCATCGAGGGCGGTCGCGCGGTCGGGGTCGAATATCGCCGCGAGGGCCGGATGGTCACGCTGCGCTGCAATGCCGAGGTCATTCTGGCGGGCGGGGCGATCAACTCGCCGCAACTTTTGCAACTGTCGGGGGTGGGGCCGGGGGGGCTGCTGGCGGGCCTGACTGTGCCGGTGTTGGTGGATAACCCGAATGTGGGCGACCATCTGAACGACCATCAGGGGCTGAATTACACTTGGAAGATGAAGGTGCCGACCTATAATGGCACACTGCGGCCCTGGTGGGGCAAGCTGCTGGTCGGCATGCAATATATGTTGACCGGGGGCGGGCCTCTGGCCAAGTCGATCAACCACGGCGGCGGGTTCTTTCGCACTTCGCCCGATCTGGACCGACCCAACATGCAACTGTACATGCAGGCGTTTTCGACGCTGATCCCCAAAGATGGCGAGCGTCCGCTGCTGACGCCAGACCCGTTTCCGGGGTTGTCGCTGGGCCTGTCGAACTGCCGCCCGACCAGCAGGGGCCATATCCGCATCGCATCGCCCGATCCGTTCGTGCATCCGGTGATCACGGCGAACGCCTATTCGACCAACCGTGACGTGACCGAGATGCTGGAAGCCTGCAGGTTCCTGCGCACAATTGCTGCACAGCCCGCCTTTGCGCGGCTGGTAGCCGAGGAGTTACGGCCGGGGCCGAAAGTGCAGACGGACGAGCAGATGATTACCGACCTGCGGCGGCGGTCGGGAACGGTCTATCACCCAAGCTGCACCTGCCGGATGGGCGCGTCGCCCGCCACGTCGGTAGTTGACGCCCGGCTGCGGGTGCATGGGGTGGCAGCGCTGCGGGTGATTGATGCGTCAGCCTTCCCGAACCTGATGGCGGGGAACACAAACGGGCCCGCCATGATGATGGGCTGGAAGGGTGCGGAGATCGTGCTGGCCGACGCGCGCTGATCCTTGACGGGGGTGCCGTTCTCGGGGCCATCGAGGCCCCTCACCCGGCTTTGGCGCGGGTTCTGTTCTGTAGGGGTCTGGTGATGCCGTCAGAGCCTCCGGCGGGGATATTTGGACCAGCTGGAAGCATGTCCCGGCTTCCAGCTGGCTAAAATATCCCCCGCGGAGCGCCTTTAGCCGGGGGGCGGCCGGGCGGCAGGGGTTATTCACCGCGCGGGAAGCGTTTGCTGTCTTCCAGCACGTTGAGGTCCATGTGATTGCGCATGTAGCGCTCGGACGCAGCACGCAGGGGTTGGTAGTCCCACGGGTAATAGGTGCCAGAGCGCAGCGCCGGGTAGACGATCCAGCGGCGGGCTTGGGATTGGCGGACTTCGGCGTCGTAGGCCGCGAGGTCCCAACGGTCGGCGGCGAGTTTGGTGAAATATGCGAGGACTTCGGCGGCGCGGGGGTCGGGGCGAGGTTGTTTGTCTCCTCGGGATCGTTCACGAGGTCGTAGAGTTGGTCGGGGTCGGCGGGGCAGTGGACGTATTTCCAGGCTCCCATACGGAGGGCCACCATCGGGATGATGCTGCCTTCGGCGGCATATTCCATGGCGACGGGGGTATCGCGGTCCTGACCCATGGCCAACGGGATCAGGGTTTCGCCGTCGGTCCACGGCAAAATCTCGGACAGGTCGAGGCCGATCAGGTCGCACAGCGTGGGCAGCAGGTCGATGGTCGAGACGGGCGTGGTGACGAGGCGGGGGGACAGTTCCGGGGTGGCGATCATCAGGGGCACGCGGGCGGCGCCTTCGAAGAAGGTCATCTTGAACCACAGGCCGCGGCGGCCCAGCATTTCGCCGTGGTCTGACAGGAAGATCACGATGGCCTCTTGTTTTGTATCCTCGATGGTTTGGAGGAGTTCGCCGATCTTGTCGTCGACGTAGCTGATGTTGGCGAAGTAGCCTTGGCGGGCGCGGCGGATGTCGGTGTTGGTGATGGACAGCGACTGCCAGTCGCAGGCGTCCATCAGGCGTTGGCTGTGGGGGTCCATGTCTTTGTAGGGGATGGCGGTGGGCGGATCGAGTTCGGGGATGCCTTCGTAGAGGTCCCAGTATTTGCGGCGGGCGACGAAGGGGTCGTGCGGGTGGGTGAAGCTGGCGGTCAGGCACCACGGCCGGGGGTCTGTCCCGCGTGAGAAGTCGTAGATCTTCTGCACGGCCTGATGGCAGACGTCGTCGTCATATTCCAGTTGGTTGGTGATTTCCGCCACGCCTGCGTCCGTCACAGAGCCCAGGTTGTGATACCACCAGTCGATGCGTTCCCCCGGTTTGCGGTAATCGGGGGTCCAGCCGAAGTCGGCGGGGTAGATATCAGTCGTCAGGCGTTCTTCGAACCCGTGCATCTGGTCGGGGCCTACGAAATGCATCTTGCCCGCAAGGACGGTCTGATAGCCGGCACGGCGCAGGTGGTGGGCGTAAGTCGGGATGTCGGAGGCGAATTCGGCGGCATTGTCGTAGACGCGGGTGCGACGCGGCAACTGGCCCGACATGAAGGCGGCACGAGCGGGGGCGCAAAGCGGCGAGGCGGTATAGGCGTTGGCGAAGCGCACCGAATGATCTGCAAGGCGGCGCAGGTTGGGGGTGTGCAGGAAAGCGGCGGGGCCATCAGGGAACAGGGTTCCGGTCAACTGGTCCACCATAAGGATCAGGATGTTGGGCTGTGCGGTCATGGCGGTCCCTTGCGGTGTTTTGCCATGGGTGCGGGGAATGTGGGCGGCGTGCAAGGGGGTGTTGCGGGGTGCTGTCGTAATCGGGGGCGCAAGCGGCGATTCTGGGCTTGGATTCTGGATCGCCGCCCGGTTTGATGGGACGGGTGCGGCAAAAGGGGCAGGACATGAAGACGGTGACCGGGTTTCCCTTTGCGGTTGTGGAAGACCCCGATGTGGGGATCGTGCTGTCGGACGGCTGCCGGTTGTCGGCGCGCATCTGGCGCGCGGCTGGGGCGGGGCGGGTGCCTGCCGTCCTGGAATACATCCCGTACCGCAAGCGCGACGGGACGCTGCCGCGCGATGAGATGATGCATCCTTATGTGGCGGGGCAAGGCTATGCCTGCATCCGCGTCGACATGCGGGGGAATGGCGATTCTGACGGGGTGATGACGGACGAGTACACCGTTCAGGAACTGGCTGATGCCTGCGAGGTGATCGCGTGGCTGGCGGCCCAAGAGTGGTGTTCGGGTGCCGTGGGGATGATGGGCAAGTCGTGGGGCGGGTTCAACTGTTTGCAGACGGCGTTTTTGCAGCCGCCCGCGTTGAAGGCGGTGATTTCGGTCTGCGCGACCACGGACCGGTTTGCGGATGACATCCATTTCAAGGGCGGGTGTCTGTTGGGCGAAAATTTTGGCTGGGGGGCGGTGATGCTGTCCTATTCCAGCCGTCCGCCTGACCCGGTATTGCGGGCCGATTGGCGCGAGGTGTGGCTGGCGCGGCTGGAGGCGCAGCCTTGGCTGGCTCCGCGCTGGGCTGCGTTGCAGGAGCGCGGGGACTATTGGGCGCATGGGTCGGTGTGCGAGGATTACAGCCGTCTGGCGGTGCCGGTGCTGTCCTGGGGCGGCTGGGCGGATGGGTATATGAATGCCGTTTCGGCGCTGGTGCAGAATGCGGGGGCCAAGGGGATCATCGGGCCTTGGGTGCATCAGTATCCACATACCGCGGTGCCGGGTCCGCAGGTCGGGTTTCTGCAAGAGGCGGTGCGGTGGTGGGATTGCTGGTTGAAGGGGGTGGCGAACGGGGCGGAGGGTGATCCGGCGTATCGGGCGTATATGATCCATTCCGAGGCACCGGATGCGTCGTCGGCGTATCGGGCGGGGCATTGGGTGGCAGAGGCGACGTGGCCTTCGGCGCGGGTGCGGCGCGAGGTATTGGGTTTGAGGGTGGCTGCATCGGCGGCGGGGGTTTCACACCCCCGCACCCCCGTGGGATATTTGGGCCAAGAGGAAAGGGACAGTTTCTTGGTTCCTGTCGCGACGCCGCAGCATCTGGGTCTGTTGGCGGGCGAGTTCTTTCCGATGGGGCTGAACGCCGAGATGCCGGGAGATCAGCGGTCTGACGATGGGTTGAGCGCTTGTTTCGACGGGGATGTGCTGGGGGAGCCGCTGGACTTGCTGGGGGCGGCGCGGGACAGTCTGACAGTGGCGTCGGATCAGCCGTTGGGCTTTGTGGTGGCGCGGTTGTGCGATGTGGGGCCGGATGGCAGGTCCGTGCGGATTGCGCACGGGATGCTGAACCTGTGCCACCGGGACAGCCGGGCCGAGCCTGCGCCGATGGTGCCTGGGCAGGCGGTCGAGGTGGCGTTCGATCTGGACCAGATGGCATACCGGGTGGCGGCGGGGCATCGGGTGCGGCTGGCTTTGTCGAACAGCTATTGGCCATTTGTCTGGCCTTCGCCGGTGGCAGGGGTTCTGTCGGTCACGGGTGGCGCACTGGACCTGCCGGTGCATCGGGGGTCGGAGGCGGAATGGGTGCCACCCGAGGCCGAGGGCGCAAGGGGGTGGAGCCATCGGGTGGTCCGCAAGACGGCTTCGGTCCGGCGGATCGAGACGGAACTGCTGTCGGGGATCACGGCGCTGGTGGTCGAGGAAGACGGCGGTGATGTGGAAAATCTGGACCACGGTCTGATCAGCGGCGAGACGATGAAGGAACGCTGGGAGGTGCATCCCGACGATCCGCTGCAGGCGCGCGCCACCCAGTTTTGGGAGCAACGTCTGTCGCGTGGCGATTGGGCGGTGCGCACGGTGGCAGAAGCCGAGATGACCGCGACGGCCACTCATCTGGTGATGCGGGCAACTCTGACCGCGTGGGAAGGCGGGGTGCAGGTGTTCAACCGTCAGTTTCACGACGAGGTGCCCCGGCGCTTTGTCTGAGCAAAGTTGCGGGCGTCGGGCAAAAACCGTTGCCCGAACCCGGATTCACGGGCTATTGATTCGGCAATCAACAAAAAGGCCATCAGGCCGATCAGGGAGACGATGATGAACGACCAACTGAACTACCTGCTGGCGCAAGCCGCAAAAGGCCGCATGTCGCGGCGCGAATTTGTCGGCCGGGCCGGGGCGCTGGGCGTGTCTGCGGCGGTGGCGGGCACGATGCTGACCACGGCGGCGCGGGCCGAAGGGCCGGTCAAGGGCGGCTTGATGCGCGTCGGCATGCAGGGCGGGTCGAGCACGGACACCCTGGACACCGCATTGGCCGCATCGGAAGTGCCGTTTCAGGTCAACGAAACCTGGGGCGAAAAGCTGGTCGATCTGGAACAGAACGGCACGCTGGGGATGCGGATTGCCGAGGAAGTATCTTCCAACGCCGATGCGTCGCAGTGGATGTTCAAGATCCGCAAGGGTGTGGAATACCATGATGGCGGCACGGTCAGTGCCGAGGATGTGGTGGCAACCTTGATGCGCCACACCGATGACAACGCCAAGTCGGGCGCGCAGGGCATCGTCAAGGGCATCGCCGACATGAAGGCCGAGGGCGACACGGTGACCCTGACGCTTGCTTCGCCCAATGCCGACTTGCCCTTCCTGTTGGCGGATTACCACCTGATCGTCCAGAAGGGCGGCGGCGTGGACAACCCGACGTCAGGCATCGGGGCCGGAGCCTACAAGATCACCGAATTCCAACCTGGCGTACGGGTCGCGTTCGAGAAATTCGCCAATTACTGGGACAGCAGCCGTGGTCACGTCGATCAGGCTGAAGTGCTGATCATCAATGACAACACCGCGCGGACAGCGGCTATTCAGTCGGGTCAGATTCACATCATGAACCGGATCGACCCGAAGATCGTGGCCTTGCTGGCCGGCAACACCGATGTGGTGATCGAGCGCGTGGCGGGTCCGGGGCAGTATGTGTTCATCATGCATTGCGACAAGGCGCCTTATGACAACAACGACCTGCGCATGGCGTTGAAACTGGCGATCAATCGCGAGGAAATGGTCGAAAAGATCCTTGGTGGCATGGGGTCGGTCGGCAACGACTTTCCGATCAACGCAGCTTATCCGCTGTTTGACGACAGCATTCCTCAGCGCGTCTTCGATCCGGCGGCGGCGGCAGAAGCCTACAAGAAGTCCGGGCACGATGGCTCGCCCTTGATCATGCAGGTCGCACCGGGGGCCTTCCCGGGGGCGGTCGAGGCGGCGCAACTGTTCCAGTCCTCGGCCAACGCGGCGGGGATTCCGTTGCAGGTCAAGCTGGAGCCCGATGACGGCTATTGGTCCAACGTCTGGAACGTGGCCCCGTTCTGCGCCAGCTATTGGGGCGGGCGTCCGGTGCAGGATCAGATGTATTCCACCGCCTATCTGTCCACGGCCGAATGGAACGACACCAAGTTCTTCAACCCCGAATTCGACGCCTTGCTGATTGCGGCGCGGGGCGAGTTGGACCAGGTCAAGCGCAAGGGCCAGTATTCGGAAATGGCCAGCATGGTGCGCGACACAGGCGGGCTTATCCTGCCGATGTTCAACGACTTTGTCGAAGGGCGTCGCGCGGAAGTCGGCGGCTGGGTTCCCAATCCGGCCGGGTCGCTGATGAATGGCAAGGTGCTGACGCTCTGCTGGCTGAACGCGTAAGGGCGCGCTGTGCACCCAATGGTGAAACTTCTGGCCCAGCGCATTGCGCTGGGTCTGCTTTTGCTGCTGGCGGTGTCGGTGGTGATCTTTGTCGGCACCGAGGCGCTGCCGGGCGATGTGGCCTCGGCCATTCTGGGGCAGTCGGCGACGCCTGAATCGCTCGCCAACCTGCGCGAGGAATTGGGGCTGAACGAGCCTGCCTTGTCGCGGTATGTTCAGTGGCTCGGCGGCGCGCTGACCGGCGATCTGGGCGTGGCGCTGACCAATGGCCAGCCGATTGCGCAGGCCATCGGGCAGCGTATGGGCAACACGCTGTTCCTTGCGGGCTGTGCAGCGGCGATAGCGGTGCCGCTGGCGATCATTCTGGGGCTGATCGCGGCGCGCTATGTCGGTCGCTGGCCCGACAAGATGATTTCGGGGGCGACGCTGGCCACGATCAGCCTGCCCGAGTTTGTGGCGGGCTATTTCGCGATTTTCCTTTTGACTCAGGTGTTTCCGATTTTTCAGCCGGTCGCGATGGTGTTCCCCGGCATGAGTTTCTGGGCCAAGCTGCACGCCATCGCCCTGCCGGTGATCGTGCTGGTGATGGTCGTGCTGGCCCACATGATGCGGATGACGCGGGCGGCGATCCTGAACGTGATGCAGTCGGCCTATATCGAGACGGCAGAGTTGAAGGGCTTGTCGCCGATGGCGGTGATCTGGCGGCACGCCTTTCCCAACGCGATTGCGCCGATCGTGTCGGTGGTGGTGATCAACATGGCCTATCTGGTGGTGGGGGTGGTCGTGGTCGAGGTGGTGTTCAGCTATAACGCGCTGGGGCAGTATCTGGTCGATCACGTCGCCAAGCGCGATCTGCCGGTGGTACAGGCGGTGGGGCTGATCTTTGCCGCTGTCTATATCGGGCTGAACATTCTGGCGGATGTGGTGTCGATTGTCGCCAACCCGCGCCTGAGGCATCCGAAATGAGGATCCCGATTTCCGCCCTGCTGGGCCTGATCTTTACCGGGGCGTTCTTTCTGGCCGCGATCTTTGCCGATGTGATCGCCCCCTATCCGCTCGATGCCGCATTGGGCAAGGTGTGGGAACCGCCCTCGGCCACCTTCTGGCTGGGCACCGACACGATTGGCCGCGATATCCTGTCGCGTCTGATCTACGGCGGGCAGATCACGATCTTTGTGGCGACGGCGTCATCGTTGCTGGCCTTCGGGATGGGGTCGGTTCTGGGCTTCATGGCGGCGACCCAAGGCGGGTGGATCGATCAGGGGCTGTCGCGGGTCGTCGATCTGGTGATGGCGATCCCGTCGCTGATCATCGCGCTGGTCGTGCTGTCGGTGCTGCCGATCAATCTGACGGTGCTGATCCTGCTGATGGGAATACTGGACGCGACGCGGGTGTTCCGGCTTAGTCGCGCCGTGGCGATGGACATTGCGGTAATGGATTATGTCGAGGCGGCACGCCTGCGCGGCGAAGGGCAGAACTGGATCATCTTCCGCGAAATTCTGCCCAACGCCCTGTCGCCATTGGTCGCCGAGTTGGGGTTGCGGTTCATCTTTGCGGTGCTGTTCATCTCGACCCTGTCGTTCCTCGGTCTGGGTATCCAGCCGCCGCTGGCGGATTGGGGCGGGATGGTGAAGGAAAACAAGGACGGGCTGATCTACGGAAAATCGGCTGCCTTGATGCCGGCGCTGGCAATCGCGGCGCTGGCGATTTCGGTGAACCTCGTG
>Ga0105046_10012124_pt1 | contig 13373 bp, 12 predicted proteins | sample MAT03_FD_78385 | JGI IMG/M metagenome (GOLD analysis project Ga0105046, IMG submission 78385) | Freshwater microbial communities from Lake Fryxell liftoff mats and glacier meltwater in Antarctica - MAT-03 (megahit assembly) | ecosystem: Environmental > Aquatic > Freshwater > Ice > Liftoff... | reverse complement strand
TCGCTGATGATCACTTTGTTGTCAGCCACCGGCAGCATCCACATATCGATGTGCTGGGTGGAATCAAAAGAGGCCGGCAGCGGGTCACGAATCTCAAGCAGTTGGCCCTGGTAGCTGGTGTAGAGGTCGCGAATCTGGCGCGCGCCGAGGTTTGAATTTTCGCCAAGCACCAGCGAGGTCATGTACGCCTCGCGATTGGCAAACAGATGAAAGTTGCCGCCACCGTGGACCAAGGGCAGCGCGAATCGCGCTTCGCCGGTCAGCGCTTGCCACGCCTCAGGAAAGCGATCGTCGTTGGGGCGCGGGCGGTTGTAGGTGTGGTCAACGATGGCGCGTTTGCCGTTGTTGATGATGAATCGCGGGCCGTAGTCGCGCATCCAAACCGTATCGGTGGTGGTGACGATGAACTTGACCCGGCTCATCACCGCGCCGGCTTGGGTGAGGGTGGTTTGCGCCGAACTCAAGCGCGTGCCTGAGACCGCAATGAAAACGGTGCTGTTGGGGTCGCCCGTGGTGATGGCGGTCACCATCGAGGTCAGCAGTGCGGTCTGCTGATTGACCCAGCTCAAGATCAAGCCTTCGTTGGGCGCATATTCTGGCGGGGTGAATATAGAGCCCAAGGGCGCGACGGTCGGCATCAGCGGCACGCGCGGCAGGCCGAGCGCCAGTTCAGCGGGTGTGGCGTTCTTGGGCAGGCGATTGGGTTCGTCTTTTAAGGTTGCGAGAAAGGCCGGGTCAGGCAAGCGTGCCGTTTGCGCGGCCAGCCCATTTACCGCAATCAAACCGAGCACCAGTGCGGCAGTCAATGCGTATGTTCGTTGCAACATTTGTCTTTCCCAGTGAACCCTTAAAGTCCGCGCAGGCTACGCGCGCGAACCCTGCCGATCAAGTCAATCGAGGCGCAGTGCGCTGACCCTTGCCAAACCCGGGGTTCGACCGCGCATGGTTTCGAGGCCGATTTGGGTAAACGTGGCGATGATGCGGTCGCGCCCGTCGCGCAATTCGCAGCGCTCGGGCGGGGGTTCGCTGTTCGCGCTTTCGCCACAGCGCAGGGTGAAATCGCGCTTGACGTCGATCAGATCACCGTCTGGGTTAGGCTGCAGGTCCAAGCGGATGGTGTCGTCAGGCGTCAGCACCGCCCAGCGGCCAGCCAGACGCAGCGACTCCGGGCCATAGCCAACCGCAAACCGCACCAGCGACTGGATCTGCTCTTGCACTTCAAAGTTGCGGCCTTCGCCTTGCGGTACGGTCAGCAGCGCAGTCAAGCGGCTGGGCGACGAAAACTTGATCTGCAGGCGTGCGATCTTGAGCGAATCGGTGGGCGCACGGTAGTCGCCGAGCAGGCTTTGTCCGCCGCGCAGCAGATGCAGATCCAAAGCGAGCTCGTCGCTGCGGATGTCGCCGCTTCCGAAGTACCAAACCGGGTTGCCGCCCAAGTCGTAGTAAAACGCGGTCACTGAGGCGCGCTGGCCCTGCACATCAAGACTCAAGCCCACGCCGGGGCCGCCATTCGGATAGGCGCCAGCGGCATCGTTCCAGTAGATGCCAGATTCCGCTGTCGATTTGGGTTCGAGCCCGATCACAGCCAGGGAGCTGGCGCGCGCAATCACCGCAGAACCCGCTCGGTTGAGGCCATATTGCAGCGCAACTGCGTCGCTTGCTTGATCCCAATAAGGCGGCAGCGAGCTCTCGACGGCGAACCGATAGGGCGTGGGTTTCGCCTCACAATCCGGCGCGCTGACATCGTTTGCACGCAACACGATCGCGCGCGCATTGACGATCACGCGCGCGCTCCTCGGGATGCAGCTGTTGGGCCAAATATCGTTGACAACCACAGTGAATGGCTGCCCGGGCAGCAGCCGCGCGGGCAGCGTGCTGATCTCGGCAGACAAAACCAGCGGCGCGGCGGTAAGCATGAACAGTGATGCGAGTAGGCGGGTCATATCAGGCTGACTGCGGAAATGTGGCGCGTACTCTACGATGCTGACCCGTTACGGTTCCATTAACGTCTACTGAGATTTAAATACTGCATGAATCGTTTGATCACCGTTATCCCCGGCGACGGCATCGGCCCGGAAATCATGGAATGCACTTTGCGCGTGCTCAAAGCGCTCAAGCCTGACCTGAGTTACGAATTCGTGCAGGCGGGCCTGAACGCGCTGGAAGGCGGCGGCGAGCTGCTGCCAGCGGCCACTATCGCGTCCATTGAGCAAAACCGCATCGCGCTCAAAGGCCCGCTGACGACGCCGATTGGCGACGGATTCACCTCAATCAACGTGGCGCTGCGCAAACGGTTTGATTTGTACGCCAACGTGCGCCCAGCCATTTCGTTTTCCGGCACCAAGGCGCGCTACGACGGCATCGACATCTTGACGATCCGCGAGAACACCGAGGGCGCGTATGGCTCAGAAGGCGCAACGATCGCGGCGGATGATTCCAGTGCGACCTCGCAGATTCGGATCACCCGCGCCGGCTGCGATCGGATCGTGCGCTACGCCTTCGACTACGCGCAAAAAACCGGGCGCAAGAAAGTGACGGTGGTGCACAAGGCCAACATCATGAAGACCACCTCCGGCCTGTTTTTGCGCGTGGCGCGCGAAGTAGCGAGCGAGTATCCGGCGATCAAGTGCAATGAAATGATCGTGGACAACACCTGCATGCAGCTGGTGATGAACCCGCAGCAGTTCGACGTGATCGTCACCACCAATTTATTTGGCGACATCTTGTCGGATCTTTGCGCCGGCCTAGTAGGCGGTTTGGGCCTCGCGCCCGGCGCCAACATCGGCACGTCGGCGGCGATTTTTGAAGCCGTGCATGGCTCCGCACCCGATATTGCCGGCAAGCGCATTGCCAATCCGAGCGCGCTGATTTTGGCCGCGGCGATGATGCTGGACTATTTGGCGCATGCCGCTGATGCTGCGCGCCTGCGCCGAGCGCTGGCGGAGACGATTGCGGCAAGGGACAATGTCACCCCCGATCTGGGCGGTCACAGCAATTCAGATCAGTTCACCGACGCCTTGATCGCGCGTCTTTAAGTCCAACCCTTTTAACCATTGAGCAGCGGGAGTTTGTATGGGCCGAGGCCCCAGTATTGAAGGTCGCAAGAATGCCGAAGACTCACGTCGCGCCAAGGCGTTTACCAAGTTGATTCGCGAAATCACGATTTCGGCGCGTGCATCCGGTGACGTCGCCAACAACGCGCGCCTGCGCATTGCCGTCGACAAGGCGCTGTCTGCCAACATGACCCGCGAAACGATCGACCGCGCGGTCAAGCGCGGTTCGGGCGCCGATGGTGACGGCGATATGTTTGAGCTCCGCTACGAAGGCTACGGGCCCTCTGGCGTGGCGATCATTGTCGATTGCATGACCGACAACCAGCAGCGCACGGTGGCCGACGTTCGTCACGCACTGGCCAAACACGGCGGCAACCTCGGGACCAATGGCTCGGTGGCGTTTCAGTTTTCGAAAGTGGGCGAGCTCACCTTTGCGACGCCTTCTTTGGAGCGCGAAGAGAAAATCATTGAGCTGGCGCTGGATGCGGGCGTCGATGACGTGCTGAGCGCCGACGGCATTTCAACGGTGCTTTGTGCGCCTGAGGCGTTCGAAGCCGTCAAGCAAGCGCTGCGCGCGGCATCTTTGGAGCCAATCGATTCGGGCGTGATCATGCGCCCGGCGAATCGCGTCGATGTGAGCGGCGATGTGGCTGAAACCCTCGCCGACCTATTGGAGTGGCTGGAGGATTTAGACGACGTACAGCACGTCTATCACAACGCCACCTTCACCTGAGGCGAAAAGACGGCTGTTGTTTAGATACAACAGCATTGACAGGTATGTTGTGTTTTTGACACTCTATGCGGCACATATGCAACAGCACTCCGGCAAGCGTCAATTGATCTTCACCTGCATCGGCTTGGGCCTGCTTGCGGCGAGTTCAGCCGCACCAGCAGCCAGCAAAGCCGAAGCGGCATTGGGTGACTGGTATCAATACGCGATGTATCAGCTGGCGCCCGAAATCAGCATGTCGCTGGGGGTCACCACCGCCAGCGATGGGCAGGCGGCTTTGGTCCGGCAAAAAGCGCTGCTCCCAGTCACTTCATCAAGCTGGCTGTCGAATGCCTTCGGTGAGCGCACGCTGTTTAGCGCCACGCTCTCCCAATCCACCTCATTGGTTGGTCTGCAGCCCGGTTTGCGCGTTGCGGGCGCGGCGCTAGGCGGCGGCGTTGACCTCAATCGATCGGTGACAGCGCCCGAACTGACGGCCTCATTTGGCAGCGGCTCACAGCTGCGCGTGGGTGCGGTGTTTGCGCAACAGCAGTTTCTCTCCGACTTGGGCCAGCAGCGGATTGACTTGGGCAATCCGCTCGCCCGCTCAACGGTGCGCTCAGAAAGCAGCTCCGGATCTGCGATTCGGTTCGGGCTCGACCAGGAATTGGGCAGCCAGGCCTCACTGGCGCTCGATTATCAATCGCGCGTGGACATGGACGCCTTTCAGCGCTTGCGCGGCCTGTACAGCGAGCCGGGCGATTTTGATGTCCCCGCAACCGTGTCCATGGGCTTGAATGTCAATACGGGCGACCGGGCTTCTGTCGGCGTCGGTGTGGATCGCTTGCTTTACAGCGACGTGTCTGCGTTCACCACCAATGCCTTGCCCAATCGCCTGCTTTCGCTGTTGGGCGACAGCACCAGTCCGCGCTTTGAATGGCGCGATTTGACCGTCTACCGCGCCACCGTCAATGTCCGAACTGCGGATGATTCGGCTTTGCGCGTGACCTATGCGACGCGCCTGCAGCCGGTACCGAATTCAGCCGCCCTGCGCAGCGCACTGTCGCAAGATTCATCGGCGCGCAATGTGGTGGTTGGCTTCGATCAGGCGCTCGGTGCGGGCGCTGCATTCAGCGTGGCGGCGACCTATTCGCCCAGCCAATACTTTCTCGGTCCGCGCGTTGGCAGCAGCGACGGCAGCGGCGATCTGCTCGAACTGCAGGCGGTGTGGCGATTGGAATTCTAAATCCGGCGCAAGGGCGTCGGGTTGCACGGTTTAGGGGTGTGTTGGGTACTTCTGGTTGATTTGGGTGTTAGGTAACAAGGGCGAAAAGCCGCGGTATCGAGGATGCGATACCGCGGTTTTTTTTTGCCCGCGGTTTGGCTTTCACCTCAATGCCGTCGATACGATCTGCGGTTGGCGTGGATCGCCATGAGGATCCCAAAGCTCGCCATCATCGTGACCAGTGCGGTACCGCCAAAGGAAATCAGCGGCAGCGGCACACCGACCACCGGCAGCAGTCCCGAGATCATGCCGCCATTGACGATCACGTACACAAAAAACGTCATCGCGATGGATCCAGCCAGCAGGCGCGAGAAGTTTTCACGTGCATCTGCCGCGATCTTGAGCCCGCGCGCGATGATGGCCAGATAAACCAGCAGCAGCAGCGCAACGCCGATGAATCCAAACTCTTCGGCCAAGACCGCGCCGATAAAGTCGGTGTGGTGCTCGGGCAGGAAATCGAGGCCCGATTGGGTGCCATTAAGCCAACCTTTCCCCGTGAGTCCACCGGAGCCGACGGCAATCTTGGATTGAATGATGTTCCAACCGGTGCCGAGCGGATCCGCTTCCGGATCGAACAAGACGCGGACCCGATTGCGCTGGTATTCGTGCATGAAGTGCCAAAGCACGGGCAATCCCGCGATCGCCACGGCGCTCAAGCCAAAGATCCAGCGCCACGCCACGCCCGCCAAGAAAACCACAAACACGCCGCTGATTGCGACCAGCAGTGCGGTACCCAAATCAGGTTGTTCGGCCACCAGAAAGAAGGGCACCGCAATCAGCACGCCACAAACCAGCAAATCCCGAAAGTTTGGCGGCAGCGGGCGCCCATGCAGATACCACGCAAGCATCATCGGGAGGCCAAGTTTCATGATCTCCGAGGGCTGGAAGCGCAACACGCCCAGGTCCAACCAGCGGTGCGCGCCTTTGCCCTCACCGAAAGCGGTCACCGCCAGCAGCAAAGCCAGGCTTAAGGCATACAGCCAAGGTGACCAAGCGCGCAGGTATTGGATCGGGACGCGCGCGATCACCAGCAACACCACCAAGCCGAGCAGAAATCGCAGGCTTTGTTTTATGACCGGGTCCAACACCTGCTGATTGACCCCATGCGGATTGGCGGCGCTGTAAAGCACCACCAGGCCGAAGCAGAAGGTGAGCGCGATCAGGCCAAGAAAGACCCAATCCAAGCGCGGATTGACGCTCATCCGGCGCGTCCAGCGCAGCATCAGCATTTTGAAGTTGATTGTTTCGTTCACTGTTTCGGCCGCTTCAAATAGAAGTCGATGACCTGTTTGGCGATGGGTGCGGCGGCCTTGGCGCCCGAATCACCGTGTTCGACAATCACCGCCAGCGCAATCTCTGGCGCCTGCGCAGGCGCAAAGGCAATGATTAGCGCATTGTTGCGAAGGTTGCGCACGGTGCTCTCGTTGAATTCGGTATTTGCTTTGCGCGTATAGACCTGCGCGGTCCCGGTTTTTGCGGCCATCCGATAGTCCATGCCGACGCCGAGCGCGCGCGCCGAGCCGAATCGACCGTGCACGCTCTCCTCCATCCCCTGAATCACCAGCGCTAGATGGGCCGGATCTTTGACGATCTGGACGTCGGCGCCTGGGGCTGTGTGCGGGGTTTGATTGACCATGCGCAGCACATGCGGCTGGCGCTTGACTCCGCCCGCGGCGAGCAGCGCCGTGGCCGAGGCGAGCTGCATGGGCGTGGTTGTGAAAAATCCCTGCCCGATGCCGGTGATCACGGTTTCGCCGGGAAACCAGGCCTGCTTGCGCGCGCTTTGTTTCCATTCGCGCGAGGGCAGCAGGCCGGGGACTTCGTTGCCTAAGTCGACGCCGGTCACCGCGCCAAAACCAAACTGCGCCAGATAGGCGTGGATGCGGTCGATGCCCATGTCCACAGCCAGCTGATAAAAATAGGTATTCACCGACTGCGCCAGCGCCTGGGTCAAATCAACGCGACCGTGGCCTGTGCGTTTCCAGTCGCGATAGCGTTCTGGGCGGCCGGGCAGACGGAAAACGCCGGACGAAAAAATCGTGTAGTCGGCGCTGCGTAACCCGAGCTCCAGCCCAGCGAGGCCAAGGAAGGGCTTGATCGTCGAACCGGGCTCATAGACGCCGCGCAGGGCGCGATTGAACAGCGGTCGATCGGGCGAGGTGAGGAGCTTTTGGTAAGCCTTGCTGCTGATCCCGTTGACAAAGGGGTTGGGGTCGTATCCCGGCACGCTGACCAAGCACAGCACTTCTCCGGTGCGCGGATCGATCGCGACCAGCGCGCCGGTGGCGTCGCCAAAGGCGCGAATGGCCTCGCGCTGGAGTTCCGCGTCGATGCTCAGCTGCAGATCGGCACCGCTCTGCGGCGGTCGCCGAGCCAGCGTGCGCAGCGTGCGTCCCTGGGCATTCACTTCGACTTGGGTAGTCCCTACCTTGCCGTGCAACAGGCTTTCATATTGCTGCTCAAGCCCAAGCTTGCCGACGTGGGTGGACGATGCGTATTCACCGGGATCGAGCCGCGCGAGATCCCGTTCATCAATGCGCCCGACATACCCAAGAACATGCGCCAACTCCGCGCCCAGCGGATATTGGCGCACCTCATACGGAACCACGTCCACGCCCGGATAGCGGTGGCGATCGAGCGCAAAGCGCGCGATCTCGGTTTCGCTCAGGTCAAACTTAAGCGGCACGGGCAGGTAGCGGCGCGTCGCTCCGCTCAGGCGCTGGTACGCATCAATGTCCTCGCCGCTCAAGTTCAGCAGCTGCTTGAGGCCGGCAAGGGTGGCGTTTTGGTCCTTGATCTCCTCGCGTGAGATCTCCAGCCGATAAGACGGTCGGTTGTCGGCTAGTACCACGCCGTAGCGATCTAGAATGCGCCCGCGCGTGGGCGCGATGGGTTTGAGCTTGACCCGGTTGGAGTCCGCTCGCGCGACGTATTCATCGTGCTGCACCACCTGCAGCCAGAAAAAGCGCGCCGCCACCAAACCCAGGCCAAGCACCATCAACAGCAAACCGATCAAGGCGCGACTGCGGAACAAGCTGACATCCGCCGCTGAATCTTTGATCGGGGTGCGTCGCATCAGGCTTGGCGGCCGCGGCGCCGCACGCTGTCCAGCAGCAGGAATAGCCAGGGCCAGATCAAGGTGCTCACCAGGGGTGCTAGCCAGTAGCGATAGTTAGGCAGCGCGTGGCCCGATAGCGAGGCAATCGACAGGCTGATCAGACGGTCATTCAAGAGCAAGACGAAAATGAACAGGGCCTGCTGCCAGATTGGATAAAAACGCAGGCGCCGCTGAAAGCGCCCGGCGATGAAGACGATGAACAAAAGCCGCAGCGCGTGTTCGCCAAGCAGGGTGCCTGAGAGCACATCAAGCGTGATGCCAAGCACGAAAGCAAAACCCAAGCCCAGATATTCCGGGGCTTCGATCACCCAGAACAAAGCGATCAGGGCGATCCAGAACGGCTTGAAAAAGCCGAGCGTGCCGGGCACCGGAACCGCGCTCAACAGCAGCGCCAAGCCAATGCTGAGCGCGAAAACCAGCGCTTCATTGCGCGGCCGACTCATTTCTTGCTGTCCTCGCTGCTTTTGAGCAGCAAGACCATAAGCGAGCGATCAAGCGCAGCCGTCGGACGCGCGAGTGCAATCACAAATCCGCTGCGCTGATCCTCGCGGAGCGCGCTCACCACCGCGACCGGAAACCCAGCGGGAAAGCGCCCGCCCAAGCCTGAGGAGACCAGCAAATCACCCGGGATGACGCTTCCTTCGCGCAGGTTGCGCACCTCAAGCAGACCCAGATCGCCGGTGCCGTAGGCCACGCTGCGCGCGCCGCTGCGAACCAGTTCGACCGGGATCGCTGCACTCGGGTCGCTTAGCAAGATCGCGGTGGAGGACAGCGGGCTGACGTGGTCGATCTGGCCCATGATCCCTTGGTCGTCGATCAATACTTGTCCGGCAACAATGCCGGCGGCGGAGCCCAAATTCACCACCACCCGATGGCTGAATGGATCGAGATCAAGATCGGTGATTTCGGCCAGTTGGCCGCTCACGTTGAGGCTCTTGCGCGCATTGAGCAGGGTCCGCAGGCGGTCGTTTTCGGCTTTCAGCCCGGCAAACTGGGAAAGCTGCGCCTGGTTTAAAAGCGCCTGCGAGCGCAGCGCATCGTTGTCGGCCTTCAAGGCGCGCTGCTCGGTCAAGCCGAGCGCGACTTGTTCGCCGAGAAAACGCGGCACTTGAGCGAGCCGCTCGATCGGGTAGAGCACAGACGAAATCAAGCCGCGTACTGTCCTGAGGTAGTCGCCGCGGTGGTCGGCGATCATTAGGCCAATCGCCACGAAGGCCAAGATCACCAGCTTGACCGTCGTTCCCGATGCCTCCGTGAACATCGGGTTTGAATCGGTCCGGCTCGCGCTGCGCATGCGCTTTGTCGTCTCAGTCGAGATTCAGGAAGTCGCCACCGTGCAGATCAATCAACTCAAGCGCGCGACCGCCGCCACGGGCGACGCAGGTGAGCGGGTCGTCGGCAACGTGCACGGCAAGACCGGTTTCTTCTGAAATCAGACGATCGAAATCACGCAGCAGGGCGCCGCCACCTGTGAGCACGATGCCGCGCTCGGCGACGTCCGCACACAGCTCGGGTGGGGTTTGCTCAAGTGCCGTTTTGACCGCACCGGCGATGCCCGCCAAAGGCTCATGCAGGGCTTCGAGAATTTCGTTTGAGTTGATCGTGAAAACGCGCGGCAGGCCTTCGGCCAAATTGCGCCCAGACACCTCCATTTCGCGCACCTCAGACGAGGCATAGGCGCAGCCGATTTCGATTTTGATGCGCTCAGCGGTGGCCTCGCCGATCAGCGTGCCGTGGCTGCGGCGCACATAGTTGATGATGGATTCATCGAATTTGTCGCCACCAATGCGCACCGATGCGGAATACACCACGCCGTTGAGCGAAAGCACGGCCACTTCTGACGTGCCGCCGCCGATGTCCAAAACCATTGAGCCGCGCGCTTCATGGATAGGGATACCTGCGCCGATTGCGGCAGCCATGGGCTCCTCGATCAGGTACACCTCGCGTGCCCCTGCGCTTTCGGCCGATTCCTTGATCGCCTTGCGCTCGACCTGCGTCGAGCCGCACGGCACACAAACCAGCACGCGCGGGCTCGGATGCAGCCAAGATGATTTGTGCACCTTCTTGATGAAGTGCAGCAGCATCGCCTCGGTCATCGTGAAATCCGCGATCACGCCGTCTTTGAGCGGGCGAATGGTGGTGATGTTGCCGGGCGTGCGACCGAGCATGCGCTTGGCCTCTACACCCACTGCTGCAACCGACTTGGAGTAGCCGCGACCGCCATCCTGGCGCACCGCCACAACCGATGGTTCGTTGAGCACAATGCCCTGGCCGCGCACAAAAATCAGCGTGTTGGCTGTGCCGAGATCGATCGCCAGATCGTTAGAAAAGAAACCGCGAAAACGCTTGAACATGGAATGGCTTGACCAAAAGAAAGCCCGCGAGTATAGCGGTCGCGCTCGCTGCGCGTGCAATCAAAGCTGATCAATCAGTGCGCATTAAGTTGCGCGGCGCTCCCTTCGAAAATTTAGCGAGTGATTGACAAAGACGGGGAAGGGCGGCCGAACCAAAAGCCCTGATAAAGATCAATATCGAGGCTGATCAACGTCTTGGCCTCGCCTTCGGAGGCCACGCCTTCGGCCAAGACCTGGATACCGAGCTGGTGCAAGAAGGACTGAAACATCTTGATCATCTGGCGCTTGGCTTCGGTTGCCGTGTCGATGTCGCGAATCAGCGCCATGTCGATCTTGACGTAGTCGGGTGGCACTTCGGTGATCTCGACCAAGCGCGCTTGACCGGCGCCAAAATCATCAAAGGCCAGGCCAATATCCAGCTTGTTGAGGGTGTCGCGGATCTGCCGAATCATAGCGGCTTCGGTCACTGCTGCTTCGTGTACTTCCAGCACCAGCTTGAGCTGCGGAAACTGCTTGCGCATTTTTTCCATGCCGCCCAGCAGCTTGTCGAGGTTTTCGGCTTCGCGCGGGTGGATGTTGAAAAAATATTTGGCATCCGGATTGAGCTCGGCCGCGGTTTCAAGCGCCTTGCGTCTGAACAACTCGCTCAAATGCACTTCAAGTTCCAGGCTCTCAGCCAGCTTGAACAGCTCGCCCGGCGACACCGGAAGGCCTTCATGGGTGCCACGGCCTAACATTTCGTAGGCGTGGATGTTGCCGTGCCGATCGACAATGGGTTGGAACACCGCCATCACATTTGCGTTGAGCAGCAGCTGCTGGAACTCACGCGCGCCCTGCGGCAGTTTTTCTGACAATCCGCCAATGCCGGCGCGGGTTTGGTTCAAATCGTTGCGATCACTGGTTGATTGCAGAATCAGCCTGAATTCCTGGTCGGCAAAATGGACGATGTCGCCTTCGGCCAGCGGCTGCTCGCCCTGGATGCGCTTGCGGTTGATGTAGGTGCCGTTGGTAGAGCCCAAGTCACGCAGGCGCAGGCCCGCGCCGCCATCAATGATCTCCGCGTGATTGCGCGACACGCCGGCGGTATCGAGGGTCAGCTGCAGCCCTTCCTGGCGCCCAACCCGAAACGGAAACTCAGTGGCCGCATAGCGCCGGAGCGCTTTGCTTTCGCCGATGAAGCCTTCGAGGTACCAGGTGCGCGTGCTCACAAGATTAAGATGCCGAACCCAAGCGGAAGAAGCGTGAATGTAGCGCCCCGGCGTCACTTGCGCCAGTCTTGCCACCGATCATTCGAGCCCATCTGCACCATGTCTATCCTGCTGGCAATTGAAACTTCGACTGAAGCCCTGTCGGTTGGGCTGCGCTTTGCCGAGACCACCTTGGTTGAACACCGCATGGCGCCGCGCGAGCATGCCCGCCTTTTGCTGCCAACCATCGCGGCCCTTCTGGCCAAGGCGGGCTTAGCGCGAAGCGCAATTGATGCCATCGCTGTCGGCCGCGGCCCGGGTGCGTTCACCGGCGTGCGGATTGGGATGGCGGCTGCGCATGGTTTGGGCTTGGGCCTGAATCGACCGCTTATTCCGATCTCGACGCTCGCGGTTCTAGCCCAATCTCAGGCGCTGGCTGGTCGGCGCATTCTCACCGCCATTGATGCGCGCATGCAGGAGCTTTATGTGGGTGCGTTCCTCACCGGCGCCGACGGCTTGGTGGATGAGGTGCAAGCCGAAGCCTGCTTGGCGGCGTCGGCCTGGCTGCCTGTTTTTGATGACGCAACGGTTTGTGTAGGGTCCGGCTTTCTCGCTCATCCGGAGCTGCTCGGGGGCCTTGAGCGTTTTGCAAACGCGCTGCCGCACGCGGGTGATTTGCTGACCTTGGGCAAGCGCGATTTCGACCTGGGTCTTGCGGTCAGCCCAGAATTCGCGCAGCCGGTCTATTTGCGCAACGATGTTGCAAAGAAGAAGGCGCCGACGTGATCGAACGGGTTTTGTGAGCGCGGATTTCGGGCGCGGCTAATGAGCATTCCGGGCACCGCTTCACTGGCGTTCTTGCTGGTTTGGTTGGTGCGCCAGTTCGGCTGGATGGCGTAAGCTCGAAGGCCCAATCTAAAAGGCGAAGGGCGATCCCATGTGGCGCTATGGCCCCATTGTTGCGACGTTTCTGTTTGTGCTGTCTTTGCTGTTTAACGCGGTCACGCTGTCGGGATTGACCCGTACGCCGCAGATCGGCGAAGGCATGCGCGAGGTCATTTACGCCGAAAGCGTGGGCACCTACACCTACGTTCGGATCGGTGATCTGCTCAATTCAGCCGGTCTCGGCGGGGCCAGGGCGCAGGCGTTTGCGGAGCGCGCTTTGGCGCCAGGGCTTGAGCGGATTCAACAGCAGCGGCGCCTGACTATTCCGGTGCTATACGGCCCCGCCACGACGCAAGCACATGGCTGGCTGACCCTGTCGATTTACGCCTGCCCGCTGCTTCTGGTGATTGCGCTGGCGTTGAACTGGTTCAAACCGAAGCGCTTCAAGACCTTCTCCGGGAAAAAATGACTCAATGATGTTTATTGACACAACGTCAAGCGCTGGATTATCGTTCGCCAATGTCATACATCACTGAACGCCGCCAAGAAGAAAAAGATCGCCGCCGCAGCGATATGGTGGATGCGGCCGAGGAGGTGTTTGCGCGCATGGGCTTTGATGCAGCGACGATGGAGGAGGTGGCGCGGCAGGCGCGTTTGTCGCGGGCGCTGCTGTACGTGTACTTCAAGGACAAGTCGGATCTGCATTTTGCAATCTGCGAGCGCGCCATGAATCTGCTCACAGAGCGCTTTGAAGCCGCCGCCGGGCGACACCGCGTGGGGCT
>Ga0105046_10012122_pt1 | contig 13374 bp, 11 predicted proteins | sample MAT03_FD_78385 | JGI IMG/M metagenome (GOLD analysis project Ga0105046, IMG submission 78385) | Freshwater microbial communities from Lake Fryxell liftoff mats and glacier meltwater in Antarctica - MAT-03 (megahit assembly) | ecosystem: Environmental > Aquatic > Freshwater > Ice > Liftoff... | reverse complement strand
TCGAGGCGGGGTGTCTGGCGGAGATTTTCGAGGGCGGGGCGGCGAAGTCGGCGCGGCTCGCGGTGTTTGTATCGGCGGCGGCGGCCCAGCAGGGGGCGGCCTTTCTCGACGCCGGGCGCGTGATCGCGTCGAGCCCGATCGACGGCGTTCATTTCGACGCGGGGGCGCATGCGACGCTGGGGCGCGCGGTGGCGAAAGTCGTGCAGTCGATGGCGTTTTGAGAGGGGGCGGGAATGCTCAAGGGAATCGATCCGATGCTGAACGCCGACGTGCTGGGCGCGCTTCGCGCGATGGGGCATGGCGACGATCTGATTATCGCGGACTGCAATTTTCCGGCGGATGCCATCGCTGCGGCGACCCGGCTTGGGCGGCTGCTGCGGATCGAGCAGCCGATGCCGCGTGTGGCGCGGGCGGTGCTTTCCGTGATGCCGCTCGACAGTTACGTCGATGATGCGGCCGGGCGGATGCAGTTCGCCGACGAACCGGACACGCTTCTGCCGGTCCATGTTGAGGTTCAGGCCGAGGTCGATGCCGCGGAGGGGCGGTCCTGGCCACTCGTCCCGATCGAGCGGTTCGAGTTTTACGAGCGGGCAAGGCGGGCCTTTGCAGTGATCCAGACCGGCGAGCGGCGCTTTTACGCCTGCTTCGCGTTTCGGATGGGCGTGATCGCGCCGGAGATGTGAGCGGGGTTTGGCGATGGAGCAGAAGCCGGTCGTCATACTCGGCGTGTTCGTGGCCGACACGGCCTACCGCGCGGAGCGGATGCCACGGATCGGCGAGACGATCCTCGGGCAGAGCTTCGCGCTCGGACCCGGCGGCAAGGGCTCGAACCAGGCGGTGGCGGCGGGTCGGCTGGGGGCGGACGTGCATTTTATCAGCCGGCTGGGGGCGGACGCCTTTGGCGACATGGCGCTGGCGGTCTGGGCCGAGGCGGGGGTGAAGCCGGCGGTCACGCGCGATCCGGCGAGCTACACCGGCGCCGCGTTCATTTTTCTCGAGGCGGCGACGGGCGACAACGCGATCATCATTGCCCCCGGCGCCGCGGCGACGCTGTCGCCGGCCGACATCGACGGTCAGGCGGGGCTGATCCGGCGGGCCGGAGTGTTCGTGACGCAACTCGAGCAGCCGCTGGCGGCGGCGGCGCGGGCGCTGCTGATCGCGCACAAGGCCGGGGTGACGACGATCCTGAACCCGGCGCCGGCGCAGGCGCTGGGCGACGATCTGCTGCGGCTGTGCGATTACGTCACGCCGAACGAGACCGAGGCCGAAGAGTTGACCGGCGTGCGCGTCGACGGGATCGAGGCGGCGCGCGCGGCTGCGGATGCGCTGCTGGCGCGCGGTGTGAAGGCGGTCGTGATGACGCTGGGCGCGAAAGGCGCGCTCTATCACACGGTCGGGCGGTCGGAGGTGGTACTGGCGGTCCGTGCCGGCCCGGTGGTCGAGACGACCGGCGCCGGGGACGCGTTCAACGGCGGGCTCGCCACGGCGCTCGCACGAGGGGTCGAGCCGGTGGAGGCGGTGCGGTTCGGCTGCGCCGCGGCGGGCATTTCGGTGACGCGGTCGGGGTCGGCCGCCTCGATGCCGCGGCTCGCGGAGGTCGAGGCGCTGCTGGCGCGGTGATCCGGGCGTTCGTGGCATTGGCTTTGCCCGATGCGGTGGTCGGGGCGCTGGTCGCCGCGCAAGCCGGTCTGCCGGCGGGTCGGGCGGTGGAAGCGGCGACGTTCCATCTGACGCTGGCGTTCCTCGGCGAGCGGCCCGAGCCGGTGGTCGAGGACGTTCACTACGCGCTCGCGGCAATCCGGGGAGAGCGCTTCGCGCTGCGGCTGGAGGGGCTGGGGTTGTCGGGCGAGGGGCGGCCGCGCGTGCTTCACGTGGGGGTCGGGGTGGCGACGGGGCTCAGCCGGTTGCGCGAGAAGGTGGTGCAGGCGGCGCGCGACGCGGGTCTGCCGTTCGAGCGGCGGCGGTATCGACCGCACGTGACGCTGGCGCGGTTCAACGCCGGGCTGATCGGCGAAGAGGCCGAGCGCGTGCGGGCGTTCGTGGCGAGGGGGGCATCGTTTCGCGCCGGGCCGTTCGAGGTCGCGGAGTTCGCGCTGATGCGCTCCCGGCTGGGTCGATCTGGGCCGATCTACGAAACGCTGGCGATTTATCCGCTTCGCGCGGGCGGGTCGGGTTCGCAGGGGTCGGGTTCGCCACGATCGGGCGACGCGCAATCGGGTTTGCCGGGCGCCGATGGGGCGTGATAGTGCCGGCGCGAACGGCCGACAGCGAGGAAGGATGCGCGTCATGCAGGAGTTGAGCGCCGAGGGGCGGCGGATTGTCGAAGACGCTGCCGAGCGGCATGGCGTCAGCGTCGAGACGGTGGAGTTGCTCCTGAGCGCGCTGGTTTCGGGTGGCGGCGGGCAGGCGCAGTTCAACATCCGCGAACTTGGCGGCATGGGCCAGTGGTCGCGTGGCGGGATGACGATGGTGGGCGACATGTTCAACTCCGGGCTGAAGGCGCAAGTAGATGCGTTGTGCTCCGATCTGGCCGGGCGCATGGGGACGACGCAGGTCTATGCGCCGAGCCGGAAGGCGCAGGGAGCGGGTCAGGCAGCTTCGGGTGGAGGGTCTGGGAACTGGTGGCCTGAAGGGCTGGGAAGGGCCGGGTCGAGCGGGTCGCAGAACGACATGCGCTATGCGGTGTTTCCCGAGACGCGGCGGCTCGCGGTGGAGCAGCGAGGGCGGGTGACGGTGCATGACACCGGCGATCACCGGATCGGCGGGGTGTCCCAACAGCAGGGCGGCGAACAGTTGCTGAGCTTCACGAGCCAGCACGGGCTGGTAGAGATCGCGGATATGCCGGTGGTCACAGGAGAGTCGGAGGGGCCGCCGGAGAAATCGCGGATCGTGCCGGAGTTGTTGGCCGAGCGCGTCCCTGAGGCGCTGCAAGCGCCGCGCGGGCCGGCGCCCGAAGTTCGGGGGGGCGGAGGCGAGAACGACGTCTTTCACAAGCTCGAGCGCCTCGCCGAGTTGCACAACAACGGCGTCCTGTCGGACGACGAGTTCGGGGCGAAGAAGGCTGAACTGCTGGCGCGGCTCTAGACGAGCGTCCCGAACTGGAAGTCGCATCGGTTTCCGCCGGGCTCGGTCGCGTCGCGCGACGGCGTCGCTGTCCTCCCGTCGAACGATGTGGTCAAGTCAGCGTCTCTGAATTCCGGATGACCGGACCTTGGACGCCGTGACGCGGCGCGCTGGTACCAAGGACGGCTTCGTGACGTCATTTGCGTCGGCGGCCACGACACGTGTGGAGTATAGGGACCCCGGGGCGGCATGGTCGAAGCGCCCGCCGGGTCGATCCGGCACCCGCGAATTTTCCGTTCCGCGCGCGCGCCCGGCTTGCTAGGCTCGGTGGATGTCGCTGTGGTCCCGCATCTCCGAAGCCGTCGCCGCCCTGCTCGCGCGGGGCGACCAGCTGATCGCTGTCTTTGATCGCCGCAACCTTCGCCCGGAGCGAAGCGTCGCCTTCACGATCGCCGTCATCAGCCTCGGGGCCAAGATGGCGAAGGCCGACGGGCGGGTGATGCCCGCCGAAGTCGCGGCGTTTCGCCGGGTGTTCCAGATCGCGCCCGAGGACGAGGCGGCCGCGGCCCGCGTCTTCAATCTCGCCCGCCAGGACATTGCCGGCTTCGACGCCTACGCCGCCAGGATCGCGGGCATGTTCCGGCGCCAGCCCCGCGTACTCGAGGACATTCTGGAGGGCCTCTTTCACATCGCGATCGCCGACGGCCGCTACCACGAGGCGGAGGCGGACTTCCTGCGCCGCGTCGCCGAGATTTTCGGCATCGCCCCCGCGGCTTTCGCCTGCGTCGAGGCGCGCCATGTCGAAGGTCGTGCCCGCGACCCCTGGCAGGTGCTCGGCGTGGCGCGCGGCGCCGATCTCGCCACCGTCCGCACCCGCTGGCGGACTCTGGTGCGCGAGAACCATCCCGACCGCATGATCGCCCGCGGGCTGCCCCCCGAAAGCGTGGCGCTCGCCAACGCCCGCCTCGCCGCGATCAACGCCGCCTGGGAGGAAATATCCGCACGTGAAGCGCCCCTCGCCACCGTGGGCTGACGCCGGCCGCTGGCGTTCCCCGCGTACTGTGACTAGATCAGCAGCGACGCAAGCGGGATGGACGAGATGCGCGGCGACGAGACGATGGACGGCGGCGCGGTTACCGCGCAAACGCAGGTCGTCATCGAGATCAGGGGCGTCTGCAAGACCTACGCCACCGGTCTGCGTGCGCTCTCCGCCGTTGATCTCGATATCCGCCGGGGCGAGATCTTTGCGCTGCTCGGCCCGAACGGCGCCGGCAAGACGACGCTCATCAGCATCGTCTGCGGCATCGTGACCCCGACCGGCGGCCGCGTCATCGCCGACGGCCACGATATCGCCGCGGACTACCGCGCCGCTCGCGCCAAGATCGGCCTCGTCCCGCAGGAACTCGCCACCGACGCGTTCGAGACGGTCGCGGCGACCGTGCGTCTCAGCCGCGGCCTGTTCGGGCGGCCGCCCGATCCGGCCTGTATCGAGAAAATCCTGCGCGATCTCTCGTTGTGGGAGAAACGCGACGCCAAGATCGTCGAGCTGTCCGGCGGCATGAAGCGGCGGGTGATGATCGCCAAGGCGCTGTCTCACGAGCCGCGCATCCTCTTTCTGGATGAGCCCACCGCAGGCGTCGACGTCGAACTGCGCCGCGACATGTGGGCGTTGGTGCGCGGCCTGCGCGACAACGGCGTGACGATCATCCTGACCACGCATTACATCGAGGAAGCCGAGCAGATGGCTGACCGTATCGGGGTGATCTCCAGGGGCGAGATCATCCTCGTGGAGGAGACCTCGGTCCTGATGCGCAAGCTCGGCAAGAAGCAGCTGACGCTGAACCTCGTCAAGCCGCTCGCGGCGATCCCCGAGGGCCTCGCCGACTGGCGGCTCGAGCTGCGCGAGAACGGCGCGGAGCTCGTCCTCGAGTTCGACGTCACCGCCGATCGCACCGGCGTGCCGTCGCTGCTGCGCCGGATGAGTGACCTCGGCATCGCGTTCAAGGATCTCAACACACGGCAGAGTTCGCTGGAGGACATCTTCGTCAGCCTCGTGACCGATGCGAGCGGAGATGCGCGATGAACTTCAACCGCCACGGCGTCCTCGCCATCTATCGCTTCGAGCTCGCGCGTTTCCGGCGCACGCTGATGACCAGCCTTCTGACGCCGGTGATCTCGACGTCGCTCTACTTCGTGGTCTTCGGTTCGGCCATCGGCTCGCGGATGACCGAGATCGGCGGCGTGCCCTATGCGGCGTTCATCGTGCCCGGCCTGATCATGCTGTCGGTGTTCACCGAGAGCATCTCGAACGCCGCGTTCGGGATTTACATGCCGAAGTTCACCGGCACGATCTATGAACTGTTGTCGGCGCCGATCTCGGCCTTCGAGACGGTGCTCGCGTATGTCGGCGCCGCCGCCACCAAGTCGATCGTCCTCGGGCTCGTGATCTTCGCGACAGCGCATCTGTTCGTCGATCTCGACATCGCGCATCCGGTCTGGATGCTCGTGTTCCTCGTGCTGATCGCGACGACCTTTTGTCTTTTCGGCTTCATCATCGGGATCTGGGCGAAGAGCTTCGAGCAATTGCAGGTCGTGCCGCTGCTCGTCGTCATGCCGCTGACCTTCCTCGGCGGCGCGTTCTATTCGATCGACATCCTGCCCGAACCGTGGCGGACCCTGACGCTGTTCAACCCGGTCGTCTATCTGATCAGCGGCTTTCGCTGGAGCTTTTTCGGGACCGGCGACGTCGGCGTCGCGGTCAGCCTTGTCGCGACGCTCGGCTTTCTGCTTGCGTGCCTCGCCGTCATCGCCTGGATGTTTCGCACCGGCTACCGGCTCAAGCGCTGACGCGGGGGCGCATCAGCCGCCGCCGAACTTCTCGGTCCCGCGCGGATCGGGCGGGGCCGCGCTCATCTCCAGATGCAGCCGGTCGCCCGTCCACGGATGCGCCCGCGCCACCGCCTCGTTCACGTCCACCCCCAGCCCCGGCCCCTCGGGTAGCCGCACATACCCGTCCTCGACCCGGATGGGCCGGACCAGCAGATCGCCGTGAATCCCGCCGCCGTCGCCGATGCTCTCGATCAGCAGGAAGTTCGGGATCGACGCCGCCAGTTGAATCCCCGCCGCCCAGGCCACCGGCCCGGCGTAGAGATGCGGCGCCACCTGCGCGTTGAATCCCTCGGCCATCGCCGCGATCTTGCGCGCCTCCAAGAGCCCGCCGACCCGCCCGAGACTCGGCTGGAGGATCGCCGCACCCCCCGCGCGCAGCAGCGCGGCGAATTCATACTTCGTGCTCAGTCGCTCGCCCGCCGCGACGGGAATGCGCGTCGCCGCCGCGACCCGCCCCATTTCGGCCGCGTTGTCCGGCGGGATCGGCTCCTCGAACCACAGCGGATCGTAGGGTTCGATCCGCCGCGCCATCCGGATCGCCCCCGACGTGGTGAATTGCCCGTGCGTCCCGAACAAAAGATCGGCGCGGTCGCCCACGGCGGCCCGGATCGCGCGGCAGAACGCCTCCGACCGGTCGAGATCGGCCAGCGCCGGCTGGTGCCCGCCGTGGATCGTGTAGGCGCCCGCCGGGTCAAACTTCACGGCCGTGAAGCCGAGCGCCGCCATCCGTGCGGCCGTCGCCGCCGAGGCGTCGGGATCGTTGTAAAAAGACGCCGGGTCCTGATGCGCGTCGGGATAGAGATACGTGTACGCCCGCAGCCGGTCGCGCATCCGTCCGCCCCAGAGCGCATGCGCCGGCCGCTCGCGCGCCTTGCCGAGGATGTCCCAGCAGGCGATCTCCAGCCCCGAGAACGCCCCCATCACCGTCGGATCGGGTCGCTGGCTGAACCCGGCGGAATAGGCGCGGCGAAACATCAGCTCGACGTTTTCGGGATTCTCGCCGGCCATGTGCCGCGCGAACACGTCGGAGATCACGGCGCGCATCGCCTCCGGCCCGACCGTCGCCGCATAAACCTCGCCCCAGCCGACGATCCCGCAGGCGGTCATGACCTTGACGAATATAAAGTACCGCCCGCCGAAACCGGGCGGCGGGTTGCCGACGACCAACACTTCGAGATCGGAGAGTTTCACGCGCCGCCGCCGCGACGGTCCGCCATCGAGGAGCCGGGACGCTGCATGACGATCGGCGGACTCCCCGCAAGGCGCTGATCGGCCGACCCTAGCCGCCGGCAGCCGTTCGGCCAAGCCCCATGTAGCGGTGCACAACTTGCCAGCGCTTCGAGCGGCCCTTATAGACCGCGCAATCCACAGAGACGGAACCACGCAGGTAGTCGCAGATGCCCAAGATCAACGGCAACGAAATCCGGCCCGGCTACATCCTCGAACACGACGGCGGCCTGTGGGCCGCGGTCAAGGTGGCGCACGTCAAGCCCGGCAAGGGCGGCGCCTTCGCGCAGATCGAGATGAAGAACATCCGTGACGGTCGCAAGCTGAACGAACGTTTTCGTTCCGCCGACAAGGTCGAGCGCGTCCGTCTCGACCAGAAAGATCAGCAGTTTCTCTACGAGAACGATGGAATGCTGGTGTTCATGGACGCCGAGACGTTCGAGCAGATCGAAATCCCCGCTGACATTCTCGGCGAGCGGCGGCCTTTCCTGCAGGACGGCACGACCGTTCAGATCGAATACTACGACGACGAGGCGCTCAACGTCTACCTCCCCGAGAAGGTCACCTGCACGATCGTCGAGACGGAACCGGCGGTGAAGGGCCAGACCGCCGCCAACAGCTTCAAGCCCGCCGTCCTCGACAACGGCCTGCGCGTGATGGTTCCGCCGTTCGTCGGCGAGGGCGAGGCGATCATCGTCTCGACCGAGACGATGGAGTACGTCGAGCGCGCCTGAGGTTTCCGCGCCGCGCCGAGCTGAAGGATGCGGACGCCAGCGACGATTGGGCGAAGGCGACGGCGCTTGCAAACTTGCCGACGCGCATGTCTGATCGGGGGCGCTGCGCCGTCGATCGCTGGCGGAACCGCACAGGCTGCGCCCGCGCGAGCGCCTGGCGGGGGAGGCGGGAGTGCGGGGCGCGATGTGGGATTTCTGGATCGATCGGGGCGGCACCTTCACCGATGTCGTGGCGCGCGACGCGGGTGGCGCGCTGCACCGTGCGAAGCTGCTGTCGGAGAACCCGGAGCGTTACGCCGATGCGGCGCTCCACGCGATCCGGGGATTTCTGGGGTTGACGGCGGAGAAAAAGATCCCGGCGGATCGCGTGGCGTCGGTCAAGATGGGGACGACGGTCGCGACCAACGCGCTGCTGGAGCGCAAGGGCGAGCCGGTCGTGCTGGTGACGACGCAAGGGTTGGGCGAGCAGTTGCGGCTGGCGTATCAGCACCGGCCGCGGCTGTTCGACCGGCATATCGTGCTGCCCCGGATGCTCCATTCCCGTGTGATCGAGGCGCGCGAGCGGGTGCGGGCGGACGGGACGGTGGAGGTTCCACTGGACGAGGCGCGGCTGGCGGCGGCGCTGGAGGGGGCGAAGGCCGAGGGGCTGAACGCATGCGCCGTGGTCTTCGTCCACGGCTACCGGCATCGGGCGCATGAGGTGCGGGCGGGGGAGATCGCGCAGGCTGCGGGGTTCGCACAGGTGTCGGTCAGCCACCGCGTCAGCCCGCTGATGAAGATGGTCAGTCGCGGCGACACGACGGTGGTCGACGCCTATCTGACGCCGATCCTGCGGCGGTACGTGGACCGCGTGGCGGCGGCGTTCGACGGGGACATGGGCGGCAAGCTGATGTTCATGCAATCCTCCGGCGGGCTGACCGACGCGCGGATGTTCCAGGGCAAGGACGCGATCCTGAGCGGGCCGGCGGGGGGCGTGGTCGGCGCGGTCCGCACCAGCGCGATCGCCGGACAGGGGCGGATCATCGGCTTTGACATGGGCGGGACATCGACGGACGTCTGCCATTTCGCGGGCGCGTACGAGCGGGTGCTGTCGACGGAAATCGCGGGGGTGCGGATCACCGCGCCGATGATGAACATCCATACCGTCGCGGCGGGGGGCGGCAGTCTGCTCACCTATGACGGGGCGCGGATGCGGGTGGGTCCCGCGAGCGCGAGCGCCGATCCCGGACCGGCCTGTTACGGTCGGGGCGGGCCGCTGGCGGTGACCGATGCGAACGTCGTGACCGGGCGGCTGCGACCGGAGTTCTTTCCGGCGATCTTCGGGCCGGAGGGCGACCGGCCGCTCGACGCTGCGGCGGCGCGGGATGCGTTCGAGACGCTGGCCGGCGCGATCGGGATGGCGCCGGCGGCTGCGGCGGACGGATACCTGCGGATCGCGGTCGAGAACATGGCGAACGCGATCAAGAAGATCAGCGTGCAGCGTGGCTATGACGTGACCGACTATTGCCTGACGGTGTTCGGCGGGGCGGGTGCGCAGCACGCCTGCGCCGTCGCCGACACGCTGGGAATGACGACGTGCCTGATCCATCCGATGGCGTCGCTGCTGTCGGCGTATGGCATGGGGCTCGCCGACATCCGGGCGACGCGGGCGCAGGCGGTCGAGGCCGAGCTCGACGGCGCGAGCCGGCTGGGCGCTGCGGCTTTGCTCGACGGGCTGGGCGTGGCGGCGCTCGGCGAGGTCGAGGCGCAGGGGGTGGCGGAGGCCCGGATCGCGTTGACCCAGACGTTGCACCTGAAGGTGAAGGGCACGGACACCGCGCTGCCGATCCGGTTCGCGGGTCTTTCCGCGCTGCGGGCGGCGTTCGCGGCGGCGCACCTCGCGCGGTTCGGCTTCGATCCGGGCGATGCGGCGCTGGTGATCGCGGTCGCCGAGGTAGAGGCGGTGGGCGACGCCGCCGATCTGTCGGACCAGGAGACGGCGGAGGTCGCGCGCCCCGAGACCGACTATGCGACCGCGATGACGGCGCCGGTGTTTATCGGCGGCGCCTGGGTGGAGGCGCGGTTCGTGCGACGTTCGGCGATGCGGCCGGGCGATACGCTGACCGGCCCGGCGGTGCTGGTGGAGCCGCATACCGCGATCCTGATCGAACCCGGCTGGGCCGGGCGGATCACCGGCCACGACCACGTGCTGCTGAACCGCGTCGCGGCGCGCGAAACCCCGGACGCGATCGGAACCAACGCCGATCCGGTGATGCTGGAGGTGTTCAACAACCTCTACATGTCGATCGCCGAGCAGATGGGCGCGGTGCTGGAAAACACCGCGGCGTCGGTCACCATCAAGGAGCGGCTGGATTTCTCCTGCGCGGTGTTCGACGCGGCGGGCGACCTGATCGCAAACGCGCCGCACATGCCGGTGCATCTCGGCTCGATGGGCGCGAGCGTAAAGGCGGTCGTGGCGCAGAACGAAGCGATGCGGCCCGGCGACGTCTTCGCGCTGAACGCGCCCTACAACGGCGGCACGCATCTGCCCGACATCACCGTGGTGGCGCCGGTCTGGGACGAGGCGGGCGCGACGGTGCTGTTCTTTACCGCGGCGCGGGGGCACCACACCGATGTCGGGGGCCTGACGCCGGGGTCGATGCCGCCCGACAGCCGGTCGATCCACGACGAGGGCGCTTATATCGACAACTGGACGCTGGTCGAGCAGGGCCGGTTCCGGGAGGCGGAGACGCGCGCGCTGCTGCTTCAAGGGCAGCATCCGGTGCGGTCGGTGGACATCAACATTGCCGATCTGAAGGCGCAGGTGGCGTCTTGCGCCAAGGGGGCGGCGGAGCTGCGCCGGATGGTGGCGCATTTCGGGCTGCCCGTCGTGCAAGCCTATATGCGGCACGTCCAGGACAACGCCGAGGAGAGCGTTCGCCGGGTCATCGGCGCGCTGAAGGACGCCGAGATCGTCTATCCGATGGACGACGACCTGGACGGGACGCCGCGGGCGATCAAGGTGAAGGTGACGGTGGACCGGACGGCGCGGTCGGCGACCATCGATTTCACCGGCACGACGGCGCAGCTCGCCACGAACTACAACGCGCCCGAGCCGGTGACGCGAGCGGCGGTGCTCTACGTGTTCCGCTGTCTCGTGGACGACGACATCCCGATGAACGAAGGCGTGATGAAGCCGCTGAACGTGGTGCTGCCGAAGGGCACGATGCTGTCGCCCGCGTATCCGGCGGCGGTGATCGCGGGCAACGTCGAGACGAGCCAGGCGGTGACTTCGGCGCTGTTTCTGGCGCTCGGGGTGCAGGCGGCGGCGCAATCGACGATGAACAACACGACCTGGGGCGATGCGCGGTATCAGTACTACGAGACCGTCTGCGGCGGGACCGGGGCGGGCGTGCGCTCGGACGGCACCGGGCATGAAGGGACCAGCGGCGTGCACAGCCACATGACCAATTCGCGGCTGACCGATCCGGAGGTGCTCGAATGGCGCTTTCCCGTCGTGCTGGAGGAATTCCACATTCGTGCGGGATCGGGGGGCTCCGGACGGTTTCGCGGCGGTGACGGGGTGACGCGGCGTATCCGGTTTCTCGAGCCGATGACGCTCGCGATCCTCGCGGGGCACCGAAGCGTGCCGCCGCCGGGGCTGGCGGGCGGTGGACCGGGCGAGGTCGGAGCGAGCCGGATCGTCCGCGCGGACGGGACGGTGGAGACGCTGGCGGCGGCCGATCGCGCCGAAGTCGTGGCGGGCGACGTCTGGTGGCTAGATACGCCGGGCGGGGGCGGATATGGCTGAGAAACCCGCGTCAACTGAGGACGTCGGGCCGTCGGTGGATGCCGATTGAACCGGCGGTGTCATCACGATCGAGATCGGCAACGATCTCGTGCTGCGGGCGCCGGGCGATGTTCCGGCAGAGCGGGCTGCGGCGGTGGCGCGCGCACTACGAGGGTCGGCATGATCGCCGCAGGACAGCGCCTGCCAATCCTGATTGCGACGCGGCCGGTGGACTTCCGCTGTGGGCATCGGGCGCTGACGCTTCTGGTGCAGACCGGGTTGAAGCTCGATCCGCATTCCGGGTGACGGTCGTGTTCCGCTCCAAACGGGGCGACAGGCTGAAGTTTCTGGTTTGGGATGGAACGGGTCTCGTGCTGGTCTACAAGGCCCTGGAACAGGGCAGCTTCGCCTGGCCGAACGTTCAGGACGGGGTGATGCGGCTGTCCCGGGCGCAGTCGAAGCATTGTTCGATCACGCATGTTGATGCCCCTTCTGGTGAGGCTGACAGATTCTCAAGTCCAGGTGTACGATGGTGTGCTCGCGGACGTTGCGGATCGCATCCATCACGGATTGAGAGTTTGGGAACAGGTAGGCTCCGGTTGGCTGACGATCGATCAGAAGGCGCTTTTTGCCTGATCTCCACGTAATACCAGTTCACAGGGATATCGAGTCTGGCGACGAGTTCCGTGGCGCTGAGCGAACTGGGGTCATGGGAGCATCGGTTGCGTTGCGCCGTCACCTTGACCTCAGCGTCGGGGCCGATCCGCTGCACGGTGATCGAGAGTAACCGATGGGGTGGACGCCCCCCGACGGCATCGATTGTGTCAAGGTAGCGGGTGTTGAACGACCGCAATGAGGGAGACGTCCATGGTCGAGGTTAGCATCATCGGGTTGGATCTGGCAAAAAACGTATTCCAGGCGCATGGCGCGGCGTCTGATGGTTCGGTAGTGTTCCGCCGCAAGCTGTCGCGCTTGCAAGTGCTGAAGTTCTTTGCTGATCAGCCCCGCTGCAAGGTGGCGATGGAGGCCTGCGCCAGCGCGCATCATTGGGCGCGCGCCATCGCCGAGCTGGGACATGCGGTGAAGTTGATCCCGCCGGCCTATGTGAAGCCGTTCGTGAAGCGACGAAAGAACGACGTGGCCGACGCCGAGGCGGCGACACGGCCGACGATGCGGTTCGTGGCGGTAAAATCGGAAGCGCAGCAGGCGGCGGCGATGGCATTCCGTACGCGGGAGCTTCCGGTTCGCCAGCGCACCCAGACCGTCAACGCGTTGCGCAGGCATCTCGCGGAGTATGGCGTGATCGCGCCGACCGGGATCGCGCATGTGAGCAGGCGCGCCGCGACGATCGAGAGCGACAAGTCCGCGCTGCCCGCCGCCGTCGTGACGCTGGCGCGCATCCTGCTGGCGCAGGTCGCAGGGTTGAGCGCGCAGATAGATGCTTTGGAGAAAGAGGTGCGCCAGCGCGCGGCGCAGGACGAGACGGCGCGGCGGCTGATGACGATCCCCGGGGTCGGCGCCATCATGGCCACGGCGCTGACCACCTTCGCGCCGCCCCCCGAGACATTCTCCAAGGGCCGCGACTTCGCCGCCTGGGCCGGCCTCACGCCGCGCCAGCATTCGAGCGGCGGCAAGGAGCGGCTGGGCAAGACATCGAAGATGGGCCAGCGCGACATCCGTCGTCTGCTCATC
>Ga0105046_10012120_pt1 | contig 13374 bp, 12 predicted proteins | sample MAT03_FD_78385 | JGI IMG/M metagenome (GOLD analysis project Ga0105046, IMG submission 78385) | Freshwater microbial communities from Lake Fryxell liftoff mats and glacier meltwater in Antarctica - MAT-03 (megahit assembly) | ecosystem: Environmental > Aquatic > Freshwater > Ice > Liftoff... | reverse complement strand
TTCAAAGCGGCCAGCTGTCTGGCCATCGGCAACGCATGCACCAGTAGGTCTTCGCCGCCGTCAAATTCCAGGTCATTGATGACGTCGATCATGATCAAAACCGTGTCGCTTTGGTCAGGGGTGTGATTAAGAGGATCGACTATTTGATCTTCAGATGTAGGCATTTGCATAGGATTACTTAATAAGCAGACGCTTGCGCCAAATTACCGGTCATACCGGACACACGCGTGGCTTACGCCACACAAACGCGGGACTGACACGCCTGTCGGCCTCAGACTGACAGGGGATTACACATGCGACGACTTGGCCCGCCACGCCTACCTTTCTATCATAGAGCTCAAATCTATAAGCTGAAACGCAGTCTGGCAAAGCAGACTCAACGCACCAGGATTGTGCACTCAGCAAAGGAGTTAAGAAATGGCTAGAAATACATCAACGACGGCGAATGACCTCACACGAACGAATACCCAAACCGTGGCGCGCGTGTTCGACTCATGGTCAGCGGCCAGTCAGGCAGTGGATGGACTGCGCGCAGAAGACTTTCGGGATGACCAGATCGGCATCCTGTCTTTGGACAGCAAGAGCGGCGATGTTCGACAGAGCAATGTCCGCGATGGTGAGATCGTTGACGACGGCCAGAATATCGTGTCAGGTGTAGCCACAGGTGCCGCCGTGGGTGGTGCAGCGGGTTTGTTGGCCGCTCTGGCTGCTCTGGCAATCCCAGGTGTGGGACCTATCATTGCAGGTGGCGTGCTCGGCACGACCCTGGCCGGCGCAGGTATTGGTGCCGCGGCGGGTGGTTTGATTGGCGCGCTGACCTCGCTGGGCTTTAGCGAAGAAGATGCGCGCTACTACGAAGAGGGCATCCGCAAGGGTGGTACTTTGGTGACTGTGCATGACAGCAACCGGCTGACAGATGCGGTACGCGTTCTTGAGCAGTTTGGTGGCCGAACCCGCTAACTTGCATTAGCAAGCCCTGTTCGAAATCATCTGAGACCCATGACCAGTCTAGTGTTGTGTTATGGGTCTCAGATTTTTATTTTTCTCCTGTCGTGCATTAGAGTCATCGCGTGGCAAAAGTATTGGTAATTGGAGCCGGCGTTGGTGGTGCAACCACGGCTGCACTGCTGGCTCAGGCCGGGCACGCTGTGACCGTGCTCGAAGCACATATCGATCCTGGCGGTTGTGCCAGCACCTTCTTTCACAAGGGCTATCGGTTTGATGCCGGTGCCACCCTGGCCGGTGGATTTCATGAAGGTGGGCCACATCACATTGTTGGCCAGATACTCAATCTCACCTGGAAAGTGCAACCCGTGAATCCGGCCTGGGTGGTGCATTTGCCCGACCGCACGGTGACCCAATATGGCACGAGTGAAGAACGCGAGGCTGAATTCGCGCGCGCGTTTGGTGACACTGCCGACGGCACACGAGTTTTAAGGTTCTTTAAGGAAGTCGAAACGGTGAGCGATGCCGTGTGGGATTTTGCGGCACGCCGACCCGCCTGGCCGCCTTCCAACCTGCGCGACCTGATTCAGGTGGCCACAGCGCTGCGGCCCAAAACGCTCATCGCCCTACCCCATGTGCTCGAAACCATGGGCGGCTGGGCGCGGCGGAGTGGCGTGCATGACTCGGCCGCACTCACATTTTTGGATGCGCAATTGCTCATCTCAGCCCAAACCACGGCCAACAAGGCCAGCGCCCTGTTTGGTGCCGCCGCAGCCGATCTGCCGCGCAAAGGCGTGACCCATCCCGAAGGTGGCATTGGCGGCATCAGTGAACAACTGGTCGAGGCCATTCGCGGCTTTGGCGGGCAGGTGCATTTTCGGCAGGAGGTGACGAAGCTCGATGTGAAGGCCGGTCGCATCACCGGCGCGCACACCAACAAAGGCGCGCACTTCGAGTGTGATGTGTGCATCGCCAACCTGACGCCGTGGGATTTGGCGCGTGTGCTGGGTGATTCGGCACCGACTACGCTCAGCAGCGAAACCCAGCGTCGGCCTGATGAGTGGGGGGCGTTTACGCTGTATCTGGGAGTAGACGATGACGACCGACGACGCGGCTCAGAAGCCGTGACGACCGACGACACCAACCCAATCGTCTCCGAAAGCGATCATCATCAAGTCGTGGCTGATTACGCACAGCCGCTCGGCGAGACCAACTCCATCTTCATGTCGTTCTCGGCCCCAAACGATCTGAAACGCGCACCAGCCGGCCATCGCGCCGTCACCATCAGCACCCACACCAATCTGGCCGAGTGGTGGCGACTGCGTGACACAGTTGGCGCACAAGCTGCATACGACGAGCGCAAGGCCCTGTATGCCGAGCGGATGCTGGACAATGCCGAGACGGTGTTTCCCGATCTGCGCTCGCGCATTCGGCTGCAACTGGAAGGCACACCGGTGACGTTCAAGTTTTACACGCGCCGGCACAAAGGCGGCGTGGGCGGCTTCCCCTTCACCAGTTTGTTTCAGGCGCGTGGGCCGTGGACGGGCCTGCGCAACGCCTGGCTGGTCGGCGACAGCATCTTCCCTGGGCAGAGCACGGCCGGCGTGACCATGGGCGCGATGCGGGTGGCCGATGAGGTGTTGCGCGCTTTTTAAAACTCAACTCTACTTGCTGTAGAACGCCTCTTCAATTAGTGGCTGGCATATTTCTCCACCAGCTTTATTGGTGAAACACTCGTATCCACCAATAACTCCATACACTGTAATTTTGTCATCGACATACAAATCATCAAATGGAGTTTCCATTTTTACGTAGACGGCATCTGTGGTGCCAGACGGATACATTTGCACAATTCCTTCTTCACCTAGCACATTGAAAACCTTTCCTGCCACACGAACCAGTTCCCCCATGTGGTTGTCAGGATAAGTCAGCAATTCTCGTGTTGCAATCGTCTTATAGGCCGCTACACGCGACTGAACCGTAGCACGTTGCCCAGCTTGAGCGGTAGCCTGCTCGATGCGCGCCTCTTTAGCAGCTTGAGCTGCTAAAGCTTGTGCCGTCGACCTTGCTACTTGCATTTCCGGTATTTGCCGCTTGTAGAAAAATGCCTCAGAAATATGCGGTTGACACACTTGATTATCCTGAGCATTTTTGAAGCAATAAGCCCCTTTCACAGTGCCGTACACGGTTACAACCTCATCTTCAAACAAATCAACAAGTGGTTCTGAGGTTTCAACTAATACTCCATCAGCGGTGCCTGTAGGAAAAATCTGAAAGGCATTGCCATCACCTGGCACAATATTAAAGACACGTCCCACAACGAAAACCTTTTCACCAATATGTTTATCCGAATAGTTTTGCAGTTCCTTGAGATCGGCTGGAAGATATTCTGCCAACATTTCAATCGTCTCAAATCGCGCCTGAGCCGTTGCGGCGGCAATCACAGCTTTGGCCTGGCGCGTGGCCAGTGCATTTTGCGCCTTCGCCGTTGCCGTGATGGCGGCTGGCTTTAATGGTTTACTCGTGCCTTGAGGTGTGACTGTTACGGCCTGCATTGACTTGGCAGACACCTGATAATGAAATAACACCGTGAAAGATGCCGCAAATAGAGTCAAAGCAAGTATTGAAGAGGTTATGTGATGATTTTTCATGAAGCTCCTTGTAAGATTGATGAGCAACCATGTTAACCACTGGTACCGTATCACGCAACTAGGCATTTCGTTGGAACGCATTTTGCAAAGTTCAAATGTCAGACTTCTTCAGAAGAAGTCTGACATTTAGAATTCACCCATGGCTTTTACGCTGCTCAACCACATTCATACGCTGGTGCCGATGAGCGGCACCCGCACAGCGCCCACGCCGGCCCTGCAAGACGCCGCGATCCTGCTGGAAGACCACATCATTCGCTGGGTCGGCAGAAGTGAGGAATGGAGAATTGAGAATGAAGAATTGAGAATCGGAGAACAACGATTTTCTCTCAATTCTCAATTCTCCATTCACAATTTATCGGGCCACATCGTTTTGCCTGGCCTCATCAACACGCATCACCACTTGTATCAAACCCTCACCCGCTGCATCGCCCAGGACAGCGGCCTGTTCAACTGGCTCAAGACGCTGTATCCCATCTGGTTGGGGCTGACCGGCGAGGCGATTTACACCAGCGCACTGGTGGGCATGGCCGAGTTGATGCTCAGCGGCTGCACCACCGCCAGCGACCATCTGTATATCTACCCCAACGATTGCACCATCGACGACGAGATTCGCGCGGCCCAGCACATCGGCCTGCGCTTCCATGCCACGCGCGGCAGCATGAGCCTGGGCGAGAGCAAGGGCGGCCTGCCACCCGACAAGGCCGTGGAAGATGAGGCCTTTATCCTCAAGGAATCACAGCGCGCCATCGAGATGTATCACGACGCGAGCCGCTACGCCATGCAGCGGGTGGCGCTGGCCCCGTGCTCGCCGTTCTCGATCACGACCGATCTCATGCGCGAGAGTGCGCGGCTGGCCCGCAGCCACAACGTGATGCTGCATACACACCTCGCCGAGACCCGCGACGAGGATGCGTTTTGCCTGAGCATGTTTGGCAAGCGGCCGCTGGACTATGCCGAGTCGGTCGAGTGGCTGGGCAATGACGTGTGGTTTGCCCACGGCGTGCACTTCAGCCACGATGATCTGGGCCGCATGGGCGCGTGCGGCTGCGGCATGGCCCATTGCCCCAGCAGCAACATGCGGCTGGCCTCGGGCATCGCGCCCATCAAATTTGCCTTGAACGCCGGCGTCAAAGTAGGGCTGGGCGTAGATGGCAGCGCCAGCAACGACGGCAACCACCTGCTGGCCGAGGCGCGGCAGGCCATGCTGCTCCAACGCGTTTTGGACGAGAGCTTTTCGATGTATGAGGCGGTCGGCGCAGGTGGGCCGACCCAGGCCATCTCGGCTTATGATGCACTGTGGATTGCGACGCGCGGCGGGGCCGATGTGTTGGGCCGCGACGACATCGGCCAACTTGCGCCAGGTTTTGCGGCCGATCTGATCGCGATCAATTTGAACCGGGTGGAATATGCCGGCGCGCTGCACGACCCGCTGGCCGCCATTTTGTATTGTGCGCCGCGGGGAGTGGACTTCAGTATGATCCATGGCCGGACGGTGGTGCAAAATAGCCAGCTCATGACGGTGGACTTGCCACCCGTGATCGAGCGGCACAACGAAATCAGTTTGAAGTTGATTCGCAAAGAATAAGCATCGCAGGCAGAATAACCAAGCAGAAGGTGTCTAGTGTGTCGGGGTGTGTCCGGAGGTGTCATTGACACCTCTCCGACACTTTTGACACCCTCAGACACATTTGTAAAGCAGACCCATGAAAACCCGAATTACCAAAGCCCAGAAGCAGGAATACGACGAGAACGGCTTCATCGTCATCGAAGATTTTTTGACGCCCAAGGATCTGAAGCACTGGCAACAAGTGACGAACGAAGCCGTGCAGGAGCGGCTGGAGAAGCGCAACGGCTTCAACAACCAGGATGATCCCGAGGCCTATTACTCGCAGGTGTTTGTGCAGTGCGTAAAGCTGCTGGAGACCCACGCCGGCATGGCCGAGATCATGCTCGATCCCAGACTGGGCAAGGCCGCGGCGGCGCTGGCCGGCGTGGATGGCATGCGCATCTGGCACGATCAGGCGTTGTTCAAGCCGCCGTATGCCAACCCCACCGCCTGGCACCTCGACAATCCGTACTGGTCGTTTCACTCGCGCCAAGCCATCTCGATGTGGGTGGCGCTGGACGATGCCACCCTGATGAACGGCTGCCTGTATTACATTCCTGGCTCGCACAAAACAGCGACATACGAGAACTCCGGCATCGGGGCGAATATGTCGGCGCTATTCAAGGTGTATCCGGAGTGGCGCAAGATTAATGCGGTGGCTGCGCCGGCCAAGGCAGGCAGCGTGGTGTTCCACAACGGCCTGGTCGCACATGGAGCCGGTGCCAACATGACGGCCGGATCACGCCGCGCCATGACCTGCGCCTACATGCCCGACGGCAGCACCTTCAACGGCGTGCGCAATGTGTTGCCCGAGCCGTATTTCAAGTCGCTCAAGCTCGGCGATCCGCTGGTCGATAACGCGGTGAATCCGCTGGTGTGGAAGAAATAGTATTTCGTCTGTCGAAGCAAAACTCTGATCCATCAAATTCGTATGTCACTTAAGCTTGGTAAATGACCCCCGACCCCTAAAGGGGAGTCGTTGACGAACTCAACGACTCCCCTTTAGGGGTCGGGGGTCTCCGAAGCAATCTATATGTGGTTCTTTCGCTCACCCACCATCGTCTTTGGCGAAGATGCCTTGTTGCACATTCGAGAAATTGGCGACCGCAGCGCCGGCGAGCGCGCGTTTGTCATCACCGATCAGGCCATTCAAAAGTCGGGCCAGTTGGCCACGGTGCTGTTTCAGCTCGAACACGCCGGCATGCAAACGCATGTGTTTGATGAGGTCGAGACCGAGCTCACCTTGTCTCACATCAAAACGGCCACAAAAGCCATGGACGCATTCAACCCCAGTTGGATCGTGGCAGTCGGCGGCAATCACATCATCGACGCGGCCAAGGCGATGTGGATTCTGCTGGAGAACCCCGATGCCGACTTGCTGAGCCTCAACGCGATGGAGCCGATTCAAATGGGTGGGCGCGCCGGCATGATCGCGATTCCCACACCCGATGGCGTCGGCAGCGCCACCACCTGGGCCATTACCCTGGTCGACGAGAATGCCGAGACGGACGAACCGGCGGCGGCGATTAACACCGGCCATCCCTTTGCGATGCCGACGTATGCCGTCATCGACCCAACCCTGGCCGCCACGCTGACACCGGCCCAGATTGCCGATGCCGGCATATTGGCGCTGGTGCAAGCCATCGAAGGCTACGCCTCCACCTGGCAAAACGACTTCACCGAAGGGTTGTGTCTGGTGGCGACCAAACTGGTGTTCAACCATTTGCCGCGCGCGTTTCAAGACACCAGCGATATTGAAGCGATTGAAAAGATCAGCAACAGCGCCGGCATTGCCGGGCTGGGCTACATCAACAGCATGGTCGGCGCGGCCTACCTCATGGGCCGCGCACTACACATGGCCTTTCCGGTGCTGACTCTGGGGCACGCCGTGGGCGTGTGTCTGCCCGCCATCATCGCCTTCAATGCAAGTCCAGACCGCCCCGAGGATGTGGAGACGCATTACGCCGAGTTGGCCCGCTTCCTCAGCCTGCCCAGTGACGACGAAAGCACAGCGGCAACGGCTCTAGCCAAAGCCGTTCACACGCTGTTGGGCGAAGTCGACATGCCGCACACGCTGGCCGAGGCTGGCATTACGCGCGAGCAGCTTGATGAAGCGATGGATGATCTGATGGACCAGGTGCTAAGCGACACCATCCTCTTCACCGCGCCGCGCCAGCCCAGCGAGGACGAGCTTCGCCAGTTGTTTGGTGCCGTTTTTGAGAACACGGCCGAGGACGCGCCGCTCGACGCTTGAATTCCTAGAAAGGAAAGTCTTTACATAGCAACGTCATTCCCGCGCAGGCGGGAATCCAGAACTCCCAATTACGGTAGCGTCGGGGTTACGCCTGGATTCCCGCCTGCACGGGAATGACGGCATAGCGGAAAGTTACTTGCCACCCATGCGCATTGCACTGATCAGCTACCACACCTCTCCGCTGGCCACGCTGGGCGGCAAAGACACCGGCGGCATGAACGTGTTTGTGCGCGAGACGGCGCGCGAGCTGGGCCGGCGCGGCCATCATGTGGATGTGTTTGTGCGCAGCACGAATGCGCAAACACTGCGCATCGACCCGCGCCTGGGGCCAAATGTGCATGTGGTGCAGGTGCCGGCCGGCCCCGAAGCGCCCGTGTCCAAGCAAACCTTGCAGCAATATGTGCCGGTCTTCACCGAGTGGATGTGCCAGTTTGCCCACGAGGGGCACGGCGATGCAGCCCATGCGCAGGAGCCAGCCTACGACCTCATCCACGCGCACTACTGGCTGTCGGGGTTGGTGGCCGATGCGCTGCACCAATGCTGGGGCACACGGTTTGTGCAGACTTTTCACACCCTGGCCGAGATGAAGAACCAGATTGCCGAGCGCGAGCAGGACCGCGAGAACGACGAGCGATTGCGCGGCGAATGCTACTTGTGTGAGGTGGCCGAGCGGGTGACGGCCAACACCAAGGTGGAGAAAGACCAGTTGGTGCACTGGTATGGGGCCGGCTCATCGCGCATTCGGATTGTGCCGCCGGGTGTGGATTTGTCGATCTTTCACCCCATCGAACAGGGCTATGCCAAGCGCATGATCGGCGTGCCACAACAGCGCCGTATCATTTTGTTCGCCGGCCGCATCGAGCGACTCAAAGGCCTGGACAATCTTTTTCGCGCCGTGGCCCTGTTGCGTCAGCGCCGGCCCGATCTGGATTGGGCCAACCTTTGCCTCAGCGTCATCGGCGGCGACCCCAGCCCCGAGGGCCAGCAACAAAACGAGGAGATGGGCCGGCTGCATGCCTTGCGCGACGAACTGGGACTGCACGACCTGATCACGTTTTTGGGCGCGCGCGATCAGGACAGCCTGCACTATTACTATGCTGCGTCGGATTTCCTGGTCATGCCCTCTCACTACGAGTCATTTGGCATGGTGGCGCTGGAGGCCATGGCTTGCGGCACACCGGTCATCGCCTCAGACGTGGGTGGGCTGAGCCAGTTGGTGAAGCACAACCAGACCGGCCTGCGGGTGAAGGTGAACGATCCGGCCGCTCTGGCCGAATCGATGGAGAAGCTGTTGACGGATGAAGCGCGCCGCCGCCGCATCGGCCACAGTGCCGCTTGCTATGCCGAAGACTACAGCTGGCAAAAAGTGGTGGACAAGCTGTTGACCGTCTACGGGGAAGTGGCGAAATGAGGTGTCGCAAACGGGTGTCAAGAGGTGTCGGAAGTGTCAGGGTGTCGACACCTCCGACACCTCTTGACACCCGCCTTCAGACACTTTCTGCGGCTCCCACGCCTCACGCAGCGGCCTTCTCCAGATCGCTGCGCACCATGCGATAGGGCTGCCAGCCTTCCAGACGAGTGGCACCGATGCCGCGGTAGAACTCCAGGGCCGGCGTGTTCCAGTGCAACACCTGCCATTCCATGCGGCCGCAATTGTGCTCCAGGGCCAGATGGACACAGTGCATAAACAGGGCCTTACCAATTTTTTGCGAACGATAGTCTGGCAGCACAAAAATGTCTTCGAGATAGAGCGATGGCAGGGCCAGAAACGTAGAGTAGGTAAAGAACGTGATGGCGTAGCCGACGGGTTTGCCGTTCACTTCGCCGAACCAGGTTTCGAAGCGTGGCGTCGGACCAAACGCATCGTTTTTCAGCCGGTCGCGCGCCGCTTGATTGGGTTTGGTGAGGCGTTCATACTCGGCCAGCGAGCTGATCAGATCGCACAATGTATCGCCATCGGCGGCCGTACCCTTGCGCACCGTCACATTTTGCAATTTGGTCGCGGTTTTTGAAGCTGCCTTGGACATTGTTTCTGTTGCTCTGGTTTTATCTTTTGTCTTCTGCATCTGAGGTTTTCTCCTTCTGAAGCATCAACCAGGTCAAAGCAAAACGCCAGGATTCAATCCACTTACACACAAACATGCGCAATGGTATTGCCTCCTGGCGAATGAAATTTCCGGTCTTTGTTTTTTTTATGCGTTTTGCAGATGTTGTCTATCAGGCTCGTGTCAGCGTCAGGGCACACACATCGTAAGCGCCCGATTCTAACAGCGCTTTGGCACACTCACGCAGGGTCGCGCCGGTGGTGAACACATCGTCGACCAGGACCAGGCACTTGCCGCGCACCTGGCTTTCATCGGCCCTGAACGCATTGGCCAGATTCGATTTGCGCTCGGCCGCGCCCAGATGAGCTTGCTGCTGGGTATAGCGCACGCGTTTCAGCGCCTGGGTCCAAATGGGCAAACCACTCGCCATGCTCACCTGCTTCGCCAGCAGGTCGCTCTGGTTGTAGCCACGCTCGCCGCGCCTGCGATGATGCAGCGGCACCGGCACAATCGCATCAGCCGAGTGACCAGCCTGAGCCCAGGCTTGCGCCATCCAGCCGCCCATCACTGTGTCGAGCTGCGGCGAACCCTCGTATTTGAAGCTGTGAATCAGCTCGCGAATGGGTGAGGCGAATGGCGCGGCCGAGATCACGGCAATCTCGTGGGCAGCATCGACTGTCAGGATGTGGGTGGCTTGATCGGCGCGAAACAGCACCGCCTGCTGTTGGCACGTCGCGCACCACACGCCTTCGCCCACCGTGCCGCAACCCCCGCACCGCGGTGGATACAGTAGATCGAGCAGGCCCGCCCACAGCCGGCGCAGGGGAAATGCGAGAGTCATGGCTGCACGGTAGCGCAAATGAGCCTGGCATGGCTAAGCCGGCCCTGCTAACTCACAACCAATATCGGTAGCTTATCTGTGGAATGGAGGCTTTAGCCGACTCTTGCGCGCTGACACGCCGCAAGAGTCGGCTGAAGCCTCCATTCCAACACGAGGTCATCAGCGCGAGACCAAACGACCTAAAAAGTCGGTAATGGCTGGGCCGAGCAAGACCAGCACGACGACCAACACAATCGAAAACAGAATCAGAATCAGAGCAAAGTCAATCAGGCTGCCACGACCGCCTTCTCCACTGGGTGGGCGCATAGTTTTTCACCTCTCCTTTAAGGCCGGGCATTATAGACAAAGGATTTGGGGACCGGGTTGCTAGTGGCTGGTAGTTGGCATTGGATCACCAACAACCAGCAACCAACCGCCAGCCACGCTTGACGGCAGCCCCGTGACGCATGAGACTTGCTGATATGTCCAAAGCCGAGTCCCTGTATCGCCTGCAACTGCTCGACAACCAACTTGATGGCGCCGTGAAGCGCATGAAAGAGATCGAAGTGGCCCTGGCCGGCAACGCCGCCGTGGCCCATGCCAAAGCCGAATTGGAGAAGGCCGACAAGCTGCAGCGCACAACCGCAATCGAACTTAAAAGCCTTGAACTCGATGCGCAAACGCTGGATGCCAAGATTGCTGAGGAGGAGAAACGGCTGTATGGCGGCACGATCAAAATCTCCAAGGAACTCATCGAAACCCAAAAGGAAGTGGACAGCCTGAAGAAGCGGCGCAGCGGCCTTGACGATGGGTTACTGGCAGCGATGGAGAAGGCCGAGGACGCCGATGCCACACTCAAGGCCTGCCGGCAGGGGTTGACCGATGCAAGCCGCAAGTCGGACGAGGACAACCTGCACATGCGCCAGGAGCGGGAAGAGATGGCCGCGAAAGTCGTGGCCCTGCGCGAGCAACGTCAGGCCTCGGTGGTGGGCATTCCGCGCAGCGACCTGGATGTGTATGTGGCCTTGCGGGCTAAAAAGACGAATGGCGTGGCCGTGGCACTGATCAAAAACGGCTCGTGCGGCCAATGCGGCGAAACACCCTCTTCGATTCAACTTCAGCAAGCGCGCGTGGGCACGGCGCTCACCACATGCACCAATTGCGGCCGTGTCCTCTACGGCATGTGACATCGGCTGACAGACATCCGCAATCACACTCAATCAATGCCACCCTGCCTATGCCACCCTGCCCCAATCCGCGTTAACATTTATCCAGCGAAACCGGATTCGGATTGCTTGTTGAGCTGGAGATGATGCATGCTGCGGCAGTTTTTTAATTATTACAAACCTTATAAAGGTCTTTTTGCGCTGGATTTTGGTTGTGCCGTTATCGTCGGCGTTCTGGAGTTGGGCTTCCCACTCGCGGTCAATCAATTTGTAGACCGGCTGTTGCCCAGCAAAGACTGGCCGCTGATTGTGCTGGCGTGCGCCGGCCTGCTTGGCATCTATGTGCTCAATACGGTGCTGCAATATGTGGTGACCTATTGGGGCCATATGCTCGGCATCAACATCGAAACAGACCTGCGCCGGATCTTGTTCGACAAGATTCAAAAGCTATCGTTTCGATTTTTTGATAACAACAAAACCGGCCACCTCATCGCCCGCATCACCACGGACCTGCAAGACATCGGCGAGATCGCCCACCACGGCCCCGAGGATGTGTTCATCGCCATCATGACCTTGTTCGGCTCGTTTGCGCTCATGGCAGCGTTGAACCTCAAGCTGGCCGTGCTGACGTTTCTGATCATCCCGTTCATGGCCTGGCTGGCGATTCATTTCAGCAGCAAGATGACCAGCACCTATCGCCAACTGTTCAGAAACGTGGCCGACTTCAACGCGCGCATGGAAGATGCCGTTGGCGGCATTCGGGTGGTGAAGGCGTTTGCCAACGAAGAGCACGAGAAGCACCTGTTTGCCGGCGACAACATGAAGTACCGCGAGACCAAATTGCTCGCGTATAAGTTGATGGCCAAAAGCATCTCGGTCAGCTACATGATGATGCGGTTTGTCACGATCTTTGTCATGATCTGCGGGACGTATTTCGTGATTCAGGGTGAGTTGAGCTACGGCCAGTTCGTGGCCTTTTTGCTGCTGACCAATGTGTTCTTCCGCCCCATCGAGAAGATCAACGCGGTGATTGAAACGTATCCGCGCGGCATTGCCGGCTTTCGGCGCTACCTCGAAATCATGGACACCGACCCCGATATTGCCGATGCGCCCAATGCCATCGCGGTCAAAAATCTCAAGGGCAATATTCAATTCAGCAACGTGACCTTCGGCTACGAGGAGCACAAGAAGGTCATCAGCGATATTAATTTGAGCGTGGTGCCGGGTGAAACGGTGGCCTTCGTCGGCCCATCCGGTGCGGGCAAAACCACCCTGTGCAGCCTGTTGCCGCGCTTCTACGAGATCGACAGCGGCAGCATCACCATCGACGGCATCGACATCCGCGCCATGACGCTGGCCTCGTTGCGCCAGCAAATCGGAATTGTGCAGCAGGATGTGTTTCTGTTCTCCGGCACCATCGGCGAGAACGTCGCGTACGGCAAACTGGACGCGTCAGAAGCCGATATCTGGAAGGCGGCTCGGCGTGCACAATTGGAGCCGTTCATTCGCGGCCTGCCCGACGGCCTGAACACCATCATTGGCGAACGCGGCGTCAAACTGTCCGGCGGCCAAAAGCAACGGCTGGCCATTGCGCGCATGTTCCTCAAAAACCCGCCGATTTTGATTCTGGACGAAGCCACTTCGGCGCTGGACACCGAAACCGAAGCGGCGATTCAGCAGTCACTGGCCGAGCTGTCCGAGGGCCGCACGACGCTGGTCATCGCCCATCGGCTCGCCACCATCAAGAACGCCGACCGCATCATCGTGGTCACCGAGCAAGGCATTGCCGAGCAGGGCCGGCACCGCGAGTTGGTCGAGGCCGGCGGCATTTACAGCCGTCTGCACAAAGTTCAATTTGGGATGAATTAGGCGAAACTCTGACTCGGA
>Ga0105046_10012117_pt1 | contig 13375 bp, 14 predicted proteins | sample MAT03_FD_78385 | JGI IMG/M metagenome (GOLD analysis project Ga0105046, IMG submission 78385) | Freshwater microbial communities from Lake Fryxell liftoff mats and glacier meltwater in Antarctica - MAT-03 (megahit assembly) | ecosystem: Environmental > Aquatic > Freshwater > Ice > Liftoff... | reverse complement strand
TCGATCTCGGTGAGGATCCGTTGTTCATCCTCCGACAGCGGCACGCTGCACCCCCATGGGACTCGCTGGACTCATTGTGTCACAAGGCCTTCCGTGCGCCAACGCGCGGTCGATGCTGACGACTGGCGCCCATGTTACCGAGGTGGATCGGGGTTTCCCCGGCTCCCCCCCGACCCGCTGGCGGGACCGATCGCCGCGGTGCCGAAGCGAGCCCTGATGGTGTCGACCAGGTCGTTCACTCTGGCACGGGTCGCGTGGTCGAACAGCGAGGGATCGCCCAGCTCGAGACGGAGCTGGACCGGCCTGGGCGGTTCCAGGTTCGATACGCCGACTCCGATCAGCCGGACCCCGCCGCTCACGTCCAGCGCCCCGAGGAGCCGTTGTGCCGTCACGGCGATCATCAGCCCGTCGTCGGTCGGCTCGTCCAGCGTCTCGGCCCGCGTCTGGAGCTCGAAGCCGGGATGGCGCACCTTCAACGACACGGTGCGGGCGACCAGGCCCGCGGCCCTCAGGCGGCCCGCCACCGAATCGGCGAACCCGACGAGCTCTGAGGCCAGGCCGTCCAGGTCATCCCGATCGGTGGGAAAGGTCGTCTCGGACGAGATGGACCGGGGCACGCCGTCGGAAACCACTGGCCGCTCGTCGACCCCGTGCGCGAGAGCGTGGAGGTGTTCACCGTTCGACCGTCCCACCGACGCCACGACCGCGTCGAGGGGCAACGCGGCCAGGTCACCGATGGTCCGGACGCCGAGCCGGGACAGCCGTTCGGCAGTCTTCGGGCCCACCCCCCACATGGCGCGGATGGGCAGCGGATCGAGGAAGGCGGCGACCTCGGTGTCCAGGACGACCACGACGCCCCGGCCCGGGACGGGACCCGCCGGCGCGGCCGAAGGCTTCGCCGCCTCTGACGCCAGCTTGGCCAGGAACTTGTTGGGTGCGACGCCGACCGAACACCTCAAGCCGTCCTGCTCCAGGATCTCGTCGATCAGCCGCGCGGCGATCGACACGGCCGGGCCGAGCGAACGACGTGCACCGCTCACATCGAGGAACGCCTCATCGAGGGAGAGCGGCTCGACCAGCGGCGTGACGGACCGGAAGCGGGACATGACCGACGCCGAGACCTCGGCGTAGCGGCCGTGACGGCCGGCCAGCACCACCAGGTGCGGACACAGCCGAAGCGCCGTGCTCATGGGCATGGCCGAGAACACGCCGTGGGACCTCGCTTCGTACGACGCCGCCGCAACCACACCACGCGGTCCTGCGCCACCGACCACCACCGGACGTCCCCGGAGCTCCGGTGCATCCAACAGCTCCACCGACACGAAGAAGGCGTCCATGTCCACGTGCAGGATCGACCGACCGACAGCGCTCACGACAAGCGGGTGACCACGGTGGCCCCCGGCCGCTCGCCCGCCACGTGATAGGCAAAGTTCCGAGGGGCGGTCCACCGTTCGCTGAGCCATCCGACCAACGGATCGTGCACCCAGGCATGGCCACCGATGCAGCGGTCGACGACCTCGTCGTGGTGAAGGTACTCAGCTCCGATCACGATGCCGTCCGGGTCCTCCCCCACGGTCAACTGACCGGACACCACCGTGGCCCGGTGGACCTCGACGGTCATCACCCATCCCAACCCCGGAGCCTCGGTGCGCACCCGCCACAACGGGCCCTCCCACTCGGTGACGGTCAGGCCGGTCTCCTCGTGGACCTCGCGGGAGAGCCCGTCCCACAGGACCTCACCCTCTGCCACCTCGATGACCCCACCGGGAGGCGTCCAGTCCGTGGTCCCATTGCGACGCAGGTTCTCTACCAGCAGGACGTGACCGCGCGAATCCTCGATGATGGCGCCGCCGACGGTCCAGGGGCGCATCAGCCGGACCAGACGTCCCGGGTGCGGGCGGACGGCTCGGCCGTCCAGCGGGTCTCGAGATCGATGCGCATGGTCTTCGCTGTGTCGTGTCCGGCCGGCCAGTCGGGCCAGGCGGACGCATGTGGATCGCCAGCGTTGGCGAAGGCCACCCAGGTGGCCGAGATCTCCGTGGCAAGGCGCCGACGGTCCGCTGTCATCTCTCCCAGCATCACGTCCGCTCCGGGGGCTTTGAGGTTGTCGAACACGAAGGGGATCTCGACCGAGTGCGACGCTCCGAGGACCCCGCCGAAGCCGGTCGAACGGTGGGCGAACTCATAGGTGCGCACCGGCCCGTGCGGCCGTTGGGCCGCGGCGAAATCGACCATCGGGAATCGGAAGGTCAGGTCGGTTCCGATGGCCGACCAGACGTGATCGGGGTCGGCTCCCGGCGGGAGCAATGACCGGTACCGGGCGATGATGTCGTCGGCGTTCGGGCTGTTTCCTCTGGCGTTGGCTCCGTTGAGGCCGACCCCCTCGGCGGTTGCCGCCACGGCCCGTTCCACCCGGCGGGACAGCCCGTCCTCGGACATCGGGCGGCCCTGGCCCATGGCCAGCGGCAGGAGGGTGAAGAGGTGCATCTCGTCGGTGTTGGTCCCGCAGAGGAGATCGATGCCAGAGGCCGATCCCGCAGCAATGGCTTCCATCGGGGGCCGTGGCAGGTCGTGGCCGTCCACGATCGGGGCGAAGGGCAGGGCCAGGACCGAGGATGGCGGGACGATGTCGGCCTGGACCTCGGCGAACGCCTCGGCCGGCAGCTCGAACAGCGCGTCGAGGCGACGGCGATCCACTCCCAGCCGTTCGAGCACCTGGGCGGCGACTGCTTCGCCGTCCTCGGGTGTCGAGCAGTGCAGCGCGCTACCCGACTGGGCGATGACCCGGTGGAACAGACCGGCTGAATCAGGCCGGCCCATGTGCAGCGACACGCTCATGGCCCCGGCGCTCTCCCCGAAGATCGTCACGTTGTCCGGGTCGCCGCCGAAGGCCGTGATGTGATCCCGAACCCACCGCAATGCCAGCGCCTGATCGGACAGCCCGGCGGTGGCCGATCCGGCGAAGCGCTCGCCACCGAACGGGGCGAGGTGCAGGTAGCCGAGGGGGCCGAGCCGGTAGTTGACCGTGAGCACCACAGCACCGAGGGCGGCGAGCGACCGGCCCCGGTACCAGCCGATCGAACCGGCCCCCCCGGAGAAGCTGCCCCCGTGGAACCAGACCATGACCGGCGCCTTCTCGGCCGCAGCCGGAGCCCAGACGTTGAGGACCAGACAGTCCTCACTGGTCGGCTCGTTGAACGCAGCCAGCATGGATGGGGCCTGGATGGCGGCATTCCCGTACCCGAAGGCCTCACGCTCTGTGCTCCAGGCCGCCGCCGGATCGGCTGGGCCGAATCGTCGTTCCCCTCGGGGGGCGACGCCGTAGGGGATGCCGAGGAACTCGATCACCTCGCCGGCGCTCGAGCGCGCCCCGACCAGCCGTCCCGACGCAGTCTCGACCCGCACCGGCCCGGTCACCGTCACCCCTTCGGGGCGGTGATGCTGGCCAGGTCAACCGACGCAGGGCCCTTGGCCCCGGCTGCCTTGGCCGTGGCGGCCTTCGGCATGTTCTCCTGGGGACCCGGCGCGGCGACCGTCTTGTAGTCGACCGCCGGCGGGCCGGCGGTGATCCTGGCCAGGATCCCCGACAGGTCACCGAGGTCGGTGTCGACCGGCGCACCACAGCTCATCGACTTCTCGATGCCCTCGGGGAACGATGAGGTGAAACTGTTCTTCTCGAAGCAGTTGCCGAACGGCTGCGACGCGTAGTTCACGGTGAGATATGCGAGGTCGAACGTGTTCTGGGACAGTACGTTCTCCCGAACCTGGTTGCCTTCCGGCTTGAACGACTTCTCCTTGTCATCGGCCGGGTCCTTGGACGTGGGGAGGTCGGTGACCACGATGCCGGCGTTCTTGTGCTTCGACACCGTATTGCGTTCGACGATGATCTTCGATCCGCCCCCGATCACGATGCCGTTGCCGAACGCCACCGCGAAGCTGGCGCTTTCCGGTGCGGTCGACGAGTTGTTGTCCTCCACCAGGTTGCCCACGATGGTGGACCCACTGTTCGGACCGAACGCCTCGGTGTACAGCGAGTTCGGCACGATGCCTGCCCGGTTGTTACGCCACACGCTGTTCACGATGGTGACACCGGTGGAGTTGGTTCCGGAATAGCCGAGCATGTTGTTCTCCGCCACGTTGTCGGTGAGCAGGGCGTTGCAGTCCTGGCACTGGCCCACGTAGAACGCCGAGTCCGGGTGGCCACTGCCGTAGCTGTGGTCGATCTGACCGTCCTCGGCGCTGAACGCGTAGATGCCGTACAGCCCATTGTTGTAAGCCGTGACGTAGCTGGCCCGATAGCCGCTGAGTGTCACGCCCTTGCCGTAGTCCCCGGTGAAGAACACGCCGTTGCCCGTGTGGTTCCGAACAGAGAGGTTCTCCACGGCCACGCCGTTGGAGAAGACCTTGATGCCGTTCTCGCGGGCGAACTCCCCGTCGATGATGACGTCGTTGCGGTCCAGGCCCCGAATGGTCAGGTCGTCGGTCTCCACCGTGACCTCCTCGTTGTACGTCCCGGGCGACACGAGGATCAACGCTCCCGGCTCGGCCACATCCACTGCCTCCTGGATGGTCGGCTGATCAGCCGGCACGGCAATCACCTCGGCCGCGGGAGCCGAAGAATCGTCGGCGGATTTGGAATCGGAACTCGCACTGTCGGACGAGTCGTCGCCGCACGCCACGAGCCCTGCGACCAGAGCGGGTGCGAGCAGTGTGGTGCGAAGTTGGGTTCCCCTCATGGGTGAGGACACTACCCAGCGACGACCCGGACGACGCCCGACTGCCCGTTCAGCTTCTTGGTGCCGTGGATCGAGCAGTAGAACGCCAAGTCCCCGGGAGAGCTGGGCGCGGTGATCGACGCCTTCTTTCCCGGCGCGAAGTCGTCGGTGGGAACCTTCTCGAAGCTGTCCGCCGCGACCGGCGTCACGTTGTGCTCATTACGGCCGTTGTTGGTCAGGATCAACCTGGTTCCCGGCGAAACCTGAAGGAAGCTGGGTTCGAAGGTGTTGTCGACGACGTTGACCTCAACGGTCGCCTCACCCGTCAAGTCCACGAACTTGTCGTCCGGAATGTTGAACAGGGTGGTCGTCGGCCCGCTTTTCCCCGGGGACGCCGTCGATGGCGAGGCCTCCTTGGATCCACCACCGCATCCCATCAGGACGAGCAGGAGTACCGATGAGGCAGCGACACGACGCGACGTGCAGTGAGGAAGAAACACACTCCGACGATAGGGGTCACCCAGTGCGAACGACCACCTCGCCGGGCGCGCCCGACGCGTCTCGTTCCTGAACCGATGCGGGGCCGAGCACCGCAGGTTGTGTCGTCGCCACGACCGAGAACGGGCTGGTCACTGCCGCCCGACCGGCATCGGCGCCTGCTTGATCAGCATCGTCTGAGGTCAGGATCAGCGCACCCACTCCGCAGACCGCCACCAGCAGCCCAGCGGCGGGGACAAGGAAGCGCTTCGAGAGCAGCCGGGTCCGCCATGCCATCTGACCGTCGGGTTCGTCCATCAGTGAGGCCAGATCGCTTTGAATCGAACTCGTTCCGGTACGCAGCGCAGCTCCGAGCGTGTCCAGGTCGTCGGCGCGCATGGTGATGTAGGTGCCAGGGTCGATTGCTCGCATGGCGTAGACCATGGTCAGATAGCGAGCCAGGACCTCCCGACGAGGTGCATCTGGTGGAACCCTCGCCTCGCGGGCGGTCTCCTCGACCCACAGCCGACCCTCGTCCAGATCGACGACCAGGTGGGAGCGCAGCGGGACCAACTCGCCCTGGTCGATACCGTAGATCCCGCAGATCTCACGGAGGTCGCTGTCCCCGAGTTGCCCGGTGCCCCGCTCCACCGCTGCGAGCTGCCACAGCCCGTAGCGGCCCTTCGATGCCTCGGCGGCATCCCCCAGGGTCCAGCCCCGGTCGGAGCGGGAACGACTCAGGAGCTGGCCCAGGCGCCGGGGGGGCACCACCTGCGCGGGCTCCCAGGTGACCAACGCCGATTGCGAGACCTCGTCCATGTAGTCGCCATCGGCACCTGAGGGCCCCGAGTTGAACCTGGTGGCCACGGAATCACGGTCGCTCCGGCCGTCGTAGCCTGCAGCGATGACCTCGGACCAGAACTCAGCGCTGCCGTCGGTGGCGGCCCGGGTCGCCGCATTCGTCGCCGTGTTCATCGGTGGCGCCGGTGGCGCCGTGATCGGCGGGTCGTTCACCTCGCTGCAGTGCAGCGGTTCGTGCGGGACGCAGATCGGGCTCGGTCTGTGGATCGGCTCGCTCGTGGGTGCGCTCGGTCTGGCGGTCATCTCGGTGCTGACGCTGCGAGCCTTCGGTGAGTGGAACTCGATCAAGTCGTGACCGCACCTCGGGACCTGGCCGACCTGGCGCTGTCGGCCGCACGACTGGCGGCCACCGACGCCACCGGTCGCCGCAGGCGGGGGCTCGAGCTGAGCACCAAGTCGTCGGCGACCGACCTGGTGACCGACGCCGACCGGGCAGCCGAGGCCATCATCGTGGAGCACCTGTTGGCGGCCCGACCACATGACGGCGTACTGGGCGAGGAAGGTGGCGAACATCGCGGCACGTCCGGCGTCCGTTGGATCATCGACCCGATCGACGGGACCACGAACTTCGTCTACGACATCTGGGCCTGGGGCGTGTCGATCGGTGCCGAAGTGGACGGACGCATGGTGGCGGGCGCCGTCGTCGTGCCCGGTACCGACACCGAATTCCACGCAGCCGAGGGTGAGGGTGCCTACGAAGGCGACCACCGACTGCATCTGGGTCAGGCCGCTGCGCTGGCCACATCGCTGGTCGGGACGGGCTTCTCCTACGACGCCGACCGGCGCGCCCGACAGGGCCGGGTGGTAGCGCAACTCCTCCCCCGGGTTCGCGACATCCGGCGCATGGGTGCCGCCTCGGTCGATCTCTGCGCCGTTGCCGCCGGACGCCTCGACGCCTACTTCGAGGCCGGGCTCCAGCCGTGGGACCTGGCAGCCGGCGGGTTGATCGCCACCGAGGCCGGAGCGTCGGTCACGAACCTCCAGGGACGGCCGCTCCCGGCCGATCCGTCCTCGTCCACGGTCGTGGCCTGTCACCCCGAACGCGCCGGGGCGCTCCTCGCACTCCTGAACGAGTGCGGCGCAGCACACGTCTGAGCGGACCTCGAGTCGAGTCACGCGGGCCGCGCTCCAGGTTCTCGGCGCCACGCACGCCGACCGGCCAAGGCGTGGCGATGGTGCAGGACGTGGTGGGCGTCGCACCAGTTGACCGGTGCATCGCAGCCAGGAAACACACACTGGCCGTCCCGGAGCTCCAGCGCTCGCCGTTGGGCGCGACTGGCGTGGCGAGCCTCGTCGCACTGGCATTCGTGGTCAGTGAGTCCGGTACCTCCGAGACGTTCGACCTGGCGACGGGGGCACGTGGGCCGATGGTTCGGGTCAACCAGCCCTGGGCCCCCGGACGCGATCGACTGCCCGAAGAACGCCACGGTCCCCACGGTGTCGAGGTGGGCGAACGTGTGCGTGGAGTCGGCCACGATGTCCCAGACGGCTGGATCCTGGATCCGCCGGCCCCCCAGAGCAGTGACCTCGGGCCGAACACCACAGGACAGACACTCGGGCTGGAGCACAAAGACGGCCTCGGTCCGAGCAGCTTTGGAAGAGTTGGCATCGACGGCTTGGCCACGATGGATGGGCTCCAGCAGGGCGGCGGCGCGGAGCTCAGACCGTGACGGGATGACGTGCTCCGGATCGTCGGCCCGCGATTCGGAGTGGGATCGAAACAGCTCGTCGGCCATGGCCTCGACCGCGGAGGCCAGCAGGTGACCGTGAGCCTGACCGAAGACACCGTCGACCACCGTGGCATCGCCGACATGTCTGACCGAGACCCGTTCACGGACCTCGTTCGGTTGCGGACCGTCCTCATCGGCCAACCGGGCCAGTGCACGGACCTCATCCGCCCACGGTTCGAACGCCATGACCCATGCGGCATCGAGCAGCGCAGGTGCCGCAGCCGACATGGCGGCATGGTTCCGGGCGTTGACGACGGCGGCGAACACCTGGGCATGGTCCAGGCCGATGCGCCCCGCCGCCAGTGCGTCGCCGATGACACTCACCGACGTCAGGATGCGCCCCGAGCGCACCCGGCGGGAGGACATCGCCTCGGGCAGCGAACGGTCCCACGCCAGCCAGCCGTGCGTCGACATGCCGAGCACGACGTCGCACCCGCCCGAGCGATCGAGGGCAGACAGCCGGTAGCCGTGAACAGACTACTGAAAGGGTGTGATAGTCGATCATATGTTCTTTCGCCTGAACCTCTTACCCCTTGGACAAAGCGGCCAGGCGCAGGGAGAGCCGGCCCATGGGGAAGAATGCTCGGGTGGGCACTCGCATCTTGACCGTTGAGGACGACGAGCGGATCAGGACCGCAGTGCGACTCGCGCTCGAGGACGAGGGATGGGAGGTCGAGGAGGCCACGAACGGCGAGGACGCAATCGCAGCGTTCACGCGCACTCCCGCCGACGTGGTGCTGATCGACATCATGCTGCCGGGGATCGACGGATTCGAGGTCTGCCGACAGGTCAGGCGACAGAGCGACGTCCCGATCATCATGGTGACGGCCCGCGCCGACACCCACGACGTCGTGGCCGGGCTCGAAGCCGGCGCAGATGACTACTTGACCAAGCCGTTCCAGCCCAAGGAGTTGTCCGCCCGGATCCGAGCGCTGCTTCGCCGGATCCGCTCGGCGATCGATACGCCCAACCAACGGATGCGCTTCGGCGAGCTCGAGATCGTTCCAGCCGAAGGCACCGTGACCAGCGACGGGACGCAGATCCACCTGACCAAGACCGAGTTCCGGCTCCTGGTCGAACTGGCCAACAATCCGTCGAAGGTCTTCAGCCGCGAGGAACTGCTGGAACGGGTCTGGGGACACGGATTCTTCGGAGACGGGCGGCTGGTCGACGTGCACGTCCGTCGGCTGCGGACCAAGGTCGAGGTCGATCCAGCCAACCCACGACACGTCGTGACGATCCGCGGGCTCGGCTACAAGTTGGTCCCCTGAGTCGCGTGAACCCGAGGAGCAGGTTCCGACCTCTGGCCCAGGTCGGCCTCCGGGCCCGGATCACCCTGGCCTTCGCGCTCGGGGCGCTGGCGGTCTCGCTCCTGGTCATCGTGACCTCGACGGTGTTGATCCGAAGGACGCTGCTGGATCAGCGTGAACAACTGGTCTCAGAGCGAGCCGGGATCAACGCCGCACTGGTCACCGGCAAGGTGGGTCCCGATGACGTGGACACCCAATCGGTCTTCGGTTCACTGTCCACGGCCGGGCGGCCGTCGGTCATCGTGATCGATCCCTCGACCGGTGACCCGATCAACATCAGTGCCGACACCAGGTATGGCGCAGCGACGCTGCCCGAGGCCATGCGTCGGCGAGTGTTGGAGGATCGACGGGCGTCGGTCATGCGCTACGAACGAAACGGCGAGCCGCTGGTCGCCGTCGGGGTCCCGATCGACGGGCGCAACGCCGCGTACTTCGAGGTCAACAGCCTCGAGGACATCGAGTCGAGCCTGACCTCGCTTCGACTTCCCCTCATCACTGCGGCCATCGTCATCGGAGGACTCGGGGCCATGCTGGGCTGGTGGGCATCGCGTCGGGTCCTGCGGCCGCTCGCCGAGATCAGCGAAGTCGCCGCCGACATCGCCCAGGGCCGTCTCGATGCTCGGGTGGCCTACAGCGAGTGGGCCGACGACCCCGATCTGGCTCCGCTGGTCAGCACCTTCAACGACATGGTGGCGGCACTCCAGGACCGGATCGACCGTGACGCCCGATTCGCGTCGGACGTCAGCCACGAGCTGCGATCGCCGCTCACCACGTTCAACGCCACCGTGGAGGTACTCCGCAACGCCCGGGACGAGATGCCCGAACGAGCCCAGTTGGCCCTGGACCTCCTCGGGTCGGACATGGAACGCCTGACCCAACTGGTCGAGGACCTGCTCGAGATCTCTCGATTCGATGCGGGAGCCGTTCGACTGGAGACCGATGAGGTGCTCCTGGTGCCCACGGTCGAGTTGGCGGTCCGGACGCTGTCACCCACCCCCATTGAGGTCATCGCCGATAGCGACCTCACCGACGTCATCGCGGTGCTGGACAAGCGGCGCCTGGTGCGGGTCCTGGCCAACTACCTCGACAACGCAGCCAAGTACGGCGACGGCGCCAGCGCTGTCCGGGTGGAACGAAGCCCGATCGACACTGCGGAGGCCAACGCTCCCTCCGACGTGGGGACACGACAAGGCATGATCCGGATCATCGTGGAAGACCACGGAGTTGGCGTTCCGGAGGCCGAACGAGGCCGAGTCTTCGATCGGTTCAACCGGGGCAGCCAGGGCGGGAGCCGCGGCCGCGACCTCGGTGTGGGCCTCGGCCTGGCGCTGGTAGCCGAGCACGCCGCCTTGCAAGGTGGCTCGTGCTGGGTCGAGCCAAGAACGGACGGCCAGAGCGGAGCCCGGTTCGTCGTGGAACTCCCGCTGATAGTTCCCGACGATCTGGCCGTCGGAAGTCGCGCCACCGGCCTCGACGAGGTCATCGTCGGCCCGACCGAGGCCGAGGTGATCGAGGTGATCGAGTCGTGAGTGGACGGCGCCGACCGCACGGAGCGACCCGATTCATCGGCGCATTGGGCGCCGCCGGGCTGACCCTTGCGTTGGGTTGTTCGATCCCCTTCGACACCGGGCCACGCGATGCCGGCCGGGCCACGGGGCCGAGCAATGACCGAGCCACCGACACCGGCACGGGTGACAGTCGGGCCATGCTCTACCTGGTCAAGGACGACCTGATGGCGGGCGCCATCCGCGACGTCACGGACCGTCAGCCGAACACGCTGGCCGAGGCGCTCGCCGCACAACCCGACGCGGCGGCCCGGTCCGTCGGCCTGGTGTCACAGATCCCACCCGGCCTCGAGGTACGCAGCATCCGCCGGACCGATGATGGCTTGATCATCGATCTGTCCGACGTGTTCGACGACGTCATCGGAACCGCCCGCCAGGAAGCGGTCGCCCAGTTCGTGTTCACGTTGGGTGACTCCGATGTGGTCCGCACGTTCCAGTTCCGGATCGACGGTCGGCCCGTGCTGATCTCGACCCCGGCCCGGGGCGACGTTCCGGAGGTCGGCGAGTGCGACTTCGTCGGACTGCTGCCGACCGACGACGAACTCCGAACCCTGACGCTCACCGACCTGGTCGAACGAGGGATGCGCACCCGTCGAGACGTCGTGTTGAATCGGTGTCCGAACTCCCAGAGCGAAGGATGACATGACCGATTCGACCGTGGTCGCCATCGATGCCGGCACCACCGGGGTGCGTTCCATGGCCTTCGATGCCCGCGGGACGCCCATCGCCCTGGCGTACCGTGAATTCCCCCAGCACTTCCCGAAGCCCGGCTGGGTCGAGCACGACCCTGCTGACATCTGGACGGCCGTGCAGACCACGCTGGCCGAGATCGCTCCGGTTCTCAGCGGCCCCGTGGCGGCCATCGGAATCACCAACCAACGCGAGACCGTGGTCTCGTGGGACCGCCGAACGGGTGTGGTCCCGGCCCGGGCCATCGTGTGGCAGGACCGACGTACCGCCGCCCGGTGCGAGCAACTGTCGGCCGAGGGAGCGTTGCGCGAAGTCCGCAGTCGCACCGGCCTGGTCCTCGACCCTTATTTCTCGGGCACGAAGATGGCGTGGCTGCTGACCGACGGCGCAGTCCACCCGAGTCCCGGGCTGACCCTGGCCACCGTGGACAGCTGGATCCTCTGGAACCTGACCGGTGGCACCGACGGCGGATTGGTCGCCACCGATGCGTCAAATGCCAGCCGGACCATGCTCTACGACATCCGGAAGCAGTCCTGGTCTCCCGAGCTGTGCGATCTGCTGGGCGTCCCGATGGACGTGCTGGCCGAGGTGCTCCCGTCGGCGGGACGGTTCGGGGTGACGACCTCTGACTGCGCGCTCGGAGCCGGGATCCCGATCGCCGGGATCGCCGGAGACCAGCAGGCATCGTTGTTCGGCCAAGCCTGCCTCCAACCCGGCATGGCGAAGAACACCTACGGGACCGGCTCGTTCGTCCTCATGAACGTGGGCGAGGCCTGCCCCGATCCCATCGACGGGTTGCTGACCACCATCGCCTGGACCGTGCCCGGTTCCGTCGTCGGCTCCTCGGCCTCGTCCGTGACGCACTACGCGCTGGAAGGGGCCATCTTCGTCACCGGTGCGGCCGTGCAGTGGCTGCGAGACGGGCTCGGCCTCATCGCCGATGCCAGCGAGACCGAGTCACTGGCCGCCAGCGTCGCCGACTCCGGTGGTGTGGTGATGGTGCCGGCGTTCACCGGTCTGGGAGCGCCTTGGTGGGACCCGCACGCCCGCGGGACCATCGTCGGACTGACCCGCGGAACCACGACCGCCCATCTCGCACGAGCAGTGGTGGACTCGATGGCCCTGCAGACCCGAGACGTGGTCGATGCCATGGCTCGGGCTTCCGGCCGGACCCTGAGCGAACTTCGCGTCGATGGCGGGGCCTCGGCCATGGGGTTGCTGCTGCAACTGCAGGCCGACCAACTGGGGATCCCCGTCCGCCGGTCAGCGGTCCCCGAAACCACAGCGCTGGGTGCAGCGTTCCTCGCCGGCATCGCCGAAGGCGTCTGGCCGGACGCCGACTCCGTGGATCAAGCGTGGTCCAGCGATGCGATGGCCGATCCGTCGGCAGATCGCACGACCGCAGACGCGCTGCACCGCCAGTGGCTCCGCGGCGTCGAACGCAGTCGCAACTGGAGCGACTGACGTCAGCTCATGCGGCGGGTGGGGCCGGGACGGGCGCCCCACTCCACTCGCTGATGTTGGTGCTGTAACCACTCTGTTGGGGCATCGATCCGGTCGCCATCGAGAACTCGAACTGCTGCTTGGCGTAGTCGGTCACGGGAACGACGGTGACACCGGTCCCGTAGGCGCAGATCTCGCTCCATTGGCCGATCGCTCCAGAATCGAACCGCATGGCGATGATGGCGGTGCTCCCGAGCCGGCGGGCCTCGTCGACCATTCGAGCCATGGCCTCGTTGCGACTCTGGGTGAGCAGCTTCGTGAACTCGGGGATCTCCCCGCCCCCGATCGAGCGCAGCCCGGCGATGCAGCCGGCCCCGATGTTCCTCGCCCGGACAGTCAATCCGAAGATCTCGCCCTGGACCGAGATGATGTCGTATCCGGGGAGGTCGAATCCTGTGGTGATCAGCATGAGATCACCCTAGGGAATGACCGGACCGGACAGGACAGGACCTGGTCCCGGAGCATGGGGGCTGACCACGATCCGGGACCAGGCAAGTTCCGCCTGCACAGGCACCGCGTCAGGC